>Ga0154796_1119_pt9 | contig 40201 bp, 32 predicted proteins | sample Rifle2008BG16ft_FD_105804 | JGI IMG/M metagenome (GOLD analysis project Ga0154796, IMG submission 105804) | Gammaproteobacteria bacterium RBG_16_66_13
CCTGCAGCAACCGCTCCTGTTGCGTAGTGAACTGGAACGGGCGGCCGCCGTGATCGAGAAAGATCACACCGACAACTTGGTCTTTCGCTATCAGTGGAGCGCAGCCCAGCGCGTGCAGGCCGAACTGACGCACATAACGGTACGGCACCGCCCCATCGGCGGCAGCATCTTCGGACAACTGGGGCTTGCGACTCAAGATCGCCTCGCGGGCCAAGTGCACGTCCACAGCACGCTCGCTGATCGCCTGGATCGCTGCGTCGTCGAGCTCGTGCGCCGCGATCCCCTGAAACGTGTCCGAAGCCACGTCGTAGGTGAAAATGGCGGAGCGTCGCACGCCCACCAAGCGGCACACGCTGGAAGCGATCAGTTGCAGGACACCTGACAGCTCTCGCGCCGAAAGCAGCGCCTCGCTGATCTCAAGAAGCGCTGCCAGCTCCTCTACGGAACCGTCGACCGCCTCGTCACCGTGTACGTCGCGGGACGCCGGCGGCGCTGACCGCTGGGTCCTGCCGCGACCCTTGCCACGCTCTTGCTGCCCGACGGCCCGTCCTCGGTGACGATCTGCGGGAACCATACTCTAGTAGTATACGCCCGTACCCGCGCCCACTGATCACCCAGCCATGCCCTGAACGCCTGTGCCGGGGAACCCGCTGGCTCGACCGGAATACATCTTACAACCGCCGAACCCCCCACATGGGGGGTGCAAAAGAGGCCACCTCGCCCTTAACCGCTTGGTGGAGCGACTAGTAGAGTCGAACTGGTAGCGGGGAGGAGCATTCTGTGAAAGCTGTCCAGATTCACGGGCCGGGCGACGTACGCGTTGCCGACGTCGCGAATCCAAGACCTGAGAGCGAGACGGACGCGATCGTTCGGGTCACGTCGGCGGGTATCTGCGGGAGTGACCTTCATCTCTACCACGGTCGAATCGATATCGAGCCGGGCTTCGTCATCGGCCACGAGTTCACCGGCGTGGTCGAGGAGGTGGGCGCTGGTGTGGGACGGTTCCAACCAGGTGATCGGGTGGTGGGCGCCTTCCAGACGGCCTGCGGCACCTGCTGGTTCTGTCGCCGACGGTGGTACCACAACTGCACGAGTATGCGTCTCTTCGGTTTCGGCATGGCGGCCGGCAACCTGAGAGGGGCGCAGGCGGAGCGCGTACTGGTGCCAAACGCCGACCTGGCACTCCTGAGCATTCCAGACGAACTCAAGGACACGCAGGCGCTCTTCGTCGGTGATATTCTCACAACAGCCCACCAGGCCGTGCGCAACGCCGCTTTCCAGCCCGGCGATACGGTGGCCGTCATTGGCTGCGGGCCAGTCGGCCTCCTCGCGCAGCGCTGCGCGTTGCTTCAGGGGGCAGGGGTCGTCTACGCGCTGGACCGCGATGCGGCGCGGCTGCGCATCGCAGCCGAACACGGTGCTATCCCGGTCAATGTCGACGAACAGGTCCCTGAGGACATCATCCTAGAGGCTACGGATTATCGAGGAGCCGACGCGGTTGTCGAGTGCGTGGGTGCTGAGGCGGCTTTGAACACGGCCATTCAGCTCGTTCGTCGCAACGGGGTCGTTTCAGTTGCGGGCGTCTACACCGACGACATCTCGCCCTTCCCCTATGGAGACCTCTGGATGAAGGATGCGCGCCTCGTGGGAGGCCTGTGCAACGTCCTGGCGTTCTGGGAAGAGGCCATGGCGCTGGTCACCCATGGGCGCCTGGATCCGTCATTCATTGTCAGCCATGAACTGCCGCTGGCGGAAGCGGCTAACGCCTATCGCCTGTTCGACCGCCGCGAGGCGCTGAAAGTGGTCCTACATCCATAAGGGAGGCGATCATGCCGTTCAAGGATGCCAGCGAAGTGTATGACTATATCGGCGGGGTGTTCAAAGTAGCGCTGGCGCGCGAGGGGCTGGGGGACAAGCTTGCCGCTTCCGGCGTCATCCTCCAGTTGCGCTACAGCGAGCCGGACGCCGTGATCACGGTGGACATGCCCAACAAGGAAGTCTCCGCGGGAGAGACTGAAATGAAGCCGACGGTGGTTCTGACCTCAAAGGCCGAAGCGGGTCACAAATTCTGGCTCGGCAAGCTGAACCTCACCGTGGCCCTGGCTCGGGGCGAGGTCAAGGCGCGGGGGCCCGTCACGAAGCTGCTGAAGCTTGTCCCCATCGCTTCCCAGCTCTTCCCGGAGTACCGCCGGATCCTGGAAGAGCGCGGGCGCCAGGACCTCATCGAGGAGGTTCGCTGACCTGAGATAGCGGAGGCCGGGAGCGGGCATCGATCAGGCGCGGGCAGGCGACCCTGCCTTCGCATCATGAGAGAAGGAGCTTGCTGATGACACCGAACGTTGAACGAACAGGTAACGGCGGCACCTGGGCGGACGCCTATCGAAACAAGTGGAAGTGGGACAAGGTGACCTGGGGCAGCCACGCGGTCGACTGCTACCCGGGCGGCTGCCCCTGGCGAGTGTACGTCCGCGACGGCAAGATCGTGCGGGAGGAGCAGAGCGCAACCTTCTCGCCTATCGAAAGCGGCGTCCCGGACATGAACCCCATGGGCTGCCAGAAGGGATGCTCTTGGAGTCATCTGCACTACTCTCAGGACCGCGTCACTCGGCCCCTCAAGCGCGCGGGAGAGCGGGGCGAGGGGAAGTGGCAGGAGGTCTCCTGGGACGAGGCGTTCACGGACATCGCAGACGCCATCCTGGACGGCATCGAAGACCAGGGGCCGGAGTCGATCATCAGCCTGATGACCCCGGAGCCGGGAGCTGCGCCCGCCCGCCTCTTCACGATCGCCTTGGGCATTCCTACCACGGACGGTAACGCGGAGTTCCAGGACTTCAGCCCGGGATTTTACCTCACCTGGGGCAAGTTCAACCCCGTCTCCTCCATGGATGACTGGTTCCTGGCCGAGCTGACGCTGATCTGGCACGCCAACCCCGTCTACACCAACATCCACTGGTACCACTTCGTGGCGGAGTCCCGCTACAACGGCGGCGAAGTCGTCACCATCGCCCCCGACTTCAGCCCGTCGGCCGTCCACGCCGACTACCACGTGCCCGTCCGCATCGGCACCGACGCAGCGCTCGCGCTCTCGATGTGCAAGGTGATCATCGACGCCGGGCTCTACAACAAGCGCTTCGTCCAGGAGCAGACCGACCTGCCGCTGCTCGTGCGCAAGGACACCGGCCGCTTTCTCCGGGGCAGTGAGGTGAGCGAAGGAGACCGGGACGACCAGTTCTTCTGGGCCGACAGCCGGACGAAGATCGTGACACCGGCGCCGCGGGGTATCTTGGCTCTGGGCGACGTGGATGTGGCGCTGGAGGGCACGTACACCGTCATGCTGAAGGACGGGACGCAGGTGGAGTGCGAGCCGGTGTTCCAGATCCTGCGTCGTCGCTTGGAAGGCTACACGCCTGAGAAGGCGGGGGGGATCTGCGAAGTCCACCCCGACACGATTCGCATGCTCTCCCGCAAGGTGGCCACCCGCCGGACCAAGATCTTCTGCGGTTGGAACGCCGGCAAGTACTACCACGGCGACCTTATGGAGCGGTCCATGGCCCTGCTGCTGGGGCTGACCGGAAACTGGGGGAAGAAAGGCACCGGCACCCGCTCGTGGGCCATCTCGGCGATGGATGGCGGAAGCTTCATGGCGAACAAGGGCCGTGCCGGGCAGGACGCGGCACGAGAATGGGCGGCTAACCTGACGAAAGCGCGCCGGTTCCTCTCCGGGGATGATCCGACACTCACGCTGGAGATGCTGACGTATCGGGCCGCTCAGATGGCGGTCGAGCAGGGCATCAGTCCCGGCGGGCTGCTGCCGCGGATGATCCCGCCGGCGTTTCTCTGGTACTACCAGTACGGCTACAAGGAACGCTGGAACAAGAAGGAGTGGCAGGACCCCTCGATGAAGCGCTCCTTCGACGAGTACCTGAACGAGGCGGTGGAGAAGGGTTGGTGGAGCTCGGGTCTACCGAGCGCCTACCAGGAGGTGGAGCCGCGGGTCTTGTTCGAGTCCGGCGGCAACATGCTCCGGCGCCAGCGCGGTGGTCAGAAGCTGCTCTTGGAGAACCTCTGGCCGAAGCTTAAGATGATCGTCTCCGTGGACTACCGGATCAACACCACCGGACTGTATGCCGACTACATCCTTCCTGCCGCCCAGCACTACGAGAAGATGTTCTACGGCATGCCATCAGTCCACCACCTGAACTTCGTCCTCATGGACAAGGCTGTTCCGCCGCCGGACGACGCCAGGCCGGACTGGGAGATCGGCATCGGTCTGCTGCAGAAGATCGAAGAGCGGGCGGCCGCACGGGGAATGGCCGAGTTCACCGACCGGAACGGCAACACACGGAGGCTCCAAGGCCTCGTCGATCAATTTACCTTGAACGGCGCTATTCAGGACGAAGAGACGCGTCTCGACGAGGAGATCCGGGACAACGCCGCCTACGGCATCCTGCCGGAGGGCACAACGCTGGAGACCATGCGCCAGAAGGGCCACGTCCGCTGGACCGGCTGGGGCCTGGTCGGGCACGGCTTGGCCCAGGCCTCGACGATCAAGCCGGACGAGGTGCACAACCCCTTCCGCTGGCACACGGAGGACAAGATACCGTACCCGACGCTCACGCGGCGGGCGCAGTTCTATATCGACCACGAGTGGTTTCTGGAGGCAGGCGAAGAGCTGCCGGTGCACAAGGAGAATCCAGGCCACGGCGGCCCCAAGCGAAAGTTCAAGATGACCAGCGGCCACAACCGCTGGAGCATCCACTCCATGAACTTGACCAACAACATCATTCAGAACACCCACCGGGGCGAGCCGTTCATGTTCATGAACAACCGCGACGCGGAGAAGAAGGGCATCGAGAACGGTGAGTGGGTGCGTGTGGTCAGCGATGTGGGCTCGTTCCAGATCACGGCCAAGATCTCGCCCTCAGTCCGCCCTGGCCAGATCATCGTCTACAACGGGTTCGAGCCGTACATGCACCGCGAGTGGTTCAGCCAGTCGGACGCAGAGCCCGGCGTGGTGAAATGGCTCGGCCTCGCCGGGGGCTACGGCCATCTCCAGTTCCGCCCGTTCCACTGGCAACCGATACCGGCCGACCGGGCCGTGCACGTGGATGTCGAGCGCGTCGATACGGCGAAGGCCGGTAGAGCCGCTGGCAGGGAGCGAAAAGGGAGGCGACGATGAGTAACGCAATGCCCATGACATCGAAACGGCAGCTCGCCTGGGTCTTTGACCTGAACAAGTGCATCGGCTGCCAGACCTGCTCCGTCGCCTGCAAGGTGCTCTGGACCCAGGACGAAGGGACGGAGCCCATGTGGTGGATGACCGTCAACACCCAGCCCGGCCGCGGCACGCCTCGTGACTGGGAGACGATGGGCGGCGGCTACCAGAACGGCACGCCTTCGCTGGGCAAGCTCCCCACCCCCGAAGAGTTCGGCGGCGGCTGGGACTACAACTATGATGAGGTGCTGCGCGGCGGCAAGGGACGAGAGGTCCATCTGCAGAAGATCGCCGGCAGCAAGAGCTGGGGCATGAACTGGGACGAGGACGAGGGCGCCGGCGAGTTCCCCAACGCCTACTTCTTCTACCTGCCCCGCCTCTGCAACCACTGCACGCAGCCCGGTTGCCTGGAGGCCTGCCCCAACGACGCCCTGTTCAAGACGGACGACGGCCTGGTCCTCCGCAACGAAGACCTCTGCAAGGGCGCGCAGCGCTGTGCTCAGGCCTGTCCCTACAAGAAGATCTACTTCAACCGGATGCGTAACGTCAGCCAGCAGTGCATCGGCTGCTTCCCGCGCATCGAGCAGGGCGTCGCCCCGGCCTGCGTCCGCCAGTGCCCCGGCCGCGCCGCCTGGATCGGCTTCCTTGATGAGGCCGGCGGCCCCGTATCCCAGATGGTGAACCGCTGGAAGGTCGCGCTGCCGCTCCACCCGGAGTTCGGCACGCACCCGAACGTCTACTACGTGCCGCCGCTGAGCCCGGCGCCCCTCAACGAGGACGGCGCCATCAACGAGAGTGCGCCGCGTATACCGCCGTCGTATCTCGAGTCGTTGTTTGGGCCAGCGGTCCACGGTGCTCTCGACACCATCAAGGTAGAGCTGGACAAGAAACGTCGCGGCGCGGAATCGGAACTGATGGACATCCTGATCATGTATCGCTGGAGGGAGGCGTTGGGCCACCTCGACCGCGACCCCGCCGAGATCGTCTGGAGCTAGAGCTGGGGGCTCGCGCTCCCGGCTCGCGGGTGCGCCGGGCCAGTGACGAGGAAGGAGAGCGTTCGATGTATCTGGAACTGAACACGGAGCTGACGTCACAGCAGGTAGCGTTGAAGGAACAGACGCATCGGCTTGCGGCGGAGGTGCTGCGGCCGGTCAGCGTTCAGTTGGAGAAGCTGGACCCGCAGGATGTCATCGCCCCCGGGTCGGTCCTGTGGGACGTGTTCAAACAAGCCTACCAGCAGGGTTTCCACCTGCTGCAGTTCCCGGAAGAGATGGGCGGCGCCGGCGCGGGCCCACTGGAGACGCACATTGTCTATGAAGAGACGGCGTGGGGGAGCGCCGACCTCGCCATCGCGCTCGGCGTCTCTGCGTTCCCCTTCCTTTCTGCGCTGCAGTTCGCCGCGATGACGGGCAACCAGGCGCTGATGGAGGAGATCGTCCTTCCCTTCGCTCAGGATCGGGAGGGGAAGTACATCGGTTGCTGGGCGATCACAGAGCCGCAGCACGGCTCAGACACGCTCATGGTGGGGACGGAATCGTTCGACAAGCCGGAGGCCGCCGGTGACTGCCGGGCGCGCCTGGACGGCGACGAGTGGGTGATCAACGGTCAGAAGTCCGCCTGGGTCTCCAACGGCACCATCGCCACCCACGCCCTGCTCTTCCTCACCATCGATCCGAGCATGGGGATGGCGGGCGGCGGCGTTGCCGTCGTCCCCCTGAACGTTCCCGGCGTGACGAAGGGTAAGCCGCTGGACAAGCTAGGCCAGCGCGCCCTCAACCAAGGCGAGATCTTCTTCGATGACGTGCGGATCCCCCGCCACTACATGCTCACTGAGGCGGAGGGCTACAGCGGGGTGCTGAACATGACGCTGGCCACCGCCAACGCAGCGATGGGTGCCCTCTTCACCGGCGTCGCCCGTGCCGCGTTCGAGGAGGCGCTGGCGTACACGAAGACCCGCGTCCAGGGCGGCAAGCTCATCTGCGAGCACCAGCTTGTCCAGGCGAAGTTGTTCGATATGTTCACCAAGGTAGAGCGGGCGCGGGCGCTCTCGCGGGTGGCGATGATCTACAACGCCACGACCATCCCGCCGGCGCTCGAGTACTCCATCGCATCCAAGATCACCTGCACGGAGGCGGCGTTCGATGTGGCCAGCGATGCCGTGCAGCTCTTCGGCGGCCTTGGGCTTTGTAAGGACCTGCTGGTGGAGAAGCTCTTCCGGGATGCGCGAGCGTCGCTCATCGAGGACGGCTGCAATGAGGTGCTCGCCCTCACCGGGGCCAGACAGGTCATCGACGCATACACGGCGTAGGGGGAGAGCCGCCGCCCCGAAAGGAGGAGTCATCCGTGGAGTTCAAAGAGGTGATCGGCCGCAGGCGGTCCATTCGTTTCTACGATCCAGACCGACCGGTAGAGCGGGAGAAGATCCAGGCCATGCTGGAGGCGGCCCGCCTCGCCTCCTGTGCGGTGAACGCCCACTGGCTGCGGGCCGTGGTCGTGGAGCGAGCAAAGATCCCGCGAGAGATATTGGCGAAGCTGGAGACACCCACCTCGGCCGTCCAGATCGCGATGGCGCCGATCCATATCTATTTCTATGCAGACCTGACCGTGATCCCGCGGGTGCAGGGGTCGCGTCTCAAGGAGCTGGTCGATGTGGGCGCGCTGGCCCCAACCCACGGCTGGTCCCACCAGTTCGTCGACGAGCTCGTCTACCCGCGGATCCTGAAGCCGCTGTCGGAGAGCCCCCAGCACCCCGTCGCCGTCGCCATCGACTGCGGCGTCGGGATCTGCCAGGCGTTGCTCACCTGCTTCGACGAAGGCCTGGGCGCTGTCCTCTGCGCCTTTAGCGCCGAGGTCGCCAAGGATCTCCTGAAGGCGCCGGACGACTGGATCCCGCTCTACGTCATGCTCGTCGGCTACCCGGCGGAGTCCTGGGAGGCGGGCGGCCAGCGGCCGCGACCGCCCTTCGAGGAGCTGTACTACGAAGGGGAGTATGGCAACTCCTTCCGCCGCGATGAGGCGGTGGTGGAGCGGCTCAAGCAGGCGAAAATGATCCAGCGTCCGGCGACGTCTAACAATCAACAGCGCATGGCCGAGATCAAGGCGCTGGCCGAGAAATACGGCCTGAAGATGTAGGACGGCCGCCCGGTCTGGCGTGGCGGCTCACCGGGACGATGCTGGGCGTCCTGTGAACGCAGCCCGGGAAGGAGGCGACGGATTGAGGGAACTCAAGGTGCTCGAGGAGGGCACGGCTGCCTATCAGCCGGTCGACCCCGACGGCTACCGCGAGTGGGTGCGGGAGCACAAGTCGCGCGCGCTGGTCAGCAAGCTGATGACGGAGCAGGAGGCGGTCGCCCGGTTCGTCCAGGACGGCGACTACCTGGTGTACGACTGCAACTACCTCCAGCGAGGGCCGGCGTCCCTTATCCGCGAGATCATCCGCCAGGGCAAGAAGGACCTCTGGCTCTGCGGAAAGTTCACCTGGGTCGATGTGGCCCTGCTGGGCGAGGCCGGCTGCGCCAGCAAGCTGGACTGCGGCTTCGTCCTCTTCGGCCAGACCATCGACCGGCTGGTGAACGAGGGGAAGCTGAAGGTCTACGAGTACAGCAACGCCGTCTTGACCCAGCGTCTCCAGGCGGGAGCGATGGGCATCCCCTTCCTGCCGGTGCGCTCGTTCGGCGGCACAGACGGCTTCCGCTATTCGGGCGCCAAGCTGATTCGCGATCCGTACACGGGCCAGCCGATCACCCTGGTGCCCGCGCTGAACCCGGACGTGGCGATCATTCACGTCCAGCAGGCCGACCAGTATGGAAACGCCCGCGTCTTCGGGACCGGCATCGCCCACGTGGAGTCGGCCATCGCCTCCCGCAAGGTGATCCTGTCCGCCGAGGAGATCATCGATACCGAGGAGATCAGGCGTGACCCGGGTCGCACGACCATCCCTTACTACGTGGTGGACGCTGTGGTGGAGGCGCCCTTCGGGGCCTACCCCGGCGAGTGCGCCGGCTACTACGCCTCCGATCCAGCGCACGTCATCGAGGTGGTGGGCGCGACGATGGTCGGCGGGACTGAGGCCTACTTGGAGAAGTGGGTGTACGGTGCGTCGAGCCAGGAAGAGCTGCTGGAGAAGCTGGTGGGCGCCCAGAAGCTCCTGGAGCTGCGCAAACGGGCCACCATCAAGGAGGGATACCGACCATGACGACGGCGACGGCTTTTTCCGAGCGCGAGATGCAGACGTGCGCCGTCGCGCGCATGATCGAGAACGGTAGGACGTACTGGGTGGCGGGCGGCGGCGGCCCCATGTACGCCATCCTCCTCGGCAAGAGGCTGTACGCGCCCCAGGCCCAGTACATCACGGAGGACGGCGTGATTGCGCCCGAACCGCTGCTCCCGTTCGATCCGATCATGACGATGGTGTCGGCGCGTGCGGGTTACAAGGCGCTGGCCTGGGGCACCATGAACACCGCAGCGAATCACGCTCAGCTCGGCCTCATGGACTACGGCATCCTGAACACGCTGCAGGTGGACCAGTATGGCAACATCAACTCGACGGCCATTGGGACCTACGGTGAGAAGATGCGACGGTTCGGCGGTCCAGGCGGGGCGGATTCCATCGCCGCGCTCTGATGGCGCACGATCCTGATGACCGATCAGGACAGGCGGAAGTTCGTCGAACGGGTGGACTTCATCTCGTCCCCCGGCTTTCTCGATGGCTCGCCGGGCGCCCGCGAGCGAGCGGGGTTGCCGCGCGGCACCGGCCCCTGGCGTGTGGTCACCCCCTGGGCCGTCTACGACTATAGCGAGGACCGCCGGCTGCGCCTCATCGCCGTCGCGCCCTGGGTGACGGTGGAGCAGGTCCTCGAGGAATGCGAACACAAGCCTGTCGTGGCGGACGAGATTGCGACGATGGACATCCCTACCGACGAAGAGCTAGACATTCTCCGCTCGCAGCTCGACGTGGCAGGCCAGTTCAGCGGCGCCCGCGGCGCCTGGATCGTCTGGGACGGGGAGAGGTACGTGCGGCAGGAGCAGGGGTGAGGGGAACGACCTGCAAGGTCAGAGTCCGGGTGATCTTCGGTTGAAGGCGAGGGGCGATAGGAACGACATCCGGTGGTCCCGGCGAGACACTCGTTCTGCGCGGTCGCTAAGCGGCCGCGCTCCTCAGCCGGCCACCCCGCCGGAGGAGCCGCTCGATCCCCCGTGGCGAAACGGGTCGTGCGAAGAGGTGCCCCTGCATAACGTGACAGCCGCGCTCCTTCAGAAAGGCCAGCTGTTCTGAGGTCTCCACCCCTTCAGCCACCACCCGCAGGTTCAGGCTCTCGGCCAGGCCGATGATGGCCGTGACGATGGCGGCGTCGTCAGGGTCAGCGGGAACGCCCTGCACGAAGGAGCGGTCGATCTTCACCTCGTCGATGGGGAGACGCTTCAGATGACTGAGGGACGAATAGCCCGTGCCGAAGTCGTCCACGGAGATCTCGACGCCCATTCCCCGCAGATCCCGCAGGACGTTGATTGCCATTTCCACGTCCTGCATCACGGCGCTCTCGGTGATCTCCAGCCGCAGACAGGAGGCGCCCAGCCCGGCGTCCCGTAGCGCCCGGCGGATGGTGTCAATCAGGTCCGGCTGCTGAAGCTGGCGGGGCGAGACATTCACGGCCACAGAGGTACAGGGGAGGCCGGCCTCCCGCCACGCCCTGTTCTGGGCGCAGGCGGTTCGCAGGACCCACTCCCCCAGGCGCAGGATGAGGCCGGTCCCCTCGGCCAGGGGAACAAACTCCTTGGGCAGGACAAGGCCCCGTTCAGGGTGCTGCCAGCGAAGGAGGGCCTCCGCTCCGCAGAGGCTGCCCGTCCTGACGTCCACCTGGGGCTGGTAGTAGACGACAAACTCCTCCCGCTGGAGGGCCCACCGCAGGTCGTTCTCCAGGCCTAGCCGTTCCAGGACGTTTGCGTGCATGGCGGGCGTGCAGATCTGGTAGTCGTTGCCGCCCCGCTCCTTGACCCGGTACATGGCCAGGTCCGCGCTGCGCAGCAGGGGTTCGGCCTCTCTGCCGTCGTGTGGATACAGGGCGATGCCGATGCTGCCCGTGATGGCGAACTCGCGCCCTTCCAGCACGGTGGGCTCCCTCAGGCGCTCCAGGACCCTGCGGGCGATCTCCACGGCGTCCTCGGCCCCAGCGATTGCCGGCAGCAGCACCACGAACTCGTCGCCCCCCACCCGCGCCACGGTATCGGCCTCCCGCACCAGCCACCGGAGTTGGTCGGCCACGCTGCGTAGCACGCTGTCCCCCGTGGCATGCCCCAGTGTATCGTTGACGATCTTCAACCCGTCCAGGTCCAGGAAGAGGACGGCCAGCGTCTGCCCGCTGCGCCGCGCCTGGGCGAGGGCGGTGGAGAGGCGATCGATGAGGAGGGACCGGTTGGCCAGCCCGGTAAGGGCATCGTGGAAGGCGAGATGTTGGACAAGCTCTTCGGCGCGCCTTCGCTCGATCGCGATCCCGGCAATATGCGTCACTCTCTCAATCAACTCCAGGCTTCGCTGGTCGGGGCCGCGGGGTTCTCGATAGTACATGGCGAAGGTGCCGAGCACCTCGCCCGCGGAGGCAACGATGGGCGTGGACCAGCAGGCCCGCAGTCCGTGCTCACGAGCGAGCTCCCGATAGTCCGCCCAAAGCGAGTCCTCTGCGATGTCGGTGACGATGACGGGCTCCCGCAGGTAGGCGGCCGTCCCGCAGGAGCCCACCGAGGGGCCGATAGCGATGCCGTCGATGGCCCGGCGGTAGCTCTCCGGCAAACTCGGCGCGGCGCCGTCCTGCAGGTGGACCCCGTCCCGGTCCAGGAGCAGGATGGAGCACAGCATGCCTTCGGACTGGGCTTCGACGTCGCGGGCCAAGGCGCTCAGGACGTCCTGCAGCGGAGCGTCGGTCGCGACCATCTCCAGCAGCCGCTTCTCGGCCGCCAGGAGGCCCTCTGCCCGCTTCCGTTCGGTGATGTCCCTGGCCAGGGCCATGATGGCCTCGGCTTCTCCCGCTGAGTCGAGCACTCGCGCCACGCTCAGCTCGGCTCGGATCGGGGTGCCGTCCTTCCGGAGCAGCGCGTATTCGACATCACGAATCACGCCGGTTTCTGAAGTCATCCGCAGGCTATCCGTCACGCGCTGGCGGTCCTCGGGTGCAACGAGCTCCAGAGCCTTCTTCCCCCCTACATCTGCCGCGCTCTGATAGCCCAGCAGTTCGGCAGTGCGGCGGTTCGCCATGAGGACGGTACCGCCGCGATCCGTGAGGATGATGGCGTCGGGGGAGGTTTCAACGAGGGTGCGATAGAGAGCCTCGCTCTCCCTGACTCGCTCCTCCGCTCTCTTGCGGTCTGTGATGTCATGAGCAATGCAGACTATGGCCAGCGGTTCGTCATCTCTGTCACGCATTACCGAGGCGGAAAGGCTCAGGATGCGGCTGTCGCTGTCGGGCCGCTGGTAGATCATCTCGTGGTCCCGAACGGTCGCGGTCTGCATCAACTGTTCGAGGCGGTCCGGGTGCAGCGCAGGGTCAATCGTCGCCGCCGGCCTTCCGCTCAAGTCCTCCCTGGCGTAGCCAAACAGCTCGCTGGCGGCCCGATTTGCGACGCGGATAACACCATCGCGATCCAGCACCAGCAGGGCGTCGGCCATGGTGTCGACGATCTGGCTGGCGGCGGAGGCTGGGGTGATGTCCACCAAGCGGTAGCGCCAGATCGCCCGAGTCACCAACGCCAAGAAAGCGGCGATGAAAAGGTAGCCGATGGGATATACCGGGATACCGACGGTGGCGAGAAAGTCCACCGACCCTAGGTAGGCGACACCCAGAGCCAGCAGCATCGCCCTGAGCCGCCGCCGCTGCGTCCGAGAAACGGTCTGGCGCTGCCACACCCAGTACAAACGGAAACTCACGGCCATGAGGACAAAGAAGAACGCCAGGAAGGGGACGATGAGAGGGCCGTACCGGGGATAGTAGCCCCAGAAATAGCGGTCCACTCCTATCAGGAACCAGTCACTGAAGAGGACCCCCAGGTAGAACAGGCCCGAAAGGGCAGCGCTGGCCCAGGCGAGGAGCCGCATCGAGCGAAGCCGGTCCACGACGGCCAGGGTGAAGACGAAAACTCCAGCGGGGATGAAAATAACCCCCAGCACCGCGGCCTTGGCCCACATCAGGGCCACCGAAGCGTCCCCCGTCGAATACGCTGGCCCCAAGCTAAAGAGCCAGACGGCCACGCTCAACGTCATTGCCAAGAACGCCAGGCTGACAGGCGAGCGGCGCTCCCGGACGACGCTAGCGAGCCCTAGGCAGACAACCAGCACCCCTACCAGCAGCACCGGTAGGGCGTAGAGGCTGAACGAATAGTTGGACAGGTCGAACAAATGCGCTCACCTGGAAGCTGGCTTCCTGAGGTAGTATCGGCCCATTTTGGACAGACTCTCCACATCTGCGCGCTGTTGCCCTCAGCCGGGCTGAAATCTAGCCGCAACGCTGGCCGAGCGGCGAGCGCCGGCTCCGCGGCACGAGCCTTGAACGACGTCCCCTTGCCGAGCGATCTTGGCCCGCTGATGTCGTACAACCCGCCTTGGGTCGCCATTACCCCGACGGCCTGGCGCTTCGCTTCGCGGCGGGGGCCCGGTGGCGCCATTGCTTGGCACCGTTGCTTCTCACGTCGTGCGTGGCAGCAACGGCCCGGCAGGGATATAGACTGGCAGCATGGCGAACTCTGGCCAGAGTGCGAAGGAGAAGGGCCGCCGCTCGGAGCGGCAACGCTATCTCGATCTAGTGGCAGAAGCCGAGCCGCAACGTCGTGCCTACGTACATGCCGGGCTGGGGGATCTGGCGATCAGCGAGGGGGAACCGGAGGAGGCAGTGCGACAGCTGCGCCAGGCGCTGGAGTTGGGGCCGCTGGAGCCCCACTTCCACTACTTGCTCGGCTTCGCCTACGGACAGATGGAACGCTGGCGAGAGGCGGAGGCGTCCCTGCGGAAGGCTGTAGAGCTCCAGCCGGGTTCGGCCGAGTATCGCCGATGCCTCGGCTGGGTGTTGTGTAACAGCAAGCAGGTGGAGCGGGGCCGCAGGTTGTTGCTAGAGGCGCGCAAGATTGAGCCTCGGAACCCTCACATCCTTTCGGACCTTTCCGCGAGTTGCCTGGATACCGGAGAACTCGGATTAGCTCGTCGCTACGCTGCCGAGGCGCGGAGCCTGGCTCCCGACGATCCCTTGATCCATTCGTTGGTGATGGTCACAGAACAGGTGGCGCCCGAGGCCGACTGGTAGGACCCAGCCCAAGGCGCGGACAGCGGCGCATCCCCCTTGACAATGGCAACAAAACGGAGGCGCAGTCCCGAAGCGCGTACGATCCCCACGTACCGTGACCCCTTAGGCCGCTCCCGTTATATTTCCGAGGGAACGATTGCAGGAACCAGGGATGGCCGACTCAACTACCAGACTCCGGTCGGAGCGGGGTTCGTAGCAAGCGGCTCTACCTACGGCTCTGCGACCAGGCCAAGCCGCGCCGCGTAGGCTCTGGCCTCGGCTCTTCTGGAGAACCCGACGTCTCGCGCCTGGCTGCGAGTTCGCTGGCGGCGGGGGCGTCTGGGTCGAACGTTCGAGTCGTCGTCGGCTCCCTTCCGCGTTGTTGGGCATCGCCTACGGGCCCGAAGTCAAGCGAACTCATGGCCTTTCCGGGCCGATCCCTCGGAGCCCCCGGCGGGCGGGCGAATGATAAATCTCAGGCTCGGGGCCCGAATTCGCTTGACTTCCGGCCCCGAGAAGAGCGATGTATCGCAACACCCAAAGAAAGGAGGTGCTCGATGAGCATCGAAAACAGGGACCTGAAGCCGGAGACCGTGCTGGTGGCCGCCTACCCCGCGCGGGGCCCCAAGCGGAAGGAGCACCGCTGCGAGGTGGTGGCCGGCGAGGAGGGCAAGGTGCGCTACCGCCAGAAGGATGGGCGGGAGTTCGCGAGCCCGTCCGCCGCGGGGACCGCCGTCATGGGTGGCTCGGCCTGCAACGGCTGGCGCCTCTGGACGGTCGAGGGCGCGGACAAGCCCGCCAGGGCCGCCACGAAGTCCAAGAAAGCCGCCAGCAGCGCCAAGGCCACGTCCAAGTCGACGCAGAAGGCGAAAGGCGGCGCCAAGGCCAAGAAGGGCGCCACGCGGGCCGGCAAGGCCGCGAACCCCTCGAAGAACGGGGCGGAGCCTTCGAAGACGATTGCCTGCGGGGACTGCGGGCAGGAGTTCCCGGACGCGCGCGGGGCGGCGGAGCACATGCGCGACGAGCACGGCTCGCCGGAGGCTGCCGGGAGCGGCGGCCGCTAACCCCACGCGCACCCGCGCACGCAGCAGGTCCCTCGCGGGCCTGCTGCCGCTCTGTCACGCACGACGCATCGCAAACCTAGGGAGCCGGCGGGCAATCTTCACCTTTCGCAACCGCCGGTCGGAACCCGCGCCGTACCGCCAGGTCAGGCGCGTCATCTCACACTGGCCTGCTGCTCATGTCGTGAACTCGGCTTCCACGGGGTCGACCACCTTCGTGCGCCCGCCGGGCAGCAGCACCCTCGCCACGCCATCCGGGCCTATGACCGCCCGTTCGTACTCCTGGCCCTCCTCAGGGTGGTTCGCCTGCACCTCCAAGAGCTTCGCCGCCATGCCCACCACCGCGATGAGGGACCGGGCACGCCCAAGCGAGTTGTCAAGCCCGAGCAGGTCCATCATTACGATCGTCAGCACCCGCTGCAGCTGGGCAACACTAGCCAGCCCTTCGATCTCGTAGGCGCCGGCGAGCGTGCGCTCCCTCCGACGGCGCAGTCCGCCTAACCGTCGTGCCTCTGCCATCTCGCGGGCGTGTTCGGGTGCATGCGCGATGCAATACTCGCTGTCGCGGAGAGGCGGCATCCGGCAGCGCTCGCCGTCCTTCTTCGTGGCGCCGCATGTTCGAGCTGTCACCTACATCACCTTCCGCCGCACCGGGTGCTTCTTTGCTTTCAGGCTCGTGAACGCTTCCCACCTCAGCACCGCGACCTGCGCGTAGTGCGGGTCGAGCTCCATGCCGTATGAGACGCGCCCCGTCCGCTCTGCCGCGATCAGCGTGCTCCCCGATCCCAGGAAGAGATCGAGCACGAGGTCGCCCGCCCGGCTGCTGTTCTCGACCGCGCGCTCGACCAACTCGATTGGCTTCATGGTCGGGTGCGCGTCGGAGACGGATGGCCGGGCGATCTGCCAGACGTCGCTCTGGTCGCGGTCGCCGCACCAGAAGTGTTTCGCTCCTTCGCGCCAACCGAACCAGAGGGGTTCATAACCCCGCTGATAATCCGCCCGGCCGAGGACGAAGCTGTTCTTCGCCCAGATGATCGTGTTCGACCAGTGGCCGCCGACCTCCTCCAGAACGCGTGCAACCAGGGGCCATTCCTTCGAACTCATGAAGATGTAGAGGGCGCCATCCACGTGCTGGACGATCTGCTCCGCCCAGGCCCGGCAGAACGCCTCCCACTGCTCGCGCGGGAGGGCGTCGTTCACGATGGTGCGGCGGCGCTTCCGCTCCCCGCCTCCTCCATGGTTGCCGTAGTCAACTCCGTAAGGCGGATCCGTCGCGCACATCGCGGCGCGCTGCCCGTCCAGCAGCCGTGCGACGTCATCCCCACCAGCGGCATCGCCGCAGAGCAGCCGATGATCGCCGAGGAGCCAAAGATCGCCGCGTTCCACGCCGGGATTACCGCTGGCCGCCTGAAGCGCCGCGTCCAGGTCGAACATTTCGGGTCGGTCGCGTTTCTCCCGCGCATCCAGCGACTTCAGGAGCTTGGCGATCTCCTCGTCGCCGAAGCCAGACAGACCGAGGTCCATCTCGGGCGCCGCCTGCAGGTCGGCGAGCAGGCGTGCCAGCAGCTCCTGATCCCACTCGCCGCTGATGCGGTTCAGCGCCAGGTTTAGCAGGTGCGCTTGCTCTTCGGAGAGGTCGACGAAGACGACCGGAACCCGCTGGAAGCCGAGCTTCCGGGCCGCCACGAGCCGCTGGTGTCCGCCGACCACAGTGCGGTCCTGACGCCGCGCGATGATGGGCTGGACGAAGCCGAACTCGCGGATGCTTCGCGTGAGCGCCTCCAACTCGTCGTCGGAGATGCGCCGCGGGTTCACCGGGTCCGGCCGAAGCTCGTCGATGGCGACGTGCGCAGTCGCGAGTTCGCGATCAGCCATTGGCCGTGTCGTCCTCCTCATGAACGCCTCCGCGATGGACGCTCCCTAATGGCAAGAGCGACCGAGGCCGGAGATAGAAGCCCAGCCCCGGCGCGCATACACAGGATGCCGCAGTAGCCGGGCCATGCCTATTCGGCGGATGTCGTGCCGATTGGGTTAAGAACTGATCAGGACGCTTTGCGCGGCGGCGTGGAGACGGCGGACGCGAAACGCTCGATGCGCTCTCGGAGCCGTCGGTAGTCCTTCTGGAGCTGGACCTCGCCGGACGAGGTCACGCCCCGAGGAGTGTGGCGGTAGGAGAGATCGCCCGGGGCGAAGCGGTTCCAGGAACTGATAGCGGCGCGTCGAGATATCTTCGCTTGGTCGCTGAGGAAGGCCACTGTCCATGCGCGCACCGCGAATCGCGCGTCGCGCCCCTTGCGCCCACCGTCGTAGAGCAGCTTGGCGTAGGTCCGTCGAGCCGCTCTGAAGACGCCGTCGACCAGATCGGAGGGCGGCCAGGAGAAGTCAGCGGCGCGTCGTGTATCGATCGTGATCCGCGGCAGGCCTGGCCCCGCCGCGTAAGCTGCCGTGAGCGATCCGCCTGAGGAGTAGGCCGGTGAGTCGGCATTGAGGGAGACGATGCGCTGGTGATGTTCGACGACATCGCGATAGGCCGCTTTCAACTGACGTATCTTCGACGAGTAGATCGTGAACACCAATCCGGCGTCCTCGGTCAACTCCCAAGCCATGCCGGCGGGCAGGCTCGGCGGCCTGACCAGGGCGAAGGGAAGCGCGTCGTCATCGACGCCCCATGGTACGAAGCCCGGGGGCAGGACGGGAGTTCCGCAGAGTAAGGCAAAGGTCAAGCTCAGCCGGTCGGCGGGGATCCGTCGCGCCAACTCGTCGAGTCGTTTCTCCTGCCGAGTCGGCCGGGGTTTCGGCGGCCGACGAATCAGTCGGGCCGCTCGTTCGAACGCCTTGCCGGTGCCCTGTCCGCGCGCCTCGCGCAGAGCGCGTTTCAGCCTTCTCGTTCTTTCTTCGGCTGTCTTCTTCGCTCGTTGCTCGATCTTGCGATCCTCGTCCTCCAGTTCCTCGCGGGCCAGTTGCTGAAGCGCCGCGGCTTCACTCAGCCTTAGATGCGGCACTGGCTCGTCCGCGCCCAAGACGCTGCGTCGAAGCTGGCGCAGTTCGCGTTGCAGGCCGGGGTCGAGAAAGGGGTGGTATGAAGATGTGGTCGACGGCCATCGGTGTCAACCGGCGGCTCATGTCGAGGAGATCGCGGGCGAGATCCTCGATCTGGTTGGAAAGCGGATAGTCGGCCTTCAGGGGATTCTCCCAGCGGAGCGGCCGTTCTGGAGCAGCGGTGTTCATTCTACGGACCGGCGTTAGGGGTCTTTCGCCTCACCCATATGTTCGCCCGCGCCGACATCGCTGTGAAGCGCGCTGAGCGAGGTCGAGCCTGAAGCTTTCCTCAGGGCTTCGGCAGCCGATAGGCGAGGCCTGGGCCGGATCCGGTTAGCATGGCTTAGTTGTTCTCGCGGGAGCGCTCCCAAACGAGCAATCGACTTAGCAACAGCTAGCTCTGCTAGCCCAAGGCCCGTGCTAGAATCGGTGTGTCGGGCGACTCTTAGGACGCGGGCACTCGGTTCCTTCCAAGCAGGACGTCGCGGGTTCGAGTCCCGTCCCCCGCTCCAGCTACGATTTCGCCCGATAATCGTCTCAGTTAGCCTTTGCGTCTTGGTCCCGGGACGGGCCGGCTAGGTTCGGAAGGCCCGAGCCATGCGCAGACGAGCGGCCCCAGGAGAGGCATAGGTCACCGTCGGCGGAGCTCAACGCGGGCCTCACAACGGGCAGATTTGGGGAGGTGAAAGGTTGCCGGAAGGCTTGTTGGCTGTCCAGATTAACATCCTGGGGCGAGAGGGCTACGTTGCAGGCGCGTACCGGAAGGCGCTTATCGCGCCAAGACGGTTGATATGGGGAATCTCGGTTCAATACTGCTAAGGCGAATTCCCACTGCACGCCTGTGGCGATGGGTGCCCAGGTTGTCCGTGACGATGTGTACAGCCCGGTCTCGGCCGGGTGGCGGGCGGGCAGGCGGTGGACGACGGCCAAGACATCGCGATGGGTCTTCCGCTTCCGCACCTGACCGACGAGGAAGTTGACGTGGAGTCGCATCCAGGGAGGAGCTGCTCGGTTCTCTGGAGCATTCTAACCGTGGCGCGTGCTCGGCGTTGAGCCGTTGAGCAGAGAAAGGCGACTTCGATGAGCATCCAGATTGGTGTTACACAGTACCTTAGTAGCACGAGGGAAGAAGCAGCGATCCTGACCTGCCCCCGAAAACTGGTCCACGTAAAATGACAGTCCTCCGGGTCGAAGAAGGAGGACAGGATGCGCAGGAGCAGGTTCACGGACGAACGGATCGTGGCGGCGCTCAAGGAGCATGAGGCAGGGGTCTCCACCCAGGAGCTCTGCCGCAGGCTCGGCATCAGCCAGGAGACCCTGTACCGCTGGAAGCGGAAGTACGGCGGCCTCGAGGTGAGCGACGCCCGCCGACTGCGCGAGCTGGAGGAGGAGAACCGGCGCCTCAAGCGGCTCGTGGCCGAGCAGGCGCTGGACGTACTGGCGCTCAAGGATGTCCTCTCAAAAAACTTCGGGCGCCCACCGTCCGGCGGGAAGTCGTGAGCTTCCTGAGCGTGTCGTGGACGCTCTTGGAGCGCCACGCCTGCGGGCCGGTGGGCCGAGCTTCTGCGCTGTCTCGTCGTTGTGGATGCAGTAGCTGGCCAGTGTGGGCCACCTGGCTGGCCGAGACCTGAGCCATCCACGCCAGCATCCAGAGACGCGGGTTCGGTTCGGGCAGCGGCGGATGGGTGTTGAACAGAAGCTGACCCGTCGAGAGTTGCTGCCTGGTTCCGCGCGTCCTCACGCTGCTGTCCGGCCAGCACGGCCAAGGGCACAATCTTGACAGCCGGGCGAATGTTCCTTACAATAATGTAAGGAACATAATCCTTACCTGTCACGAGAGGACGCGTCATGCCAAGGACTAAGGTCACCAGCAAAGGGCAGGTCACCATCCCTAAGGACGTACGGGAGCGGCTCGGTCTCCGCCCCGGCGATGAGATCGAGTTCCTGGAAGATCGCGGGGAGTTTCGCGTCCGAAAGCGGGTCCCGGCGTCCCCCTTCCGGAAATATCGGGGCTACCTCAAGCACCTTGCGGGCTGCGACCCCGACGAGCTCGTCGAGCAGATGCGCGGGAGATGATCACCGCCGTCGATACCAACATCCTGCTCGACGTCCTTATCCCCGACGCGCCTCACGGCGACCAGTCGGAGCAGGCGCTGGTCGAGGCCCTCCTCGCTGGCGCTATGATGGTCTGCGAGTCGGTCTATGCAGAGCTCGCCAGCCACTTCCCCGCCAGGGCGGAGCTCGACCGCTTCCTGGCAGACGCCGGCATCCGCCTTAAGCCCTCGGGTCAGGACGCTCTCCACAGGGCAGGCAGAGCGTGGAGCGAGTACCTGCAGCGCCGCCCGGCAGCTCTGGCTTGCCCACAGTGCGGTGCCACGCAGGATGTCCGCTGCGAGCAGTGCGAGGCAAGCATCCAGCCAAGACAGCACGTGGTGGCTGACTTCGTGATCGGTGCGCACGCCCTGGTCCACGCCGACCGGCTGCTGACCAGAGATCGGGGCTACTACGGCACGTATTTCCCGGAACTGGCGCTAGCGTAATGGCGTCCCGCTAGTTCAGCCATCGTCGCGTGTGCGACGGCATCCGATCACCCTGGCCCGAATAGTGGAGTCTGGAGAAGTTGGGTGGCGTGCTCCTCACGAGGCGACCGGCGTGACTGAGCCGTTCCTGCCTCTGTCTTGTTCCCTCTCCTGATCCCTTCCTGAAGATTCTGGACCGGCGCTCTTCAAATCCTGGGGCCAGGGCTTGGCTATTCGGCCTTCTGGCACCCATTGACATGAACCTCTTGGCACTTTCCCCCGGCTCCATTACGCTCGCCACTACTGACGGGCAGCTAGCCCCGGCGGTGCCACAGGTTGCATACAAACGAAGGGGTTGCATTGGCTCTTCGGGAACAGCAAGCTCTGCGCGATCTTGGCAACGCTCGATTGCGCTCCGCCTTCGCGGCCTCGGCCCTTGTCACGCGGCTGGACGTCTCCTGGGGAGGAACCTTCGTCCCTCAGATGCGAGGCTGGGCGGACTATTGGCGGCCTGTACACTGGCTCGGCAACCCACAGATCGATCGTGCTCTCCGGCAGCTCGGGGCCATCTGGCAGAGGTACATCGCTTCGTCGTTCGATCCATCCCTGATGAGAGAGTACTGCTTCCGGTACTTCTCGTTGCTCGACGCCGTGCTTTCGGCGCGAGACACGTCGTCTCGCTGGGCCGTCTGGCAGCGCGCCTTGCAGGCCGTCCTTGGCTTCGAATGTTTCGGCTTGAGTGAAGGGATGCTTGGCGGCACGGTGGCGGCCGCCGGGACGACTGCCTTGCGCAATCCCTGCTACCTTCTGGCCAAGCTCGAATCGCCCGATGGGCCCGACGACACTCGGTTCCTGCCGCTCATTCTCGCTGGAGACGACAGGGCAGGGAGTGGGTTCTTCCACTACCGACGATACCGGCTCTCAGAAGAGTCCCCCATGTCCCTCATGGTCTATCCAGCGAGCGACCCGGCCCACCGGCCAAGAAGCTTTCGGCTTGTCGCTGCGCTGGCGCGCGCCCTGGGCTCGGCCGGCGACCCCTTCGCCGAGACGCGCGCCGAGCGTCTTTGGCGGTATGTGCTGCGTCCGATCGTCCAGGTCGCGCAACCGACCTCACTAGACCGGCTCCCTATAGAGTTCGTTGACGTCGGGGCGGGTAGCAGCGCGTTGACGGCGGCTCTCTGCCAGGAGCTAGTCGCGTGGAGCCGAGGTGCTGGATTTACTCCCCGCCTTCGCCTGTGGCTTGTCGATGTGTCTCCCCCTGCTGCCCTGTCGGTCTTCCGGACTCCGCCGCTGGGCCGCCTCGTCGAAAGCCTCGTGGCGGTCAGCAGGGACTACCGCACCTGGCTGGCCGGCCCTAAGCCCCTGCCAGCAGCATCGGGCCTCCGCGTGGCCCTGGCCTCGAAGGTCTTCGATGTCTCAAGTCGCTTCTCGATTGACAGGATTCGCACAGATGTGCTATCGTCTACTGTCGGGGTACCCGGAGCCTTGGAAGGGGAGCGCTACCTGCCCGAACGCTGTCTTGCGCCGCGCGGGGAAGGCCCGAGCGCGCTCCAGGTATCGAGTAGGCGCGTGGTGGTAGAAAAAGGCCACATGTACCCGTTGGCGTCGCTGTCCGGGTTCTTCCGCGGCCTGCGTCTGCTCTCACGCGTAGGCACCGAAGACGAGCTTGCGGAGGATGACGTGTGCCTCCCGGTCAGGAGCTTGGACCCGGGAAGCCTTGTTGCCGCCGATGGGGCGAGTGTGATCGGCCGCCTGCTTGAGCAGTGCGACTACCTGATCGTGGAGGATGCGGACCTAAGGCCGCGAGACCTGATCGCTCACCTCAGAGCGTTTTCGCTCCAGGGAATCGCGGCGCAGGACATGACCAGAGCGATGGGGCTGACGGCGAACTATGCCTACGTCGTCTGGCTGAGAGGTGGCGTGGCGCCGCGGTTGGAAGGAGAGCGCATATGGTGACTGTCGTCAGGGCCAAGCGGCGATCGCCGGTGTTGACGCCGTCGGGCCTGGCCTGCCTCTCGGTGCTGCCGACCATCAACCTCACCGCCGGCTGCCTGCACGACTGCGTCTACTGCTACATCCGCGGGTACCGGAACTATCCCGGCGAGAGCAGGATCGTCCTGTATGAGGACACTCTGGCGCGACTACGAGACGAACTTCGTCGCGCGCCCTCGAAGCCGCGCGCCGTGTACTTTAGTCCGTCGAGCGACCTGTTCCAGCCGGCACAGGAAGTCCTGGAGCTAAGTCATGCGATCCTCGAGTTCCTCTTCGGCCGGGGCATCGGCGTGGCGTTCCTGACGAAGGGCGAGATCCCGGACCAGACCCTGGAACTCCTCATCGACCATGCGGACCTGGTGCAGGCGCAAATCGGCCTGATTACCCTGGACGAGGGGATATCGGCCATATTCGAACCGCGCGCGGCTAGTCCCCGAACCCGCCTCTGGCAGCTCCACTCCCTCATCGCTGGAGGTATCGCCGCGGCCGCCCGGCTGGACCCGATCCTGCCGACGGTGACCGACGACCCGGAGGCGCTGGACCGGCACTTTGGGGCTCTGGCCCAGGTGGGCGTGAAGCGAGCAGCGGGGGGCGTACTGTTCCTCAGGCCGGCCATTCAGTACTGGCTGACCAAGCGGGTGCCCGGCGAGATGCTAGCGCCGCTGCTTGAGGACTATCGCGAAGGGGAAGCGGCGGTCATGCGCGGCGCGGAGTTCCCGATCCAGAATCTTTCCCTAGAACGCCGGCGCGAGATCTTCGGGCGATTGCAGACGGCGGCGGAAGCGCACGGGATCCGGCTCGACGTCTGCGCCTGCAAGAACGCCGATGTCGCCCGGGGATCTTGCAACATCGCGGGCACGTGGCCCGTACGGGCGAGGGCGCGTCAGCCGCTCCTGGTTGGATGATCCTCCCGAGTCTCTAGCTTTTCGCCTCAGCCCGCCTTCTCATCGAGTGCTTCGTGGTCACCGCGGCGGCTCCCGCAGCCAGTTCTCGACTTGCAGTCCCGGGACGCGCGCGAAGTGCCGGACGTTGCCCGTGACCACCGTGAGATCGTGCGTGAGGGCGATGGCTGCAATGCGCAGGTCCGGCTCGGACAGTGGCGTTCCGACTCGCTCCAGCTCAGCACGGAGCCGCCCGTAGGTCTCGGCTGCTGGCCGGTCGAAAGGCAGGACGCGCACGTTGGGCCACACGCGCTCCTCCAACTGCTGCAACAGACGGTCCCGGCTTGGGCTTCGGTGGGCGCCGTACACCATCTCCCCGACCGTGATAGCCGACGTGAACTGTTCTTCCGGGGGAACGGTCGCCAGCCGGGCCAGGAGAGCAGGGGAGAGAACTCGCTTCAGGACCTGGCTCAGCGTATCGGTGTCGACAGGAACATCACGCGTCGAGGGCTACGGCCCGATCTCGTGCGCGCCTACGCTGCCGGTAAATCCCCTCGACGACTTGGTCGATCTCCTCGAAATCGGCCCAGGCTCCTACGGCGGCCAGGAGCCCTTTGGGAGCGCCGGGCTCCTGCTCCAGACGCGAGAGATCCTCCGTTGAGACCAGGGCAGCCATGGCTTTGCCGCGCCGTTGGATGACGAACCGCTCTCTCTTGTAGACGACCCGACTCATCAACTCAGAAAGCCGTTTCTTCGCTTCCCCAACCCCGAGAACGCTAGCCATCGCACACCCTCCAAGGAGTCATAATGACATTTTGACACCAAGGTAGTATACCACCATCCGGCCCTGAGGAGCTTCCGAAGAAGCACCCGGTTACGAGTGGCCTCCGAATTCGCCCCGTCTGCACGCCGGTTTCACCCCGATTTTGAACCTGGTACCATAGCGGGGTACTTGTTGCGGGGCCCCGCACTCGGTTCCTTCCAAGCAGGACGTCGCCGGTTCGAATCCGGTCCCCCGCTCCAGAATCAATTTCGCCCAATAGTTGTCTCAGTGCGCTTTTACGGCCGAGGTCCCGTGTGCCCCGGCTAGGTTCGCGACGCCCGATTTTAGAGCCCCTGCGTGAAAAGCAGGGAGTCGCGGGTTCGAGTCTTGCCTCCGGGCGCCGGAGCCCTAGCAGGCCCGGCCTGCGTAACGGCTTCATAGCCTTACTGCGAGGTCAGCGATAACCCCGCCGGCCTTCTTCACTTGCCTCCTCTTCCCCGCACCCGCTCCGGCAGTCTCGGTAGCTCCTGGGCGGAGGGGGCCCGCGCCGCTTGCCGAGCTACGGTATCTGGTAGATGAGGAGCCCCCGCCCTCGATCCACCACGTACAGCTTGTCTCCCTGGACGGCGAGGGAGGACGGACGCTCGAACATCGACGGCTCGATGAACGAGTTGGGGTCCGGCCGGCCGATGAGGCCAAGCGGCGCACCGTCCGGCGAGTAGACCTGCACGCCCCGCACGAGATCGTCCCCCACGTAGATCCGTCCCTGGCTGTCGACGGCGATGTCGGTGGGGCGAAGGAGTCCTCCCACCGGGTCATCCGGGCCGGCGAAGTGGCCGAGCGACGCGCCATCGGCCCCCACCCGCGTCAGCCCCGGACCGAGAATGTCTGCCGCAAGAATCGTGCCGTTGGAAGCAACCGCCACGCTTCCGGGACGTCCGGCGGTAGCGATGCTGGTGGTTTGGAGCACGCCTCCCGCTATCAGAGTGTTTTCCCCGCCGCCGGGACTAGCCAGGACCCATGATCCCTTTGGACGGACGACGAACTGGAGCAGGGAACCGTCCGGGGCGATGAGCAGGAGCCGGTGGTTCTGACCGTCCGACACCACCAGGTTACCGTCCTGAGTGAAGGCGAGGCCGGTGGGCACGGTAGGTATTCCTTCAACGGCGCTGGGTGGCAGCTCGATGGTTCGCTCCAGACCGGCGTCTGGATCCAGGACGTAGATGCGCGGCGGAAACGTGTTCGCGATGTACACATAGCGGCCGTCGTTCGCCATGGCATGTGGGTGGTTAAGCTCCAGACCTTCGGTCGTCTCATGGTTGTAGTGCCTAACAAACCGCCCCTCGTGGCTCGTCTCCACAACCTGGCGGCCGTCATGGTCCAGCACAAAGATGCGCTCACCCATGACGGTCACGTCCAAGGGCTCCACCCAGGCACCGCCTTGGGGCTCGTAGTAGGTGGCGAGCAGCTTGGCAGGAAAGACAGAACGGAATTGAGGCACCACGACCTGTTCAGGCGAAGAAGCCCCGAACTCCAGAAGGCGCGGATGGCCCGGGGCGGCAACCACCCCCAGGAAGAGGGCCGCCATCGTTGCCCCCAGTCCAGCCAACGTCAGCTTTAGGCCCACGTACCGCTTCGGTGGAACCCGGACGTGCGCCGCTGCCCCGCGCTCGCGGAGGGCTGCTAGTTCCTGCGCGGAGTGAGCGGAGGGGTTCGGCCGTACCGGCGCGGCTTCGCCGGCGCGCTCGCCCTCGGGCTCCAACCACGGAGGCAGCACGCTGACCAAGACAACGAAGAGCACCATGGGCAGGAGCAGCAAGAGCGCCGCCATAAAGACGCCCTCCCGTCCTCCGAAGATCCACTCGTACTCTGTGTAGCCCCGGAGGCTCTTGGAGATGAGTTGCCCTCCCACCACGACGTTCCAGCGCATCGCCAGGACTCCGGTCACCAGATGGACGCTTGCCAGCGTCACCAGAGCGGTCGTCGTAATTCGCGAGACGCGTAACAGCAGAGCGCTGCCCAGCAAGACCAGTGGAACGAGCGTGCCAAGGTATAGCTGGATGCCGAGGTAGCTATACCCGATCTCGCGCGTGACCAGCCCGCGGATCATCGGCCAACTGTCCCTCGCTTCGTAGCCGAAGGCAAGGAGCTCGAGGACCTCCAGCGCGTCGTCGATGAGGAAGAAGCCCGCCAGCCACATCCCCATGGCGCGCACGCAACCGTGGTCGATCGGCCGCCCGAGAAGGCTCATCGAGACGACATAGATGATGACCAGCAGGGCCATGCCTGAGACGATGGCCGAGAGCAGGAAGATAGGGGGCATGAGAGGCGTCGACCACCAAGGATTAGCTTTGACCGCGCCGAAGATGAAACCGACGTAGCCGTGCAGCACGACAGCCGCCGGGATGCCGATGGCGGCCATGATCCCGATGAGCCTGCGGTCCGCCTCTAGCGCCTCCTTGGAGACATCGTACACGCCGAGCGCGAGCGCGCTGTACAGGGACCTCACCAGGCCGGTGCTCCTCTGGGCGTAGGCGACAATGTCCGGGCGAAAGACCAGCCAGGTCTCAGCAACGACGAGGATCAGGTAGCAGAGCCAGATGAATCCGAAGCCGGCCATGGCGGAGGTGAAGTGCGGCGTCAGGAAGATGAGGAACGCGCGCTCCGGCCGACCGAGGTGCGCCTGCAGGGGGAGGGGCGCGATGAGCAGGAACGCGAGGGCGGTGAGGAGGGCGAGCCGCGCCACCGGTTTGAGGTTCTTCAGCCCAAACACATGGTAGAGGGACGACACGACGAACGCTCCCGCGACCAGCCCCGTGATGAACGGGTACAGGACAATGAGGGCGCTCCACTGAAACTCCGCCTCGTTCGGGAAGATGTAGCCGTCCATCTACCGCACGCCCTTGTCCAGCTGCATGTAGCGCACCCGCGGCTCGGTCCCCAGCTCTTCCTTCAGCACGTACATGCGCAGCTGGTCTACGAGGCGCGACACCTCGCTTTCGGGGTCGCGCAGGTCGCCGAACTTGCGCGCACCCACCGGGCACACCGTTACACAGGCGGGAAGGAGGCCACGCGAGATCCGGTGGTAGCACCAAGTGCACTTGTCGGCCACGTGCTCGTGCGGATCGAGATAGCGGGATCCGTACGGGCAGGCCTGAATGCAGTAGCGGCAGCCAATGCATTTGCCCCGATTCACCAGGACAACGCCGTCGGCTGTCTTGAAGGTCGCGCTAACCGGGCAGACCTGCACGCAAGGGGGCTTTTCGCACTGGTTGCACAGCTTGGGGACGAAGAAGCTCTTCGTGATCTCCAGGTCCTCGTATTTTTCGTTCACCTCCGGCGAGGCGAACCCGTGAATCCCGGCGTCGGGTGAGTCTACGTAAACGTCGCCTTCGGCGGTCCGCACGAACCGCTCCACCCAGGTGCGGTTGTACTTGGGGTCCATGGGGACGGCATTCTCTTCCTTGCAGGCACGCACGCAGCGGCCGCAGCCGATGCACCGCAAGGTGTCCACGATGAAGATCCACTCGTGAGCCTGAGGATCGTACTCGGCAGGCGGCTCGTCCTTGCTCGGCGCTGCCCGCCCCCCGAGGCGGCTGAGGACGGCGCCGGGTGCGCCATAGATGAGGAAGGAGCCGACGACGACACGACCGGCGAGGTCGAGAAACGCACGCCGGGGAATGGCACTGCGAGGCGCGGTCATGGCTCGACTCCTTCGCCGGGCTTGTGACAACCGAGGCACGTCTCGACGGCACGGTCCAGGTGATTCGGCGGCAGGCGCCCGATATCCGGTTCGCCGTGACAGGCCAGACAGTCCTGTCGTCCCTCGATCCGATGCTGGACATCCGGGAACGCCGCTGCCGGCGAGTGGGGATTATGGCATGTGGTGCAATCTGTCTCCGGATGGTGCTCCGTAAGCTCAACCTGCGGGAAGTCCTCTGGGCGCGCGGGGATGGCGGCGTGACACGCGATACACTCTTCCTTCGCGGCGCCCAGAATGGCACCCTCGCTAATGTGGGGACCACCGGCGCCGTGGCAGGCTTCGCAGCTTTGCACCAGGTGCGCTGACCGCGACCATTCGAGATCGACATCCGTGTGGCACTCGACGCACCTCCCAGAGGCACCCAACACTGGTTCGAGTGAAGCCCAACTGACACTGTTGTCGCTCTCGATGAGACCGATGCTCTCGATCGATCGCTGGGTGATGACGAAGCGAAACATCAAGAGTGCCACCACGGCCACCACAAGAATCGTCGTCCCTCTCGCCAGATAACTCATTCGATCGCCCCTCTGGCGCAGGTGTATTTCGGTCGTCCTTGACCCCGAGCCCCGTGACCGGCGGTATGCCCGTGCTTCTCGTGAGAGCGAACCGAGGGCGAGGGCCGCGCGCGCAATGGCTTCACGTGGTCACCAAGTCTTCGCATCTCTGCCTCTCTATGACCTACGAAAACCTTAAGCGCCGACCGAAGCCCTAACAACGATCGAAAGAACCCAAAGGTATGGAACCAAAGACATGACCAGGGCACATCGCATGCTAGGGGAGGAATGACCTGGACCCCGTGGCCGGCGTTGCGCACGCAAGGCGCTTCACGTCGATGGTTCCCTGGCCCACGACACCGCGAGACCGCCTGCATCCGTTCCTGGCTGACCGGCGCCTGTCCCCAGCCAGCTCCGGGTGGGTGGACACTCCCAGGAATGCTGTACACAGTGAGCGAGGGCCTGGCCCTGCATGGGCTCTGGAGGAACGTAGATCTCTAGCTTCGGGGAGCTTGGGGCATGCCTGGCTCCCTCCGCGATCAAGGGCCAAGCCGCAGGTCTGGGGAAAGCCCTTCGACCTCCTCGAGGGGGATGCCAACATGACACAGGGTGCAGCGGTCCGCCCCGGGCAGCTCAGCCTCCTCCAGCCTGGTCCCTTCCTCCCAGTCGAGCTCATGGCAGCCCAGACACCCTTCGCCCCCTACCGTCCCCTTGAGCCGCTCACCCGTCTCGACGTTGACCAGTGTCCCGTGGCAGCGGAAGCAACCGGGGTTTCCCCAGTCGAAAACGGGATGTCCCAGGTTATCGGGATAGGTGAACCAGGCAGCACGCATGTCTGGGTACAGGACTTCCTTGGAGATCCGCTTGAGCTCGTCCACTGCGGCCCGGATTGCAGCGCCCCGACTCGTGGCGATGTCCGGATAGCTCTCCCGGTAGAAGTCCTCCAGTTGCTCGAACCAACCGTCCTGAAGCCACCACGCAGTCAGGCCGTCCAGGTCAGGAAGCACCTCGCCCACGCCCAGGAGGCGCAGCGCTTCTCGCTTCAGGTACGGCAGGTCTGAGGCGAGGCGGCCGGTAGCTAGTGCCTCGTCGACGAGCTCGCCCGGCGATGGGATGCGGTGCCCCGTGCGGTTGTGGCAGGCGATGCAGTCCATGCGGATTGGCTCGTTCCTCTGCTCGTAGGCTGATGCCTCGGGATTGACCCACTCCTCGAGTCCGTCGTCTGTCTCGAGGCCGACCCAGGCGATAACCTGACGGTCGGCGTCTGCGGCCCGATAGAGGAGGTTGGCGGTAGTGTGCCAGTGGATGCCGGCGCCTTCCTGGTTCTCGCTGGCGCCTCGGCCGGTTCGAAAGGCGAGCACGCGAACGTGCGGGCTGTTCGTCTCATCAGGCAGAAAGGTCCGGTACACCCGGGCCGAAAGGCCGTAGTCCCTTCCGAGCGCGTGGCAGCGCTGGCAGGTTTCCGAGGTCTCTGGGATCCTCTCCGGCTCCGCATGCACCGGACGAGAGAACGCGCGGGTCAGCACCAAGTACGTTTGACGAAGGCCGCCTATCTTCGCCTCAACATACTGTGAGGCACCAGGCCCGATAGGCCCTGCTTCGGGCCCGATGTGACAGGCAGTGCAGGCAATCTCAGCGTGTTCGGAGCGCTTGTAGGCCTCGATCTGCGGCTCCATCACATCATGGCACGTCTCACAGAAACCAGGTGAATCCATGAATTCGATGGCCCGGAATCCCGTGGCGCCAAGCACGCCCAGGATGACCACCGTGGTCGCTGCGAAGCCGAGCACCCCCAGCAAGTGGCGCGGATTGCCAAAGTCGAGCACCAGGGCAGGCGGCACGCCTCTGCCCTGGTGGGCAGCCGCCGCTCGGCGCCTTCCTTCCCACAGGGCGCCGGCGGGAATGAGCAGCAGACCAAAGACGAGCACCGCTGGCAGCCCCATATAGACGACCACGCCCAGATAGGGGCCTGACTCCTCCCCAAGAAACTGGATAGCGAGAAAGAAGGCGAGCGCGCCCAGTCCCGCGATAGCCAAGAGCCCGCCCAGCAGGCTGACGGGGTTGCGTACGGCATGTGGGGGACGGGGTAAGTCCATGCTCTCTCCTTCCGCCGCGCCGGCAGGCCGTATGAGCCGGTCCGACGCCCCCTCCATCCTGAACGTACAACCATGTGCCGGGTTCGCAAAGGATCGACGGCTACCGTTCCGCCCACACCGATGGGCATTGGTGCCTCGGCAATCTGGAGCGTAGCTGGCTGCGTGCATGGATCTCTCGATACCTATCGCGCTTCGATTACGCGCCTCGCGCGCAAGGTGCCGCCGGGGCTTGCCTGTATCCCAAGTCCTACCGTTTTGGGGGCGGGCAGTGGATGTTGCCTAGGTAATCAGTACCCGTGGGTGTGCAGGTGGCGTGACTCACGGTTCATGTGCCACGGGGGGATGTGCGTCAGCATAGAAGCGGTAGAACATTTCGCGAGGGAGGATGACGCCTGTGACTAGCCCGTTCTCCCAGACGACGCCACCCAATCTAGCCGCGGTAGGCGCTGATCGGTCCATCCTGCTTCCAAGTCCTGGGGGCGCCGGGCGAGCCGTTTCCGTGCGTCGGGGGAGGCAACAGCGCGGTCCGGGAGCGCGCTGTCCCGTCGTCACTTCCCCGGCGCTAGGGCGGAGAGTTCTGCAAGGACAGTACAGGGGACGCACGTATGTCCAGTACTAGCCTACCACCGCTGACGATTGGCGACCTCGTCGCCATTGACAACGCGCTGCGGCGTAGCGTCCACGGCGCAAAGCCGGGATTCACCCAGGACCGGCGCGAGGTAGGCGCTACCGTCGGCCACGGGCACCGGCGCCGGGCACCCTGTCTTGTGCCTACAACCAACACAAGGCGCTATCAGGCGCTATTGGAATCCGAACGATGCCCGGTCCGCGCATTCGGACCGATTCGTGAGGCCACCCCTTCTATCAGTGGCGCCCGACTGAGGCACGTTCGCCTAAGGCCGAGCCGAAGTCTCCGTTCTCCCCCGCTGCCACGCATAGGCGTTGCCCTCCCGCGAGGAGTCTATCTGTGGCTTTTCGGAACCGCTTTCGTCCTGCTAACGGCCGGTGCCTTCCTCTTGGACGGTATTCAAGAGCAGGTGCCGGCAGGAAGCTCTGGTGCCGTCTCTCAGCCTCGCCTCGGGGCAACCAGTGCCGAACCGCTGACCGGCTTCGAGCGCCCCTTCGACGTGAGCGTTGACAGCCACGGGACGCTCTTCGTGCTGGAGGGCCTCCGACAACGCCGCATCAGCTCGTTCGATCGGGACGGTCAGCCGGTCATCGCGTTTTCTCTGCCCAGCAGCGATGGTGGCCTCGCCGCCACGTACTTCGCTGTGGGTCCCGGTGGCGATCTCTACGTAGCCGACCGCGGGGCCCGCGCCGTCCTCGTCTTTGATCCCAAGGGCGTCCTCAATGAGCAGCTTGGGCCGCCGCTCGACGACGAATGGCTACCTCTCGGTGTGGGCTTCGACTCCACCGGAAACCTCTACGTCACGGACGTGACCCCGGGTCGACATCGGATCTTCAAGCTGGCTCCAAACGGTGAGCTCCTGTGGACACGCGGCTCAGAAGGCACTGGCCCGGGCGAGTTTTCATTCCCGACGGACATCGCGGTCGATGGCAAAGGGCGAATTTACGTGGCGGACGCGAACAACCGGCGCGTCCAGGTGCTCGATGAGGCCGGCAATTTCCTCCAGTTCCTGCCGGATGGAGGCGCCACCATTGAGCCCAGAGCTTTGGCGGTGGACGGTTCACACCTGTACGTCGCTTCGGTCTCTCAGCAATGTGTACTCGTCTACGATGTGCTGGCGGGGCCTCGCTTCGACTCTTCCACAGCTCCGTGCAGCGAGATGGAGACACCGCTCACCTACCTTGGCGGCATTGCTGTGGCGCCTGGGGGCCGCATCTACGTTGCGGATAGAGGCACCAATCAGGTGCTGGTAGAAGAGCCGTAACATGGGTCTGCGGGAACATCGACGCAGGGCAGCACACAGCAGCCGTAACACCAGCGGCTCCGCAGACTTATCCCTTTCGGTTGCTGGGCTCATGGCGGCGGCTCTCGGCCTGGCTCTGCTACTCGCCGTCCCGCAACTCCGTGCTGAGTCGGAACCGACAACAGCCGACCCGAACCAGACAACGACCTCGCCCGGGCCCTTCACGGACCCAGCAACCGAGACGCCGACTTCGGTTTCAGCAGCGACGCCCACGCCTGAGCTGGACCCCATGTCGACGTCGACTTCCGTTCCCGTGGCCACGCCCACGGTACCACCGGTGCCCTCTTCGACGGCGAGGCCAGCGCTGGAGCCCAATCAGACGCTGACAGCGGCCTTGCCCGCCACGGTCCCGCCCCCGGTGACGCCGGGAGCGACCCCGGACTTTCCGCCAACTCCCACGCCAACATCCACGAGCACCCCCTCGCCTTCGGCGGCCATCCGCCACACGGCGGTCGTAGAACGGGCCTCGCGGGCCGCGGCCGCCGTGATCGCATTCGATCAGGGACTGACCAGCGTGCCGCGCTACTGGCCATTCGGCGTGCGCTTCCAAATCGTGAATGAGGTGGAGTACTCGTGGCAATGGGAGCCGGCACTCGAGTGGTCCCGCGATGGCTCGACCTACGGTCCCGTGCCGCAGCAGCCGGTAGTGGAGATTCCCTTCCGTTTGGGCGAGGCGCGGAACGCTACTGGCGGCCAGGCGATCCCGCCAGACGCCTTCGTCGTCATTCCAGGGACGGAGGCGCCGCAGCAAGGTGTGCTCTACGATTCGTCCTATCCCGCCCGCCGTCAGACGCTGAAGGGTTTAGCGGTGACCGAAGTCGAGTTCGTCGTTCGAGCGACGCGAGACGCCGACTGGGAAGGAACCTACTACTTCCGGCTTGCGGGCCGGGGCGGGCGCCTCAACGGTGGGGCTCCCCAGATGATCATCATCGCACAGCGTCCGCCGGAGCCGGCGCTAACCTCACCCCCGGCCCAGGGGGCTTCTGCGAGCACCTTCGCGGTCGCTCAAGCGGAATCAGAGGTCAACCCGCACCAGAGTCTGGTGCTGGACACGGACACGTGCGCCGCCTGTCACCGCGTTCACACCGCCCGCGCTGAGGCCCTCGGCGTCGCGGCCAGCATCAACGACATCTGCATGAACTGCCACGACGGCACCGCGGCCAACACCGATGTCCTGTCGGAGTGGCACGACCCGCAGGTGCCCCCCAACGACCCGGAGGACGGCATCGCCTACTCGCACCCGCTAGCCGCGGGACGCGCGGGGACGGCGGATGACCTGGCCGGCCAGCTTGAGCGGCAAGCAGCCTGCACCGACTGCCATAACCCGCACACCCTGAGCGGACAGCGCCCATCGCCAACCTCCTTCGGCTGGACGGCAGCGGGCAGCCTCAATGGCGCAACTGGAGTAACGCTGGCGCCGACGCCGTACGCCTGGAAGGAGAAGATCGTCTACGAGTATGAGCTGTGCCTCAAGTGCCACTCCGCCTTCACGCAGCTTCCCTCGTACCCGCGCCCATCCCAGCAGAAGACCGACAAACTGGTCGATATCGATCCTACGCTCGGCGGCTCCTATCACCCCGTGGCGGGTGCGGGCGCGGGCGGCAGCCCGGAGCTTTCGCGCAGCCTGAGCGGCGGCACGCTGTGGCAGTTCACCACCGGCGACACGGTTCGCTGCGTCAACTGTCATGCGAACTACCGTGCCCTATCGGGGGGCGCGCAGCCGGCAGCGAGTGATCGTCTCGCCCCCCATGTCAGCCGCTACCCCAGCCTGCTCATCGCGGAGTATCAGCGGTCCCTGAAGCCGCCTTCGTCGGCCAACGACTACGACCCCGGGCAATACCAGCTCTGCTTCCTCTGTCACAGCCCGGCCCCGTTCGCTGACCCTTCGGGCGACCGGAGGGCCGACACGCGCTTTCCGATGCACGGCTATCACCTCAACAAGCTCTACGACGAATACGAAGGTAGTGCCTCTCTGAGCCTGGATATCGACGACCCGGAGGCGGGCAGCGGGAACGCCATCTGCTCAGAGTGTCACTTCCGGATACACAGCACGCGGTCCGCCGCAAACCCCGGCGACCGGAACAACAGCGGCCTGGTCAACTTCGCGCCCAACGTGCTGCCGGATCCGGAATCGGGCGGCGGCCCTTTGTGGCAGCCGAATCTGCAGACGCCGGCCAGTGGCTCTTGTACGCTGCTCTGCCACGGCCAACCGCACAGCGGTTGGGGATACCAAGACTAGCCATGAACGAAGTCAGACGTCTGGATGCGGAGATCGCCGTCCTGGGGCTCAATCGCCGGTTCGCCAGCCTGGACGTACGGGAGAGATTGGCCTTCCGGTCGCAGGAGCTGTCCGACGCGCTCCGACGCTGCGGAGAGCCCTTGAACGAAGCCGTCCTGCTATCCACCTGCTACCGCACGGAGCTGTACGTGGCGATGCATGCACAGGCACCGAGTCGGGTCTCGCTGGAGGAGCAGCTGGGAGAGTTGCGAGGGATCCCGCGCGAGGCGTTTGCGAGCCACACCGTGTACCTGACCGGACGCCAGGCTGTGGATCATCTCTTCCGCGTGGCCTGCGGCATGGACTCCCCCATCGTGGGCGAGTATCAAGTGCTTGGGCAAGTCCGCGAGGCGCTCAGGGCGGCCCAAGAAGCTGCCCGCGCCGGGCTGACTCTCGACATGCTCTTCCGGTCCGCCGTGCGGGTCGGACGGCAGGCTCGCAACAACACTGGCATAGGCCGCAGGCCGGCCTCAGTCGCGAGCGCAGCCGCGGAACTGACACAGCGGCTGGTGGACCTGGATTCGGCGCACTTGGTGCTGGTCGGGACCGGCAAGATGGGAGAGCTGGTGGTCCAGAGTCTGAGCAAGAAGCAGGTAGGCCGCTTGACAGTCGTGGGGCGGACGCTGGAGCGCGCTCAGCAGTTGATCCCGCGGTGTGGCGATGCGCTCTCACTGGAAGAGCTACACGACGCGATCCGGGGAGCGGACGTCGTCATTACGGCGACGAACGCCCCGCACTACGTCGTATCGGCGGGCATGGTTGTCTCCGCGATGAATGGTCGATCACGGCCGTTGTGGTTTGTCGATCTGGCCGTGCCGCGAGATGTCGAGCCAGCCGTGACCGAAATCCCTGGCGTCACGGTCTACAACGTGGACGACTTGCAGGCGGTAGCGATGGCGAGCCTGGCAGAACGACAGGCGGCACTGCCGACGGTCCTTCGCCTGGTGGAACGAGAAGCTGCCCGCTTCGAGTCGTGGTGGCGCGTGCGTCAAGCGGCCCCGGCCGTAGTCGCCTTGCGTGACCACTTCGACCGGCTGCGACGCGAGGAGCTCAATCGCCGGCGGGGCCGGTTCCGAGAGCTGACACCGGAACAGACGCGCGCCGTGGAAGCTCTTACCGGATCGGTTCTCAACAAGGTGCTGCACCACCCAACAAAGGCATTGCGGCGGATGGCAGCGAGCGGCCAGCTCGCCAACCTTCCGCAGCTTCTGGAGCAGGTCTTTGGCGTCTCTGCGTCGCCTGCGCTGGAACACGTCCCGGAGGCGGAGCAGCCTCTACCTAACGATACATCCCATCGTCCACCGGCATACGTTGACTCCGCCGAAGAGCCGTCAAAGGATAGGCAACAGATGTGAATTGAGGTGCGTGTCAATCCGGCTGAGAGGCGGGAAGATTAAGGAGAAGGTGAGAGATGGGCAGGCCCATGGCACGTCGACGATCAATGGCGCAGGGCGCTGCTAGCTCGCGAAGAAGGGCGAGCTGGCCTTCGCACCCCTCCTTGCTTTCGGTGCTCGCCGTGGTCGTGCCAGCGGTGATCGTCGTGGCGGTGGGCGCGGCTCTTCTGCCCACACTAGTTCTCCACCGGGGAGGCGCTGCTCCGTCTCCGATTCCGTCCGCATCGAGCGCGGGACAGGAGGAGAGCAACTCGCTCCCCGCTTACATGCTAGCCGCGGGGTCAGAGGTGCAGCAGGCCTATCGCTACGCGGCCGAGCAGCCGGCCGCCCTGGAGCACATTCCCTGCTACTGCGGCTGCGGCGGCCACAGCGGGCATCGCAGCGTGCGCGACTGCTTCCTGAGTGAAGTAAGCCGCGATGCGGTCAAGTTCGAGGAGCACGGGTCTACCTGCGGCGTCTGCGTGGGGATCGTGCGGGACGTGCAAGAGCAGCTCGCGCAAGGCAAGTCGCTTCCGGCGGTTCGCGCGTACATCGATGCGAAGTGGGGAGAAGTGGGCCCGGGCACGGACACGCCGCTGCCACCGGAGTAGTACGATGGGTGATCTCACACTGCTAGGTCTGCCGGAGGATACGGTCCCCGAGGAGGTGGATGCCCGCTACGCCGAACTCTCCGCCTTCCTCAGGTTCCAGGTCCCGGCAAGTCTGCGACCGTGGGCAAAGCAACAGCTCGCGCTGCTGGACGAACTCTACGCAACGTGGGGTTCAAACGATTCCAAGCCCAAGCAGCCGAAGGCGCCGCCTCACCGTGGTAACCACTCGCCGGGCCGGAGCCCGGAGGTGGGGCAGCGGCGGCCTCGCACCGCCCGCTCGCGCCGCGAGGCTGCAGCACCTCGGTCGCTGGCGGGCACGTGGCTGGGACGTGCACTCGTGGGAATCGCGGCGGGCTCCGTCAGCGTCGCGTTCATCGCAGGATGGCTCTACTGGCGCGACCGCGGCGACAGTGACGGCGCTCCGGAAACCCAGTTGTCAGCCGACGAGGCGTCCCCGATCGACGAGGAGCGCCTCGCCGAACTGAAGGCCATTGTGGCCGAACAGCCTGACGCCGTGGACGCGCTATTTGAGCTGGGCGAAACGTACTTCACCGCCGGGGAGCTGGAACCCGCGATCGAATGGTTCTCGAAGCTCGTGGCTCTGGAACCCAACAACACGCACGCGCTGACGGACATCGGCACCGCCTACTTCAACCTTGGACAACCCCAGGAGGCGAAGACCCATTGGGAGCGCGCGCTGGCGATCGATCCGGATGATGTGCAGGCTCACTACAACCTGGGCTTCTACTACGCAAACGTCGAGCCCGTTGACATGGACGCAGCCCGGCGAGAATGGCAAAAGGTCATCGAGCTCGACCCAGGCTCGCCGCAGGCGGAAACAGCGCGGGTACACATCGAGGGATTGCAGGAGCAGGCCACGCCGCAGGCGCCGGTCGCTGAGCCGGCCGTGGGCGATTGATGGAGAGCGAACAGCATGGACAGCGAAAACGTCAGCATCCTGGTCGCCTTCTTCGCGGGAACGCTGTCCTTCGCCTCGCCCTGCTGTCTGCCCCTCGTGCCGGTGTACATGGGGCACATGGCGAGCCTGGGGCTGGAGCGAAGGCCGGGCACAGCCGCCTGGGCAGACATGGCGCATGCCCTGGCCTTCGTGACGGGGTTTTCGCTGGTCTTTGTGGGCATTTGGGTCTCTCTGGGCCTGGTGGGATATCTGTTCCTGGGCTACATACCCTACCTAAGCCAGATCGGCGGGGTCGTGCTCGTCTTCATGGGCTTTCACCTCCTGGGAATCATCAACATCGGCATCCTGAACCGCGAGTTCTCCATCCGTGGCCGGAACCCCGGGCGAGGCAAGATAGCCTCCTCGTTCGGCCTGGGCGTTATCTTCGCGGCCGGGTGGACGCCCTGCCTCGGGCCCGTGCTGGGCAGCATCATCGGCCTGGCCAGCGTTCGGGACACGCTGGCCGAGGGCACCGTTCTTCTCGTGGCGTACTCCGCCGGCCTTGGATTGCCCTTTCTCGTTACGGGCATGGCCGTGGAGCGGATCACGGGATGGCTCCGGCGGGTGCGGCCCGCGATGTTCTTCGTCCAGGTCACAAGTGGTCTGCTCGTCGTGATGATCGGGGTCTTGCTCGTGACGAATAGTCTGGTCCGCTTGCCCTCCTACTTCTCTTGGGGCAGCTCCTGGTATTAGACGATGGAAGCGCACCGCACAGCAGGCAGAGAAGAAGCACGCGGCGGGACCCGCTGGGCCGTATCCGGCAGCGAGGTAGCGGCACTCCTTTGGCGGCCCTTTACCTCAATGCGGCTGGCCCTGGTGCTGATCCTGCTTCTGGCCGGCGCCGTCCTGGCAGGCACGTTGCTTGAGCAAGCGCCGGCCTCCGTGCTGGGAGACGCAGACACCTACGACCGCTGGCTGGATCAAGTGCGGGGCAAGTACGGCGCGTTCACGCCGCTCCTGGATAGCCTGCAGCTGCTCAATGTGTACCGCTCCTTCTGGTTCCAGCTCCTGGTGGGACTGCTGATGGTCAACATCGTGGTCTGCAGCATTAACCGCTGGAGGGGCATCTACGCCGTCGTCTTCAAGTCACGGGTACGCATGGCGCCAGCCTTCTTCGAGCGTTCCCGGCTCGCCATGGACGTCACCGTGCCGTTCTCGGCTTTGGTAGCCGCCGGCGCCGTCCGCGGCGGGCTCAAGGCGTCGCGGTACCGGACCGTTCACGAAGACGGGGCTTCGGTCGCCATGTACGCCGACCGGAACCGGTTCAGCCGGTTCGGCACCGTGCTCAGCCATCTCAGCATCGTGTTGCTCCTGGTGGGGGCGCTCCTGGGGGCGCTCATGGGCGAGAGCGATGACGCGTTCATCGTCGCTGAAGGTTCGGAACGGCCCGTGCCGCTCAGCCCAAACCTGTCGGTGCGCCTGGAGCACTTCACCGAGGAGTACTACCTGGAGGGCCCCCCGAAGGACTTCCGGAGCGACCTGGTGATCTACGAGAACGGCCAGGAGGTGAAGCGCGGGACCGTTCGCGTGAACTCCCCCCTTGGCTACAAGGGGGTCCGCTTCCACCAGGCGTTCTTCGGCCAGGCTGTGGAAATGGAGGTCAAAGACGCCGCAGGTCAGGTGTTGATGAGGGACGGCGTGCCGCTGGCCTGGCGGTCACAGGGCGGCGAGCGGCCGATGGGTTTCTTTGACCTACCAGAGCAGGGACTCAAAGCATACGTGATCGGGCCGCTCTCGGGTGTGAGCGATCCCATCGTGCCCGCTGGAGAGGTGCGCGTAGAACTGTACGGCCAGAATGGCGGCCGGTTACAGGAGATGACCAACCTCAGGATGAACGAGCCGTCGTCGCTCGCCGGCCTGACCTTTACGTTCGTCCGGGAGAAGCCCTTCACCGGCCTGCGCGTCGTCAAGAATCCGGGTACGAACATCATCTGGATCGCGAGCGGCTTGATGGTGTTCGGCGT
>Ga0154796_1104_pt8 | contig 22647 bp, 14 predicted proteins | sample Rifle2008BG16ft_FD_105804 | JGI IMG/M metagenome (GOLD analysis project Ga0154796, IMG submission 105804) | Gammaproteobacteria bacterium RBG_16_66_13
GAGGCTGGGCGATGTGGTGGCTGAGCGCCGTGCCGACGGCCTCCAGAGTGAAGATGGGCTGGGCCTGTAGGAAGGCGCCGAGCAGGATCATATTGGCCAGGCGCTTTTCACCCAGCTCCTCGGCCGCCTCGGTCGCATGGATCATCAGGCTGCGCAGATCCGTCCGCGCCGGGCTGCGATCCACGAGCGAGGCGTTCACCACCAGGACCCCGCCCGACTTGACTAGAGCCTCGTATCGCTCCAGCGAAGGGATGTTGAAGACGATGGCCGCCGCCGGGTTTCGGACGATTGGCGATCCGATTTCATCGTCGCTCACGATGACCGTGCAGTGGGCCGTGCCCCCGCGCATCTCGGGGCCGTAGGACGGGATCCAGGTGACATGCTTGTCCGCCTCGAGGGCGGTGTAGGCCAGGACCTGGCCGGCGAACAAAGCCCCCTGCCCCCCGAATCCCGAGAGCACGACTTCGGTCTGCATCCTCACTCACCTCGCTCAGTGGACTTGGATCCGCCGTCGCGGCTCGAGGCCTGGAGCGCTGCGTGGACCTTGTAGTCCCCCAGGGGGAAGGCCGGCAGCATGTGCTGCTCCACGAAGGACAACGCCTCTTGGGGTGGAATCCCCCAGTTGGTGGGACAGGTCGAGAGCAACTCGACCATCGAGAAGCCCAGGCCCATGCGCTGGACCTCGAAAGCCTGTCGCAAGGCCTTCTTCGACTTGCGGATATTGGTCACGTCATGCAGGCTCCGCCGGACGACATAGGCCGCGCCGTCGGTCTGAGCCAGCACTTCGGACATCCGCAGCGGGAAGCCGTGGACTTCGACATCTCGCCCGTTCGGCGTGGAGGTCGTCCGCTGACCCGGGAGAGTCGTCGGCGCCATCTGGCCGCCGGTCATCCCGTAGATAGCGTTGTTGATGAAGATGACGGTGATGGATTCGCCTCGGCCGGCCACGTGCAGGATCTCGGCCGCCCCAATCGAGGCCAGGTCGCCGTCGCCCTGGTAGGTGAAGACGATCTTGTCCGGACTGACGCGCTTGATGCCGGTGGCCATGGCCGGCGCTCGGCCGTGGGCGGCCTCGGCGAAGTCGAGGTTGAAGTAGTTGTAGGCGAAGACCGAGCAGCCCACCGGCGCCACGCCGATGGCCTGCTCGCGGACTCCCATCTCGTCCAGGACCTCGGCCACAAGCCGGTGCGCCACGCCATGCGTACAACCCGGGCAGTAGTGGGTATGGACGTGCTGCAGGCTGTCGGGCCGGGTGTAGATGACTTGTTCGACCAAGTCCATCGGAGCGGTTCCTCCTGAAGGGCTCACGCCGGCGACTTCATGGAAGCGTGGAGCTGCCGGATCTGGTCCAGGACTTCATCGGGCATCGGCGTCATTCCGCCCATGCGACCGTAGAAGTGGATCGGGACTCGCCCCAGGGCGCCGAGCCGGACGTCGTCGATCATCTGCCCGGCATTCATCTCCACGACCAGGATCGTCTTCACCTGGTCGGCCAGCCGCCGGACGCGATCGTACGGAAATGGGTACAGGGAGATCGGCCGGAGCAGGCCCACCCGGATGCCGTCGGCTCGGGCCGCCTGGATGGCCGAGTAGGCAATGCGCCCGGCCGTCCCGAAGGCCACGATCCCGATGTCGGCATCTTCGACTTGCACTTCCCGGTAGCGAACCTCGTTGTCTTCAATCTCCCGCTGCTTGGCCTGGAGCTTCTGGTTGAAGATCTCTTCTTTGACCGGGTCGATGTAGATCGACGAAATGACGTTGGGCTTGCGGCCCTTGGCGCCGGTCAGAGCCCAGGCCGGCCGCTCCTCCGGCTTGCGGACGGGGCGCATCGGCGGCATCTCGGCCGGCTCCATCATCTGGCCGAGATTCCCATCCGCCAGGACGACGACGATGCAGCGGTACTTCTCCGCCAGATCGAAGGCCTCATAGGTGAGGTCGATGAGTTCTTGGACAGTAGCCGGCGCCAGCACAAGGGGGCGATAGTCGCCATGGCCGCCCCCCTTCACCATCTGGTTGTAGTCGCCTTGTGACGGCGCGATGTTGCCGAGGCCCGGGCCGCCGCGCATGACATCGACCAGCACCACGGGGACTTCCGAGCCGGCAATGTAGGACATGCCTTCCATCATGAGGCTCACGCCCGGAGACGACGAGGAGGTCATGACCCGCACCCCGGCGCAGGCCGCGCCGTAAACCATGTTGATGGCCGCGACTTCACTCTCGGCCTGAAGGAAGACGCGGCCCAACTCCGGCATGCGGGCCGCCATGTGCTCGAGAGCTTCTGTCTGCGGCGTGATGGGGTAGCCGAAGTAGGCTTCGCAGCCGGCGCGGATGGCGGCCTCGGCGAAAGCCCGATTGCCTTCGAGGAGTTCCTTCGCCATAGCCTCTCCTAGACAGCCTCGACCAACCGAGGCGCGGACACCCACCGGTAGACCGTGATGGCCGCTTCGGGGCAAATGACGCTGCATATGGCGCATCCCGTGCAGGCCTGGTCATCGTCGACCAGGGTCGCCGGGTGGTAGCCCTTGGGAGTGAAACGATCCGTCGCCATGTGGAGGACGCTCTTGGGGCAGACGGTCGTGCAGAGCTCGCAGCCCTTGCACAGAACCTCGTCGATAATGATGCGCCCTTTGGCCATAGACGCGCCTCCCAGACCCGCCAGAACTACGATAGACCCCGCTCGGGCCCCCTGACAGTGCTGACCGTCATCCCCGCCCCATGCAAACTTCATGTATCCGAAAAGTCCCAGATAGGCGCTCCGGCCCCGCAGGAGTGCCATAGGACCTGGCGGCGGCCCCCCGCCGAGCGCCGCACCGTTCCCCGCGCATGTCTGATGGCCTCCCGACCGGCCGCGAAACGGTCGGGGCGGCTCGTCGCGCTTCGCATCCCGCATCGCATTCGGAAGGGGACCTCCTTGGGGAGCGGGCCGCCCCTACTTGATGGAGGTTGAAGTCGGGCCGGGGGGCCCCTCGGCCCTATCGGCCCTCTCCCGGCCCCGCAGATGCTTGGCGTTGGTGCATAGTCGCCCGAACGAGCAGGCAACGAGGCATTCCCGGACCACGTCCGAAGATCGTTGAGGCCTTAGCCCAGGCGCGGTATAGTCCGGACGAGCCTTACGCGCCGCTGGGAAGAGTTCCAAGCCGAGGTGGGTCCATGGAGAAAACGGACTTCAAGCCAGTCGAAATCCCTCTTTGGATCGATCACGCCCTGCCCTTCTTCGCCTACGTCGACACCTGGCTAACTTCGCTGCCGCACCTTGACCTGGCCGATGTCGCCTCCCCGCCGACCCACACCGCCATCGTCAGCGTCGATGTCATCAACGGCTTCTGTCATCAAGGCCCGCTCGCCAGCCCGCGGGTCAAGGAGATCATCGAACCGATCGTTCGCCTCTTTCGTCGCGCCTGGGACGCCGGAGTTCGCCACATCCTGCTTCCCCAAGACACTCACGAGCCCAACGCGGTCGAGTTCGCCCAGTATCCGCCGCATTGCGTGCGCGGCACGGTCGAGGCCGAGACGGTCCCCGAAATCCGGGCCCTTCCATTCTTCGACCGCATGACGATCCTCGAGAAGAATTCGATCCACTCCGGACTGGACACCAGGCTCGACGCGTGGATCGACGCTCACCCGGAGGTCGACACCTACATCGTCGTGGGCGACTGCACCGACCTATGCACCTACCAACTGGCGATGCACCTGCGTCTCGGCGCCAACGCCCGCCAGCTAAAACGGCGCGTCCTCGTGCCGGTCGATGGCGTCGATACCTACGACCTGCCGGTCGACGCCGCCGCGGCCGTCGGCGCCGTGCCGCACGACGCGGAGGTGCTGCACCGCATCTTCCTCTACAGCCTGCGCTTGAACGGGGTCGAGGTGGTCGCCGCGCTCGATTAGGACGCGGCGAGAGGCGGCGTCCCATGTCGGTGTTCGACGGAAATCGCCTGAGCGACGAGGTCTTCAAGCTCGACGTCGAGCGAATGCGCCGCGGCTGGTACTCCGACAAGTACTTCGCCAACATCAGCCGCATGCTCTCCTGCCTTTCCGCCCAGGGCTACATCTTCGCCGGGAAACACGGCCGCCCGCTCGCCCGACCCGCAGCCGGCATCCCCACCGGCGACCTCGAGGTCGAGATGCAGTGGTTCACTCGTCGAGCAGGCACGACCGTCGTGGTCGGCGTCGACAAAGCCCTGGCGATCCTTCGCCACTGCACCGGCGTCTGGGAGGGCGAACGTTTCTTGGGAACCTGGGATCGGCTGGAGGTCGAAGCGGTCCACGATGGGTCGCTGGTTGAAAGCGAAGGCGACCCCCTGCAGGTCAGGCCGGTGCTGCGGGTTCGCGGTCGTTATCGAGACTTCGCCCTGCTCGAGACCCCGACCCTGGGAGTCTTGACCCGCGGTTCACGCGTGGCGACCAACGTTTACGAGTCGTTGATCGCCGCCGGGGGCAAGCCGGTCCTCTTCTTCCCGGCGCGCTTCGACGCTTACGAGGTCCAGGCCGCCGACGGCTACGCGTACAACCTGGCGGTCCAGCGCTTCAACCGCGACTTCTCCGGACGGCTGGGCCCGTTCGTGTCCACCGACGCGCAGGGAGACTGGTGGGGCGGCGCCGGAAGCGGAACGGTGGCGCACGCTGCGATCGCTTGCTTCCTGGGAGACACGGCCGAGGCGATGTGGGCCTTCGCCGCAACCTTGCCGCCAGAAATCCCGCGCATCGCGCTGGTCGATTTCAACAACGACTCCGTGGGAGACTCGCTGACCACGCTCGAGAGGATGTTCAGTCACTATCGGCAGTTGATTGACGCCGGCGACGAGACCGAGGCCCGCCGGTTCGTCCTGTTCGGCGTCCGCCTCGATACATCGTCCTCCGTCCGTGACGTCAATGTGCCTTCCGTTGGTGACGCCAACCTCGATCTGGGGGTCAGCCCGCGGCTGGTCCTCGCCGTCCGGCAGGCCATCGACTACTCCTGGGAGGGCTGGTCGTTGCCGCAGGTCTGGCGCGATCGAGCCCGAGAGTATTGCCGTTCGGTCAAGATCGTCGTGTCGGGTGGATTCACCGCCGAGAGGATACGGCACTTTGAGCATCTGGCGGTGCCGGCCGACATCTATGCCGTCGGCTCATCCCTTTTCGCCAACGCCGGGCCGACGGTGACGGACTACACGGCTGACGTCGTTCGGGTCCGTGTCGGAGGGGATTGGATTCCGATGGCGAAAGTCGGGCGCGCTCCCGGGGAGAATCCGGAGCTGGAGAGAGTTCGGTAATCGCCGGTGCGCGCGGAGTCAGGTGGGTACCGTCTTCCCCCTCACCCCTGTCCCCCTCTCCTCTCCGAGGGTGACGTCGGCTGCAGGGACCGATGCGGAGAGGGGGTTGAGACCTCAAGGAGGCGGGGGGCCTTTGGCTCCCCGCCTCCTTGAAAGACCTCTCCCCTCCCCGCCCAACACGTTCGAGTGGCGATGATCTGCGTCAGCGGGGGAGCCCTCCGCTTCCCTCCGCTTCGCTACGGGATGCTTCGCGATCGCTTCGGGCTGCTGCGCGAGGGTAAGGGAGGGGGAGAAAGGTCCATCCCATACCAGGTTTCCAAAGGAAGACCTGGTTTGGCATTTGACTATCCCGTCGGGGGATTGAAGAAGTTGTAGACGGCGAGGGAGAGCTCGGCAACCAGGCCCGAGGTCGGCTCCCAGATCATGTCCGGGCTGTTCCACAGGAAGAGAACCAAGACGTAGTCTCCACCCGGGGTGAAGACCACGGAGGCATCGCCGATGGAGTCGAGCGGAGAATCCGTCCAGCCGTGTTTGTGGGCCACACGGGTGCCCTCGGGAACGCCGGCTTCGATCAGGATCCCGATCTTGTTCTCGGCCAGGAGCGCCAGCATGTGTTCGCACTCGTCCGGACGGATCTGGCCGGGCAGCGCTGCCAGGAGCGAGCCGCCGCCGCGCGAGCACGCGTAGATGTCGCTAAGCAGGGTCCCGATGTCGCTGGCCGATGTCTGGTTGTACGGATCCGGGAAGGTGCTCAGGTCGGGCCGGGTATTTCCGGGAGTCTGGTAGTCCCACAACCGGGGAGCTCCGAGGCGGAAGTACCCGGAGATGAAGGTGCTCTCCAGGCCCAACTCATCCTGGAGCACGTCAGTCACCACCAGGGGGCCACGGTCGCTGCTGATGCGTTCCATCAGCCGGTCGGCCGGATCGTTACCGGAGAGTACGATCATCTCGGTCATCAAGCGATCAGTTTCATCGTCGAGGGGATCGTCGAAGTACCGATAGTAGGCCGTCATGATCCCGATCTTGATGATCGAGGCGGCCGTGAAGGCTGGATCGGGCGTAGTGGCGATGGGCTGGTTGCGATAGTAAGTCAGGTGGAGGTCGTCGCCGGTCCGGAGGTCCCGCACGTAGGCCACGGCAAGGCCGTTGAACTGGCCGACGTCGACGATCTGCTTCAGGAGCGTCTCCAGGGTGTCCATCGAAGGCCGCCCGGGGGCTCCGCCGACAATCGGGAGGTTGACTCGGCGACCGGAAGGCTTGGCCATGACTTCGCCCACCAGTTCGCGCGCCCGGCCGATGTCGAGGACCACTCCAGGTTCGCCGGGCGTGAAATTGGGGCTGCCGGGGACCGGCTGGGACGGGGTCGGGGGTTTGTCGTAGCGCGCCGCCACATCGCGCAGGACGGTCTCGATCTGGGCTTGCGAGTACTCAGACCGAACGGGGATGTCGATCGTTTCGCTGGGCCGGTTCCACAGAAAATCCCAGAAGCCCGACCAGAAGTCGGTCCCCGTGCGCGATAGCTCGGCGGCGGCCAACATCGACTCGGTGTCGAGCTGGAAGCCGGCGCTGGCCGGGGTCATGAGGATGATTTCGGTTCCGTAGTGGAGCTCGACCGGCGCGCTGTAGGTTTGCAGGAGGCGCTCGATCGCCTCGGTCTGGTCGAGGCCCGCCACCGAGACGCCGGCGATGGTCATCCCCATCGGGAGCCGGGCGCGCAGGCGGCTGTAGGCGATCAGCTCAAAGAAGAACGTCGCCAGCGCCGCCAGCAACAGCCCCACCGATATCCATCGAAGGAAATTCGGACCGCTGCGCCTCATCACGACTCCGGGGCGGGCAGTATACCAGACCGCTGTCAGCCGTCAGCCGTCGGCCATCGGCTGTTAGCCGCAGCCCTTACGCCTCCCCACGCGGCGCACTAGGCGTAGCGGCCGTGCCATTCCAGTAAGCCACATCCTGAGCCTGTCGAAGGATGTGGCGAGAGTCGCCGGCCCCGAGCTTCGACAGGCTCAGCGCGCGACTGCCGACTGTCCGTCTGTCCGCCGCCCGCTGATAGCTGAAGGCTGACCGCTGACTGCTTCTATTAGCTCAGCGCCTTGCGCGCCGTCTCCAGTCGCTCCCTGGAGGCTTCCAATTCCGCCAGCTTGTCGCGCTCCTTCTGCACCACCTCGGCCGGGGCACGTTGCGCGAACGGCCCCGCCAGCAACTTCTCCAGCCGTTCGATCTGCGCTTCGACGGCCCGCATCTCGCCTGCCAGGCGTTTGGTCTCGGCGGCGGCGTCCACCATGCCCGCCAACGGAAGGAAGATTTCGATCGACCCGACGACGATCGGCATCGATTCGGTCGGGGCCGGCGCGTGCGCCGCGATCGTCAACGCCTGCGGATCGAGGCGGGCCAGATGGACCAGGAGGGACCGCTGGCTGTCGAGCAGCCCGGCGTCGCTCCCGGCCCGGATGACGGCCGGGATCCTTCGATGAGGGTCCACCGCCTTCTCCGACCGCGCGTTGCGGATCGTCCTCACAACCTCCATGACTTTCCCAAAGGAGGCCAGGGGCCCGGCCTCGTCCGGGCGCGGGCGAAGCGCTTCGGGCCCACGGGCGACGATCAAAGCCTCGTCCCAGCCCGCCTCCGGTCCGAGGCCGGGACGCGCCTCGCAGGCGGCCTTCAATCGGCCCCACAGCTCCTCCGTCACGAAGGGCGTGAAGGGATGCAACAAACGGAGGCAGCGGTCCAGTATTTCGACCATCACGGCGGCCGTCGCCCAGGCCCGGGCCGGCGATTCGTCGAGCTGCAGCTTGGCGATCTCCAGATACCAATCGGCGAACTCGCCCCAGAAGAACTCGTGGATCTGGCGGCCGGCTTCGCCGAATTGGAAGGACTCGAACAGGCGCGCCACCTCTCGCAGCATGCCCGCCTGGCGGGCACGGACCCAGTCGTCGGCCAGCGTGGGCGCCGGAACGGTCGAGGGCTTTTCCTCAACGCGCTCGACCGCCGAAAGGACCAGCCGGGCTGCATTCCAAAGCTTGTTGGCGAAGTTGCGGTTCGCCTCGACCCGCTCCGGACTGACGTTGATGTCGTTCCCCGGGGTCGAGCTTGTCAGCAGGTAGAAGCGCAGCGCGTCCGTCCCGAACTCGTCCATCAGCACCAGGGGATCGATGAAGTTGCCGAGGGTCTTGCTCATCTTCCGGCCGCGGTCGTCGCGGATCAAGCCGTGGAGATAGACCGTGTGGAATGGCGGCTGCCCGGTGAACTCGAGACCCATCATGATCATGCGGGCGACCCAGAAGAACAGGATGTCGTAGCCAGTTTCCATGACGGTCGTCGGATAGAACGTGCGCAGGTCGGGCGTGTCGTCCGGCCAGCCGAGCGTCGAGAACGGCCACAGGGCCGACGAGAACCACGTGTCCAGGACGTCAGGGTCCTGCTCGATGCGGGTCGAGCCGCAGTGAGCGCAGCGATCGGGATCGGTCCGGGCGACCGTGATCTTCGAGCACGCGGCGCAGTGCCACGCCGGAATACGGTGGCCCCACCACAGTTGGCGCGAGATGCACCAGTCGCGGATGTTCTCGAGCCAGTTGTAGTAGACCTTGGTGAAGCGCTCGGGCACGATCCGGATCTTCCCGCTATGTACTGCGTCCAGGGCCGGTTCCGCCAGCGGCTTCATCCGGACGAACCATTGGGTCGAGACGATCGGTTCGACCACCTCCCCGCCCCGTTGCGAGCGCGGGACTTGCATGGTGTAGGGTTCGGTCTTGACTGTCAGGCCGGCCGCTTCCATGTCGGCCCAGATTCGTTTGCGGCACTCGTAGCGATCGAGCCTGGCGTAGGGCCCGGCATTCTCGTTCATGGTCGCGTCCGGATTCAGGACGTTGACGATCGGCAGCCCATGCCGCTGCCCGATCTCGTAGTCGGCCGGGTCATGCCCCGGCGTGATCTTCAAGGCTCCTGTCCCGAACTCCCGGTCGACGTAGGTGTCGTGGATGACCGGGATCGGGCGTTTGAGGATCGGCACCAGGCAGGTCCGGCCGATCAGATGGCGGTAGCGGTCATCGTCAGGATGCACCGCCACGGCCGTATCCCCGAGGATGGTCTCCGGGCGCGTCGTCGCCACCGGGATGAACTCGTCCGAACCCGCCAGCGGGTACTTGAAGGTGTAGAGCGTAGCCTGCTCCTCGGAGTATTCGACCTCGAGGTCGCTCACAGCCGTGCGCAGCCCCGGCGACCAGTTGATCAGGTAGGTGCCGCGATAGATCAACCCCTTTTCGTACAGGCGGACGAAGGCCTCGCGCACTGCGCGCGAGAGCCCATCGTCGAGTGTGAACCGCTCGCGGGTCCAGTCACACGACGCCCCCAGGCGGCGCAGCTGCTGGGTGATGATGCCGCCGTATTTGCGCTTCCAGGTCCAGGTCCGTTCGATGAAGGCCTCGCGACCGATCTCCTCGCGGGTGACCTCCTCGGTGCGGAGCAGCTCTTTTTCCACCTGGAGCTGCGTGGCGATACCCGCATGGTCCGATCCAGGAAGCCACAGCGCGGCCTTCCCTCGCATCCGGTGATAGCGCGTCATCAGGTCTTCCATGGCGACGAACATGGCGTGGCCCAGGTGAAGCTCGCCGGTGACGTTGGGAGGCGGCATGGAGACAACGAAGGTCTCGCGCGACGGGTCCTCCCTAGGCCGGAAGTAGCCTTGGGATTCCCACCAGGCGTACAAGCGCTGCTCGACCAAGTGGAAGTCGTAGGTCTTGGGCAGTTGGAAATCGGTCATACGGCCTCCAAACAAAACGCCCCCAGTCCACGAGGACGGAGGGCGGCTCCGCGGTACCACCTCGTTTCGCACCGTGCTTCGGCTTCGCTCAGCACGGCGCGCTCTCGGTCGCCCCGCAAACACGGGGCTTCGGCTGTAACGGGCCTGCCCGCACCGTTCTACTGGTCCCCGATGATCCGAGGGACGTTCTTCGGCGGGTTCCCGGGCGACGTTCGGCGGCCGTGACTGCGGGGGCTTTCAGCCGACGGCCACTCCTTCTCTTTCAGCGTCGGCCGCCTACTCCTCCCGGGCGTGGTGCAGCAATGTTGTGAGCCGATACTAGCACACGCCGATGCGGCAGGCAAGGCCCTTCGGCCTGGTTGGGTCCCATGGCCCTGCCGGGGATCGCGCCTCGCATCCCCTTGGGGACTTGGAGCCAGCAACGCGGCCGCGCTGCCATCGGGCGAGAGGTCACGCCTGACGGTCATTGGAGGCTAGCCTGCCCACGTCCGGGGCGGTGAACGCCATGAGGGAAATGCAGGGTGGCAATCTCATCCCTTCGTGGTAAGGAATGCCGGCGGTTCTGCCTGAGGGCGCGGGGTCGAGGTAGCCACGTCGTGCTTCGCCTTCTCTCCGCGATCGCCCACTGATCGAGCCACGTCCTGAGCCAGTCGAAGGATGTGGCGAGGGGCCGGCCGCCCCACGCGCTTCGACGGGCTCAGCCCGTGGATCGTGGCCGCTCTCTGGAAACGATGGGCGACCGATTCAGCGGGCCAAGGGCCCGCGTGGCTGACGGCCGACGGCTGATGGCTCCTTTCAGGTCAAACCTCCCTCCAGAGAGCGCCGGACGGCACCCCGCCGGGAGTCCACCAACGGCCTATAATGGAGATGCCGGCCCATGTCCACCTCGCAAGCTCCCGTCCTTCACCACCCTACGGGGGAGCTCGAAGCCCTTGCCGAGGTCGCCAAGGCCCTGGCTTCTCCCCTCGAACTCCCCGAGTTGTTGCACGCCGTCATGCAGACCATCGTTCGCGTCGTCCATCAAGCCGACGTCGGGGCGATCATGCTCTGGGACGACCCGGCCGGGGTGTTCCGACCGGCCGCCGCCTTCGGTTATGACCTCGACGTCCTGAAGGAGATCGGGTTGCGGTCCGGCGAATCCATCACCGGCAAGGTTTTCGACGACGCCCGGCCCGTATTGCTGGGGACACCGGGTGAGGTGGCCGAGGCCATGGCCGACATGCGCCCCTTCAATCGGGAGGTCTTTCGACGATCCATCGGGAGCGACGGCCTGCCCGACTCCGCGGTCGCCGTGCCCATCACCGCCGGCAACGAACGGTTCGGCGTGCTGGTGCTCGAGGCCCTTGGCACGTGGGACCCGTTCACACAACAGAGCCTGCCCTTTGTCCAGACCCTGGCGGATTTGATCGCCCTGCGCATCGACCGCGAACGGCTTCAGGCGCGGGCCGACGCCGTGCGCGAAGCTCGGCGCGCCGATCGCCTGCGATCGGAAGTCATGGCGACCCTGTCGCACGAGCTGCGCATGCTCCTGGTCACGATCAAAGGCTACGCCACGGCCCTGCAGCTGGATGAGGTCGCCTGGAGCGAGGCCAAACGCCAGGAGTTCCTGCGCTTGATCGAAGAAGCCTGCGACGACATGGAATCGATGATCCAGGACATCCTGGACTCGTCCCTGATCGAGGTCGACCAACTCAACCTCGAGCGCCAACCGCTGCGGCTGGCGGCGCTCGCCCGCGAAATCGCTTCCGAGGTCGAGTTACGCAGCCCGGCCCACCGCCCGGTGGTCGACTTCCCGGCCGACTTCCCGTTGGTTGAGGGCGACCCGCGTTGGATCAAGCAGGCGTTCCGCAACATCCTCGACAACGCCGTGAAGTATTCGCCCGACGGCGGCCTGATCGTCATCCAGGCCGAGGCGCGGCCGAACGACGTCGTCGTCAGCGTCTCCGATCAGGGGATCGGGATCTCATCCGAGGATCTGATCCCCCTGTTTGAGAAGTTCTTCCGCGTTCGATCCGCCGCCACGCTCCACATCTCCGGGACCGGACTCGGCCTGCCGATCGCGCGGGCGATCATCGAGGCCCATGGCGGTCGCATCTGGGTGGAGAGCAAACAGGGAGAAGGCACGACGATCTTTTTCTCCCTGCCTCGGCCCCCCGTCGACGGGATCGAAGTATGACCGGCTCGCCCGAAGCCAGGCGCATACTGGTCGTGGACGATGATCCCCGGCTGGTCCGACTGGTGCGGGAAGTCCTGACGGCGGCCGGCCACGAGATCCTCGTCGAGAACAGCGGCGAACGCGCCATCCAGGCCATTGCCGTCGAACAGCCCGATCTGGTGCTGCTCGACATCATGTTGAAAGACATGGACGGCTACAAGGTCGCCCGCCGGACGCGCGAGTTCTCGGACGTCCCGGTCATCATGCTGACCGCCAAGGTCACTGAGACCGATATGCTGGCCGGTTTCGAAGCCGGGGCCGACGATTACATCACCAAACCCTTCAACTCGAAGGAACTGCTGGCCCGGGTCCGGGCCGTCCTCAAACGGACACACAAACCTCCCGCTTCCGCCGGCGGAACGGTCGTCTGCGGGGATCTGAGCATCGACCTCGCCCGCCGGAGGGTGCGGGTCGGGGACCGCGATGTCTACTTGACTGCCACCGAATACAACCTGCTCTATCAGATGGCCACCCACCTGGATCAGGTCGTCCTGCACGAGGAACTTCTCACCCAGGTGTGGGGCCCCGAGTACCGCGGCGACCTCGACTATCTGCGCTCCTACATTCACTACCTTCGCAAGAAGCTGGAGCGGGATCCCTCCAACCCGACCATGATCGTGAACATCCAGGGCGTCGGCTACATGCTGGCCGCGCCGGCGACCGCCGGAGGCAGGAGAGACGCGTGACCGCCAGAACCTACGACTTCTTCGGGGCCACCCAACACCAGTTCGACCGCGTCGCCGAGCAACTCGGGCTCGACCAGGCCACCCGCGATCTGCTGCGTTTCCCGATGCGAGAGTATCACTTCAGCATCCCGGTTCGCCTGGACGACGGGTCGGTGCGGATCCTGCGCGGCTCGCGCATCCAGCACAACGATGCCCGCGGCCCGGGGCGCGGCGGCATTCGATTCCACGCCCTCGAGGTGGTCGACAACATCCGCGCCCTGGCCATGCTGATGACCTGGAAATGCGCCGTCGCCGATCTGCCCCTCGGCGGAAGCATGGGCGGCGTGGCCTGCGACCCGCACGAGCTCAGCTCGACGGAGCTCGAGCGCGTCTGCCGCGGTTGGGTTCGCCAGGCGGGCAAGCACGTGGGCCCCGATTGGGACATTCCCGGGCCGGACTTGATGACCAATCCGCAGCACATGCTGTGGATGCTGGATGAATACGAAAGCCTGCACGGCGCAAGGAGTCCGGGTTTCATCACCGGCAAACCCGTCGGCATGGGCGGGTCGCAAGGCCGCAAGGAGGCCGGCGGCTACGGGGTCATGATCACCGTGCGCGAGGCCCTCAAGGATCTGGGGGTCGATCCGCGCGAGACCTGGGCCAGCGTTCAGGGCTTCGGCAACGTCGCCCAGCATGCCATCGACCTGTACCGGCGTATGGGGGGAAAGGTCCTGGCAGTCGCGTGTTGGGACCAGGCCGACCGAACCGGCTACACCTATCGCAAGCGGGAGGGGATCGATCTGGAGGAACTGCTATCGATCGCCAACCCGCTCGGCGAAATCGACCAGCACAAGGCTGTCGAACTTGGTTACGAGCGTCTTCCGGGTGAGGCCTGGTTGAGCCAGGACGTCCACATCCTGCTTCCGGCAGCGCTCGAGGGCCAGATTACCGCCAAGAATGTCGGGCAGGTCAGCGATCAGGTTCGGATCCTTGCCGAGGGAGCGGATGCACCGGCCACGCCGGAGGCGGAGGTCGCACTGGTCCGCCGCGGTGTCAGCGTGATCCCCGATCTCTTGGCCAACGTCGGCGGGTCGGTGTGCAGCTACTTCGAGCAAGTCCAGGGCAGCATGAACTACTACTGGCGTCGGGACGAAGTGTTGGGAAAGTTGGACGTCCACATGACCGACGCCTACCTGGCCGTGCGCGAGGTCGCCCAGAAAGACGGGGTGGACTTGCGCGAAGCGGCGTACCGGATCGCCGTCAGGCGGGTGGCTCAGGCGTGCCAGGAACGCGGCTGGGTCTGAGTGTAGGAGTCGATGGCCAAGCCCACCGAGACCGATCTGTCCGACGTCTTCGCCGAATTCGCCCGCGGCCGGTTCGACGCGAGCGCTCCGCTGTCGATCATCGGCGGCGGCGAACCGGGAGGCAAGGCCCGCGGCCTGGCGGACATCCGCGGGGCGTTGGAAGCCGGCCTCGACGTGAGTCGGCACCCGGGCGTCACGGTCGACATCCCGGCGTTGGCCGTCCTGGGGACCGACGTCTTCGACGATTTCTTGAAGGACAACGACCTTACGACGATCGCCGGGCCCGATCTGGCCGACGATCGTCTGGCGAGCGCCTTCCAAAGGGGCGACCTTCCCTTCTCGGTCCTGGGAGACCTGCGAGCGCTCGTGAATCAAGTCGACTCGCCTCTGGCGGTCCGCTCCTCCAGTCTTCTCGAGGATGCCCGGACCTCGCCTTTCGCCGGCGTCTACGGCACGAAGATGATTCCCAACGCGGCGCACGACGCCGATGCTCGTTTTCGGGCCCTTACCCAGGCCGTCAAGTTTGTGTACGCCAGCGCCTTCGCTCGGCTCGCCAAGGATTACCGGGCAGCCACGGGCCACGCCGAAGGCGAAGAGAAGATGGCGGTCATCATCCAGGAATTGGTGGGGAAGCGTTATCCCGGACGCTTCTATCCCGAACTCTCTGGAGTGGCGCGTTCCTTCAACTACTATCCGATGGAGCCGGCTCGGCCTGGGGACGGAGTGGTCAGCCTCGCCTTGGGCCTGGGTAAGACCATCGTCGATGGAGACCGCTGCTGGACGTACTCGCCGGCCGCCCCGCGCGTCGATCCTCCGTTCGGTTCTGTCGAACGGCTCCTGAAGGAGTCGCAGACGCAATTCTGGGCGGTCAACTTGGGCGAGCCGCCCGCGTTCGATCCCATCCGGGAGACGGAGTACCTTCTGTCGGAGAACCTGAGCGCCGCCGAGCGCGACGGGACGCTTCGCTACCTGGTCTCCACCTACAGTCCGCTGTCCGGGCGGCTGTCGATGGGGCTGCCGTTCCCCGGCCCGCGCGCCCTGACCTTTGCCCCTCTGCTCGTCCTCGGAGAGACGTCTCTCAACGACCTGGTCGTCGACGTCCTGAGAACCTGCGAGGCACAGGTCGGAGGTCCGGTGGAGATCGAATTCGCCATGACCTTCGAACCCCACCGCTTTCGCTTCCTCCAGGTGCGGGCAATGCCGGGCGCACTGCAGGAGACCCGGATCGACCATGACGAGCAGGAAGGCGAGCGTACCCTGGTGGCCGGTGGAATGGCCCTAGGCAACGGCGTGGTCGACACCGTCACCGAGGTCGTCTACACGGTGCCCGAAACGTTCGATCTGAAGAACACATCCGCCATGGCGGAGGAGCTCGAGGCCATCAACCGCCGGATGGTCCAGTCCGGCCGGCCGTACCTGCTCATCGTGCTGGGTCGCCTGGGAACGACCGACCCCTGGCTCGGGATTCCCATCCGGTGGGCGGGCATCAGCGGGGCGCGGGTCGTGGTGGAGGCCACCCAGGACAACGTCCGCGTAGAGCTCAGCCAGGGATCGCACTTCTTCCACAACTTGATGAGCCTGGGAGTCAAGTACTTCAACCTATCACACTCGGGCCTTCGCCGCATCGATTGGGATTGGCTCAAGCGACAACCGGCGGTGGAGGAGACGCGCTTCTTCCGCCATCTCAGCCTGCGTTCGCCTCTGCTGGTGAAAGTCGACGGGCGGTCCAGCCGAGGCGTGATCCTGAAACCGGGGGATCTACCACTATGAGCGACCACCCCAAGGCGCTCGACCGCTTGCTGCACGACTTGCGGGAGCGCGCCAAGGAACTCAACTGTCTGTACGAAGTGCAGGAGCTGCTGAACAAGCCGGGCACCACGCTGGACGACATCTGCCAGGGGATCATCCACGTGATCCCCCCGGGTTGGCAGTACCCCGATAGTTGCCAGGCGGAAATCAGCTACGGCGGCAGACGCTACCGCTCCGCCGGGTTCCGAGAGTCTCCCTGGCGACAGAGCGCCGATCTCGTCGTCCAGGACGAGACCGTCGGACAAATCAACGTCTACTACACCGAGGAACGCCCGCCCTCCGACGAGGGGCCCTTTCTCAAGGAAGAGCGCAAGCTCATCAACACGATCGCCGAACAGTTGGGCTTCTACATCCTTCACGACCAACTGAAGCAGGTCTTCCAGGAGCAGCTCCAGATCGAGGGAGCGCGCAAGAGCGAGTGGGCCGTCCTGCTCGATCTTCTCAAGCGGACCGATCCGGACCTGCTGATGCGCATCACGCGCAAGATGGTCAACCATCTGAGTTGGAACGGAGTCAAGGACGCCGAGAAACTGCTCGAGACCTTCAGCCTGTCCTACTCCGGCGCTGGCGCCCAAGACGGCAACCGGCCCGCCACCGGTCCGACGGCCGGGAATCTGCTGGAGATGAGCGATGAAGTGTTCGAAGTCGCCAGCCGTCATCTCTCGCGCGAGGCCATTCTGGACGTTATCCAGAAGTGGAGCCGGGAGGATCGCGTCCGCTTCCTGGTCAATGTGCTCGTCAGCCCCAGCTCGTCCCTGTCCGAGATCGGCTCGGCCATCGAGCGATTCAAAGTGCTGGCCGCCCAGGGCATCGATCTGGCGCCGTCGCGCGACCGCTGGTTCCGGACGGCCCTCATCCGGCGCCTGCTCAGCGAGGACCCGCACTTCATCGAGGTCGCCCAACAATACCTGACGATCGACGATGTGGGTGCGTTCATCCACCGCGTGATCTACCCGGCCGACGGTCGGGGCAGCCTCGGCGGCAAGGGCGCCGGGCTGATTCTGGCGGCCCATATCCTTCGCGAATCGGGCTCCGTGGGGGACGGCGGTGGAATGGTCAAGACCCCCAAGACCTGGTATCTGACCTCCGACAGCGTCTTTCGCTTCATGAGCTACAACGACCTGGAGGACGTCGTCGAACAGAAGTACCGCGACGTCAGCCAGGTCCGGCAAGAATACCCATACCTGATTCACATTTTCAAGAACTCGCCCTTCCCTCCCGAGCTCGTCAAGGGGCTCTCGCTTGCCCTCGACGACTTCGGCGACGTCCCCCTGATCGTGCGCTCCTCCAGCCTGCTGGAGGACCAGGCCGGCGCGACGTTTGCCGGAAAATATAAGAGTTTGTTCATCGCCAACGTCGGCACGAAGGACGAGCGGCTGGCGGAGCTGACCGACGCCATCGCCGAGGTGTTCGCATCGCTGTTCGCCCCGGATCCGATCGAGTACCGAATCGAGCACGGCTTGCTCGACCATCACGAAGAGATGGGGATCCTCATCCAAGAGGTCGTCGGCACGCCCATCGGCCCCTACTACCTTCCGGCGTTCGCCGGTGTGGCCTTCAGCCAAAACGAATTCCGCTGGTCCAGCCGGATCCGGCGAGAGGATGGGTTGGTGCGGCTGGTCCCGGGCCTGGGCACGCGCGCCGTCGACCGCCTGAGCGACGACTACCCCGTGCTCATCGCCCCCGGGCAGCCGCGGCTGAGAGTCAACGTCACACCAGACGAAGTCCTTCGCTACTCGCCGAAGAAGATCGACGTCATCAACCTCGAAAGACGGGCCTTCGAGACGGTCGATCTCCGGGAGTTGCTGGCACGACTGGGCCAGGACTTTCCTCTGCGCCAACAGCTCGTGTCGGTGATGGACTCCGGCCACCTGCGGGTGCCGGTCTCGTCCCGCGCCGGTCTGGAAGGCGGGGTTCCGGTTGTCACCTTCGAAGGGCTCTTCTCCAAGACTCCATTCCTGCGACAACTGCAGGACATCCTCAACCGGCTGCAGACGGCCTTGGGGCATCCCGTCGACATCGAATTTGCGCACGACGGAAAGGACCTCTATCTGCTCCAGTGCCGATCCCACAAGCCTACCGAGGACAGCGCCCCGGCGGCGATCCCCGCCGACATCCCACCGGACAAGGTGATGTTCACCGCCAATCGCTTCGTGTCCAACGGTTTGTTGCCGGCCATCACCCACATCGTGTACGTCGATCCGCAGAAGTATGCCGAACTCGAGAGTCTCTTGGACCTCGTCGCCGTGGGAAGGGCCATCAGCGGGCTCAATCAGCTCCTGCCGAGGCGGCGCTTCCTGTTGATGGGACCCGGCCGTTGGGGGAGCCGAGGCGACATCCGCTTGGGCGTGAGCGTGACCTACTCGGACATCAACAACACTGCCATGCTGATCGAGATCGCCCGGAAGCAGAAGGACTACGCGCCCGAGCCGTCCTTCGGGACGCATTTCTTCCAGGACCTGGTCGAGACTGCCATCCGGTACCTACCGTTGTACCCGGATGAACCCGGCGTGACGTTCAATGAGGCGTTCCTGGTCGGCGCCGTCAATCTTCTACCGGCCCTGCTGCCCGACTTCGTTCGCATCGCCGACGTCGTGCGCGTGATCGACGTCCCGGCCTCCGCCGGGGGGCAGGTGTTGCAGGTCCGGATGAACGGGGACCTTGAGCAGGCCGTCGCGTTTCTGACGGAAGCGCCGTAGCCGATCGCAGCGCGGTGCTTACTCCTCTCCGGGGAACCGTAGGGGCGGTCCGTTGGACCGCCCCTACACCGGATGGGCCCCGAGGCGCATGCGACGCGACGCCCTCCCTCCACCACGCAGGGGGAGGGTAGAGTGGGGGCTGGACCTCTCGATCAACGACACGGCGCGAGGCACACGTCCGCCAGGATATGTCAGGCGGGTTTCTAGAACGAAACAGAACGGGAGCGCCATCCGCCAGTTGCGCGACCCCTTCCCTTACCCCTGCAGGGGGAGGGACGCATTCCGATGGTCGAAGCATGAATACCCCAGAAGAACCGTAGGGGCGGTCCGTGGACCGCCCCTACATCGGATTGACAGCATCACGGCCACCACGGGGTGCCCTTCACGCGCCCACAGTCGCCGCTTAGACGGTGTTGCAGGACGATTCCGCCCGCAGGCGAGCCCAGAGCGCTAGCGAGAGGCTTGACCTGCGGGCAGCCAAATCCTGAGTCCCCGTCTGTCGGCGGCTTTCAATGGGATTCCAACGCATCCAATGAGGCCTTCAATGGGTCCTTGATGCCGCTTGTGATACGTTCTAAAGTGACGGCTTTCACAAGCAATCGCGGCCGACCCATCCCAGACCCCAAGGAGCGCAAACGATGTCAGTCATCCAGGACGTGATCGCGATGGTGTTGGAGAAGGATCCTGGCCAGCCTGAATTCCACCAGGCCGTTCGGGAGGTGATGACCACCCTTGAGCCGACGGTGGCCAAGCACCCCGAATTCGTCAAGGCCAAGATCTACGAGCGGATCGTCATTCCCGACCGCGTTCTGATGTTTCGCGTCCCGTGGGTCGATGACCGCGGCGAGGTCCAGGTCAACCGCGGCTACCGGGTCCAGTTCAGCAACGCCATCGGTCCCTACAAGGGGGGACTTCGGTTGCACCCCTCGGTCAACCTGGGGATCATCAAGTTCCTGGGCTTCGAGCAGATCTTCAAGAACTCGCTGACCACCCTGCCCATGGGCGGCGGCAAGGGCGGCTCGGACTTCAACCCCAAGGGCAAGTCCGACAACGAAGTCATGCGATTCTGCCAGGCCTTCATGCTCGAGCTCTATCGGCACATCGGACCGGACACGGATGTGCCGGCGGGGGACATCGGCGTCGGCGGCCGTGAGATCGGGTACCTGCAGGGGATGTACAAGCGAATCGTCAACAACAACGCCACCGTCCTGACCGGCAAAGGGCTGGAGTACGGCGGCAGCCTGATCCGGCCGGAGGCGACCGGCTACGGCGCGGTCTATTTCGCCGCCGAGATGCTCGCCACCCGCGGTCAGGAAGTCAAGGGAACGGTCTCGGCCGTCAGCGGATCCGGGAACGTCGCCCAGTACACCGTCGAGAAGCTCAATGAGCTCGGCGGCAAGGCGATCAGCCTGTCGGACTCGAACGGCACGATCGTCGACGAGGCCGGCATCGACGCCAAGAAGCTGGCCTACGCCATGGAGCTGAAGAACAACCGGCGGGGCCGCATCCAGGAGTACGCCTCGGAGTTCAAGGGCGTCACCTACTTCGAAGGCAAGAGCGTCTGGGATGTGATCAAGGAGAAGGGGCTCCACATCGACCTGGCCTTCCCTTCGGCGACCGAGAACGAGATCAGCGCCGAGCACGCCCAGGCGCTGGTCAAGAACGGCACCAAGGCCGTGTCGGAAGGCGCCAACATGCCCTCGACCCTGGACGCCATCAAGATCTACCAGGACAAGGGCGTTCTGTACGGTCCGGCCAAGGCGGCCAACGCCGGCGGCGTGGCCACCTCCGGCCTGGAGATGTCGCAAAACAGCATGCGCCTGAACTGGCCGCGCGAGGAAGTCGACAAGCGGCTGCACGAGATCATGCGCAGCATCCATCGGTCCTGCCTCGAGGCGGCCCAGACCTACGGCCGGCCGGGCGACTACCTGATGGGCGCCAACATCGCCGGCTTCGTCAAGGTTGCCAACGCGATGCTTTCGTACGGGGTCCTCTAGAAGAGCGACTCGTTTTCTCTCGCCCGCGCGCCCGTCGATGTTCGGTCGTTGGGCGCGCGGGCGGCCAGCTCTGCCGTCCGCTCGCCAAAGGGATCTGCTCCCGAAAGGATGCCGTGACGGTGTGACCGGCACGCAGATCGATCAGACACTGGGCGATCATATGGTCGAGCGCGCCGTCGCCCGGTGCGCCGAGACTCACTTCGCCGGCGACGCCCGCCGCGCCCGCCTGGCGTTGCTGCGCGGTCACTGCGAACACTGCTCCTGCGTCAGCGAAGGCTTGATCGAGCAGCTCGGAGAATACCTGGGCCAGGTGGGCGGCTCGGTCCGGGGAGTCTACGACGTCCGACCGGAGGGCGGTCCATCGCCCGACGATCCCGAACGCCGCGGGGATCACAGCGCCATTCATCTAGTGGTCTGGGTCGAACGCAAGAGTCCCGCTCTCAAGGCCCTGGCCGGCACGCTTGAGACCGTCCTGGCGGCCAGCCGACAGAAACTCGGCTGCCCGATCGTCGAACCCGGCTGCTTCGCGTTGGACGTTGAGCTGGTCGACGACAGCGACGTCCGTGACCAGCGCGGCTTCGGACTGCTCGTCCGCCACCTGCAGATCCAAGGGCGGCCGGTGTGGACACCCCCGACGACTCCGCCGGCGACCGAGGAAGAGCCCGCGCCTGCACCGGCGGGCTACACCCTGCCTGAGACCTTCGACCCCGAACTCATCCCTGAAGCGCGGCTGATCGATCACGCGTTGACGATTGAACGCTTGCCGGTGGTGGATCGGGGTCCCCTCGAACACCATCTGACCGAGCTCAAGGTCACGTTGATCCGCCGCATCATCAGCGATCAGCTGGATTACATCGAGATCGCCAAGCGCTGGTTCGACGTCGCCGACCTGGCCGAGATCTATCGCCACCGCATCGGATTCGGCAGGATCGGAGGCAAGGCAGCCGGGATGCTGCTGGCCGGCCGGATCCTCCGAGAGGAGGCCGGAGACGAGCTGAAGAGGTCGGTCCGCGTCCCCGAGTCGTTCTTCCTGGGCTCGGACCTGATGTACATCTACATGGCCATGAACGGCCTGATGCACTGGAACGACCAGAAGTACAAGCCGGAAGACGACATCCGGAACGACTACCCGCGCATCCAGGAAGACTTCGAGCAAGGGGAGTTCCCGCCCGAGGTGCGGATCGAACTGCAGGCGATGCTGGAACGGATCGGCTCGCAGCCGCTCATCGTGCGGTCCTCCAGTCAGCTCGAAGACAGCCTGGGCACGTCCTTCGCCGGCAAGTACGACAGCCACTTCTGCGCTAACCAGGGGACTCCCGAGGCGAACCTGCGGGCTTTGGTCCTGGCCATCGCCCGCACCTACTCCAGCACGTTCAAGCCCGACGCGCTGCTCTATCGTCGGAGCCGGGGACTGCAGGACTACGACGAGCGCATGGCGGTCCTCATCCAGGTTGTCCAGGGGGAACGCTGGGGCCGCTACTACTTCCCCTTCGCCGCCGGCGTGGGGTTCAGCCGAAACCTCTACCGGTGGGCGCCTCAGATACGCAAGGACGACGGCTTTGCCCGACTGGTGTGGGGGCTGGGGACCCGGGCGGTCGAGCGGGTCGGCAACGACTATCCCCGCCTGGTGGCGTTGAGCCATCCGCGCCTCCAGCCGGACGACTCCCCGCAGGCCATTCGGCACTACTCCCAGCAATACGTCGATCTGATCGACATGCAAGAGAACTGTCTGAAGACGGTCCCGATCGGGGAAGCGTTGGGCCCCCTGTACCCGTCCCTACGCTACCTGGCACAGGTCGAGCAAGACGGCTACTTCTCGACACCGCTGGCCCGGCTCTCGCCCTCCGATGTGCCGCGCCTGGCGATCACCTACGACGAGTTCCTGGGACGAACGCAGTTCCCGGCACTCTTGCGGGAGCTCCTGCAACTTCTCGAACAGCGCTGGGGGAC
>Ga0154796_1104_pt25 | contig 17387 bp, 13 predicted proteins | sample Rifle2008BG16ft_FD_105804 | JGI IMG/M metagenome (GOLD analysis project Ga0154796, IMG submission 105804) | Gammaproteobacteria bacterium RBG_16_66_13
CCCTCCGCTCCGCTACGGGGTGCTTCACGACGCTCCGACGCGAGTGCAGGTGTGGCTGACAGCCGACTGCTATTTGCCCGCGGCTGACGGCTATAATCGCGCCGACGATGCGCGCCTCCTCCTCGAGCGCAGGCTGGCTTGCGGCCGCGTGTGCCAGCGCCCTGGTCTTTCTCCTTGGCCCGCACGCCGGCGATCGGGTCACTCCCGGGCTTCTCCACCGAGCGGTTATCTCCGCCCAGAGCGGATTGCACGGCATCGCGGTCGACCACCTCGAGGCGGCGATGGCGATCGACCCGGCGTTGGCGTCCCTGCACGCGGCCGCCGCGACCCTGGCCGTGCGGGCCGGCGACGCCCAGCGTGCCACGGACCACCTGCAGGTCATCCGCACCGAGAATCCCGAGGCCTGTGACCGGATGGGCCCCGACTCCCCTGGAAGCATGCCTGCCGAGGCTCCATTTGGCGAGGGCACCATCGCTTCTGCCTGCGCCGTCGAAGTCGCGATCACCTCGCTGGTGGCAGGCCAATACTGGAGCTCCGGAGAATTCGAGAAGGCGTATGCACTGCTCGAGCCTCTGGCCGAATCGCGCCAGGCGACGTCCGAACAGCTCCGCCTCCGTGCTCTCGGCGCGACGCTCTACGACCACGAGGCGGTCGCGTCCTCTCTGCGCGCGGCCCTGGCTGCCGGCCCCTCGCCGGATCCACTCCTGCAGGACCTGGCCGAACTGTCGCCTCCAGCCGACGCTAAGGAATTGCCTGCCTACTACGCGCGCCTCGGTGGACAGATGGCGACCCACGGTGAATGGCGGTTGGCGCGCGCCGCGCTCGAAGCCGCCCTCGCTCTTCAACCCAACCTGGCCGATGCCCGCGCCTTCCTCGGCACGGCGAAGGAACGGCTGGGGCAGTCTGGCTACCGAGAGATCTGGGGAGCGGTGCTATCGGATCCGTCTTCGTCCGTGAGCTGGACCCTCTTGGGTGACTATTGGGTGGACCATGGGGAGGTCGAGCGGTCCCTCGAGGCCCTCCGGCACGCCCGTCGCCTCGATCCCACCAACGCTGCCGCGGCTGCGTCCCTGGGATCCGCCCTGGCGGCGAACGGCGACATCAATGAGGCTTCCGAAGCCTACCTGCAAGCCGCCGACCTCGATCCGAACCGACCCGACTTCTGGCTGCTAGTCGCGACACTTTCTGTCTCCCGCGAACACGCGGTCGAGACGCTTGGGCTGCCCGCGGCGCGCAACGCGGCAACCCTGGACCCTGCGAATGCCTCCGCCCTCGGGCTCCTCGGCTATGCGCAAGTGGCTGCCGGGGAACCTACCTTGGGAGTCCGCCTTCTCAGACGGGCGATCGAGCTCTCACCGCGGGAACCCTCCGCCTACTACCGCCTTGGCCTCGCTTACCTGGCGCTGCAGGATCCCGCCCGCGCCTCCGTCGCGCTCGAAGCGGCCCTGGCCCTCGACCCGACTGGCGAGATCGGAGCCCTATCCAGCCGCGTCCTCGGCAACATCGCCCCATAGAACGGTCAAGCGAAGGGCTGTGCTAGAATGCCAGCCCGCCATGATCGGCCTCCGCTTCCGCGACCGTCTTCGATGTTGGGCCCTGCTCTCGCTGGTTCTCTCGTTGTCAGCCTGCAGCTCCCTGCTGGGCTCGGATGTGCCGGGCGCTCTCTTATTCCAGGACGACTTCGCGCGTCCCGAGAGCGGCTGGGACCGCTACGCCGACGCCACCTACTCGTCCGACTACATAGATGGCACGTATCAGATCGCGATCTCCTCCGCCCAAACCCAGGCCTGGTCCAATCCGAATCTGGGTGTCGACGACGTTCGCCTCGAAGTCGACGCCGCCAGCGTCAGCGGCTCGCTGGACAATGCCTTCGGTTTGATTTGCCGCTATCAGGATCCGGGCAACTACTACTTCTTTCTCATCTCCGGAGACGGCTACGCCGGGATCGGGCTGGCCAAAGACGGTCGGCGCATCCTACTCTCGGGCGACGCCATGCTGCCGGAAGAAGCCATCTTGCAGGGGTATCGTACCAATCACTTGCGCGCCGACTGCGCCGGTTATCGGCTGGCGTTCTACGTCAACGGCGTCCTGATCGAGGAGGCCCAGGCGGCCGAGTGGCCGGACGGGGATGTCGGCTTGGTCGCGGCCACTTATGCCGAACCGGGGATCGACATCCGTTTCGACAACTTCACCGTTCTCAACCCGTAAGCGGTGGGCAATCCGGGATCGGTGAGTTGTGATCCGTGATTGGTGATTGGTGATTAGGATCAGTGATGGGCGGTTCGTGATGACTGATGGGTGATTGGCTGGATGGTTTCTACCCCCTTCAGTGAAACCGAATCACGAGTCACGAATGACGTATCACGGGCCCTAGAGGTTATCCTTGTATAATGGAGTCATGCTCTCCAGAGCTCGCTTCGAGGACGAACTAAAGCAGGCAATTCGCGGCGGCGACGACCTGCGCAAGCGGACGCTGCGCATGGTCCTCTCGGCAATCCAGTTGGCCGAAGTCGAACGCCGCAGCCCTTTGGACGAGGGCGGGGTCGCGGGCGTGCTCCAGAAGGAAGTCAAGACCCGCCAGGAAGCCCTCGCTGAAGCCGAGGTAGCCAATCGGGCGGACCTGGCCAAATCCGCCCAGGAGGAACTGGCCCTCCTGCTGACCTATCTGCCTCAGCCCCTGTCGCCGGACGAGTTGGAGGCGCTGGTTCGCCAGGCCATCGCGGCCACCGGCGCCAAGGGCCCGCAGGACATGGGTCGTGTCATGAAAGAGCTGATGCCTCTCCTCCAGGGACGGGCCGACGGCAAGGCCGTCAGCGCCCTGGTGCGCAGTCTCCTGGCTCCCGCATAGTCTTCCGATGGACGAATCAGCTGCAGCGCGACCTCCATTCCTCGCGCGGCTTCGCCAAGCCTGGCGGAACGCCGGCCTGTGGGTCATCCTGGCCGTCGGCGCGACCGCTATGGTCCTCGCTCTCTCGGCGCCGCTCTCGGCCCGAAACGAGTCGATCCGCCTCGTCGTCGGGGATGTCGCCCCCCAGGACATCCTGGCTCCCTTCCCGCTCTCCTTCTCGAGCGAAAGCCTCACCGAGGATGCTCGAGTCGAAGCTGCGGATGCGGTCGCCCCCGTCTTCGACCCTCCGGATGCGGGCGCGGCGCGCCAGCAGCTGGAGAGCCTGCGCCTCCTCTTGACCTACATCGAGGCTGTCCGCAGCGACCGCTATGCAACCCCGGAGCAACGCCTGGCGGACCTGGCAGCCGTCAATGTCCTGCGAGTCGATTCAGGAACGGCGCAGGCCCTGCTCAACCTGCCCGAGAGCCGCTGGCAGGCCGTGAAGGTCGAAACGACCAGCGTCCTGGAACAGGTCATGCGCAGCGAGATCCGGGAAGGACGGCTCGAAGAGGTCCGGCGGGCGTTGCCGGCGCTGGTCAGTATCACCTTCCCGGAGGATCAAGCCGGTTTGGTGGCCCACGTAGCGACGGCGTTTGTTGCCCCGAACTCCCTGTACAACGAAGCCGCCACGCAGGCCGCACGGGAGGCCGCCGAGGCGGCGGTGCCCCCGGCCATCAAGACGTACGCCGCGGGCGAAACGATCGTCACCCGGGGCCAGATCGTCGAGCCAGTGCACCTGGAGGCCTTGCGCGCCTACGGCCTCCTCCAACCGCCGGAGGCCTGGCGCGATATCGCCGTCGACGCCCTGCTGGTCACCCTGCTGGCGGCGGTCCTCGTCTTGTATGTCTACCGCGTCCACCCCGTCCTGGCGACGAGCACGCGCATGGCGGTCTTCCTGTCGGTCGCCTTCATCCTCAACACCCTGGCCATGCAGGTGATGATCCCCGGCCACACCGTCCTGCCCTACCTCTTCCCCGCCTCGACCCTGCCGATGCTGTTGGCGGTTGTCTTCGGGCCGGGCATGGGGTTGGTCGGAGCGCTCATCACGGGAGCGATCGCCGGCTATCTCTCGCCCGGCGGGCTCGAAATCGGAATGTACGCAGGCCTCAGCGGCGCCATGGGCGCCCTCGTGCTCGGCCGGGCGGACCGGCTGTCATCGTTCTTTTGGTCGGGCGTAGCCGCCAGCCTGTCGGCCTCGGCGGTGGTGGTTGTCTTCCGCTTCCCGGATGCCTCCACCGACATCCTGGGCAAGGCCACACTTCTGGGTGCGGCTGGCATCAATGGGCTCATCTCCGCCAGCTTGGCGTTCGGCCTGCTCCTCCTGGCCGGCAATCTCCTGGGGATCGTGACCAGCCTGCAACTCATCGAGCTCTCTCGGCCCGATCACCCCCTGTTGCTCTTCATCCTACGAAACGCCCCGGGCACCTACCAGCACAGCCTGCAGGTCGCCAACCTGGCCGAACAGGCTGCCCGCGCCGTAGGCGCCAATGCCCTGCTGACCCGGGTCGGTGCGCTCTATCACGACGCCGGAAAGGCCCTGCGGCCTCAGTTCTACATCGAGAACCAGACACCGGAGCAGAACATCCACGAACAGCTCGATCCCGCCACCAGCGCCAGCGTCATCCAATCCCACGTGAGCGAGGGCCTCGAACTCGCCCGCAAGTATCGTCTGCCGAGCCAAATCCAGGCCTTCATCCCCGAGCATCACGGAACGCTTGAGATGTCCTACCAATATCGCGCCGCTGTGGAAGCCGCCGGCGGTGACGAGCATCTCGTCGACGCCAAGGAGTTCTCGTACCCCGGCCCCAGACCACGTTCGAAGGAAACGGCCATCTTGATGCTGGCCGACGGCGTCGAGGCCAAAGCGCGGGCGGAGCTGCCGCACGACGAGGTCGAGATCGAGCAGCTGGTCGACTGGGTCATCCGCGACCGGCTGCAGCGCGGCCAGTTGGATCGGACCGATCTCACCCTCAAGGACCTCGACACCATTCGTCGCTCGCTGACGACGTCCCTCAAGGGCATCTATCATCCACGCCTGCGCTACCCGGGCCCCGAAGTGGAACCGCACGCCGACCCCGCACCGATCGAATCGCTGTCCTCCGTCAGTCCCAAGTCCCCGTGAACTACGAAGTCGAGGTTCGATGCCCGGCGGCCTGGCGGCGTTTGAGGCGCGGGGCGGCCGAGGCAGCCCGGACGGCGCTGGAACATGAGGCAGCCGAGTCGGGAGGCGCTACGATCGTCCTGGTAGACGAAACCGAGATGGCCCGCCTCCATCGCCAATACGCGGGCGAAGACGGCCCGACGGACGTGCTCTCCTTTCCGGACGGCTCGATCGAGGCCGAGGCGGGCACTCGCTACTACGGAGACGTGTTCGTATGTGTCCCGGTGGCAGAGCGCCAGGCGCGAGAGGCTGGCCACGCGGTGGACGCGGAGGTTCGGCTTCTGGCCGTCCACGGCGTCCTTCACCTTCTCGGCCACGAGCATGGGCAGCGCCGGGCGCGCGAGCGAATGTGGGCCGCGCAAGCCGAGATCCTCGCCCAAACGGACGACGAGGCGACGGGCCGTGGGCCCTCGGCGTCCCCATCCGGAGGCGCACGGTCGCGCATTGCCTCCTTCGGCCACGCCTGGGCCGGCTGGTGGTATGTCCTGCGAACGCAACGCAATGCCTGGATCCATGCGTTTGCCAGCCTGTCGGTGGTCGCCGTCGCTGCCTGGCTGGGCTTGCAAACCCTCGAGTGGGCGTTGCTGCTGGCTGCGATCGCGCTCGTGTGGACGGCCGAGTTCCTGAACACGGCCCTCGAGGCCGTCGTCGACCTGGCCAGCCCGCAGATCCATCCGCTCGGCCGGGTCGGCAAGGACGTCGGGGCGGCCGCCGTGCTGATCGCGGCTGCGGCCGCCGCCGCCATCGGGGCGCTGGTGTTGGGGCCGCCCCTGCTCGAGCGCCTGGCCGCCTTGCGATAGCCTTGCAGTAGCCTGGCGAGACCTTCCGCGGTTTGCCGACCACCTGCTTGTGTGCGATAATGCCTGACGGGGAAAGTCAGGGGTCAACCAATGGCTAAGGCCACCCCGCCCGGCGACCTCTACCGCGCGGCGACAGCGTCCTTCGACTACTACAATCCCGCCCAGGCGTTGGCTGGCCTCTTAAGGCTGACGTGCGAGCTCCTGCACTCTCCTCGGGCGGCCCTCTACGAACTGGCCGAGGCCCAGGGCGGCTTCAGCCCGCGTTTCGCCCACGGGGTCTCCGTCAATGACCTGGGTCGGCTGGCCTCCTCGGGCGACCACCCTGTTTTGAAGGAAGCTCTCTCCAAACATCGAGCGAGTGTGACCGGGCCCGGGCGCAGCGCGCTCGGCCTGCCCCTCGGGCCGGGAACGGTAGCCTGTGCGCCGTGCACCACCGGCGGCCAGACGGTGGGCATGCTCTTCGTCGGCGGCGACGACCACGCCACATTTCCATCCGAAGCCCTCGAGACTCTGGAGGTCCTGGCCTCCAGGGCGGCGGAAGTCCTGGCGTTTGCCCGGCAATCAGCCTCGCAGAGCTACCTGTTCACCAAACTTTCCCTGCTCTATCAAGCCGCGCATGCCATCTCGGGGACCCGCGACCGCCAGGAAGCCATCCGACAGACCGCGGCGCATCTTCTGAGAGCGACAACGGCGGACATCTGCGAAGCCCTCATCCTGGACGAGGGCGAAGGTATGACCACGCGCTTCCGCCACCAGCACGGTAAGTCCCCGCAGCAGTCGATCGTCACCCTGGTCACCGACCGCATGCCGGAGTACCCCGTTCACCGTCAGGTGCTGAACGACCTCCGGCCGGCGATGATCAGCCTGACGCCGCCTCAAGGTTCGGCACGGGATCTGGCGATGTTGCAGCAGGAGAGCGTGCACGCGGCGGCGATCTTCCCGCTTGCGGCGCGCAACCAGGCGCTGGGCATCGTGCGACTGCTCTACAACCAGCCCGGGCGTCAGATCAACGAACAGGAGATGGAACTGGCCCAGGCCATCATCAACGTCGGCGCCGTCGGGTTGCAGGACGCCATCCATCTGGAAGCGTCGGAATCACGCGCCTCGCAGCTCCAGGTGCTGAGCGAGATCGGCCGCGAGATGACCTCCACCCTCGATCTGGAGGTCGCCCTCGAGAACGCCATGCGCCATACGCAGCGGCTGCTCCAGGTCGAGGCCTGCGTCCTGTTCTTGCTGGATGAGGCCGGTCAGGAACTCGTGCTGAAGGCCAGCGGAGGCGCGCAACTGCGTATCCGCGGCGTCGCCATCCGCCTGGAGGAGGGCATCGCCGGCTGGGTGTCCCGCAACCGCAAGGCCTTGATCGTCAACGATGTCCGGTCCAATCCTCTGTACCACAGCGCCATCGACGGCCAGACGGGGCTCCTGACGACGTCGGTGCTTTGCGTCCCACTGGAAACGCGCGGCGAAACGCTTGGTGTCATCGAGGCCATCAACCACCCCCGCGGCGCTTTCGCCGAACCCGACCAACGGGTCCTGGAAAACGTCGCCTCGTGGGCCGGCATCGCCGTCGACAACGCCAATCTGTTCCGCCGGGTGGCCGAGGAACGCAGCCGTCTCGAGACCACCCTGGTGGAAACCGCCGACGCGGTTGTGCTGACCGACCGGGGCGGGAAGATCATCCTGATCAACAAGGCCGCCGGCCAGGCCTTCCGCATCAACGCCGAGCTGGCGGCCGATCGCCCCGCCCAGGAGATCTTCGTCGGCCACCCGCTGGGGGACCTGCTCACCCGCGACGACATCAACCTCCCGACGACGATGGAGATCACGACCCCGACAGACCGCGTCCTCTATGCCACCATCAGCCAGGTCACCGACGTCGGGCGGGTGGCCGTCATGCAGGACATCACCGCCCTGAAGCAGATCGACCGCATGCGCTCGCAGCTGCTCGGCACGGCCGCTCATGATCTCAAGAATCCCCTCAACGCCATCCGGTTGGGAGCCGACCTCTTGCACGACGCCCCGCTCAGCGAGCAGCAGCGCAAGGCCCTCAACATGATGCAGCGGGCCACCGACAGCATGACCCATCTGATCACCGGCCTGCTCGAAACAATCCGGGTCGAATCGACCGCCAACATCGCCCTCGAGCCGTGCCAGATCAACGACCTGATCCGCCACGCCATCGAGGACCTGCGGCCCCTGGCCGAAAAACGCAACCAGACGGTCGAGTATCGCCCCCCGCAGGAGTCGCTGCTCATCATGGGCGACCCCGGCCGGTTGACCTCGGTCATGACCAATTTGCTCAGTAACGCCATTAAGTTCACGCCTCCCAACGGCAAGATCCGCGTCGACGCCCGCTGGGACGAAGACGAGGTCGTCGTCAGCGTCAACGACAACGGCCCGGGCATCCCCGACGACGAGATCCCGCGTGTCTTCGAGCATCTCTTCCGCGGCCGGCTGACCGTCCAGGATCCCTCCAACCCCATCGAGGGCACGGGCCTCGGCCTGGCCCTGGCCAAGACCGTCATCGAGCAGCACGGCGGACGGATCTGGGTCAACAGTCAGGAGAGCCAGGGCAGCACTTTCTACGTTTCGCTGCCGCGTGAACCCACCCCCAAGACCGGCTCGCTCCGCAAAGACTAGCCGCTTTCCACAGTCCAGGCAGAACGGCGAAGAGCAGCCGCCTCCCCCTTGCCCCGATGAGGATCCGGAATCGCTGACTCCCTCCTGAGGGCAAAGATGGAGAGGGATGACCCTCGATTCCACCTGGGACACTTCGCTGTCGTCTCGGGATCCTTCGCGAACTCCCCCCCAGGAAGCGCCGATAGCGGTTGCACCTTCGCCGATGAAGCGGAGAGCCGCGTGAGTGCGGAGGCGATGCTTCGCACCCGACGCACAACCTGCGATGCCAGCGCACGAGGACTCCCTCCCGTGGCAAGGCGAGCGGGAGGACTACAATCAGCGGGTAACCGCTGAGTCCTAGCGCCTCGGCGGATCGCGCCTTCGGTGAGAGACCCAACTACAACCGCCGCTCACCCTGCACCGCACCCCGTTCGGGCCGCGAGCCCCACGGTCCGATGCGGTTGAAGTGGCCCGCCGGGGCGGTGAGACGGCCTGCGGTGCGCCGCAGGTGCAGGGTACTAGGGTGGAGGGTCGGGGTTCTCAGGGGGCGGGCAGAATCGGCTGGATGAGGAAGACTCATCTTGAGTCCCCCTCGGGCAACTCACCAGGTCCCTGCTAGAATACTTTCCACGCCAGGGGAGCCCCATGCGCATCGATGTCGAGCTCTACCGCCGACGCGTTCGACTGGACGGGCGGATCCCGCTTTCCCTGTCCGCTATCGACATCGACCCGGAGGACTCGCGCCGGGCGCTGGTCTTCCTCCACGGTTTCGGCGGCAACGCCCGCCAGTGGATCTACCAGCTGACCCACTTTTCCGAACGCGACCGCGCCGTCGCCCTCGACCTGCGCGGCCACGGGGACTCCGACCGCCCGGAGGGTCCGTACGATGTCGGCACGCTGGTCGACGACCTCGAGGCCGCCTTTGAGGCCCTGGATCTGCCTTCCCGCTTCGTGCTGATCGGGCACTCCTTCGGAGGCGCCCTGGCGGTTGAGTACGCGCTGCGCCATCCCCAGAAGGTCGAACGTCTCGTCTTAATCGCCGCCGCCGGGGAGTTCCCGCTCGCCTGGCACCTCAAGACCGCCCTGCGGCTGCCCGTGGCGGCCCTCAACCTGGTCTATCCCTTCATGCGCCGGACGCTTCAGGCCCCCCCGCGCGTCCTGAAGCGCTTTCACCGGGAAGCCCTTTCCGTCTGGCGGGGCTGGGACAGGTTCGCAACCCTCGAGCCGCCAACGCTCGTGATCCGCGGATTTCGAGACCGAGTCTTCGCCCGGCCGTTCTTCGAGAAGGTCGCTCAGGCCATCCCTCTGGGAGAGGACGTCAACGTCGGCGCCTCCGGCCACATGGTGATGCTGGAGCGCCGCGACGCCGTCAACCGGGCGATCGAGCGATTCCTCGGAGCCGGCCGAGCCTCCACCTGGCGCCAGGAACGGCTCGATCGGAAGCTCGTCCGGGACCGGCCTTGGCTGGCAAGCTACGACCACGGGGTCCCATTCACTATCGCCGTCCCACCGATTCGTGTCGATGAACTGCTCAGCTCCGGCGCGCGCCGCTTCCCTTCCCGCCCGGCGATCTACTTCCACGGACTGCGCATGACGTATCGAAGGCTCGAAAGCGAGGCCAACCGCTTTGCCCGAGCCTTGATCGACGCCGGAGTTCAGCCCGGCGAGCGCGTCCTGCTGCTGCTCCCCAACCTCCCTCAGCTGCCGGTGTGTTTCTTCGGGACGATGAGGGCCGGGGCCGTCGCCGCCTTCGCCACCCCCCTTTCCGAGCCGGACGAACTCCTCCGGCAGGTCCGGGACTCGGGCGCCACCGTCCTGGTGACGCTCTCTCAACACAGCGACCTGGCCGCGAGCGCCCTCCGCGAGTCCGGCCTTCGGAGGGTCATTCTCACCAGCGTTTGGGACTACCTGCCCTGGGGGAAGGCCCTTGCCTTTCGCCTTCGTGCGCGTGGCCGGATGGATCCACCCCGCCCCTTGCCGAACGGCTTTCTGCTGCTCTCGCGGCTCCTGTACGCCCGCTCCGGGCGCCCGATCGAAACGCCGGGCGACCCGGGGGGGCTGGCAGTCCTGCAGTACACCGGCGGAACGACCGCCGTGCCCAAGGGCGTCATGCTGTCGCACCGCAACCTGGTCGCCAACGCGCTCCAAACCCGCCACTGGCTGCCGGACATTCGCGAGGGAGGTGAAGTCCTTCTCTCGGTGGTTCCTTTCTCTCACATCTACGGCTTGATGACGGCCATGATCGTTCCCGTGACGATGGCCGGGGCGATGGTGATCCTGCCGACGTTCGTGACCGAGGAAGTCCTCAGGGCCGTCCGGCGCTATCGCCCGACCCTGTTCCCGGGCGTGCCGACCATGTACACGGCCATCAACGACTTCGCCGGAGTTCGCAGGTACGGAGTCGGCTCGATCCGCGCCTGCATCTCCGGCGCCGCGCCGCTGCCGGTGGAAGTCCAGGAGGCCTTCGAGAGGATGACCCACGGAAGGCTGGTCGAAGGCTACGGTCTGACCGAAGCCAGCCCTGTGACGCATGCCAATCCGATCAACGGTCTCCGCAAAGTCGGGTCCATCGGCGTGCCGATGCCGAGCACCGAGGCCAAGGTCGTGGATCTGGCCACCGGCCGCGACCTGCCTCCCGGGAAGATCGGCGAGCTGGCCGTGCGCGGGCCCCAGGTGATGCTCGGCTACTGGAATCACCCCAAGAGCACGAAGGAGGCCATGGCCCGCGGCGGGTGGCTTCTCACCGGCGACCTGGCTCGCCAGGACGCCGACGGCTATTTTCAGATCATCGCTCGCAAGAAGGAAATGATCCTCGCCGGCCGCTATCAGGTCTACCCGCGCGACGTGGAGGAGGTGCTCTACGAGCACCCCAAAGTCCGGGAGGCAGCCGTCGTTGGGGTCACGGCCTCGCGTCTGCCTCTCCAGCGGGTGAAAGCCTATGTGGTCCTTCGCAAAGGCGAGGAGGCCAGCGAGACGGAGTTGATCGCCCTCTGTAAGCGCAGGCTCGAGAGTTACGCTGTGCCCTGGCGGATCGAGTTCGTCCAAGATCTGCCGAAGTCCTTTGTCGGGAAGGTGCTGCGGCGAGTGCTGATCGAAAGGTCCGAGGCCGAAATCCCCTCGCCCCCCACCCGGCGGACCGCCGGGTCCGGCCCACGGACTCGGCGGAGTGCCTGAGGATGGAGATCGCTGTGCCCGTTTTGAGGCCGCGCCGGCCCAGTGAGGTTCCACAGATATGACCGAGACGGAATTCGCCTTCGGGACGGTCGGCTCCCCGGGATCCATGCCCGACAAACCGGGAGGATCGGTCGGGGCGATCCAGCATCTGGCCTCGCTGGAGTTGAAGGCCTTTGAGCTGGCCTGGGTCCAATCCGTCCGAGTCAAGCCTCAGACGTGTGAGGCGATCCGCCAGGCGGGCCAGCAATCGGGTGTGGCCATCAGCGTTCACGCGCCGTACTACATCAATCTCAACGCCGACCGCTCGGAGTGGCCCAAGGCGCGCAAGCGATTGATGGACGCGGCCCGCTACGGCGCGTTGGCCGGCGCCACGGATATCGTCTTTCATCCTGGATCGTATTTCGGCGCAGAGCCGGCCTCGGTCCTGCAGAAGGCCCTCCCCCGCCTTCAGGCGTGCTTTCAGGAACTGCGGGACGATGGAGTGAGGGTCAGGTTGCGACCGGAGACGATGGGCAAGTCGGCGATGCTCGGGTCGTTTGAGGACGCGCTGGCCATGTCGGAGGCCGTCGCGGGCGTCGAGCCCTGCCTGGATTTCGCCCACCTGCACGCACGCCCCGGAGACGGCAGCCGCAACTCGTACGAGGAATGGTCGATCCTGCTCGAACAGTATGGCCAGCGGCTGGGAGCGCAGGCCCTGGAAAGACTGCACGTCCACCTCTCAGGGATCGCGTACGGACCGAAGGGTGAACGGAACCATCTTATGCTTGTCGACTCGGACATGGACGTGGTCGGTCTGCTTCGAGCTCTGGCGGACGCGGGCTGCGGCGGAAGGATCCTGTGCGAGAGCCCCGTCATGGAATCAGACGCGGTGATCCTGCAACAGGCATGGCAGCACCTTCGGCGCGGCCAAGCCTAGCCTCCCGTCGGCGTCAGTTGGCGGCGCTCCACGCTCGCATGCGAGCTTGCCGTCAGTGCCTGGCGGCGGGCCACTTCGTTCAGCCTCCGGCGGTCTTCTCCGGGGGCCTCGGGGCCCGCATTATGGTCGTGGGCCAGGCGCCGGGCAGCAAGGAAATTGTCGCCGACCGGCCCTTCCACGCCGGCAGTGGCGCCCGCTTGTTCGAGTGGCTTGGCCGGGCCGGTTTCGACGAGCTCGACTTCCGCAGGACCCAGTACATCACTTCGGTGACGAAATGCTTCCCCGGCAAGGCTGCCTCCGGCGGCGGCGACCGGGCTCCCTCCAAAGCCGAGCAGGCCCTGTGCCGGCCTTTCTTGAAAGCTCAGCTTGAGCTGATCAGCCCGGAAGTCGTCATCCCTGTGGGCCGGTTGGCGGTAGACGCTCTGCTGCCAGACGCCGGTTCCTTCGAGGAACTGATCGGCAGTGTCCAACGGATCGCTGGGCGTTGGTTCGTTCCCCTGCCCCATCCCTCGGGTGCCAGTCGCTGGCATCAGACCCCAGCGAACAGGCGCAAGATCGAGCGGGCGATCCGACACCTGGATCGCCTGCGGAGGAAGTTGGAGTTGTGACCCTCACCCCCAACCGCTCTCCCGCAAGGCAGGAGAGCGGTCGCGGTGAGGGCGATCTACGCGCCTCGCGCCGGCTTCGCCGTTGGCTCTGCTTCCCGGCTGGGTCTTTGCGGCCTCTCGCCTTCGGGGCGCGGCATGCCAACGCCGACCCAAAGCGCCGTCAGCGTGCCGCCGTCGTCGTGGGCGGCGACGATGGCCAGCATGCCGGCCTCAAGATCGCCAAAGCTGTCCACGCTACCGTCCGTCGAACCGAACTTGGTCGCATCGGTGACCTGGAACACGAGGGTCCGATCGTCGCGGGTGTGCAGCGTGAAGATCGACGAGCCGACCGAGATGATCTCGCCCGCCGCACGGACATCCACGTCCGGACGGTCCTTGGGTTCGCCTACGGCCACGTGCAGGGCGAACCATCCGCCCTCACGCCGAACGGCTGCCACCGCCGCATGCATGCCCTTCTTCAGGTCATGGATGTCGTCCACGCTGCCGTCGCGACTCACGAAGCGGGTTCGCTCGCCGGTCTGGAACTCGTACCTGGCGCCTTCCCGTGTCTCGAGCGTGAACGTCCCCTGCCCGGGGACAACGCCGGTGATCTCGCCCACAACGCGCAGGAGGTCTTGCTTGTGCCCGGCGGCAACGCGCAGGGCGAGCAGTCTGCCGTCGTCCTCTTTGGTGGCGGCCACGCCGGCGATCATGCCCACCTCGAGGTCCCCTAGGCCTCCCAGCTCACCGTCCGGGCCGAAGAACCGGGTCTGGTCATTCACCAGAAACACCAGGTCCTCGCCGCGGGCCGTGTGCAGGCCGAATGAGTCGCTGTCCACCTCCACCGAGGTGATCTCTCCACGGACGCGGACGTCGACCGGGGGCTTCTCATCCTCGGCGGCGGCCACGCCGGTGAGCAGCAAGCTGGCGGCAAGTAACAGAACACTCGAACGCATCAGCAAGGTACGCATGTGGCCCTCCCGTGGGTCCTGGCATCGATCATGGGAGGGCGATGTCAACCGGTTATGGCGGGCGTGTAAACAGGCTGTAAACCTCGGGCACCAAGGCGCTGGGGCCCTGGGTTACCGTGGCGCCGAGGCATTGTGCGATCGCAGAAGGTGGCCTGCTCCGGCTGGTAGGGGCGAAGCACACCTGCCCTGGCGGGCGGTGCCAGGGTGCTTCGCCCCTACTCCTGCGGAAAGGCGACCTCTTCTCGGCCGGCCAGCTTCTCGTACATGCGCTCGATCACGATCTCGAGGTGGCGCGGCTTGTGGACGAAGTCCAGGTCGTCGGTGCGCAGGGTGAGCACCGGGCAGAGGTCGAAGGCGGCCAGCCACTCCGCGTAGTAACGGTCGAGAAGCCCGAGATACTCGGGGGTGACGCCCTTTTCGATTTCCCTGGCCCGCTCCCGGATGCGGCGTATCAGGACCGGGATGGGCGCCTTGAGGTAGAGCAAGAGGTCTGGCGGCGGCAGCGAGTCGATGACGAGCTGATACACGGTCCGATAGGCGAGGTAGTCCCTCTCGGTGACGTTGCCGAGCTCGAGGGATGCCCGGGCGAAGATCTCGGCGTCCTCGTAGATCGACCGGTCGACGATGGCCGACTCGGGACCGCGCGCCAGCGCCAGGTGCATGCGGGCACGATGGCCCAGGAAGAAGATCTGCAAATGGAAGGCCCAGGCTCTCATATCGGTATAGAAGTCGGCCAGGTAGGGGTTGTCCTGGACCGACTCGTACGCCGTTCGCCAGCCGAGCCGCTCCCCCAGACGCTCGGTCAACGAGGTCTTGCCCGAGCCGATGTTGCCGGCCACAAGCACGAAACGCCTTGTCGATCCGGTCATGGAGGCTGGACGGCTATCCCAACAAGCTGTCGACCGACCCGTCGCTGAGCATCTGCAGGCGCACCATCATCCGGTCGGCCTGCTCCTGGGCGGTGCGCAGGCGCCGGAAGCTGTCCTTCGTGCCCACTTCCAGAGCGTCCCGCACGCCGGTCAGCTGGGGGATGACGACGCGGTCGATGTACTCCCGGACTTCTTTCGTGCCGGCTGCCTGGCGGACGCGCGGGGAGTCGAGCATCGAGCGTAGATCCGCCAGGCCCGACAGGGCACGGTTGACAGCTTCTTCGGCGTCGGGGACGGTGCGAAGGAGCTCGGTCAGCCTCTCTAAACCATCAATGGTCTCTCGGAATGTGATCATAGGGCATGCCCCCTGGTCGGGCGAGTGAATCTTACCCGGAAACGCGTTTGGCGATCGGCCGTAGGCTGTTGGCGGTCAACACCCGTGTGAGGCCAACGGGAACGGTAGGGGCGTTCCATGGAACGCCCCTACCGCCCACCCTGTCGTTGCGAGGAGGCCGCGAGCCCTGCGAGGGGCTACGAACAATCTCATCCCCTCGGAGCAACCGGTCCGAATGCCGGGGTGAGATTGCTCCGTCGCTCCCTTGCTTCCTAACGTTCACAGTGGGATGCGGCACGCTAGCTCGGGACCTCCTTGCAATAACATGTGTGGGGAAAGGCAAATCCGACAAAATGGCCGTCGAGAAAAGCTGGGGGCGGCTCGCAAGCTGCCCCGCCATCACCGGGGAGCTTCGCTCAGAATCCGTAGACGGCCTGAATCAGGGGCGCCACGTGCATAAGGAACACCCCATCTTCCGTTGAGTACAGGATGCTTTGGCCGTCTGGGGACCATTCATGCGAAAGGATAAGGCCCGGTTGCCCGAGGCGGATCAAGTCCGTGCCATCGACCCTCATGAGCACCAGACGATCGTAGTCGACCGCCAGCAATAGGCGCGCGTCAGGAGACCAGACCGGGTCGAACACCTCGTCTTGGTCGGGCAGGAGGAGCCGGTTGTCTGTCCCGTCCGGTCGGATGGAATTCAGCAGATGGATCTCTTCGGCCTGTCCTTGGACGGTAATCCACCCCAATCCATAGACGATCCGGCCGGTCACCGGATCCCAAGCTAGCGAATGTATGAAGGGCTCTAGGCCCCCGCCCCTTGGCCAATCCACAACCGACATCTCAACGCCACCTCGCATGGACCGCCATCGGAGGCCCAATTCCTCCGCGTCGGTGACGACATAGGCAAGCCTCGAACCGTCAAACGAGAGGGCCTGACGGACGCCCCCTTCGATCCATCGCCGGAGGTTGGTGCCGTCACGGTCCAGGGTGTGAATGGCGCTGTCGAATCCCGCAGTGAAAAGGAGCTGCCGGCCGTCCGCCGTCCACTCGATGTCTCCAAAGCTCCACACGACTGAGGCGCCCGAACCTCGCATCGGGACGGAGACCTTCTCTTGATGGCCACTGCGGCTCTCGATCACGATGTTGGCGAACCTCCCTCTTTCGACTCTGGAATACGCCAACAACGAGCCGTCCGGCGACCAGGTCGCATCCGATTCGGTCGCAGCATGGTCCCCCTTGGGCCATTGAGCCGGGGAGCCCGCCACGCCTGGTGCAGGGATAACGACGATTCGAGATGATGGGTACCCGACGTCCTTCACGTACGCGATCCATTGGCCGTCCGGAGACCATGTGGCGTCGGATCCACCCTCCGCGGCAAGCCGGTCCTCCACCTGCTCAGGGACCAAGGAAGCCAGCTCCGGGATCGGACTGTGTGGTTCCGCCAGTGAGACGGCCGGGAATCCTTCGAAGGTCTTGTCGTTGGAGAGCTGCGCCCAGTCGTTCCTCCGCCAGTCGCCGGGCGCCGCCTCGCCGCCCTCCGCCGGCACACGGAAGACGCCGAAACCGAACTGCTCCTCCCGGGCCGACATCAGCCAGATCCACTCCCCATCCCATACGGGAGTCATGTCGTCGGCCTCGTGCGTCGTCAGGGGAACGGCCGAGTCCTGCGGACAGGGTTCGCTGTAGGGGGCAACGGCGATCCGGTAGATGTCGTACGTCCCGACACGTTTGGAATGAAAGGCCACTTCCTTTCCGTCGGGCGACCAACTCGGGTATCCGTCGACCTCTAGGCTGCACGTGACGCGGAGGGGATCCGAACCGTCGGCGTTCATGATGTAGATCTCGAGGTTCCCGTCGCGGGCTGACATGAACGTGAGGCGACCTCCATCCGGCGACCACGCTGGCACCAGGTCATCCGCGGGGAGGTTGGTCAGCCGTACGATCCTCTCTCCCGCTACCTCATAGACGTAGATGTCGTTGTTTCCGTCCCGGTTGGAGCGGAAGGCGATTCGGCGGCCGTCCGGAGACCATGCCGGGTCGCGGTCATCGAAGGCTGAATCGATCAG
>Ga0154796_1113_pt4 | contig 17033 bp, 17 predicted proteins | sample Rifle2008BG16ft_FD_105804 | JGI IMG/M metagenome (GOLD analysis project Ga0154796, IMG submission 105804) | Gammaproteobacteria bacterium RBG_16_66_13
GGCCCGCCGCATCCGTCATGAGCTCGACCTTCACGCCATCGACGGGCGTCCCCACAGTTCTCAGGTAGAGGGAGACGGCGGCGATCCGGGCCGCGCGGGGAACCTTGATGCCCTGGGCTCCACGCTGGAGTGTTGTCGTTCCCACACTCACGTAACCGGTGGTATAGTTCTCTTCCTGGTAGCCCGCGATGAGGCGTGAGGTGGGTGCCAGGCCACCGGCGTTGGCGAGCACGGCGGTCACGATGTCGCCCGGCCCGAAGGCTCCCCAGGAGAGCACGCTGTTGATAGCGAGGGTCAGGGACTCAGCCTCCGTAGCGGGCCGCTCCATTGCCCTCTGGGCGGCGTCGGCAAGCATGGCCTCGTCGGTGTCCAGGGGCAGCACTTCGACCACCTCACGGGCCAGCATGGGGCTCGTGGAGCGGCTCCGCACGTGGACCTCGGAGGCGGAGCCGACGAGGGTCCCCTTGGAGGACGCGCCCGACGGTCGGTTGAAGGCGCGTACTGCGGCCGGTCGATCGGCCACGGCTGCGCCGCCGCCCAGCACGGCCACCGACTGGGCGTAGCCGAGGGCGTCGCGCCCATAGCCCATCTCGGTGAAGTGGACGCCCTCCTGGAGGTGGACCGTGCGGCTCCTGTCCAGCCCGCGTCTGCGTCCCCAGCGCAGGTAGACCTCGATGCGCCGGCGGGTGACGATCTGCTCCAGCCACCACTCGTCACCCGTCCTCTCGGCCAGCTCGTCGAGTGCGTCGCCCAGCATGGAGCCGCCGGCCTCAAACGAGCCGCGGACGGGGGAGCCCGGCTCCGGGCTGGGCAGCGGCCAGACGTGTGTGGGGTTGGCGGAGTTCACGAGGGAGAGCATCTGCGCGGCGATCCCACCCGCCGCCTGGTCCTCGAAGATACAGTCGAGCGGGAGCTGGCGCTCGTAGAGCACGGCGGCCAGGTTGTCGCCCGTGACGTCCAGCGTGCGCCCGCCAGGGCTCTCCATTACCTGCTGAATGAAGCCCACGTAGGGCGGCGTATCCGTGTCGCTCCAGATGACCACCACGCGGCCCTCGCGCACGTTGTCGCGGGTGGCGCCGGGGTCGGTGGCCACGACGCTGAAGCTGAAGGCGCCGCGTCCCGAGAGAGGGAACACGCGGTCGATGGCGTGCGCCGTCGTGAGTTCGGCCAACAGGCGGCGCGGCGGCGTCTCGTCGTTGATGGTGACGACGGCCTTCATGCAAATGCGCCCCGGTGTTTGGTCGTCAAAGAGACGGTGCCCACGCCAGCCTCGACGTACCTCAGCGCGTTACTGCCCGCGTTGAGGCGGAGCCACTCGTCGATGTCGGAGGGCGTGACGGCACCGGGGACGCTCTCGCCCGTGTCGTCGCGGGTGACGGCGTGCGTCTGGCAGTTGATGGCGACGGTCGTGTTCAGGGGCACCACAGCACTGAGGGCGAGTTCCTGGCCGGTCGCGTCATGGCTCAGGGTGCCCAGCAGCCAGTAGATGCTCTCCTGGGGGCTCACCACCACGGAGGGTGTGCGCGGGGTTGCGTTGTCGAAGGTGATCTCGATGTTGTCGAGGGTAACTTCGGCGGCGGAGCCGGAGGGGGCTTCGGCCTGGAGTTCTTCACCAGCGCCGACGAGGACAGCGAAGTGGGCGGTGCTCTTGACGGCGGTAGCGTCCGCCCCGGCGTGGTAGACCGTAACGGTGATGTGATCGACCCGCGCCTCTCTCGCGTCGCTATCGACATTGAACCCCCAGACCACGACGCCGAAATCTACCGCATTGACCTGGGCGGGCGTCCAGGTCGTATCCCACAGATCGGTAGGGCCGCCGCCGACCATCGATTGATCGGTCGTTTTCCATTGCGCGTCATCGCTGGGCGCGATGTCCCGCGTACCGCTGACAACCACGCCCGCTTTGACCAAACGAGCATAGCCATAAACCATGTTGGCGACTTCTGCCTGGCCTTCTACAGTGACTTCAATGCCTGCGATGGTGTTGCCGGTTGGGATGGCGAAGTCGAAATCGGTTGCCTTCAGGTAGTGGCTTGTAGCGAACACGCTAATATCGGCAATAGCGCGTGAGTTGTCGGATGCCGCCGCGTTGGTCGGGTTAGCCCAAGCGTTAGCGCCAAAACTGGCATCGTCGGCCAGCGTATCAGCCGAGTTCGGGCCACTCACACCGCCAGTAGCGCCCCCCGTATAGAAGAGACCTTTCGCGTAGACGCGGGCCGCCGAGTAAGCGCAGGCGATGTAGGCATCTGCGACGGTGCGCTTGATGACGAGCCAGTACTTGCCGGCAGGGCAGGACAGATACTCGCTCCCACCAAGGGAGCTGATCAGCACCACGTGATCCGCCAAGCTGGTCCCGATGGAGGCGGCCGCGATCGTCATCACCCCGCTGAGCGCAGTCCCCGGCACGTCTGAATTGTCCTCAGCGATCCACACCTGCACATTGCCGGTGGGCGAGCCAACCTTGATGAGGCGGAGGAGGGCACCATAGATGAGAGAGGTAGCGTCCAACGTGAATTGCTGTGCGCTGGTGGCCAGCGTGAGTTCTAGTTGGCCGATATCATTCACGTCGGCCCCGGTGATGTCCCGCAGGTTCGCCCGATACTGCAACCTGGAGAGCACAGCCGCCGGTGTCAGCGTCACGTTCGCCCCGTCGTTCCCGCTGTTGTACCGCTGGAGCAGGGAGGCGAAGCCCTCCATGTCGTCGCCGTAGACCTCCAGGGCCAGGAGATCCTCAACCGTCACGTCGTGCTCGATGGCGCCGGCGGCCGCCTTGATACCACATGGGCAGTACAAATCCAGACCGTTCTTTTGGGGCGCCGCTGCTGACGGCGCCGTGTCGCGGAAGGCGGGCGTGGCCCCATCGAGGAAGCTGATGGCGGGCGACAGGAGGTTGTCGTTGGTGTACACGGGCAGCAGTTGGCCGGTGCGCAGCGTGCCGGAGGCCGTGACGGGGCCAGGGTAGACGTGCTTCAGGTTCGTGGAGAGGGCCAGGTCGATGACCGGCTTCTCGTCATCGGGCGCAGGTGGCGAGCCCGCCCCGGAGTAGCCGTAGACGAGTTCAATCTGGTGCTCGACTCGGTAGCCCGTCGTGGCCGCGTTGTGGACCGCCGCCGTCGTGTTGCGGAAGCCGCGGGTGATGTTGACAAGCGCCGTGGCCGTCTTGCTGGCGTAGTGGATGACCTCGCTGCCCCAGAGGATGTCGCCGCTCTCGGGCAGGAGGAGCGTGCCCAGCACGTTCGAGAGCTCAATATCCTCGCCGTTGGCAGGCGAGATCGCGGTCATGGCCGTCTTGTTGGTGACGGCGACGGCGGGCGAGAAGCTGATGTTGGCCCAGACGTAATCGGCCACGAGAGTCGCATCGAGCCACCGGCTCACCTCTTCGCCATCGACGAGGACCCGCAGGTCGTTGCCGTTGGCCAGGAGGCGGCCCGCCGTTTGCTCCGCGCTCAGGTCAAGGCCGCCTTCGTTCACGTTCACGGGATAGGGCAGGCCGTTTGTGGAGACGCCGGGCAGCTCGGAGCGCCAGGCAAACACGACCTGACGCCGGTAGAGCCAACCGTTCGCCTGCGTCTTCTGGGCCGTGGGCTTCACCTCGAACGTGGGGTGGGCGCGCTTCGTGCCCGCGTTCGTGATGCTCCAGGTCTTCGGGCTGGCGCTGGCCGTCTGGAGGTCCGACTGCTCGCTGTCCTGTTCCCACACAGGGCGCGGGGCGTAGAGGACAGCGACGTGGTGCGGCGCGTCCCCCTCCGCCATCACCCGGAGATCCACCACGTAGACGGTGAGGCGGCGCGTGACCGGCGTCCCGTCCGTGGCCTTCAGGATAATGGCTCCCTTGTCGGGGTCGCAGAGCTTCTTGAGCGAGGCCAGGTTGGCCTCGGTGAGCGAGTTCAGGATGATGTGCAGGGGGAGCGTCTTGCCGCCCGGCTGCTGGCGCGCCACCTCCGGGTAGTCGCCGGCGATCTCGCTCTCGACGGGCTGGAAGGTGGCGGTGCTGAGCGGGTCATCCTCAGCGCCGAAGTAGGACGTGTAGGGGCTGGTCTGGAGGTCGGTGCCGTCGAGGGTGGCTGGGGTCAATCCATAGGCCATGGGTCAAAGTCCTCGAAGCTGGCGGGAAATCTGCTTCATCGCCTCGCCGGAATCGGCACGCGGGAAGTTGAAGATGACGGGCGCGTAGTATGAGGAGCGGTTCGAGGTGGTGTTGCCGCCCACGGGTACGACGCGCTCCCCGCCGTGGACGATGGCGAGCTGCGGCATGCCGATGGGACCCGGAATAGTACCGCCGGACTGATACGACATGACGGCGGACCAGGGGATGCCCTGGGCGATCAGGCTGCCAATCGCAGCGCTGAAATTACGAGCGGCAGCGGTCACTCTATCGAATGATCCCTGCATGCGACCTAGCCACCCATCCAACTCGTAGAAGCCCGTCGAAGCGTTCCTAACCGAGTTCACGAACTCGGTACCCATCCACCCAGCCAGGCCTTCCCAGTTCGCCTGATTTGCCATGATGCCCGTATCCAGGTATTCGAACTGAGAATTGATAGCTGCCAGGTCTCTCTCGGCATCGGCCCGCCACTGGAACAGGGAAGCCCGCGCTGCCTCGACTTTCTCATTCATTCCTGGGAAGAACCGCCCACCGATCCCCTCGCTCATCTTGTCGAAGACGGCCAGGATGTTGTCAGCCCAATCGAAGATGAAGATGGTGAACTCATCGAATTTCGCCCTGATGTTCAGCAGTGGCTCCGGCAAAGTCTCAAGTTCGCTTCTCAGGCTGCCAACAAGAATTATGAGACCAGCCATCCCAACAGCAACAACGCTAAGTGGGTTAGCCCAAGCGAAGGCCGCTCCGATGGCAACGATGGCCGCGACTAACGCCTCTCTATTGTCCAGCAGCCAGCCACCGAAGCCGACCGCAGCATCCTTGGCAGTTTGCAGGCCCGTCGCCATGACCACGAGCGCAGCCTCAATGTCAGCGCTGTGCTGATCAAACCAGCGCCCCAGAGCGGCAAAGCCCCTCTCGACAAGGTCAGCGGCGGCCTGGGTCATGCGCTCGATATCCGCTTGGTGCTTCGTCAAGAAGTCTGCAAGCTTGGTGCCCACCTTCGTGAGAACGGGCAGCAAGGCGGCGCCCAGCGTCTCCTTCACGTTGTCGAGCTGGTTGCCGAAGCGTTCCCAGGCACCGGCGGCCGTCTTCGCGTAGACCGCTGCTTGGCCCCCGAATTTCTGCTGGACGGCTGTCAGCAACTCTGTCGCTGTAGAGCCTTCCTCGACTGCGATCCCGTAGCGTTTGAGAACATTCACGTTCTCGTCGGTTACCTTACCCAGGAGTCGGGAGGCTGTCTCCAAATCCATTCCTGTACCGCGAGCGAGATCCTCAGCGACCTCAAGCCGCCTAAAGGCCTCATCGGCATCGCTTGTTTGGGCGGTCAGCATGGCCAGAGAGTCGCGCACCTGATCATCAGCGAAGGCGAGGGCCTCGCCATTCTTGACCGCTTGATCCATCCAGTCGCCGAAGTCTTCGATATCGCCGACCGCGTTCTGGTAGGCCTGTTCCAGCCTCTTGATTGATGCCTCTTCCTCAGCCGCGCTCTTGGCGAAGGAGAGCATGGCGGCGCCAGCGACCCCAATGCCAGCCGCCATGCCAATAGCAGCGACCTTGCCGACACTCGTCAATGTCTTACCGAGGCCGCCCGCCTGCTTGTTGACGGAATCGAAAATCTTTGACGCCGAGTCTTTCGCTCGGATGAAGATCGCTAGTTCGGCGGTTCCGGCCATGTCCAGTCCTCGATCTGTGTTATCATTTGGGCTACCCCGCCGAGGAGGTTTGCCTTGAAGATTACCGAACGGACGAAGGTCAGCGATCTCGTGGACGAGGACGGGGTTCTATGGGTGACAGTCGAACCCGGCCCCGGCATGCGCTGGTTCCAGCAGGGCTTCTTCATGGGCCTGGGCTTCGCCGCAGCGACAGCGGTCATCTGGGTTGTCATCGCTGTCGTCCTCGCGGCCGTCCTGTCTGGCTAGCCTTCGCCTTCTCTTCCGCCCGTAGGCTCCGCTCGGCGTCGGCGCGCGCCTCAGCCACGAGCAGCATGTCGTCCCGGTAGAACTCCGGCTGGGCCAGGTAAACGTTGTAGTCAGTGATCTCCATGGCCTGCATCTCCGCCAGGTACCCTAGCTCTCTAGGCCAGGTCCCGCCGGAATCCCCTCGGCCGGCGCGTCGGAAGGCGACGAGGAGCTGACGGTAGAGCCCCCTTTTTCCTCCTCGCTCCGCCCTGGGTTCAGACGATCGATTTCTGCCAGGATGCGATCCCCTATCTCAGGTGGCATCCGTTCGATGTTCTTATCCGTGACCTGCTTCGGGTCGCTCCATCGCACGATCATCCGCTTGAGGATGGTCAAGCCCCACAGGGCGGAATCGAAGGTCAGCTCTGCGTCCTGCGGTTCCTTACCGATCGGTGCTTTGGAGCGGATGACCATCGCCTGACTGTTGGCTATCTTCCGGTCGCCTGTCGTCAGATGGCGGCGGACCTCTACCCACTCGCCATCGCCGAGGTCAATCCGGTAGATCTCCTCGTCTGGTATGAATCCCATGGCCCCTCCTACGGCAGCGTCGCCAGGTTGTTCTTGACGACCGCCTTGAAGTGGGCGGCGCCGGTCGCGTCGTAGATCGGGACCAGGTGCATCGAGACGATGTGCAGGCCCTCGCGGGCGTCGACCACGGCGATGTCACCGTTCTCGTGCTGCACGGCCATGTCCAGCGTGACCTCGCGGTTGGCGGTGCTGCCTGTCGCCTTCAGCCGCACGAACCGCGTGGCTGCGGCCTGGGCCTTCGTCCGCTCGGTCGCCATGCGGGTATCCACCAGGAGCGTCAGGTCCAGGGTGGCGCCCTTGTCACGGGCCCCGCCAGCGAAGGTGTAGCGCGAGAAGTACAGGTTGCCGTCCGGTGTGAAGAGCTCCTTCAGGCCGGTGTTGTAGGTCAGGCTGAAGTCAAGGAGCTGCCCCGAGACCTGCGTACCGCCCAGCGCCGCCCAGGTGTCATCGATATAGAGGCTGGTCTTGTAGACCAGGATCTCCTCGACCGACGGCACGGCGATGGCCGGCGTCAGGGTTGACGTGGCAACCTGGCGGCCGACGATGTCGGCGTCGAGTTCCCAGACGGACTCCTCGCCCTCCGCGCCCTTGATGCTGAAACTCCGGCAGAAGCAGTACTCGGCTTCGACGTCGTCGTAGCCCGGCGTGGCCAGCATGTCCGAGAGCCGGCGCTCGATGGTGAACGTCGTCGGAGCCGGGTCGGCGATCTCGGTCGGGTCGAACGTGTAGATATAGGGCCCGGCTCCGCTGGGCGTCACACCGCCCTCCACGCCCATGTAGAAGTAGTAGAGGATCTGCTCGAAACTCAGGGGCCCCGACGCCCTCAGCGCGGCCAGCTTGCGCGTGATGCTGGTCGGCCCCTGGCGCACGAGCGTACCCACAGCCGGGCTCGGCTTGTGCGTCTTGGCGCTGGGGTCGAAGTCCAGCTTGTCCAGCAGCAGCCGGTTGCTGGCGGCGACGGCCGTCCCGCGCGTCGTCTCCTTGCCGATCTGGAAGATGGTTCCCGCTTCGATGGCTGTGCTTGCGAGGGCCATCAGTCCTCACCCCCTTCTCGGGCTTCCCGACGCTCGGGGACGCGCCGATAGATGTTTGAGGCTTTAAGCATCTCCTCGATGCCCCGTTGCTGCGCCTCTTCGTCGGTGATGTCACGGGCGGGGATGCCCGGAAGGTAGGCGCCCTCCCCGACGTACTTCCACATGGCTTACCTCCTCAGGCGAACGTGACCGCCTCATGCATGACGACGCGCAGCGGCAACTCGAATCCGATGTAGGCGGTGCCCGCGTACTGAAGGCCGGTGACGGCGCCGCCGCCCACGAGCAGGGCCACGGTGCATTTCGCGTTCAGGGTAACGTCGGCGTTGAACGCCGCCTTCGTCGCTTCTAGGAAAGCGCGGGCGATGGCCGAGGCGTCCGACGCCTTCTCATCGCGGCCGAAGAACTGCATCTTGACGGTGTAGATCGTGCGCTGGCTCCCCGGCCCGCTCGTCACTTCAGGCACGGCGATGGTGTTGATGAAGCAGGGCAGGTCCTGGAGCGCCCCCGGCGGGTCCTTGTGGGCGACCACGACCGCGAGGACCACGGGGCTCGTGATCGCAATCGCCGCCTGTATGGCGACGATCCGGTCAAGCGCGGCGTTCAGGGTGTAGGTCACGAGCCGAACCTTTTCTCGATCTCGACCGCCAGTTTGCCCATCATCTCCTGTGCCTTCTTGCGCCCGGCCTCTTCGGCCTTTTCCAAGAACAACACGCCCTTCGTTCCTTCGCGTGCTATATTTCGCGCCAAGACCCACGGATTTGTGCTGATGCCGTGAGCCTTGGCCCACCGACCAATAGCCTGAACGGATGGCCGTTTGCCGGGGCGGCGGCCATAATTCACGGTCGGCGCGATTGCTCCCATAGACGACCGCGCCCCGTAACCTCGCCCGAAGAATCCAACCGTCGCCCCCAGAGGCTGCCCGGTCGCCGACATCTCAAGTTTCACACCCTCTGCCAACGTGCCCTTATCCGCTGCGTGGGGCTTGGCCCCCTTCTTCAATTCGGCCTGGACATACCGGGCCAGGTCGCCAATCATCGTCTTCGCTGGCGTCAATGCCCCGCCGAGCTTCCGCTGTAGCTTCTCCAGTCCCTCGACCTCGACGCTGAAACCAGAACCGGCCATCAGAACTTCGACGGCTTGGCGTACACCTGCTGGAGTCGCCACAGCAGCGCGCTCATCTCCCGCGACTGGTTGACCACGGTATCAATCTCCTGGAGGGCGTAGGTCATGCCCGACTCCTCCATGTCGCGGAGCTGGCGGGTGATGCTGATCGTCGCCTCCTTGATGGCAGCGGGCACGGCCGGCCAGCCGAACTTCGCCGTCACCTGGATCGCCCGCTGCTGATCGGGCCAGATCGAGAGCTGGCCGGAGCTTGGATGGACGTCCAGGTATTCCCAGGGCCTCGGCTCCGACCCCTTGTCAGCGTTCTCCGGCCCGAGCCAGAAGTCGGTATCGATGGTCAGCGCGGTCTCGTCGGCGAACGAGTAGTCGCCGTCCAGGTCGACGGTCACGACCAGGCCCGTGCTGGTAGCGATATCGTCTGGCAGCCATAGGCGCGCCTCGCCGTTGCCGTCGTAGAGCCGGGTGACCACGGCCGCGTCCTGGGTGAAGAAGCGCCGCAGCCTGAGGTCCAGGTAGCGGGAGACGGCCGTCAGTTGGGCCAGGATGTCGGTATCGCTCCCCGTGCCGGTCTTGCCAACGCGGGCCCGATAATCGAGCGCGACCGCGTAGGGGTCGGTGACTGCGGCCGTCATGGCCTATTAGCCTCCAGGCGCGACAACCACGACCTCGGCCGCTTCCTGCGTCGGTGGGAGCCCGCCGTGGCGCCGCCAGCGAACCGCAGTCACACCAGAAATGCTAGCCGCGGTGGCCGCCGTGACCACAATCCGCAGGTAGCGCTCGCTGGGCTCGCAGACCGAAATGATGACGACTTTGTTGTCATCGCTCGCTCCGAGCGCGGTGATGGCCGCGCCGACGATGTCGGTTGCCGAAGTGAAGGACGAGTTATCATCCCTCTGCACCTTCGCGTTCAGCGTCCCGGTCGCCGCGATGTCGCCGACCTCCAGGATGAAGTCGCAACCATCCCAGCCCATCATGTCGATGGCGTTGCCGTTACGGGCGGCAGAGGATGATGCAGGCGCCATTGCCTGCGCCACTAGTGCGCGCTCGTGAATTCTATCAGCCATTGTTTCTAGCTCCCCCTCCGCCGGGACGGCCGCTCTTGCGTTGCCGTCTCACCGGCGGGCTCGGCCGTCGCCGCCTCAGGTTGAGGCGCGGCCTCTTCCTCTGGCTCGGGCTCCTTCGCTGGCTCGTCCTTCATCAGCTCGGCCCAACCCTCGCGGACGAAGAAATCACCGTCATACTTGGGGACGGTGAGCACCTCGCCCTCGGGCCAGTCGGAGCGCGCCAGGATGACCTTGCCCACGCCAGCCTCGGTGATCCGAATCTTCATCGCTTCTTCCTCCGAACTAGAGCGGGGGCGGCTAATCAGCACGCCCCCGCCCTCACTGGTCATTGCCATCAGGCGATCAGCCTCAATTGTGACGAACTTTTTACCTTCGAGGGCAGTGCCCGAAACTTGCGGCCTTTGCTCAGTGCCTTCCTGAATGCCTCAAGTCGCCCCGGCGATGTACTGCCACTCACGTATTCATGCAACGCCTCTCGCCAAACGGCATAATCCCGAGCCTTCTTCCCCCGAAGTGGAAAACGGTCAAGAACGCGGGTCAGGTAGAGCGCCTCATTCAACCGGCAAATTTGCCAACGGGCCTGCGGGCTTTTGCAGGAAGGGGCATTCTTATCGGTTACGTTGCCGATCCCCAATTGAGCCTTCAGGTTATCAAGCAGGGGGCGATCATCAGCACGGAGGCATACATTGCTGAAGAAGGCTGCCGCCTTCCCCCGCACCTCAATCGCAAAAGTTCCCTCTCCCTCTATCAGGCCAGCCAGGTACCCGCCAAAAGCGGGCGGAATCAATGCCGGATCGAGCCGTGCTCGACTCTCTAGACGACCCTTACCCATCGCGCGATCCTCATTCCGCTTACGCTCAGGAGTAGTAACCGAAGGCGAACCCAGCCGGGTGCCGCACTGCCACGTCAACGTCGTTGAACGCGATGACCCGCACGGTGCCGGCGGTGCCGCCCGAATACGGATCAACCAAAACGTCCAGCGACCCCCAAGAACCGACGATGATGTCCGCCCAGTTCCCGAAGAAGATGTGGCTCAGAGCAGAGCCGCTACCCTTCGTGTAGTTGGCGGCGATCTGGGCCGTGATGTGGCACGGGTAGCCGTTCACCGGCGTGGCCGGGCTGCCCTGATCCCAGATCATCCGGTCGCCGTAGGTCGCCGTGATGAGCGTGGACTTCATCGAGCCGCGCAGCGTCGGGTTGGCGATGTAGGCCAGCCGCCCTAGATCGGCGTTCGCCGTGGCGACGGTGGTCTCCAACTGAATGATCTCAGCCCAGGAGATCGCCTCGCCGTTGGTGCCCGAGCAGTCGGTCAGGCCGGTCGTGTTCTTCAGGCCCGTGGGCTCATTCGTGCCGGCCCCCAAGAGGATCGCCTTGTCCAGCGCCAGGGCGATGGAGCGGGCGATGTCGTTGCGGACCATGTTCTCGACATCGAGGCTGGCCTGCTGGAGCAGCTTCCGGCTGATGTCGATGTAGGCCGCGTTGGCCTTCGGGCTCAAAGTCACCTGCTCGAAGGCCTGGGTGCCCTCGGTCGGGGCGTTGTTCTCAGCCACCCAGTAGCTCGTCACGCCCGTGGCCAGCCGGGGGATCGCCACGTCGCCCACCAGGCCCGTCAGGTAGGTCACGCCCGCCTGGGCCATGACCATCTTGTTGACCAGGCGGTCGATGAAGCTGGCCCCCAGCACATCCGTGCCTACCGCGTAGCCACCAAGGGCAGCCGTGCCCTTCAGGAGGTCGCGCTGCTCTGGCGTGAGCGGCTGCTGGCGCCGCATCCAGTCCATCGGGACGAAGAACCCGCGCGGGTTCCTGCCCATGATCTTCTCGACGGAGTGCGAGGCCGCTAGCTCCAGGCCGGCTTCCTGCCAATCGCCGCTGGCAGCCGCCCGGATAGCCCGCATGAGCGAGTAGCCTTCGATCTCCTTGTCCGACATGCCGACGAACGGCGTCGGCACCGGGCGGCCCGTCTTCGGGCCAGGCGACGCGAAGACGCCGTGCCGGCGGTTCAGCTCCTCTTCGCGCTTTACACGCGCTTCGATGCTGTCCGACTGGTTGTTGCACTCGTTGAAGGACTCGCGCTCTTCGTCCGTGAGGTCGCGGTTCTCCTTCTCGGCGTTGTCCACGATCTCGCGGGCCTTATTGAGGTGAGCGAGCCGCTCCCTCTTCAGCTCTTCGATGTCCATTGTGGTCATTCCTTTCTGGCCAATGAAAAAGGCCCCGGTGTTCCGGGGCCTCATCTTTGATGGCCGACTTGTTGCTATGCGGTCTTCAGCCGCACATCGACGCGCCTTCGTAGGCGCTCTAGGCTCGTCGAGTGGCCCATTCCAGACCGGCTCGACGCTGAATCCTCGTCGTTGTCGCCCTGTTTGGCCCAGGAGACCAGTTCCTCCAGGCCAGCGGCGGCGTCTTTCAGGCTCATGACAACGCCCGCAAGTTGCTCCAGCCGCTTGCCCTGGAGGCGTCGTCCGATGCGCTGCTCCCAGTCCAGAAGCGCGCGCACGGCCACGTCGGTTTGCGGATAGGCGGGGAATGTCACGGGGCCCACGTCCAGCAGCCGGGCCTCCATCACCTCACGGGTGTCGCCCTCGCCGTCAGTGGCCCAGCGGTCCTTGACACTGATGAAGCCGAAGGAATTGCCGGTCACGTTGCCCCGCTCGATGTTCACCAGGAGGTCGCGGGCGTAGGTCGTCTCAGGCGGAACCACCTGGAACCAGAGCCCGACATCGTCCTCGCGCAGCTCCAGCGTCTTGTTGCTCGTGCGCCCGAGCACCATGTTGGGGTCATGGTTGTAGAGCGAGGGGATATCCGGCGACTCTTTCAAGGTCTTTGTGAAGGCACCGGGCAGGATGCGCTCGCGGAAGTATCCGGCTATGGGCAGCGACCACTTGTTGAAGACGGCGCCATGCCCGACGATCTTAGGCGGCTCGCCATCCTGCCGGAGCACGCGCAGATCGACGGTCTCCAGGTCGGACATGCGCCACTCGACGCCGGCACTGTCCTGCGACTTGAACTCCGGTGGGTCCTTGTCGAACTGCTCGTAGTGACTTGCCAGGTGGTTGTAGACCGCCCGGCGATCGCCAGTCGGGATATCGACGCCCCCACGCCCACCCATGAGGACGGCCATCGCCGCTGCGACTCCCCGCCAGACGACGGGCCCCATGCCACTCTTGCTGCCCTCGTGGTGGAACAGCTTCATGTCGCCGAAGGTCTCCGGTGGCATGTTGGCTGACCAGGCTGCGTGCATGGCGATCCGCCGGCACTCAGAGTCCGGCATCGCCGAGAAGTCCGTTTCGTCCGTGAAGTCGCCCAGCGTCGGCGCAGACCACGCCTGATCTTCAGCGGCCTTGGCCGTCGTGTGAGGGCCGATGGCCATTCTCGTTTCCATGATGAGCCTCCTAACCGGGGACCAGGCTGCATTCGCACCCATCGTGCAGGGGCGGATGGCCGATCCCCATGTCCGTCGTGAGCGGCTCGGCACCATCGGCCTCAACCGACTGACCCTCGCCCACGAAGAACTTGCTGATCTCGACGGTCTGGCCATCGAGTTCTGAGCAGAGCGGGCAGGCGCCGGCATTCGCTGACCAGACCTTCTCGCGCACGCCGGCCAGCCGCCATGTCTCGGAGGTCACGGCCTCGCCCGCCTGGTGCGTCTCCCACGTCGCCGTCTTCTCGGGCCGCGTGGCCAGCCATTCGGTGAAGCGATCCGCCAGAGAGGCCACCGGATCGCCTGCCTGGGCCAGGGCTACGCCGGTCACGCTGAGAATCTGGCCCCGAGAGGAGCCGATCCAGCGGTTGATGAAGCCCGCGAGGTAGGCCGCCATGAAGACTTCCAGCTCCGGCGGAAGCCCCCCCTCGGCCCGCACGTCGCCCGAGGCCTCGGCGTGGACGGCCTCAGCGTAGGACAGCAGCACCGGGCCCATCTCGCGGCGAACGAAGTCCTCATGCTCAGCGAAGAACTCATCGAGACCCTCAGCGAAGGACGTACCGTTCCGCTTCCCTAGTTGCGCTTCCGCCAGCTTCAGCACGTCCACCTTCTCACGGCGGACGATGCGAGCCGCGGCCTGTATGAAGAGGTCCCGGTAGGCTCCGGCCAGACGGCGCCGGCCGGCGACGGAGCGCTGCTCGGAGCGGCCCGACGGCAGCGCGGGCGGCGCGCCTCCGGCCCCCACCATGTTCAGCGGGATAAGGAACTCATCAAGGCCGTCGACGGGATTCAAGTTCTCCAGCACCCGGACGTCGTTACGGCTCATCCAGCCGCTGTTAATGGCCGTCGCGTAGGCGGCATAGCGGCTCGGCGTGTCGCCTCGGAGGAGCCCGTCGACAAGGAACTCGGCGAAGATGCCGGCCCGCTGCTCTCGTGGAATGAGCTGGGTGAGGATGGCCTGCTCCCAGCGCACGAGCCAGGGCCGCAAGCAGTCTACCACGTACTCGATGGCCTGCTGCTCGATGTTCGTGAAGGTGGCCCGTTCCAGGTCGCCGATCTTGTGCGGCGGCATCCGGTAGAGGGAAGCGATATCCGTCCGCTGGAACTTGCGCGTCTCAAGGAACTGCGCGTCCTCGGGCGGGATGCCAACCTCGTGAAGTTTCATGCCCTCTTCGAGCAGGGCGACGCGGTGACTACGGCTGAGGCCCTGATGCCGCTGCTCGAACGTCCCTCGGATGCGCTTATAGGCGTCATCGCTGAGGCTGCCCGGGTGTTCTAGGATGAAGCCAGGGCGCGCGTCATTCGAGAAGAAGCGGCCCCCGAACTCGGCGAGCGCCAGGCCGAGGCCGATCGCCTCGCGGGCGAAGCCCACCGGCGAGATGGGCGTCACGCCGTCCAGCGAAAGCCAGAAGACACGGAAGACCTGCCAACGCCAGAGGTCAACACCCTGCTCTTGGCTGACTTCGTTGATGGCCGGTGATGCGACATGGTAGTAGAGTTCGCCGGATCGGGTGTCCCGGCGCGGCTCAATGCGCCAGGGCGGGATCGGCCAGAGCGCCACGGGCCAGCCATCTTGCGTCTCAATTTCAGCGTAGCCGCCGCCCCAGGCCGCCGCATGGAGCTGGAGTAGCGAGCGGAACATGAAGGAGTCCTGCTCAGGGTTGGGCTGCGTGTGCAGGAGCTGGTAAAGGGGATGGCTCGTCGCCCGCTCCTTGCCGCGCGGGTCCAGCCGCCGATAGGTGATGAGGGGGAGAGAGGCCACGTCTTCGGCGATGACCCGGCTGGCTGCCAGCACGGGGATGTAGGTCAGCGCCTTCTTCTCCGTCACCGAGACGCCGGAGGCGGTCTGAATTTGCAGGCCGGCGTTGGCGAGGACGGAGGTCGCGGCATTGAGCTGCCAGGCGCGCCGTTCGCGCCAGGCGGTCCAGAGAGGGATTCTCATACGTATCTCACTCCATGACGCTCATAAGCGGGTGGGCTCTCTTGCCTCATCGCCCGATCCAGCGCCATCACCAGCGCCACGATCCCGTCGATCTTCCCCTGGCTGGCCGCCTTGTCGGGCTTCAGGTTGCCGGCGGGATCCTGTCTCACGGCCACGTTGTTAGCCATCCAGCGCAGCACAGGGTTGCCCCCGTGGTGAAGCTTCCGGCCTAAGAGCCGGTGCATGAAGTCCCGCATCGGCGCCGCCATGGACAGGAAGCCCATGCCGAAGCCCGCGACCTTCAGCCCTTCGTCCGTCAACTCTGTGGCGAGTTGGTGCGCCTGGAAGAGACGGTCGACGTTCAGGTCCACGAGCCGGAAAGCGGCGGCGTCCTTGACGATCTGGTCCTTGACGAAGGCGTAGTCCGTGGCCTCGCCCGGCGTCGTCTGGAGCCAGCCCTGCCGCTTCCAGACCTGATAGGAGTCCCGGTAGGGATTCGCCGTATCGTGCAGCCGCGCCTCCGGGCACCAGAAGCGGGCCAGCACGTCGATGGCCTCCGGGTCGTCCTCGTGCGGGAAGAGCATTGCCCAGGCCGTGAGGTCGGAGACGGAGCCCAGGTCCAGCCCGCCGTAGCAGGTCCGACCCCTCAGCTTCTCTTCGTCCAGCATGGGCCCCGCGTTCTCGTCCCAGAGCGCCAGGTCGATCCACCGCGTGACCTGCTGAACCCACTGATTCAGGAAAAACCTGCGAAAAGTGTTCTGAAAGGCCGGCGCTTCTCTGGCCTTGCGGCACTCGGCCTCCAGGTAGCTCATGCGCAGGAAGTCGCCCAGCGCCGGGTTGCAGGCCCGCCACACCTTCTTGCTCTGCCAGTCCGCCTCTTCCGGCGCCGCGTAGATGACGGCGTAGAAGGTCGGGTCCTCTATGGTCCCGTCCAGAATCCGCCGCGCGTACTCGTGCTGCTCCCAGCAGATGCCTTGCTGATTGATCCCGGCCGTCGTGATCGCCACCGTGAGCGGTTGGTCGCGGGCCCCCTGCGACGTCGTCAGCGCGTCCCAGAGGTCGCGGTTCGGCTGGACGGCGAGCTCGTCCACGATTACGCCGTGGGCGTTGAAACCCAGGCTGCCCGCTGCGTCGGCCGGGATGGCGCGATAGAAGCTGTTGGTCTTCGGCACGATGATCCGTTTCGAGGAGTCGATGATCTTGCAGCGGCGCCGCAACGCAGGCCGGCGCCGGGCCATCTCCGCTGCCGGGTTGAAGACGATAGTGGCCTGGTCGCGGTCCTTGGCCGCCCCGTAGATTTCGGCCGCCGGCTCGCGATCGGCGCAGAGGAGATAGAGGGCGATGCCCGAGCACAGCTCCGACTTCCCGTTCTTGCGCGGGATCTCGATATAGACGGTCCGATACTTGCGGGTCCCGTCGGGGTTCTTCCACCCGAAGACCTCCCGGATGATCTTCTTCTGCCACTTGCGCAGGTTGAACGGCGTACCCGCCCAGCGGCCCTTCGTGTGCTGTAGCCGGTCTATGAAAACGACCGCCTTGTCGGCGGCCGCCTCGTCGAAGTAGTAGCCTGGGTCCTTCATGCATCAGTCCAGGTCGTCCTCATCATCACCGTCCGGTGGCTTCACCGAGAGCCGACTCCGGGCGCTCGGCGTCAGGCCGAACTCGGCAGCAAAGGCACGGACCGCCTGCCACGCCTTGAACGCAATGGAGACTTCAGGCCGTTGCTGGACGTAGCCGTTAGGCGTGGTGAAGACCAGCCCATTGTCGATGACCTGTAGCGTTTCGCCATTAGGCCCTGCGACCGCCTGGATGGTTGGCACCAGCGCCCTCTCGGCCTGGACGGCCCGCGCCCACGCCTGGCAGTAGGCAGCCAGCGCCGCGCGATC
>Ga0154796_1062_pt16 | contig 14642 bp, 7 predicted proteins | sample Rifle2008BG16ft_FD_105804 | JGI IMG/M metagenome (GOLD analysis project Ga0154796, IMG submission 105804) | Gammaproteobacteria bacterium RBG_16_66_13
CCCAAGGACCTCGCGCTGGTGGATCGGCCTGGCGATCAGCCTGGCGGCGCTGGCCCTTGCCACGTGGGGTGTGCAGCCAACCCGGCTGCTCGCCACGGTGACAGAGGCCCGGTTGGAGTACCTGCCCCTGGCCCTGCTCCTGCAAGTCGTTGGGATCGCGGCTCGGGCGCGGGCCTGGCAGGCGTTCCTCGGCGCGGTGACGTTCCGGCGGGCGTTTGCCGCGCTGAACGAAGGCTACCTCCTCAACAACCTGCTACCCGTTCGGTTGGGGGAGTTGGCGCGCGCCTATCTGGTGCGCAAGGGAACGACGCTGGGAACGGCTCAGGCCCTCGGCTCGGTGCTCATCGAGCGGCTCTCGGACGTCACGATCGCCCTGGCCGCGTTGACCTTCGCCTTGCCTCGCCTGGCGGCGCCGCCCTGGGCTCAGGACATCGCCACCGGCGTCGGCGTTGCGCTGGCCGCGGCGATCGCCGGTTTGCTCGTCCTCGTGCTCTCGCGCCGGATCGGCCCGGCCGTCCTTGCTCGACTTCCCGGAATTGCGGGGCGGGGCCTGCCTCGGCTGGCGCGGGGTTTGACCGACGGGCTCTATGTCGCCGGCAGCCCACGTCGGCTCCTTCCTGGGTTGGCCTGGCTGCTCAGTGGATGGGTCGTGGCCTGGCTCCAATTCGAGGTGTACCTTCGATTGTTTGGCGCCAGCGGAAACCCAACGGTCTGGCTTTTCAGCCTGAGCGTCATCGCATTTGGTGGAGCCGTGCCATCTTCCCCAGGCGCCGTCGGAGTGTATGAACTGGCCGGCTCGGCCGCCCTCCGGGCACTTGGTTACAGCCCCGAATTCTCTTTGAGCGTTGCCGCCGGATCGCATCTCGTCCAGATCGCGACGACGGCCGTCCTGGGGGGCTGGTTCCTTTCGCGGGAGAGCCAATCCATCTCCGATCTGGCGAGAGCGGCTCGTGAGCTGGCGCGCAAGCCGGCCGAGACGGCCATCCCATGAGGATCCTGGTCTCCCTCACGTACTTCCGGCCGCACGTGTCGGGGCTGACCATCTATGTGGAACGGTTGGCCCGCGCCTGGGCTCAAGCGGGCCACCAGGTCACCATCCTGACCTCGCGCTACCGCGCCGATCTCCCGCGCCAGGAGATCCGCGACGGCGTTCGCATACTGCGCCTCCCGGTGGCGCTGCGCATCAGCAAAGGCGTTCTGATGCCCACCATCGGGCTTGAAGCGACCCGCCTCGTCCTGCAACACGACGTGCTCAGCTTGCACCTGCCGCAGTTCGATGCAGCCGGGATCGCCGCCCGTGGGCGCCTGTTCGGGCGGCCGACCATCCTGACTCACCATTGTGATCTGCATCTGCCCGTCGGCTTTTTCAACCTGCCGGCGCATGCCGCGATCCAATGGGCGAACCAGATCGCCGCGGTCTTAGCGGACGCTGTCGTTTCGTACACGCGTGACTACGCAGTCCACTCGCCGTTCCTCTCGCGCTACACCTCCAAGCTTCACGTCATCCCGCCTCCGGTCGATCCGCCCGAGACCCCTCGGCCCCAAGACGAAGCGTTCTTCCGGACTCTTCGCCGCGGGAAAAATCCCGTGATCGGCATGGCGGCGCGACTGGCAACCGAGAAGGGGGTCGAGTATCTGCTCGAGGCGCTGCCCAAGATCCTCGAGGGCCGACCCGACGCGGTCGTGCTGTTCGCCGGGCAATATGAGAACGTTCTTGGCGAAGACGCCTACGCGCGCCGGCTTCGCCCGGCGCTCGACCGAATGGCCGGGCATTGGTCGTTCCTTGGGGTGTTGGATCCCCACCAGATGTCGGCGTTCTATCGCACGTGTGACGTGACGGTGTTGCCCAGCCTCAACAGCACCGAGAGCTTCGGCTTGGTCCAGATCGAATCGATAATGTCGGGCACGCCCGTCGTCGCCGCCGACCTTCCCGGCGTCCGACAGCCGGTCCTGACGACGGGCCGCGGACGTCTGGTGCCCATCCGGGATTCGGCCGCCCTGGCCGAGGGGATCCTCGACGTGCTCGACAACAACCCCGGCGCCGACTACGACGTCGTTCGGCTTCAATCCCGTCACGCGCCGGCGGCCGTCGCCCAGGCCTACCTGTCGCTGTTCGAAGAGCTGCGGCGCCCCCTTCGGCGATGATGTCCGATTTCCTTTGGGCGAACCTGACTTCGCTTCCATACTTCCGCGGCTTCTTGCGCGCCATCGAAGCGCGCCTGCTGCAGGGGATCGAGCTTGCGCACCCTCGCCTGGACATCGGTTGCGGAGACGGGCACTTCGGAGCGGTCACATTCACCGAGCGCACGGACGTGGGGCTGGATCCGGAACCGCGGTCGCTGCGAGAGGCGCGCCGGCGCTCGGCCTACCGCCTGCTGGTGGCGGCCGACGGCGGTCGAGCCCCGCTGGCAGGCGGCTCCTTCGCCAGCGCGCTCAGCAACTCGGTGCTCGAACACGTCCCCGAAGTGCAGGTCGTCCTGGAGGAGGTCGGCCGGCTCTTGCGTCCTGGCGGACGCTTCGTCTTCACCGTCCCCAATCCGGGCTATCTCGCGCACCTCTCCGTGCCCGCCTGGCTGGCCCGAGTCGGCCTGGGGCAGATGGGGGCGGCCTACCGATCGTGGTTTCGGTCGGTCACGCGGGTCGAGCATCTTGTCTGGGAGGAAGAGTGGGGCGGCTGGCTCGACCAGGCGGGTTTCGACGTCGAACGCAGCCTGCGTTATTTCTCGCCGAGCGCGCTGCGGGTCCTTGAATGGGGCCACTTTTTCGGGCTGCCGTCGCTCCTGGCCCGCCGGATGACCGGCAGGTGGATTGTGGCGCCCACTCGTTGGAGTCTGTGGCTGACAGCGCGCGCCGTGCGTCCGTATTATGATTCCCCGGCTGCCGGAGACGGCGCGTTCACGCTATACCTGGCCAGGAAACGATGAGTTCGCGGGAACCTTCTCCATTCGACCAATCCTACTTTTCCTCGGGGACGTACGAGAAGGTTTCCTTCCGCAAGGGAAGCCAGTATTGGTGGTCGAACCGGTTCTATGCGCGGCTCGTTCGTCGATATGGTCCGCCGGCCGGCCGCTTGCTGGAGGTCGGCTGCGGCCTGGGGCATCTTCTGGCGAGGCTGACTCCCGTGTACGAGACGTACGGGGTGGATGTGAACTCGTGGGCTTTGGAGCAGGCTGGGGCAAACGCGCCCGCTGCTCACCTGCAGTCGGGTTCGGCTGAGGACCTTAGCGATTTTGCCGACGGGTTCTTCCAGGTCCTGATGGCCAAGCACGTGGTCGAGCATCTGCCACAGCCGGAGGCGGCGGTGGCCGAGTTCGCCCGCGTCCTGGCCCCCGGGGGATTAGCGGTCGTGTCCACGCCGAACCTGGACTCGCCGATGCGGCAACGCAAGGGTCGGCAGTGGATCGGGTACCGTGACCGCACGCACATCTCGCTGCGAAATCCGGCCGAGTGGTCGGCGATGGCCGCAAGCGCCGGCCTGATGGTGAGGCGGGCTTTCTCGGACGGATTCTGGGACCCGCCGTACGTTTCGGGTCTGCCGGTTCGCCTTCAGCGGCTTCTGTTTGGTGCTCCCGGAGGCGCACAGGCCATCTTGGGCATCCCGTTCCTGCCGATCGCATGGGGCGAGAGCATCATCCTCATCCTGGACAAGGCCTAGCGTGGACGCGTCCCCTTCTCCACCGCCTACAGAGCCCAGCGTCCTCGACTGGTTCCGCTCCCTGCTGAGGCTTCGGCCGATGGCCATACCTTCCGGGCCCAGCCGGGTGACAGTACCTTCCGTCGCGGCAGTCGTGCCTGCAGTTGTCCCCGTTGAGACGCGGCTGACCGTTCATTGGCGCTACCTTCGACTCCCAGGGGCTCTGGCCGCGGCCCTGATCGGGCAGGCGATTCTGGAAGCCGCGCCTCGGCGCGATATCATGCCGGTACCCGGCATTCTCCTGTATGTCCTGGCGTTGGCCCTCGTTGGGTGGGCTTTGTGGCGAGATGACGTCGGCCTGCTCCGACCGCCCGGCGCCGAGGCAATCTCCAACGACGCACCTGCGCGGGTCACATGGCTGGGAGTCGGAGCGGTCCTGGCGGTGATGGCGTTCGTGACCTCCGGCGGCAACACGTTTCGCGTCATCACGCTCGTCACCTGGTTCGGTGCGGTCGGGTCGATTCTTCTTGCCTTCTGGGAGGGGGAGAACCCGATCCGGCGGGCAGCCCGCTCGGCGGTCGAGTGGCTTCGCCGGCCGTGGCTGTCCATGGCGCTGGACGGATGGGCCTTGGCCTTTTGGGCCGCTCTGGGCGTCGGCGTCTTCTTCCGCTTCGCCTACCTGTCGACGATCCCTTTGGACATGTGGAGCGATCAGGCAGAGAAGCTGCTGGACGTGGCCGATGTGTTGGCCGGCCGCTACGCTATCTACTTCCCGCGCAACACCGGCCGTGAGGCAATACAAATGTACATGGCGGCCGCGACCGCGCGCCTGTTCGGCACGGGCGTGAGCTTCCTCACGCTCAAACTCGGGACGGCCTTCGTCGGCTGGTTGACCTTGCCGTTCATCTACGGCTTTGGCCGCGAACTGGCCGATCGTCGAGTGGGTCTCGCCGCGATGACCCTCGCCGGTGTGGCGATGTGGCCGAACGTCATCAGCCGGACGGGGCTGCGCTTCCCGTTGTACGCGGTCTTCGCCGCGGCCGCGCTCTACTTCCTCCTGCGCGGCCTGCGGCGTCACAGCCGGAATGAGATCCTCCTGTCGGCGTTGGTGGCCGGCTTTGGATTGCACGGCTATTCCCCGGCGCGTGTGCTCCCCTTCGTCCTCGCAGCCGGCATCCTCATCTACATGCTGCATCCGGTCGCGCGCGGCCAGCGCGGTCGCCTGGTTGTCTGGTCCCTGGCAGCCGCGCTGCTGGGCCTGGTCGTCTTCCTGCCGCTGCTTCGCGTCGCACTCGAGATGCCGGACAACTTCCTGTTCCGTTCGCTCAGCCGACTGGGCACCGCCGAACGGCCTCTGCCGGGGGCTCCCCTGGCCATCCTCCTCTCGAACCTGTGGAACGGCCTGGCGATGTTCAACTGGAATTCCGGCCAGATCTGGGTCGTGTCGATTGCCGGGAAGCCGGTGCTGGATTGGATCACGGCGGCTTTGTTCGTGCTCGGGGTGGCTCTGTGCATTGTCCGGTATGCCCGGCGCCGCCATTGGCTGGACCTCTTCGCGATTCTGTCGATACCGCTCTTGATGGCACCCTCGATCCTGTCCCTGGCCTTCCCCGGAGAGAACCCGGCTCCGAATCGTGCCTCGGCTGCAATGGTCCCCGTGTTTGCGGTGGCGGGGTGGGCGCTGGTTGCCGTCGCCGATTCCATCCACGCTGCCTCTCCGGGCCGCAAGGGGAAGGCGATCGCGGCCGGTTGGGTGGCGGGCCTGCTGGCCCTGGCGTCTTTGAACAACTATGCCCTGACGTTCAACGAGTTCTACGGCAACTATCGACGCAGCTCATGGAACACGTATGAAGGCGGGCAGGTGATCGCGGCCTACGCTCGCTCGATCGGCACGTATGAGTCAGCCCATGTCGTTCCCTATCCCTTCTGGTGGGACACCCGGCTGGTTGGAATCCAGGCGGGCCAACCGCTCACGGACTATGCGCTGGCCCGCGAGAATCTAGATTCGATCGCCTTCGAGCCCGGTCCGCTCTTGATCCTTTTCCATGCCGATGACATAGAGACCTCCGACCGATTGAAAGGCCTCTTCCCCCACGGCCAGTTGCGAACGTACGACTCGGCCGAGGAGGGTCACGATTTCATGATCTACTTCGTGCCCGAGCGCGCCGGGACGCCATGACCCCTGCGCCTACCATCAGCCCAACCATGGAGGCGCAGGGGTGACCCCTGCGAGGAGCCTATCCAAGGAGGCACCGGCTTGACCTCTGCCCCTGAGCTCCCTCCGCCACATCCGTCCGATGGGCCCGAACGGAGTGCCGGAGTGACGGACGTCGCCGCGGGCGCGCCTGGCGCACCCGTTTCGGCCGTCTCGCCCCGGCAGACCGGGGCTCGCGGTCCGAACGGGGTGCAACGGGGCGGTGTATCGCCGGCGGCTCGCGCCAAGGCGACGCTGCGGGATTGGGCACCGACCCTGGCGCTCGGGGCCATTCTGGCGGCGGCCGCCGTCCTGCGTTTCACGGGACTCAACTGGGACGAGAACAACCATCTTCATCCGGACGAACGGTTCCTGACGATGGTCGAGTCCGGGATTCGTTTGCCGGCGTCGCTGGGCGAGTACTTCGACACGAGTCGATCGCCCCTGAATCCGCATAACGCCGGGTACGGCTTCTTCGTCTACGGGACTCTTCCCATCTTCCTGGTTCGCTATCTGGCCGAATGGTTGGGTCAGACCGGCTACGATCAGGTCCACCTGGTCGGCCGGGCAGTCTCGGGGATCTTCGACGTCCTCGGTCTGGTGCTGTTGTTCGCCATCGGGCGGAGACTGCATGGCCGCTGGGTCGGCTTGCTGGCGGCGCTCATCGGGGCGTTTACCGTCCTGCTGATCCAGCATTCGCATTTCTTCGTGGTCGATCCGGTGGCCAATGTATTCGTGCTCGCCGGGATCTATGTCGCCCTCCGCGCCCAGGAGGACGGCCGATTGGAGTGGTTCGGCCTGTTTGGATTGTTCCTCGGGATGGCGATGGCGTCGAAGATCAACACGGTGGCCCTGGCCATGGTGATCGCCCTGGCCGCCGGAGCGCGTGCCCTGTCGGCCGAACGCGACCGGCGAAACGAGGAGCTGCTGCGCGGTCTGGGAGGTGTGGTTCTCGCGGCGGCGATCGCCTTCCTGGCCTTCCGCGTCGCCCAACCTTATGCCTTCGAAGGTCCGGGGTTCCTCGGCCTGAGGCCGAATCCGAAATGGCTGTCGAATCTCCAGGAGATTCGGAATCAGTCCGGTGGATCGGTCGACGCGCCGTTTGCACTGCAATGGGCCTATCGGCCGCGCTTCTTCTTCTCCTGGCAGAACATGGTGTTGTGGGGGATGGGTCTGCCGCTCGGCCTGACGGCCTGGGCGGGGGTCCTATGGGCGGCGGTGGAGATGCTGCGAGGGCGATGGCGCCGTCACCTGATCATCGTCGTCTGGACTCTGGTGTACTTCCTGTGGCAGGCGGCGGCTTTCAACCCGACCCTTCGCTACCAGCTCCCGGTCTACCCGACCCTGATCCTCCTCGCAGCTTGGGCGGCGATCGAGGGCTGGCATCGAATCGGGGCGTTGCGAGAGCGCCTGCGAGCTCCTGCGCGGCTTGGCTATGGCGTCGTCGGCGGGCTGGCCCTTGTTGCTCACCTCGCCTACGGTATCGGCTTCACAGGTATCTACGCTCGGCCGGTGACCCGTGTGGCGGCCTCGCGCTGGATCTATTCGCACGTTCCCGGACCGGTCAACCTGGCGATCACCGCGAGCGACGGCCAGGGGCTTCTCGAGCCGATCCCGCTGCCCGGAGACTTCGTCCTGCAGGCTGCCCAGCCGCACCTGGCGAGCCTGATCCCAACCGAGGGCGGCGAGGCGACGGGCATCCGCCTTCCTTTTGTCCGCGACCTGGGGAGCGGCGGTGTGGATACCCTTCTCAAGGCCGAGATCCTCCTCGCGCCTGAGGACGCAGCCCCGGCGGCTGTGGCGACCTGGTCGGGCCAACTGCCCGACACGGCCGGGTCCCTGCCGCTTCTCTTCGAGTCCCCTTATCCCTTGGATCCCGGACGGGCCTACGTCCTCCGGCTGTCTCTCTCCGGAAGGGAAGCCATCGCGCTGGACGGCTCTCTGGTGCTGTTGGCCTCGACTCCCCAGGGCGAAGCCGAAACGTCGATGCCGCTGCCTCAAGAGGACTTCACCCTGCAGGCCGGCCGGCCGTTCCTGGCGACGTTCATCAGCTCGACAGGCGGTGAGGCGCGCACGCTGCATCTTCCTTTTGCCCGATCATTCGGGAGGGCCCTTGGCACGCAGCTTGTTGCGAGTCTGTTGGACCACCCGGACGCAACCGAACCGCTGGCCGTTGCGACCTGGTCGGGCGGACTCGGGGAGGGGGAGCAGGCAATCGAGGCTGAACTTGACCGGCCCGCACGGGTCGAGGCCGGCACGACCTACTGGTTGCGCCTCGAGCTGACCTCGGGTGTCGGCCTGGCGCTGCGCGGCTCACGCATCATCAGCGAGACGAGCTGGGATGACGGGCTGCCATTGCGGCTGGACAACAAGGACGGCTTCGGCGGTCTGTACGTGGGCTTGAACCAGGAGGTTTACTGGCCGGACGAACAGGACTCGGATTCCAACGGTGTCTCCGACAAGCTCGAGCGATTCGTGGACACCCTCGCCCGAGGCGACTACCTGGTCATCACCTCCAACCGACAGTACGGGTCCGTCCCGCGGGTTCCCATTCGCTATCCGCTTTCGACCGCCTACTACCGGGCCCTCTTCGATTGCCCGGAGCCCCAGTACATCCCCGGTTGCGGCGCCAACCTGCAACCTTCAGGGCAGGTTAATGCCCTGGGGTATGAGCTCGTTGGGGTTTACCAGAGCGACCCTCAGCTGGGTCCGGTAGCCATCAACGACCAACCCGCCGAGGAAGCCTTCACCGTCTATGACCATCCCAAAGTCCTGATCTTTGCCCGTTCCGAGTCCTTTTCGGCGGAAGCCGTGCGAAACCTGCTGGCCAAAGTCGACTTGAGCCACATCGTTCACGTGCTGCCAGCGCAAGCCGGCTCCACGCCTCCGACGCTGATGCTGCCTCCCGAACGGCTGGCAGAACAGCGACAGGGGGGCACCTGGTCGGAGCTCTTCCCGCGCACATCGTGGCTCAATCGATCGGAGCCGTTGGCGGTGGTCGTATGGTGGGTGTTCCTGGGGCTCCTGGGCGCCCTCGTTTTCCCGCTGGTCCGGCTGGCATTTCCCGGTTTCGGAAGCGGGAGCTACGCCCTGGCGCGAGCACTCGGCCTGCTCGTGCTGGCCTGGGGTGTGTGGTTCCTAGGCAGTCTGCGGGTTCCCTTCGAGCGGCCCGTCATTGTGGGAGTCTTGCTGGTGCTCGCGATCGCCGCCGGACTGCTCCTGTGGCGGCAGCGGCCAGACTGGAGGGCGTTGTGGCGCGAATACCGGACGGAGATCCTATGGATCGAAGGCCTGGCCCTGGCGCTGTTCCTCCTCGATCTCGGCATCCGCTACGGAAACCCCGATCTGTGGCATCCCGCCAAGGGCGGCGAGAAGCCGATGGACTTCTCGTACTTCAATGCGGTTCTCCGCAGCACGAGCTTCCCGCCGTATGATCCCTGGTTTGCAGGCGGCTACATCAACTACTACTACTTCGGGTTCGTCCTGGTGGCGGTTCCAGTCAAGCTTCTGGGATTGAACCCTTCCGTCGCCTACAACCTGATCCTTCCGTCGCTCTTCTCGATGTTGGGATTGGCGGGCTACGGGGTGGCCTCCGAGGTGGCCGGCCGCGCCCGCAAGGTGCTCGAGCCGTGGCGACTCTCCCCGCGCGCGGCCGGCCTGGCGGCCGCCGCGGCATTGGTCATTCTGGGGAACCTCGGCACCGTGAGCATGGTCTACGACGGCCTCAAGCGCATCGGCACGCCTTCGGGCGAGGCGACGTCCGAGATGCTGGCCGGCATCCCTCAGGCGTTGCGCGGGCTGGGCAAGTTCGTCACGCTGCAGGAGTCTCTTCCATACCGCATGGACGAGTGGTATTGGAACCCGAGCCGGGCCATTCCGGTGGTGCCGGGAGACGTGGGCCCGATCACCGAGTTCCCCTTCTTCACTTTCCTCTACGCCGATCTGCATGCCCACATGATCGCCCTGCCGCTGACCGTCCTGGCAGTGGGTTGGGCGGCGTCGTGGTTGCTGGCAGCCGAAGAAAAGAAGCGGATTCGAACCGTGGGGTGGGCGGTTGGGCTGTTTGCCGGGGGGCTCATCCTGGGCGCGCTGCGGCCCACCAACACATGGGACTTCCCTGTCTACCTCGCCATCGGCGTGGCGGCCGCGATCCTTGCAGGGCCGGTCCGCCGGGGCGCCCGCGCCCCCGGGGCTTATCTCGAATCCTTCCTGGCGGCGGCGGCGCTGCTGGCGCTGTTCTTCCTACTGTATCAGCCGTATGGGCGCTGGTATGGCCAGGGATATTCGGCGGCCGACTTGTGGACGGGCAGCCGCACGACGATCCGATCTTATCTGGTCGTCCATGGACTCTTCCTGTTCGTGGTGACGGCCTGGATGGTCTGGGAAACCCGCAGCTGGATGGCGGAGACTCCGCTTTCGCGCCTTGCTGCGCTTCGCCCGTACATCGGCTTGATCGTCCTGTCGGCCCTGTCGGTTTTCGGGGCTACTCTGTGGGCGTTCGCCGAAGGGACTCGGATCGCCATCGTGGCGCTGCCCCTTGCCGCCTGGGCCATCGTGTTGATCCTGCGGCCGGGCATGCCGTGGGCCAAACGGCTGGTGCTCGGGTTCGTCGTTTCGGCCCTGGCGCTGACGCTGGTTGTCGAGTTGGTCGTCTTGCGAGGCGACATCGGCCGCATGAACACGGTCTTCAAGTTCTACCTGCAAGTCTGGACGCTCTTCTGCCTGGCCTCGGCCGCGGCCTTCTATTGGACCCTGGAAAACCTTGCCTCCTGGTCGTATCGATTGCGCGCGGCATGGATCTGGGTCCTCGCACTGCTTGTCGTCGGGGCAATGCTCTTTCCCTTCACGGCGACCTCCTCGAAGATTCGCGACCGCATGGCGCCCGACGCGCCCCACGGATTGGACGGCATGGCCTTCATGCCTTACTCGGAGTACTTCGACCTGGGCGGGGAGTTGGACTTGGCCTCGGACTATCGCATGATCCGATGGCTGCAGGACAACGTCGCCGGATCGCCGGTGATCGTCGAGGCCCACGCGGAGCAGTACCGCTGGGGCGCTCGCATGACAATCTACACAGGCTTGCCGAGCGTCCTCGGCTGGAGCTGGCATCAGCAGCAGCAGCGCGCCGTCGAGGGCGACCCGGTCACCGGTCGCGCAGCCGAGATCGCCGACTTCTTCATCCGCTACACCGAGGACGAGGCTCTCGAGTTCCTGGAACGATATGATGTAGCCTATATCGTCGTTGGGAGCATGGAGCGGATCTACTACACGACGATGGAGCCTTGCCGTCCCGGCCCCGAGCCCGGCCGAGTCGACTGTGACATGTCCGGGAGGCCCCTGGTCACCAAGCCTCCCCTGGTGGGGCCGGAGGAATGCGTCCCCATCGATGCGGCCAGCGGGGAGGAGCGCTTGCGCTGCCCGACTCATGGCCTTGAAAAGTTCGATGGGATGCTGGCCCGTGGCTGGTTGCGCGGGGCTTACCGGGATGGTGACAACGTGATCTACGAGGTCCTCAGGTGATCCCGCGTCCGACCATAGAGAACTCGAAGGAGGCCGCGGGATGATCCCGCGGCCTACGATAAAGAGCTCGAAGGAGGCCGCGGGATGATCGGCCAGACTCTCGGGTGGTGGGTTGCCAGCACGGTGGCCGGGTTGGCGGCGTTCCCGCTGGCTTGGAGAATCCTGCATCGTCTGCCCGACCGCGGCTGGGGATTGACGCGGGCGGTCGGCTTACTGCTTTCGGGCTATCTCCTGTGGATGGGCGCGTCGGCCGGAATCGTCCGCAACAACGCTGCCGGAGCGACCGGCGCGCTGGCGTTGGTGGCCCTGGCAGGCCTGGCCGCCGGGTGGGGTCACTGGAACGAGATTGGGCGATGGTTGAGCGCCAACCGCCGGATGGTCCTGGCCGAAGAGGTCGTCCTGGCGGCGGCGTTCGGGCTGTGGGCTTTTGTCCGGGCCAACAACCCGGAGATCATCGCCACGGAAAAGCCGATGGAACTGGCTTTCCTCAACGCCATCCTGCGCTCGCCTCAATTCCCACCCAGCGATCCGTGGCTCTCCGGTTACGCCATCTCCTATTACTACTTCGGCTATGTCCTCTTGGCCATGCTCACCCAGTGGACAGGTGTCACCGCGGGCGTAGCGTTCAACCTGGGGAGCGCCCTCTGGTTCGGCCTGACCGCCGCCGGGACGTATTCGCTGACCCTCAACTTGCTCGCCGTCCATGACGGCCGGCCCAGGTTGTGGGCGAGCCTGCTGGGACCGGCGCTGGTCCTTCTTGTCGGCAACGCGGCAGGCCTGCTGGAGATCTTTCACTCCCTGCATCTGTTCTGGAGTCCAGGGCCGGATGGGACCCTGACCTCGGGCTTTTGGCAGGCGTTGAACCTGCAGTACCTGGCGCGCCCACCCAGCGGTCCGCCCGTCTTTCCTCCGAACCGGCATTGGTGGTGGTGGCAAGGGGCACGCGTCATCAATGACATCAACCTCACGTCGGCCTGTCCGCCGGATTTCCTTGAATGCAGCCACGTCGAGGTCATCGACGAGTTCCCCTTCTTCTCCTTCTTGCTGGCGGACAACCACCCGCATGTGCTGGCACTGCCGTTTGTCCTCCTGGCGGTCGGCTTTGCGCTCCAGGTTTACCTGAGCCGGCGGTCGGGCGGCCTTCGTCTGTCGAACCTTCGACTGCCGGAATCGTGGCCAACCGGGCTGGCTGTGGCCGCAATTGCGAGCAGCCTTCTGGTCGGATTGGCCCGGGGGGCCATCGCAACGTCGGGCGGCGCGGATTTTGCCGGAGCTTTGACGAAAGCGCTCCAAGGGATTTTCCTGGTCGGAGCCGGATGGGCGGTGGTGGGAGCGGCCCTGGCTTTAGCCAGCGGGCGATGGGAATCGCCGCTGGAGGTGCCGGAGATCCTGTTCGGCGCGTGGGTGCTGGGCGCACTGGCTTTCCTGAACACGTGGGACTTCCCGATCTATCTTGCGTTGCTGCTCGCAGGTGTAGGCTGGAACCTGCGGCATCTCGAGCTTCGCCGATGGGCGGCCCTGGTGGCCGTCGCAGGCGGCGCCATCGGACTGGGAGCCGTCCTCCTCTACTTCCCCTGGTTGCCCACGTTCGCTTCCCAGGCCGGCGGCATTCTCCCCAACCTCGTCTTCCCCACACGTCTGCCGCAGTTCCTGATCTTCTTCGCCACTTCGCTGGTTCCCCTCTCGATTTGGCTGGCTCTGCGCGTCTTCGCCGATGTCCCAAAAGAGAACCGGCGTGGGATCCTGCTGTGGGGGCTCGGGCTACCGCTCGCGTTGCTGGTCGTCTCATGGGTGTTGGGGCTGGGAGTCCTGCTGGCTGCGCCGGAACAGGTTGACGCAGCGGTTCGGAGTCTAAGCGCCTCGTCCTTGAGAGATGTGGTGCAGGCCGCCCTGGTGCGGCGGGCCGGAGGTTCGTGGACGGCGATTCTCGTGGGGTTGATCGCCGCAGCGGCCCTGGTCCTTCTTCTGCAGGAGGGGCGGCAGGGGGCGCCGCGGGAATCGGATTCCCGCCCTGGCCCATTCGTCCTGTGCTTGATCGGCCTCGGCGCGCTCCTGGTTATGGTGCCTGAGTTCCTCTACCTCAAGGACTCTTTCGGCTCACGCATGAACACGGTGTTCAAGTTCTACTACGCTGCCTGGCTCGTATGGGGTCTGGCGGGCGCCTACCTTCTGGCGATTCCCTGGCCGGGAAAACGCGGCCAGGGATGGGCGGCGCTCTCGATGATCCCTCTTGCGGTCGGCTTCCTGTACACTGGGACGGCCTTGTGGAACAAGACCAGCGGATTCCAGCCAGGGCTGGGCCGCAGCCTCGACGGGACGCTCCACCTGGCTACGGATTCGCCCGCCGACTATGCCGCCATCCAGTGGATTAACGCCAGCCTACCGAACGGCGTGGTGGCCGAGGCGGTCGGGGGCAGCTACTCGCAGTATGGGAGGATCTCGGCCCATACGGGGCTGGTAACGGTCCTGGGGTGGGATTTCCATGAAATCCAGTGGCGGGGAGATGCCGCCCCGTTGGGATCTCGCGCTTCGGATATCGAACGGTTGTATCTGACACGCGAATGGGAGGAAGCCCGGACGATCCTGGATCAGTACGGGATCGACTTCGTGTATATCGGCCCTCTGGAACGGGGAACCTACAGTCCGGTCCAGACGCGCAAGTTTGATATCTACATGGAGAAGATCTACGAGACCGACGACGTCGTCCTATACGCCCGGGCCGGGTTGATGGCGCCGTGAGACCCTCCCGCACCCTCACGCTCGAATCCGTCGCCTGGGCGGCCATCCTTGTCGTGGCGGCCTACCTCCGCTTCTCGTCGCTTGACGCCCACCCACTCGACTCCCTGGAGGCCGCCGAAGCCCTGGTCGCGGCGGAGGGAACTCCCGAAGCCTCGGTCTTCTGGGTATCTGGCTCGGAACCGCAGGCAACTAGCGCGCTCTATCATGTCTTGACCCGGATGATTCTTGCGATGGGGGGCACTGGGGAAGGGGCGGTGCGAATCGTGCCGGCGCTGGCCGGTCTTGCGCCACTCGCGGTGGTTTGGGTGTTGCGGAGGAGGATCGGCAGCCCGGCCGCGCTTGTCCTTGGGATCGTCCTGGCGATCTCGCCGAGTTGGGTTGCCGTTTCCCGCATGGCGGGCGGAGCGAGCCTGGCTGTGGCGTCCTTCGCCCTCGCCGTGTGCCTGGTCTTCAGCACAGACGCCGGCAGTGCATGGCGGCATCGGGCGGGCGTCGGATTGTCCATGGGTCTCGGCCTGGCCGCCGGCCCTGCGTTCTTGACGGGCCTCGCCGGCC
>Ga0154796_1039_pt6 | contig 13443 bp, 13 predicted proteins | sample Rifle2008BG16ft_FD_105804 | JGI IMG/M metagenome (GOLD analysis project Ga0154796, IMG submission 105804) | Gammaproteobacteria bacterium RBG_16_66_13
CCGCGACGGGAAGCCTCGGCTAGGAACGCGTGACCGTCGGTGGTCCGGCCCCGCGTAGCGACGAACAGATTGCCGGCTTCAACCTGCCTCGAATCCGCCGTGACGCCGCTCACTTCGACGTCGGCCAGGTCGGTGATCGGCGCCAGGCCGTCGAGAAGCGAATGGAGATTCATCGGCGACCGGCCAAGGCTAGCCGGTGTAATCCTCGACAACCTCGTCGGAGAGCCCCGTGTAGCGGGACTTCAGCTCCGCAATCTGGGATTCGCAGACGGGGGGTAGCCCCACCGCCGGACCGGCCGACCGGGCCAGCCGGGAGTCGACTCGCGGATCGCTCCAGTGGTCTCGGTTGACGTAGCCCAGCCGGTAGTATCCAGGACCCGAGTCGTAGCACCAGGCCTGGCCGTAGAGGATCAGCGGCTCGGGGATCGTGACCAAGGTCCACGGCGTGAGCTCAGTGAGGTCGATAGGGTACCGACCCTGGTGGGCGTGGTAGGCCTCGAGCGCGTCCGCGACCTGCCCGGCGCGGATCTCGGTCAACCGCCGGAAGTCGATCGACTGTGCGCGCCACGACACCACGATCATTGCGGCCAGTACCAGGCAGGTATACCCGGCTGCCAGGTTCCCCCGTCCCGGAAGGAGACGGGCAAGTAGGAAGCCGAAGGTCAGGCAGGCGACGAACGGAATCGCCAGCCAGAAGTAGCCGAGGGGGTCGTAGGTGCTGTCCCAGAGCGCGAGGCCATACAGGTTGGCGAGGGATTCCCCCAGCAGGACGATCGCCGTGGCGGCGGCGAAGGCGGAGCGTACCCGGCCGTTGGTGGTGTTCGAGCTGCGGAGTCTCAGTCCCACGCCGACCAGCATCGAGGCCGCCGACAGCGGCAGAATCACCAGGAGGAAAGCGGCGGCGGAAACCGGTGAGGGCGGGTTCGGCGAGTAACCGAAGGGCGCCGCCTCGGCCAATGCCGGCATCGGGAGGGCAGCGACAATCCCCGCCAGGACGCCAACGGCGATCCAGACACCCAGCGGGATCGATCTGGCCGCGAGAGCCAGGGTCCGCGGAAGAATCCAGACCACGAGGACGACGATCAGCGTGAGGAGGAGCATCGTGGTCAGCATGCAACACCTTTCCCTCGGACGGCCACGAGAGACGAAGAGTGGCCAGGGGCGGCCACCGGCCCAGCCGACGACCTCAACTCTCCCTGACCACCGATGCCGACTGCGGCCGGCGGGCGCCTGCTCAGCGCAGGCTCTGCCGGAGGCCCTCGAGTCTTCCGGCGACCGAGCCGTCGACGACCTTATCCCCGACGCGGACGATCAAGCCGCCCAGGATGTTCGGGTTGACTCGAAAGGCGAGGCTGGCGCCCGGCCCGAGGCGGCCGGTGATCTGCTTTCGGACCGTCTCCTGCTCCTCCTGCGTGAGCGGGAGCGCGCTGGTCACCTCGGCGCTGGCGCCCAGGATCGGCGGCATCTCCAGACCGAGTATCTGGCCGCCCTTCAATCCGCTGAAGAACTCCGAGACCAACGCATGCTGCCGGCGTTCGTCCAGGGACTCGCCGATGAGCTTCTGAGCGGCGGCGATCGCCAGCGCCGCCACCTGCCCGCGCAGCTCGGACAGCGACTGATTGCGGGCCTGCTCGGCCTCAGCCGCGGCGGTTTCGCGCAAGCCCACGGCGTCTTGCTCGGCCACGGAGCGCAGCTCCTTGCCCACCTGCTCGGCGCGTTCGGAGGCTTCGCGAATCCTCTGCTCGCCCTCTTGTTGGGCCCTGGCCAGGATCGCCTGAGCCTCTTTCTCGGCGTTGGCGCGGGCTTCGGCGGCGATGCGCGCATCTTCCAAGCCCTGGGCGATCCTCAGGCGGCGCTGCTCGAGCATTTGCAGGATCGGCTTCCAGGCCCACAGCCGGAGGACGATTAACAAGAGGATGAAGTTGACGATCTGCGAGATCAGAAAGGTCAGGTTGATCCCCAGAGGGGCGAGAGCGTCCAACGCGGCCTCCTACTGGATCCCGACGAACATCAAGATCAGCGACACAACCAGGGCGTAGATGGCGATGGCTTCGGTGAAGGCCACGCCCAGGATCATGTTGGTCAAGATATTGCCGGCCACGTCCGGGTTGCGGCCCATGGCCTGCAGGGCGCCCAACGTCAGCAGGCCGATACCGATGCCGGGTCCAATGGCGCCCAGGCCGATGGCCAATCCGGCGCCGAGCGCTCGAGCAGCTTCAAGATCCATGCGAGTCTCCTCCTGCGCGGTGCGTCACTTATGTCAGGCCGCCTCAGTGGGCGGCGGCGGGTTCTTCGTGAGCGGGGTGCTCGCCGCTGTGGCTCACGGTCGCCATGTTGATGAAGATCATCGCCAACAGGGCGAAGACGGCGGCCTGGATCAGGCCGATGAAGACCTCCAGGGCGTAGAAACCGGACGGCAGGATGAACGGGACCAGGCTCGAGATGACGAAGATCAGCACCGTCCCGGCGAAGATATTGCCCAGGAGCCGGAAAGCAAACGAGATGATCCGGCTGATCTCGGAGATGATTTCGAGAATCCCGGCGGCGAATTCGATGATCCCCATCGGGCCCTTGGCCAAGGCCGGGAAGTTGAAGAACTTGAGAAGGTAGCGCCCTCCCTGACTGCGAATCCCATAGGCCTGGACGATGGCCATCGTGATCAGCGCCAGCGCCAGGGTGAAGTTCAAATCGGTGGCAATCCCGCGGATCACAGGGGTGATGTTGCACGATGTGCACAGGCCGGCCGCCTCCGCATGGCCCGTCCCGGCCGCAGGCTCCGCCTCGTCCGCCCGCGCCACCGGCTGGGTGCCGTCGACGGTATAGAAGACCACGGGGCCCCAGCGAATCTCGCGCGGCGCGTACCCCGGCACCGAAGCGGCATGGGGGGTCTCCAGGAACCCGATGCTCTCGGCCCCGGGGAGAAGCTTGAACCAGTTGCCGACCAGCACCAGGAAGAAGATGGTGGCGACCAACGGGAAAATCGAGGCGCCTCGGCGCCCCGCGACGCTCTCGGCGAAGTTCGCCAGGGTTTCGCTCAGGGCCTCCACGAAGTTGCTCAGGAATCCCTTGGGCGGCACGAGCTGACCGCGGCGAGCGTGACGCAGCCCCAAACCGACCATCAGCAGGACCAGGGCGTCCATCAGCAGAGTCGTGAAGAACGTGTTGGTCATCTGCTCGCCGCCGAACCAGGGGATGGGAAGAGGCTCGGCCGGAAGGCTGACGACCGGCAAGGCGCCGTACGGCGACTTGCCCAACCCGGAGTACAGGAAGGTCGTCACCGGCCCGCACAAGGCGATGACGACCGCAAGGGAGACGACGATCACCAGGATCCTGCGCATCAGTGTTCCTCGTGGCTCCCGGCGGCCGCCTCGACGTCGGCCACCCTGCGGGCATTCCGCAGCACCCACCAGACCATCCCGATGAGGCTCAGCGGGACGCTGCCCAGGACGAACGTCAGCGTGAACATCGGGCGAGTTCCAAGCCGCTGGTCGAGCCACAGCCCGACGAGCAGCGCCAGCACCGTCGCGGCCGCAGTCAGACAACCGGCCGACAGCCCGATCCCGGAGGCCTTACCGAGCAAGGACAGGCCGCGGCCCAGATCTGCGCTCCCAGGGGCCTTGGGAGCGTTCGTGGGGGCAATCCTGGTCGCCTCACCGCTAGGAGGTTGGGAACCGCCCGTCATAAGCCCACCAAGTAGGTGTGAATTGTATCACGAGCGTCCGACAGGGTCAACCAACCTGCCCAACGCCGACCTGAATTGATTGGCCCCGCACTAGAACAGGCTTCGGGCGGATTGCAGAGCGCGCTCGAGCCAGGGTGCGCTGGCGATGCCAAGGACGAGAATCGCCAGCGTGCACGCCACCAGCGCCAACGCATACGTCCTGGGGACGAGGATCGGCTTGTTCTCGTCCTCGGATCGATACAGGTAGATGACCTTCAGGACCGTCAGGTAGTAGTACAGTCCCACAATCGCGTTCAACACGCCGACGATGGCCAGCCAAATCAGTCCGCTCTCAACCGCCGCCGCGAAAACGTAGACTTTGGCAACGAACCCCGCCAGCGGAGGCATGCCGGCCAGGGAGAGCATCGCCACCAGCATGACCAGCGCCAATCCCGGCGATCGGCGACTCAGCCCCGCGTAGTCGGCGATCTTGTCCGAGCCGGCCGAACGCGCGAAAAGAATCACGACGGCAAATGCCGCCAGGTTCGTGACGACGTAAGCCGCCAGGTAGAACACCAGGCTCGCCGCGCCGAACTCCGTCAGCGCCACCAACCCGATCAGGGCATAGCCGGCGTGGGCGATCGAGGAGTAGGCCAGCAAGCGTTTGATGTTGCTTTGCGTCAGGGCCAGGAGATTGCCGAGGCTCATCGTGGCGGTGGCAACGGCCGCCAGCACCGCCGTCCAGTACACACCGACGGAAGGCAGGAAGGCCAGCACGAAGCGAACCAGGATGGCGAAGCCGGCGGCCTTGGAAGCGGTCGAGATGAAGGCGGTGATGGGCGTGGGCGCGCCTTCGTAGACGTCGGGCGTCCAGAAGTGGAACGGCACCGCCGCCACCTTGAATCCGAACCCGACCAGAACCAAGGCCCCCACGCCGCCCAGGAACCAGGGCGACAGTCCCCCGACACGAACCTTTTCGACCAGCAAGTACAGGTTCGTTTCCCCGGTCGCGCCGTACAGGAGGCTGAACCCGTAGAGCATCACGGCCGAGGTCAGGGCGCCAAACAGGAAATACTTCATGCCCGACTCGGCCGACTTGTCGTCTTGCTTGAGGAAGCCGGCCAGCACGTACAGCGGGATGGAGGTCGTCTCGACCGCCAGGTACAGCATGATCAGATCGGAGGCGGCCGCCATGAGGCACATGCCCAGGGTTGCCACGATCAGCAGCGAGTAGTACTCGCCCCGCGTCCCTACCCTGGGGACGTCGAGCGAGAGCAGGCAGGTAATGGCGGCGCTGAAGAGGAAGATGGCCTTGAAGGTGAAGGCGGGCCAGTCGTGGCGCAACATCCCGCCGAAGACCAGGCTTTCGTCGGACGACGGCCGTCCAAGGAAGATCATGGCGACGAGGATGCCGGCCAGCCCGGCGGCGGCGAGCCAGCCGAGGCCTCGGCGGCCCTGACCCACCAGATCGACCAGCATCACCAGACCGGCCAGGACGAGCAGCAACAGCTCCGGAAGGATCGCGGCGATCATCGAAGGGGAGTAGGTCGGAACGGTCACCTACGCGCCTCCCAGGAGCCGGATCACATTGTCGGCGCCGGATTGAACCAGCGGGGCCATGACCGCCGGTTGGATCCCCACCAGGACCAGGATCCCGGCCAGCACGACCAGGGCGATCCGGTCGAGGTTGTTGATCGGAGAGATGTGGCCCTCGAACTCGGCCGGCATGCTGCCGAAGAAGACCCGCCCGATGACCCGCATGATGTAGGCCGCCGTGATCACGATCCCCAGCGCGGCGATGATGGCGACGATGGGCTGAGCCCGCCACAGTCCCAGGAAGATCGGGAATTCGGCCACGAATCCCGAGAAGCCGGGCATGCCCATCGACACCAGGCCGCCGACGATGAAGGCCAGCGCGACCAGGGGCATCGCCTTGGAGAAGCCGCCCAGCTTGGAGATCTCACGCGTGTGGGCCCGGTCGTAGACCATGCCGACCACGGCGAAGAAGAGAGCCGTCATCACCCCGTGCGAGAACATTTGCAGCCCGGCGCCCGTCAGCCCGTCGCGGTTGAGGGTGGCGAATCCCAGCATCACCAGACCCATGTGCGACACGGAAGAGAAGCCGATAACGTACTTGAAGTCGGTCTGGACCATGGCGATCAGGGCGCCGTAGACGACGTTCACCGTCGCCAGGCCCAGGATCAGCGGCGACCAGAACTTGGCGCCCTCGGGCAGGAGCATGATCCCGACCCGCAACGCGGCGAAGGCTCCCAACTTCATCAAGACCCCGGCGTGGAACATCGAGACCGCCGTAGGCGCCGCCACGTGGCCGTCGGGCGACCAGTTGTGGAAGGGAAAGATGCCTCCCAGGACGGCAAACCCGAAGAACACCATGGGAAACCAGGTGCGCTGGAAATCCGGGGCGAAATTCGCCTGCTCAAGGGCCAGCATGTCGAATGACTGGAGGCCGGAAGTGAAGTACATCGCCAGGATGCCGACCAACGCGACCACCGACCCGATGAACAGATACAGGGTCAGCTTCATGGCGGCGTACTCGCGCGTCACCTGCCAGCCCCAGATGGCGATGAGCAGGAACATGGGGAAGACGGCGATCTCGTAGAAGAACAGCAGGTGGAAGAGGTCCAGGCCGACGAAGACGCCGAAGACGCCGGTGGCCAGGATGAAGAGGAAGGCGAAGAACTCGCGCGGCCGGTCATCGAGGCCCCACGAGATCAGGACGCCGGTGAACATGACGATGCCGGTGAGCAGCACGAGCGGCAGGTTCATGCCGTCGACGCCGACGTAGTAGGAGATCCCCAACCGGGGAATCCAGGACGCGCGCTCGACGAACTGGTAGCCGCCCGCGCTCCGGTCGTAGGTCAGATACACCCACAGCGACAGCCCCAGGGCGACGACCGAGGCCGCCAACGCCGCCAGCCGGACCTCGCGCTTGCGATCGCCGGGGATGAGCAGAATCAACATCCCGGCCACGATGGGGGTAAAGACGATGATGCTCAACACAGGAAGAGTCATCGATCAGCTCTCAAGGTTCCCAGTTCCCAGTCGCCAGTTCCCAGTCTTTGACTGGCGACTGGAAACTGGAGACTGGGAACCCATTGGCTAAGGGCACACTTCATCCGAAAAGTCTCAATACCGTCGCGTTGATTACTCCGAGGATCCAGCCCGGCCACACGCCGATGACCAGCATCAGCGCCATGAGCGGCGCGATCGCCACGATCTCGCGGCGCCGGATCTCCAGGTCGTGACCCTGCCACTTCTCGTTCCTCGGGCCGTGCAGGACCTTGCCCAGCCCCTTGAGGACGTAGGCTCCGGTGATGAGCAACCCGATCATGCCCACGGCCGTATAGACCGTGAAGATCGGCCAGACCCCCCGGACGACCATGAACTCAGAAACGAAACCGTTCAGACCCGGCAGCCCGAGCGACGCCATCGCCGTGAAGATCAGGATGCCGCCATACACCGGCGCCAGCGGGAACAACCCGCCGTAGGCGGTGAGATCCCGGGTATGGGTGCGCTCGTAGATCACACCGACCAGCAAGAACATACCGGCGGCGGAGAGTCCGTGGTTGAACATCTGCAGCACGGCGCCGTTGACGGCGATCACCGCGTCCGCGGCCGCCAGCGTGCCGCGCGCCTGGGCCGCTGCCGCGACCCCGAGCACGACGAAGCCCATGTGGTTCACCGAGGAGTACGCCACCAGCCGCTTGAAGTCGTCCTGGGCCCAAGAGGAGAAAGCCCCCAGGACGATCGCCAGGACGGCCAGCAGCCCCAGCACCCAGGCAAAGGACTGCGCCTGCTCCGGATAGAGGGGCAGGACGAAGCGCAGGAAACCGTAAGCGCCGAGCTTGAGCAGCACGCCCGCCAGGATCATCGATCCAGCCGTCGGCGCTTCGGTATGGGCGTCGGGCAACCAGGTATGGAAGGGCCAGATAGGGACCTTGATGGCGAACGCCAACACGAAAGCCCAGAAGGCGATCGCTTTGACGGTCCCGATCGGGAGAGCCACCGGCAAGCCGAGGACCGTCAGGGGCTCGTTGAGCGCCGTCCACCGGCTCGTGATCTCGACCAGATCGAAGGTCCCCGAGGCCAGGCCGATGAGCTGGATGGCCAGCAGCAGGCCGAGCGATCCGGCCATGGTGTAGATCAGGAACTTGAACGAGGCGTAGTTGCGGTTGGCGCTGCCCCACTGGTTGATGAGGAAGTACATCGGCACGAGGCCGATTTCCCAGAACACGAAGAACATCAGCAGGTCCAGCGACAGGAACACCCCCAGCATTCCGGTCTCGAGCATCAAGAACAGCGCCATGTAGCCGCGCACGCGTTCATCGATGGACCACGAGATCAGCAGGGCCAAAGGAGTCAGCAGGGTCGTGAGCAGGACCATGGATATCGAGATACCGTCGACGCCCAGGTGGTAGCTCGAGCCGATGGCGCTGTACCACGCAGCCTTTTCGACGAACTGATAGCCCGGCACGGCCGCGTCGTACGCGGTCCACAGCCAGATCGAGAAGGCCAGCGGCACCAGGGATACCACGAAGGCGGTCCAGCGGATGGCCCGCACCCGGCTCGCCGGCAGAAGCAGGACCAGGGCCGCTCCGGCGACGGGCGACAGCAGGATGATGGAGAGCACGTGGGTCGAGAGGAAATCCGTCATGCCGTGAGCTCCATCGCCTCAGGGCCGTATCAACAGAAAGTAGGAGAGCAACAGGCCGGTGAACAACAGGCCGACGACCAAATACCCTTGAACCTGGCCGGTCTGGACCAGCCGGAAGACTCGGCCGGTCTTCTTGATGCCTTCGCCGACGAAATCGCCGAAGCCGTTGACGATCGGCAAGTCGATCCAACGGCGCAGGGCGGCGCCCACCCGAAGGGCCACCCGTCCCACGCCGTGCAAGAATCCGTCGATCAACCCGCGGTCGATCAGGCGGTAGCTCACCCGATCCGCAAGCCAGTAGGCCGGGCGGACGAAGAGCGCATCGTAGAGTTCATCCAGGTAGTACTTCCGCCGCAGCAGGTTGTGGATGGGTCCGAGCGGCGCAACCAGCGGATCCGCCGCACCGGCCGGGACCTTGCGGTAGACCCACCAACCGACCAGGAGGCCGAGGCCCGCCACCCCCACCGACGTCAGCAGCGGGACCCAATGAAAAGGCAACGCTTCAGGGTGCTCGAGCAGCGTGCCGCCGACGAATTCGTGAAGCCAGTTGGGTATGGGAAGATGCAGGCCGAGGAATCCGTCCGGGATGCCGACCCAGCCCGCCCCGACGGCAAAGGCCGCCAGCACCACCAACGGTGCCGTCATGGTGGGGACCGACTCATGCGCGTGGCTGGCGGCGGGCGTGCGCGGGGTCCCCAGGAAGGTCAGGGTGATTTGACGCATCGTATAGAAGGCCGTCAGCAGGGCGGCTAACCCCAGAGCCCCGAAGACCACCCACTGGCCGGTGCCGAAGGCCTCGGCCAGGATTTCGTCCTTGGACCAGAAGCCGGCAGTCAGAATCGGAAACCCCGAGAGCGCCAGGCCGCCGATGAGGAACGTGATGAACGTCACCGGCATCGACCTCCGCAGGCCGCCCATCTGGAGCATGTCCTGGGGGTCGAGATGAGTGTGGGTGGCGTGGACTCCGTGTTCCATGCCGTGGATCACCGAGCCGGAGCCCAGGAAGAGCAACGCCTTGAAGAAAGCGTGGGTGATCAGATGGAAGGCGGCGGCGACGTAGGCGCCGATCCCGACCGCCGCGATCATGTAGCCGAGTTGCGAAATAGTGGAGTAGGCCAGAACGCGTTTGACGTCGTTCTGGGCCACGGCGATCGTCGCCGCGAACAGGGCGGTGAAGGCCCCTACCCCGGCGACAATCGTCATCGGCAAGGTCAGCCCACTGCCCTCGTTCCATCCGGCGGTCAGCAGCGGGAAGAATCGCACCGCCAGGTACACGCCGGCCGAGACCATCGTGGCGGCGTGGATCATGGCCGAGACCGGCGTCGGGCCCTCCATGGCGTCCGGCAGCCAGACGTGGAGAGGGAACTGGGCCGATTTGCCGACCGTTCCCAGGAACAGCAGCAGGCTGATCAGCCCCGCCATCGAGAGGCCCAACACCCCGCTCGCAGCCTGAGCCAGCTGAGTCAGGACTTCCTCGTTGTAGAGGATCTCGCGGTAGTTGAGCGTGCCGGTCGAGCTGTACAGGGCCGCCAGCCCCAACAGCATGAAGACGTCGCCGATGCGCGTCGTCATGAAGGCCTTGACCATGGCTTTGCGGGCCGACTCCTTACCGTACCAGAAGCCGATCAGCAGGTACGAACACAGCCCCATGATCTCCCAACCGATAAACAGCAGCAGCAGGTTGTCCGAGACCACCAGGGTGAGCATGCCGAAGGCGAAGAGCGAGATGAACGCGAAGAAGCGCGCATACATCGGCTCGATCCCGCCGGCGTGCGGCGGCAGGCCGGGGCGATCTTGGTTGTCGCGGGGTTTGCAGAAGTTGTGATAGCCGATGCTGTAGACGAAGATCGCCAGACAGGTCCAGGCGACGAAGAAGAGCGTGACGGCCGTCAACGGGTCGACCAGCACCCCCACGCGCAGCGCCGTTGCGCCGGTGGGCAGCCAGGCGACGGACGAGGCGATGGGGTCCTGACCCAGATGCGGGCGGCCGAGGGCGATGGCGAAGACGGCCATCGCCAGGCCCCACGACACGAGCATGGCCCCGACCGCCAGCGTGTGGCTGAGCCGGTTGCTGCGGGATGCCCACAGGACGATGAGGCCGAACGCCACCAGCGGAGGCAGAGGGATCAACCAGGTCAGGAGTTCGGGTTGCATGCCGCCTCGTCTACCACTTCATCAGGTCGATGTCTTCCGCCGCCACCGTCGAACGGCTGCGGTAGATGGAGATGATCAACGCCAGGCCGACGGCCGCCTCCGAGGCGGCCACGGCGAAGATGATGATGGCGAACGCCTGGCCGGCGATCAACGACGGCGTGAGATAGCGCCAGAACGCCACCAGGTTGATGTTGACCGCATTGAGCATCAGCTCGATCCCCATCAAGATGGCGACGGCATTGCGCCGGCCGAGGACGCCGTACAGCCCGAGGCAGAACACCGCCGCCGAGAGGGCCAGATACCAGGTGAGAGGGATCACCCCCGCACCTCATCTGTAGGGGTTAAGGTAGGTGCGGGGGTCACCCCTGCGCCTCACTATTCGGAAAAGCGGAAAGCGCAGGGGTCACCCCCACACCTCATTGAGCGGAAGTAACGTGGGTGTGGGGGTCACGTCCCCTCGCCTTCGTCGGCCCGCTGCGATGGGCGGGCTACAACGATGGCCCCCACGAGCGCCGCCAGCAATAGGATCGAAGCGACCTCGAAGGGAATGACGTAGCGATCGACGTCGACCAGCGATTGCCCCAGGTCTTCCAGCAGGGGCTCGGGGGCGAGAGGCAAGGCGGCGGGCACGGCCGCCGACCAGGCGGGGACTTCCCGAAGCAGGCCGATCAGTCCGACGAAGAGCAGAGCGGCCGCAAACACGGCCGCCCACCAGTTGCGATTCGGCTGCCCGCCGGTTTCGGCCATGACGCGCCGCGTCAGCATGGCGGCGAAGATGATCAGGATGGCGATGGCGCCGATGTACACGGCCACCTGGACCATCGCCAGAAACGATGCCTCGAGCAGGACGAACAGTCCTGCCACGCACGCCAGAGTGGCGATCAGCCACAGCGCGGCATGGACCAGCTTGGGGCTGGTTACCACCATGGCGGCGCAGACGAGCGTGGCTAACCCGAGGCCGAGAAAGACGATCTGGAGGACGGTCATCTTCGAAGCACCCTACCCTTACCCGCGGGCCGTCGCCGCGGCGCCGATGCGCCTCTCGGCCCGGGCTTTCCGGCGGCGCACGGACCGAGCGTAGAGCGTCAGCGCGACGATCGTGGCCAGCGCCAGGACGCCGTTGACGCCGAGCAGGGCGAGGGTGCGGCTCCAGCCCAGCCCCGCCGCCAGCTTGTCGGTCACGGCCGTCGCCGCAACCGTCGCCAAGGACAGCGGCACGAGGAACTTCCAATTGAAGGCGTTGACCTGGTCGATCCGCAGGCGCGGCAGCGTCCCGCGAATCCAGATCACGACAAAATACACGACGGCCGACTTCAAGGCAAAGTAGACCAGGCCCAACAGCGGGAAGCGGTCGACGCCCGGCCCGAGCCATCCGCCGAAGAACAGGGCCACCGTCAGCGCCGCGATGGTGAATCCGTGTAGGAATTCGCCGACGAAGAACATGCCGAAGGCCATCGAAGAGTATTCGATGTTGTAGCCCGCCACGATTTCCGACTCGGCTTCCAGCAGGTCGAAGGGGGCCTTGCCGGCTTCGGCCATCGAGCTGATGAAGAAGAGCAGCGCCGCGATCGGGGCCAGGACGACGAACCACATCTCGCGCTGCCGCTCGACGATCTCGACCGTGCCCATCGATCCGGCCAGCATCGTCGGCACGAGCAGCGCCACGACCATCGGCACTTCGTACGAGATCAACATCGCCACGGTCCGGAAGGCGCCGAGAAGAGCGTACTTGTTGTTCGAGGACCAACCGGCGAGCATCACCGCCAGCGTGCCGATGGCCCCGATCGAGATCAGGTAGATGACGCCGACGTTGATATCCGCCCCGACCAACTTGGGCGCGAGCGGCACGACACCCCACAGGCCCACCACCGACATGACCGCCAGCGGCGGCGCCAGGAAGTAGAGGACCCGGTCGGCGCCGCTCGGGACGATGACCTCTTTGAGGACCAGCTTGATGGCGTCGGCGATCGTTTGAAAGAGGCCGTACGGGCCGACCCGGTTGGGCCCCAGGCGGTCCTGCAGGCGGGCCAGGATCTTACGCTCGACCCAGATGAGGAAGAAGGTCAACAGCAACACCGCCGTGGCCAGCGCGCCGGCGGCCAGAAAGGCCTGCAAGGCCCTGGCCCACTCGGGCGCCAGGCCCAGGCTGACCAGAAAGGTGTGGATCAACTGCCCCAGCCACCCAACGGGGTCTTGCGTCATCGCCGCGCTCTCCGCCGGTCAGAAACAGATGGCTGATGTCCCCTCGGGGACATCAGCCATGATCGCTACCCGCAACCGCCGATCAAACCCACTCGAGGTTGCCCTTGCGCCAGGCGTACACCAACCCGGCGGCCAGGATCAGGATGAAGAGGATCCCCTCGAGAACCATGTAGAGCTGCAGCCGATCGTAGGCCGCCGCCCATGGAAACAGGAAGACCGCTTCCACATCGAAGACGACGAACACTAACGCGAAGATGTAGTACTGGACTTTGAATTGGACCCAGGTATCGCCGACGGTCTCGACCCCGCACTCGTAGGCCGAGTCTTTCATCGGATTGGACTTCCGAGGACCGACCAAACGGCTCAGGGCGATGGGGACGGCCGGCAGGATGAACCCAAGCGGGAGCAACAGGGCAAGGAACAACCACTGGTCCAGCATCCACTCACCTCAAGTTGTCCGGCAGGGCGTGGGTTTCACCCGCTGGCGGGCCCCGGCGCAGGGTGCGGAGTGTATCACGCCGAGGCGCTCGCGTCAAAATGGATACGGGTTGTGCATTCTACCACAGGCCCCCGGCGCGCCCGAAGAGACGAGGTAGGGCCCCCTCACCCCTGCCCTCTCCCGCGGAGCGGGAGAGGGGTTGGATGGGAGTTTCTTGTCGCATCCCTCCTCAAGTCCCGGGGATTAGGCGATTACTTCGATTTCCAGTGGCGGCCAGGGGATAGGGCGGAGGAATATGCCCGGCCCTCTCCC
>Ga0154796_1110_pt6 | contig 13054 bp, 11 predicted proteins | sample Rifle2008BG16ft_FD_105804 | JGI IMG/M metagenome (GOLD analysis project Ga0154796, IMG submission 105804) | Gammaproteobacteria bacterium RBG_16_66_13
TCCAGGCGCGGTGCATCAGTTTCGGAGCGTCGACGAAGCACTTCTACGTCAACGATCGCGAATGTCCGTACGTCTTCCCCAAGGAGAGCCCCTTCCTCTGGATCCGCGGGCGGCAGGTCGGCGGCCGGCTGCACACGTGGGCGCGGTCCGTGCTGCGGATGTCGGACCACGAGTTCCAGGGGGTCGGCGGCCTGAGCGAGTTCGCCTGGCCGATCCGCTACGCGGACCTGGCTCCCTACTATGACCGGGTGGAACGGACGCTGGGGGTGCACGGGAGCGGGGAAGGGCTCGACGGGGTCCCGGACGGAATCTTCATCGGCCCGCACGAGATCAGCCCGGCCGAGCAGCTCCTCCGGCAGCGGCTCAAGGAACGGACCGGTCTGACGCTGATCCACAACCGCGTCGTCCAGTACACCCCGTCGCGCATTCCGATCCCGCTCCAGCTGGGGTTGAAGACCCCCCGCCTCACCATCCGGCCGGACAGCGTGGTGAGCCGCCTGACGATCGACGAGCGGACCGGCAGCGCTCGCGGTGTCGGCTACATCGATCGGGTGACCAGAGCCTATGCCGAAGCCGAAGCCCCCGTCATCCTGCTCTGTGCGTCCGCGCTCGAGAGCGTGCGGATTCTGCTGAACTCTGCCGGCGGCAGACATCCGCGAGGGGTCGGCGGCTCATCAGGCGTCCTCGGTCGCTACGTGTGCGACCACGTGTCCTTCGGGAAGGGAGGACCGCTTGCCGAAGACTATCTGACGGCGCAAGCAGGGTATCGGTCTCCCGCCAAGGACCCCTATGACTTCGGTGTCTATTCGATGTACCTGCCGAACTTCTGCGGCAAGTGGGGCGAGTCGCCCGATTTCGCCGGAGGATACGGTCTGCAGATGGGCTGTATAGGGTCGCACTGGTGGGGCCTCGCGTTTGGCGAGATGCTGCCCCGCTTCGAGAATCGGATTGTGCTGTCGAAGAAGAGGGATGCCTGGGGCATCCCCGCAGCGGATATCGACGTGCGGCACGGCGAGAACGAGGAGCGCATGGCGCGGCACATTTCGAGATCGGTGGACGCCATCTGCAATGAAGTCGGCCTGTCCGCCCAGCTCGGCGGCCACAAGGCCCCGCGAGCCTACCAGCGGTGGATCATTTCATTCCTGAAGCGGCGGCTGTTCGCTCCCAGCGGCCTGTTCTGGCCCGGGGCATCGATCCACGAGACCGGCGGCGCGCGGATGGGGCGCGATCCCGGGGCGTCTGTCGTCAACGAGCATTGCCGGGTCTGGGACGCGCCGAACGTCTTCGTCACCGACGGCGCCTGCTTCGTCTCGTCCGGGCATCAGAACCACACGCTCACCATCATGGCCATCACCGCTCGCACGTGCGACTACATCGTGCGGGACTTCGACAGGCTCCGCGGTCCCGCGGCGCGATGATCGAGATGCGGCTCCCCTCCGGAAAGACGACATCGCGAATCGTGTTCGGCGGCGATCGTCTGCAGGCGCGGCGATGGCTCTTGCTTCCGGACCACGCCAAGCGGCGAGAATTGTTCGCCCTTCTGGACGCGGCCGTCGACCTGGGGGTGACGACCTTCGATACCGCCCGGGCGTATGGGCAGAGTGAACGGGTCCTGGGCGCCTGGATCAAGGAGCGGCGGAACGCGGATCGGATCTGTCTCTGCACCAAGCTCGGCTGCCCCGACTGGCGCCGGCGTTCCCGACTCGGCGCTCGGGAGATCCGCGGAGACTTCGAGACATCCCTGCGCGAGCTCGGAACGGATCACGTCGACCTCTTGTTCGTGCACTACGACGATCCCGCCGTGAACGTGGAGCCGATCATGGAGGAGCTGGCCCGTTTCGTCGAGCAGGGCAAGGTCGGGGTGATCGGCGCCTCGAATTGGCATCACGCGCGCGTGGCCGCAGCGAACGACTATGCGCAGCGCGCCGGGCTGCCGCCGTACGCCGCGGTCAGCGCGCACTTCGGACTGGTCCCGTGGGCCGCGCCTCCCTGGCCGGGCGCGTGCCAGCTCTCGGGGCCGGCGCATGCGGACGCGCGCGATTTCTACACAGCGGCGCAGCTGCCCGTCTTCATCTGGGCGAGCCTCGCGTTCGGCTTCTTTGCGGACGCCTACGATCCCCGGGCGCCGCGGGCAACGTTTCGTTCCCGCTGGATTGCCCGGAGCTTCGGATCGGAGGCCAATCACGCTCGTCTCGAGCGCGTGAGGCAGTACGCCCGCGAGCGAGGGCTGTCGGCGGCCCAGGTCGCCCTCGCCTTCAGCCTGAATCAGTCGTTCCCGACCCACTGCATCGTCGGTTGCAGTACCCGTGGGAAGCTGGCCGACTGCGTTGCTGCGCTCGGCGTCCGCCTGGAGCCGGAAGCCATCGGCTCGTTGCTGCGCGAATAGCGGGTGCTCGTGAGTCAACGCAAGTCCTTGCTCTTCTACGATTCGGTGGCTTCCCGTCCCTACAGCCAGGAAGACTTCGCTCGCGCGGCCACGGGTCTCGGGGGGACCGAGATGACCTTGGTCCGAGTTGCGGAGAAGCTGGGTGAAGAAGACACTATTTGGGTAGCACAGGCACGGCGCCAAACGCCCACGGCAACGGCAAACGTTCAATATGTCGGCCTCGATGCCCTCGACGACATCTCACCCGATGTCGTGGTCGCCGTCAGGAACCCGGCCTGTCTGCCTGAATTGAGACGGCGTTTCGCGACTGCCCGGTTATTCTTGTGGGTGCATGACTGGCTCTTTCCACCGCGAGGTTTCATTCCTCGCTTGATTCGATGGTATCTCCTGTACCGCGTCGCGAAAACGTTGGTGCAGACCAAGACGGTGGTGATTGCCGTCTCCAATGCCCATTGCGAGCACCTCAGAGCGTTACTTCGCCAGCATGTTCTGGGGAAGCTGTTCAGCAGTCGCATCAAGTCTCTGTACATCTACAACCCGGTCTGTGTGCCAGCCGCCGCAGCGGGCAATGTCGGAAACGAAGCCCGCGTGGACATTAACAAACTGATTTACTTCAGCGCACCCTTCAAGGGTCTGCACGTGGTGCTGCCGGCATTTGAGCAGGTGTCCCGGCATTTTCCCGACATGAAACTGTACGTTGCCATTCCACCGTATTCGTCATTGAACGCCGAGATGGAGCAGGCCGTACGCGCGCCGAACGTCGTCAATCTGGGCCGTCTGGACCACGAGGCCGTGATAAATCACGTGCGCACATCCTTGTGCTGTTTTTATCCAGCCGACGTCTGGCCGGAGTCATTCGGGCTGGTGTTCGCGGAAAGCAACGCCGTGGGAACACCGGTTCTGGCACATCCCTTCGGTTCGGCGCCGGAAGTGTTGACCGAGGAACAGCTGTGCGACGCGCGTAATCTGGACGAGATCGTCAAGCGTCTCAAGCGCTGGAGGGAGCCAGGCGGGCGTCCCCGGCCTCCTCAACGCAAAGAATTTACGATCGACCGTGTTGCCGAGCGGTGGCGAGAAGTCTTGTTCGGGTAGTGGCTCGACTCCACTCGACCCACGCTGCGAGTTCGCTACGAGAGTTCCAGCACATTTGTGTGCGGCGGGAATCGGCAATCTTGATAATGTTCGTACCACAGGGTGTGGCTGCGCTCCCCGTAAAGGTATTCTAGCCCCAGGTTCGGCTGCAGCGGACTTGACATGATCTGTTTCTCTCGCTTCTTGCCCGAGACATAGCGCCGATATTTGGTCTTGTCCAACTCGACCTGATGATACGAAGTGAAGTCTTTTGTATAGTAAGCTTGCCGCGCCAAGATGCAGACTCTCATGTAGTAATCAACTTCATCTGGCATGTATTTGAAGTCAAACGATTCATTGAAGTAACCGAGTTGATTGAATACAGCCCTGGGAATCGTCATGCAGGACCCGCCAATGTTCCAGTTGACCCAGTTCATCAGCCGTTCTTCGCAGCGTATTTCGATGGGTAAGTAGCGCAAGATTGGATGGTTCTCCTGATTGAGCGTCAGCATTCCGATCTCGGAGTCCATGCCGAAGATGTCGATAAACTTGTTCAACCAGCCGGGCGTCAGAATTTTGATATCCGAATCCAGCTTGACGAGGTAGTCGGTTTCTCCGTCAGCATAGGCAAAGCCACAGTTGTACCCAGGGGAGATCCCGTGATTCTGGCTCCGCAGGATCAGCTTGGTGAGAGCCTGCTGGTCGGCGAGTTTCCGCAGATATTCCGCGCTGCCATCGCTCGATCCGTTATCGACGACAATCACTTCATTCTTGCTGCAATCGGTGGTGGCGAACAGAGATTCCAGCGTTGTTGCCAGGTACTCCAGCCTATTGAAGCTCAGCACGACGATGGAGGCCCGCTGCGGACGGCCTCCGTTGTCTTTCACCTCTCCCACGTCCGGATTCCGGGAGTGTGGGCGATCCAGGCCGCGCAGCCTGTCAAAATGGCGGCCGATCAGGGCATAGGCAGCCACGCGCGCCAGGCTGGCCCGGGCGGGCCGAACACGAGTGTTCCGATGCAACAGGGTCTTGGGATCCAGCCGGACGATGTCCTCGTGAACCTCTCTGAGGGTCTTGCCCGATATCGCTGCGCCTTCCCGGATCCTGCGGTACATCCAGCCGCCGTCCTTTTGCAGCCAGGGGACGAGTCTGAACCGCCGGCAGTCGGCCGCTGCTTGCACGAGAAACGTCTCATAATCCATGGCACGCAATCTGATCCTGTCACGGCCCGGGACTTTTCGCAATCGCCCGAGTCGCCACCGCAATTCCTGACGTTATCGGGCCTGTCATGAGGTTACAATCCTCGAGGTAAATGATGGCTCGCGACTGTGTCGCAACGCTCATGGGCCCTCCCCTTCGGTTCCGTTTCAGCGACGCGCCTGGAACCGTCAACTCGCACCTCGTTACACTCCACGGATGACTCAGAAGAAGTACAGCGACTTGCAGTTACTAACCCGGCTGCTCGGGATGGCCCGGCCTTACTGGCTGCCGTTGAGCGGGTTGCTGCTTGCAAGCTTGCTGGCAGCACCGTTGGCGTTGCTGTTGCCGTTGCCGATCAAGATCGCGATCGACAGCGTGTTGGGCAAGGCGCCTCCGCCACAGTTTCTAAGGGCACTGTTGCCGGCGCAATGGCTTGATGCACAAGAGTCCCTGCTGTGGCTGGTCCTGGGAATGATCTTTTGCCTTGCCCTGTTGCAGCAGACAAGGAATTTTGTGGCGTCGCTCTTGCGGCAATACTGCGGAGAAAGCCTCACGATACGTTTGCGAACGATCCTGTTCAGCCACACGCAGCGATTGTCGCTGGCTTTTCATGACGAGAAGGGCAGTGCGGAATCGCTGTATCGTATTCAATATGACGCCCGCGCAGCCGAGGAGGCGGTTGTCAACGGAGTGATACCGATGGTGGGCTCGCTGGCAACGCTGATTGCCATGATTGTGGTGGTGTTCCGGCTGGACTGGCTGCTCACGCTGGTGGCGCTGGCCGTTTGCCCCCCGTTGCTGGGTGCGACTCAGATTTTCCGGCCTCGTTTGCGCGGGCGCTGGGAGGCCTTCAAGAAATCCGAGAGTTCGGTATTGGAGCTGGTTCAGGAATCGCTTTCGATGATTCGAGTTGTGGTCGCCTTCGGTCGGGAGCGCCACGAACAGGGCCGGTTTGCAGAACGATCAGCGACGGCGCTTCGCCGCAAAGTGCTGGCCGTCTTTCTCGAAGGGCTGCTCGGTATCTTGATCGCATTGACGATCGCGGCCGGAATGGCCGGTGTGCTGTTTGTCGGTATCCGGCACGTTTTGCAGGACAGGCTGCTGCTGGGCGATTTTTTGTTGATGATGCTCTATCTGGGCATGGTGTACCAGCCGCTGCAGGCGTTGGCGACGAAGACGAGCGCCGTCCAGGCCGCACTGGCCGGTGCGGCTCGCGCGTTCACGGTGTTGGATGCGAAGCCGGATGTTGTCGACCGACCCGGCTCGCGGGCCATCGAGCGGACCCTGGGGGCGATCGAATTTCGCGGCGTGAGCTTCTCGTACGACGAGACACCCGTGCTCGGCGATATATCGTTCCGCGTGGCCCCGCGAACGCGCGTCGGGATTGTTGGTCCTACCGGTGCCGGGAAGTCGACTCTGCTCAGTCTGCTGCCCCGGTTCTATGACCCGACCGCGGGCCAAGTGTTGTTGGACGGAGTGGACTTGCGCGATTACAAGCTGGCCGACTTGCGTGAACAGTTCGCGGTGGTGCTGCAGGACACGGCGCTCGTCTCCATGACGCTGGCCGAGAACATCGCCTACGGTCGTCCTGACGCCCCGCTTGAAGAGATCATTCGAGCTGCGCAGCTGGCCGATGCACACACCTTCATCATGCAGACGCCGCACGGATACGACAGCGAGGTCGGTGAACGGGGCGCGCGTCTGTCGGGTGGTGAACGCCAGCGCATTGCTTTGGCTCGCGCCTTTCTCCGGAACGCACCTGTCTTGATACTCGACGAGCCCACCAGCGCGGTCGATGCGGCGACGGAAGAGAAAGTGCTGGAGGCGCTGGAACGATTGATGCAGAATCGCACCACATTCATCATTTCGCACAGCGCAGGAGTAGTGGAGAAGTGCGATCTGTTGCTGTATATGGACGAAGGCCGCCTCAAACAGGTGCGGTCACGTCAGAGCGAGCCTACCGTGTTGAGCTGAATCCAGACACAACTGATGATCTCGGACAGGTATCGTTGCATTTTTATCCACATCCCGAGGACCGCGGGCTCTGCCATTGAAAAGGCGCTTGTGGGACGTGACTGGTGGTTTGTCAATCCGTTCACCAAACACCTTACCGCGCGTCAAGCAAGACTGTTGTACGGAAAAAGGCGATGGTGCGAATACTTCTCCTTTGCCTTTGTGCGAAATCCCTGGGACAAGCTTGTTTCGATGTGGGAGAGCAACTTTTACCGGCGACAGCGCCGCAAACTGAAAACCTTCAAGAAATTTGTGCGCGAGGTCAACCGGAATCCGTTCGAACAGCACACCCTCCATTACCATCAGATTCTCGACTTAACTCCCGATGCGCAGCTGTCCCCCTGGGACAGCTTCATGCGAAGCCGATTGGGTCAGGCTCGCGTCAAATTCGTGGGCCGTTTTGAATCTCTCCAAGTCGATATGGAACGAGTGTGTGCAGAGATTGGCATACCGGCGGTCCAGCTGCCTGTCGTGAACCGAAGCGACCGTCGGCAACAGTACCGTGAGTACTATGACGACGAGACCATCAAGATCGTTGCGGACCGATTCGCCACCGACATCAAACTGTTTGACTACGAGTTCTGAACGGCCGATGCGCCGCGTTCGACCAGCAACGAACAGTCGCGCGGTCTGATCACGATGGAGATTCTGGCGCAGGACGGGCATGACACCTGTCACGAAGCGCCATCGGCGGCCGGTCCGGCTGGCGCTCGTGGCGCTTGACGGCGGTGCTGTGCCTGGCTAAGATGCCGCTCAGCCGCCGCGGCGGGAGGCCGGGTGTCCCGGCTCGGGCGGGGGCCTCTTGTGCGCTGTGCCAACCGTTCCTGGGCCGTGATACCCAAGAGCCTCGCGGCCCCTCGGGGGTCATCGGGCGGGCGCCGGGAACCCGGCAGGCTTGGGGCGTCCGAGGAGGCATCTCACGTCACGCTCGCGGCCAGCGGGTCCGGCTGACGCCCGGTTCCACACCGACCGGGCAGCCGGCCGCACCCCGTTGATGATGTCTATGCTCCTTACCCGAGCCGGACACTACCTGCAAGACCTACAAATTCTGCTCAGGAGACAACGAGATGAACACTAGCACTTCGCAAATGTGCAAGCGTTGTGTGCTCACCACGGCCGTTCCACGCATTGCCTTGGACGCTGAAGGCGTCTGCAACGTCTGTCGCGAGTACGACGCTCGCAAGACACAATACGATCTGTACTTCAAGACGGAGGGCGATCTGACCGCACTGCTCAACAGTTCGCACCGGCCCGAAGCGCCGTATGATGTGCTCGCCATGTACAGCGGAGGTAAGGACAGTACGTATCTCCTCTGTCGCCTCGTCGAGATGAACCAACGCGTCCTGGCGCTGACGTTCGACAATGGCTACGTGCCGCAACAGTGTTTCGACAACATCCAGGCTGTCTGTACGAGCCTTGGGGTACAGAGCGTCGTCGTCAGCGTCCAGAAGGAGAAAATGGACGAGGTCTTCGCCCTGAGTCTCAAGAGGCAGAATACTGTATGTTCAGGATGCTTCCGGGCGCTGACTGCTCGCGGAACGGAGCTGGCGGTCGAGAAAGGTATTCCCGTGGTGATGACTGGACTGTCACGCGGTCAGATCTTCCATACCAAAGTGCATCCACTTCTCAGCAATGGCATCACCGACCCCAACCAAATCGATGAGAACCTGAACATGTTTCGCGAAATGTATCACAGTGCCAAGGACAGAATAGCGACTCTCGTGGACGACAGGGCGTTGCTGAACCGGAAGGCGTTCCAGGACACCCGTTTCGTCGATTTCTTCCGCTATGTCAGCGTAACGAAGAAGAGCATCTTCGACCTCATTTGTGAGCGTGTTCCGGCGTGGAAGCTTCCGGAGAACGTCGGCGCCTGCTCGAGTAACTGTCTGATCAACGACGTGGGAATTCAAGTGCACCTCGAGCGAACCGGATATCACAACTATGCGATTCCGGTATCATGGGACATTCGATTTGGCCACATAACACGAGACGCCGCAGTCGAGGAACTGGACTCGGAGCTAGACACGTCCAAAGTTCGAGGTATCCTGAAGGCCATCGGCTTGTAGTGTGCCTCCTCAGCGGCTCAGGTACGGTGAGTACGTGAGAGGGGGCGGTGTCAGCCCGCCAGAAGCCGTAGGCCTTTCTGCTGGAGGTTCCGCCGCTCGTTCGCTGTTGGGTAGCAGAAGTGGGATAGGAAATCGGGGGCACGACGACGATGACGCGCGGCTCATTCCTGCTCGGACTGGCCGTGACGGTGTTCCTGACGGGGCGAGTCCGCGCTCAGGACGACGACATGGCACAGGTGGAGAGGGCGGCGCGGCGGTTCGCCGGGCTGCGATCCTACTCTTTCAGGCTCTCCTACGCGGCGGACGGGATACCGCTCATGCGGACCCGCTATGTCGCCGACGGCAGATGGGAGCGCGGCATCGCCCATATGTCCATTGAGAGCCGCAGTGGCCCCGTCGAATTCTACGTGACGAACGACAGAACCGTGTTCCGCAGACCGGGGGGTCAGTGGGAAACCGGGGCGACCGATGACCAAGGACGTGACGACAGGAGGGGAAGGGCCGGCGGGGTCTCCGGCATGGGACTGCCCGGCCAGGACCTCGACGAGGTCCACGCGAAGTTCAAGTCGATGAGGAGATCTGAACGGTCCGAGGTGGTCGATTCGAGAGTCTGCGTCGCGTACGCGGGGGACTTGACAGCCCAGGCGGTGCGAGCGATCACTCAGGTTCTGGCGCTCCCCGTCGAGACCTCCGGGGCCCAGACCACGGCGAGGATCTGGATCGACGGGGACGGGATGATCCGGAAATACACGCTGGAGGCGGCCCCCAAGGTCCTGTTTCTGGGCCTCGCGTTCACCGTCAGGGCGAGCAAGACAGCGGAGATCGGGGACATCGACGCGGTCGAGGTGAGGCCTCCCGCCGCGGTGATGCGACTCCTGGAACAAGACCGGTGAGCCGGGCCGCCCGGGCTCGAGCGACAGGAGCGGCGGGGCGAGTTCCGCCGTCACGAGGGTGGACAGGATCGGCTCGACCATCGTCGGGCGGGCATGCGAAGGGTCCTGGATCGTCACTCCCGAGCGTCTACAGGACTCGTGGGGCCGGCGGGGCCGACCGGCGCGGGCGCGGCGGGAGGGGAACGGGTCGCCGCGCCTGACGGGGGGCCGTGGTTACTGGGGGCTCCGGGCTCGACTCCCGCGGATGGCCAGCGCGCGTGCGCCGAGCGCCGCGGCCTCCTGGGGCCGGTTCGTGTCGCGGAGTAGCGCAGCGTAATTCTCCAAGCTCGCGGCCACATCGCCGTGGGCCGGGCCCAGAGCCTTTTCCCGCATCTCCAGCGCTCGCTTGAGAAGCGGCTCGGCCTCCGCGTATTCTCCCTGGAAGTAGTGCACGAGCCCGAGATCGTTCAGCGTCGCGGCGATCCCGGCATCGTCACGGACTGTCGCCCTCTCACGGATCTCAAGGGCTCGCGCCAGCAACGGCTGGGCCTCCGTGTACTTGCCTTGCGCGATCGACAGCTCCGCCAGGATGTGGAGACCATTGGCCACGTCGGGATGGTCCGGCCCAACCGCCTTCTCCCGCGCTTCGAGGGCGAGCTTGAAGAGCCGTTCGGCGTCGGCATACTTGCCCTGGCCGAGATACAAGGCGGCGAGGTGGTTGAGGCTCGCCCCGACGGTCGACACCTCCGGCCGGGGGGCCTTGCCGTCGATGGAGCGAGCCTGGCGGCTCAAGAGATCGGCCGCCTCGTACCGGCCCTGGGCCTGGTACACCGTCGCCAGGTTGTCCAGGGTCGTAACCAAGCGAGGATCCTCGGGCTCGAAGCGCTCCGCCTCCTTCATCGCGGCCTTCAGCAGGCGTCCGGCGTCGGCGTAGCGGCCCTGCTGATAGGCGAGCGAGGCCGCGCGCATGTCCTCGTTCCACGCCTTCGCGCTGGGCGCGCACGCCTCGAGACACAACGCCACCGCGACGGCCCACCACGCCGGTCGCCGGATGATCCCGCGCAGCCGATCCCGCCTCGGCCTGTGCATCCCCGCCCGCGCGGGCACTCGGCCGCAGCTCCCTCGGCCGGACATGTCCCCAGTTTCCTGCCCGCGGCGCGCGCATGTCAAGGATCGGGCGGGGCAGGATCGGGCGGGGCACGCGAGCGGGCCCGGAACACGCGGACCGAGCCGAAGGGTCCGCCGACGAACGGGTGGCGTTCCGGAAAAAGCTCTATGGGAGCCTTTCCGGCTGTCAGAAGAAGTCTTGACAGGTCTTGAAGTCGCACCACGTTCGCGCGATGCTCATGTGGCGTTCCTTCAGGTCGCCGTCAACCACGGGGTTGGGGTTGAGGACGCACCGAGCCTCGGGTGCGTCTCACGCCCGGGGTATCACCCGTTCGAGGGGTTGACCCTTACGTCAGGTGCTGAAGGATTGTGTGGACGGGAACGCTGAGATCACTACAACGAAGGGAGCGCGTTTACACCCGAACAAACCCCGCTGGTGGGTAGTCTATTCGGACGTGACCGAATCGCTTTCTCCCCGAACGCGAGCCGTCTGAAGCGGGAAGCGAAGGAGAGCATTGTGACCAGACACGAGAGCCTACGGTGGGGCAAGCTGGCGATTCGGGGGGGAGGGTTCGTCACGCTCTTCTGGGGGAGCGCGGTCTGCGCCGGCGAACATCCGGGCGTTCCCCCGGCCGTGTCTCCCAGCACGGGAGCACTCACCCTCGATCTCAAGGTCCTGCCCCTCACCCTGCAGGATGTCGTCTACCTCGCGCTCCTCAACAACCGCGACGTCAAGATCGAGCGACTGAACCCGGAGGTGGCGGCGACCGGGGTCTCGCAGGCGCGCGCCGTGTTCGATCCGAGTCTCTCGATGGAGGCGACCACGGGCCACGCCGAGACCGGCGAGGGGAACCTCCTAAGCGGCAGCCCCACGCCGGCGAGCGACAGCATCAACTGGAGCGCGGGATTGAAGGCGAGGCTCATCAGCGGGGCCATGGCCTCCCTGGACTTCAAGAACAGCCGCACCGAAAGCAACTCGACCTTTCTCACTCTCAATCCGCAGTACACCTCGAGCCTTCTCTTCACCTTGACCCAGCCGCTGCTCAGGGAGTTCGGACCCAGCGTCAACACGATCCGGATCAAGGTGGCCCGGAACAACGCGACCATGTCCCGGTACCTGCTGCAGAGCAGGATCGCCGGTGTGCTGGCGAACGCCGAGACCAGTTACTGGGATCTCGTGCTGGGATTCAAGGAGCGGGACATCCGGCGCAAGGCACTGGGTCTAGCGCAGCGACTCGTCGACAGGACGAGAGGGCTCGTGCAGGAAGGGCTCCTGCCCGAAATCGCCTTGCTCCAGGCGGAGACCTCGCTCGAGCAGCGGGGGAGCGAGCTCAAGGCCGCCACGAACGCGCTCGCCGACGCGATCGGCCGCCTGCAGGATGCCCTCAACCTCGATTCCACTGCCGATGTGCAGATCGTGCCGCTGGACCAGCCGACCCTGGATGCCCCAGCGATCCACCTCGAGCAGGTCGTCAAGGACGCGCTGGCGCGACGCCCGGAGCTGTCCCAGGTAAAGCTCGACCTGAAAAACTGGAACCTGCAGGCGGAACTAGCAAAGAACCAGATGCTCCCGCAGCTGAACTTGCTCTTCAGCTATGGCTGGACCGGGGTCGCGGGGGAGAGCACCAGCGTCCTCGACCTCCTCGAGAATCATCCGACCGCCCAGCAGTTCTTCGCGCAGAGAGCGACGCAAGCGTCCCAATCCTCGCTGGAGGGGGGGTACGGGCAGGCGCTGGAGAACCTCGTCGCGGGCGCCAACCCGAGCTGGAAGGTCGGGTTCAATTTCACGATGCCGCTCGGGAACGTCGCCGCCAAGAGCGAGCTGAGCAAGGCGAGCGTGGAGGTCCGGAAAGCGTCCTTGACTGTCAGGGACGTGGAGCGAAAGATCACTGTGGAGGTAGAGCGGGCGGCGCGCCAGGTCCAGACTTCGAGGACGACGGTCGATGGGACCCGGGCGCTCCGACAGCAGACGGAGCGCCGGCTCGAGATGGCGCAGGAGCAGTTCGATTCCGGGCTGGCGCCGATGAGCGCGGTGCTGGAGGCGCAACAGGACCTGGCGACGGGCGAGCGCGAGGAGTGGCGGGCGATCGTGGACTACAACAAGACGCTGGTCCTGTTCGATAAGGCCATCGGGGCGACCCTTGATAAGTACGGTGTGACGTTCTAGCCGGCGGGCGGTGCGGCGGGAGGGACCGGTGGCGGGAGGCGAGTGCCGGCGAGGACTGCCGGCGGAAGGGCTCGTCACCGGGAACCTCGACTCGCGGTTGAGCCTGGAGATCGTCGCCTTGGCGGAGCGGGTCGGCCATCTCCTCGACGGGCGGATCGTCCGGGACGAGGTG
>Ga0154796_1119_pt7 | contig 12806 bp, 10 predicted proteins | sample Rifle2008BG16ft_FD_105804 | JGI IMG/M metagenome (GOLD analysis project Ga0154796, IMG submission 105804) | Gammaproteobacteria bacterium RBG_16_66_13
GCTGGGCTCAGTACGAGCCGGAGAAGGGCCAACTCGGCGGCGAAATCGGCTATCCCGCGCCCATGCCCTCGGTCACGGCCGCCGGGGGCGAGGAATCGGTCGAGGAACCGCCAATTCCCCCTGAAATCTCGCGAATTCACCGCGTTTTGGCCCATTTCCTGCCCACATCGACTTGACTTCGTCCGCCACCAGAGCGATGTATACACACACTACCTACGTACGTATGCCGGTGCCATGAGCAACAACCGTAACGGCCACCGCGACACCAGCCTTGAGGCGCTGATTGACCTGTACCTCGTCCGCTGCCAGGTGGAGGGCAAGTCGCCAAACACGGTGACGGCCTACGCCGAGACGCTGAAGCTCTTCCAGCGCATCGCTGCTGAGGAGGGGTTCCCACAGAACGCGCAGGCCATCACGCCCGGACACATCTACGCCTACCTCGGCCGGATCGCGGATGGTGGAGTGAGCCTGGAGACCCGACATCGCCGGCATCGGGAAGTGCGGTTCCTGTTCTCCTGGCTGGAGCGGATGGACTACATCAAGGAGAACCCTTTCGCCCGCATCAAGAACGTGCGGTTGCCGCAGAAGATCGTCGAGCCCTTCAGCCCAGAGGAGGTCGCGCGGATCCTTGCCGTCTGCGACCCCGCGACGGAACTCGGCGCCCGCGACCGGGCCATCATCCTCCTCTTCCTCGACTCCGGCCTGCGGCTGAACGAACTGGTGCAACTCGACCTGGCCGATGTCGACTTTGAAAGCCAGCGCATTAGAGTGCGCTGCGGGAAGGGGAACAAGCAGCGCATGGTGGCATTCGGCGGCCAGGCCGGGGATGCACTCCTCCACTACGTGCAGGGCTTCCGTGCCGCAGACGAAGGGCAACTCTTCCGGGCGGCGAGGGCCGGGCAGCCCCTCAGCCGCAACCTCGTTCGCGTCCGGATGCAGCAACTGGGAAGACTGGCGGGCGTGCCCAAGACGCACGCCCACCGCTTTCGCCACACATTCGCTACCTGGGCTATCGAGAACGGGGCGCGAGAGCTGGACGTGCAGTACCTGCTGGGCCACAGCACGCCGCCGATGGTCCGCCGGTACTCGGCGACGTACAACGCCGAGAAGGCGGCGCGGACCCACGTCAACTGGAGCCCTGGGGACCTGCTGGCCCGTTCCATCGAAGCGCAGGGCGTCTCTGACGGGCAGCGTCCGTCTCCTCAAACAGTTAGGCCGATGCTCGCGGCTGGCTCGAACCTTGCTCTTTGGCGGAGCACGGCATGTCAAGAACAAGATGGCGGTGCGTGGCCGGGGCCACGAGCGGCTCCTTCTTGAGCGAAGATCGCATGACGGGCGGCTCCCGAGAGCCCCAATTGGCCTGCCGGTGGCGGGACGGGGGCGCGCAGCCTGGGACAGCTGCTCAGGTGTTTGGGGCTGCCCCGCCTTTGGTCTATGTTTGAGATTCGGTGTGCGGAGGAGGAAGCGACTAGCGACGAACTACACGCAGGGTAACTCCCAAGTCATCTGGAGCGAGACCGCCTTCGCACTGACAATGACCGCTTGGCGCTGGAGTCGAGAATCACCAGGCTCTCACGCAGTGGTGGGCGCGTAGATTCCTCTGGGTTCTTCCGGACATTCCAGTGGTGTGGCCAGAGCCTCTTTGTCCTCGCCCGGGTGATCGCTCGCCAGGCGGCGGGCGATCTCGGCCACGCCCGCCGTTGCCGCCCGGCGCAGGGTGGTCTTCAGCGGCACCTGGACAGCGCTGCGCGGCCATCTCCTCCACCCGGCGCAACTCCTCCTGGGGCGCGTCGCTGTCCACGTCGACGGTGATCCGCACCTCCTCGATGATGGGCTCGTCGGACAGGCCGAAGGTTCGCGAGAAGTTCACGTCCGCCTCAGCCGCCACCCGGAGCTTCTTCAGCTCCACGCCCATCATGGCAGCGTTGGAAGCGTAGGTGGCAGCGAAACAGGAAGCGAGGCCGAAAAGGCAGTACTGCACCGGGCCGGGACGATTTCCGCCGCCGCCCTGGGGCAGTGGCTGGTCGGCCTCCACAAGCACCTCCCCCTTGTCGAAGCCGACGACGGCCACGAACTGGGACTGCCCGTCGACCAGGCTCCAGGACCCCTCCACCCGGTTCACGCACGGGCAGTGGCCGGATTGGCCTGGGCCGCCTGAACGGTCGCCTGGAGGGCATCGACCTTGACGTTGTTGAGCATCATCGTCCTTCACTTCCATCTGCGTCGTCGTCCTGCGGCTCTGGGCGGGGCCTCCGGGGTGGCTCATCACCACTCTCGCGCGGAACAGGCTCGACCTCCAGAGCCGCCAGCCGTCGCCGCAGGACCTCGACCTCCGATCGGAGTGAGGCCATCTCCTCTACGCTTCCCTGATCGCCCGCTGGCTTTGGGGGCTCGGACGCTCCGTGGGATCCGTGAGACCCCATCATCATGCGCATCATGAGCCACATCATCAGGCCCATCCCGCCCATCATGACCGGCATCATCAGGAACACCCACCAGGGGAAGGAGCCGCTGCCAGGGCCTGCGTCCAGGAGCATCTCTACTCCTCCGACGCCAGTGCCGGCTGGGGGCTGCCCTCATGGCCGAAGCTGACCCGCGGCAGAATGCGGTCGAGCGGCCGCGGCAGCCACCAGTTAGCTCGCCCCATCAGCCGCATCGTCGCTGGCACGAGGACCAGGCGGATCAGCGTGGCGTCCAGGGCGATGGCGATGGCCATGCCCGTCCCCATCTCCTTGGGCGGCAGGGTTCCGGCGACGGCGAAGGACGCGAAGACAGCGACGATGGCGATCGCCGCGCTGCTGATCGGTCTGGCGGTCCGCTCCAGCGCCCAGGCCACGCTCGCCTCGTTGTCGCCGGTCTCCTCGTACCGCTCCTTTACCGAGCTCAGGAGGAACATCTCGTAGTCCATGCTCAGGCCGAACAGGAGCGCGAACCAGAGGAGCGGGCTCCAGGCGTTGACGAACCCCTGGCTGTCGAAGGCCAGGATGTTCTCCCCCAAGCCGTACTGGAAGATGACCACCAGGATACCGTAGTTGGCGAACACTGAAAGCAGGTTCAGGATGATCGCTTGCAGTGGGAGCAGGAGCGACCGCAGCACCAGCACCAGGAAGACGTAGGTGATGAGCAGGACGCCCAGGATGGCGAGGGGGACCCGCCCGACGAGGGCACCGGTCATGTCCTGGTTCTCGGCAGGTACCCCGCCGACGAGAACGCGGGCCGACGAAGGGTTGTCCAGGTCATGCCGGTAGTCGTCGCGCAGTCGGTTCACGAGATCCTTGGCCTCATCGGTCTCCGCGGAATGCTTCGGGTAAATGCGGACGAGCGTGACGTCGCTTCCGTCATCCGTGTTGACCAGGGCGGCCACCATCGCTTTCGCCTGAGGATCGGCAGGCGAGGCCGCGCCATCATAGAGGACTGCGTAATCGTCCACGGAGAGATCGGGGCGGACATCCACAATACTCTCGACAAAGGAGACTTCAGCGTCCTCGGTAACGCGGGACGAGAAAGCATCGAGGTCGGCGAGGAATTCCGGGTCGAAGACGCTGCCGCTGGTTCGCTGGACCACAGCGTTGATGGGCGCTACGCTCCCCGGCCCAAACTCCCGCTCGAGCGTCTCGAAACCCCGCCGGGCGGTGGTGTCCTTGGGCAGCACGTCCATGCCGGGCATGGCGACCTTCATGCCCAGGGCGGGCGCCGCCAGGACAAGCAGCACGACGATGGAGATACCGGCAAACAGCGCGGGCTGGCCCATCACGGAAGTCGCCCAGCGATGCCAGAAGCCCGACTCGCCGGACGCGCTGGCGTCCATCCGGAGCCGCTTGGGCAGCGGGATCCGCCAGCGGTCGATACGTGTCCCGATCAGTGTGAGGAGGGCCGGGAGAAGCGTGAGCGACGCGGCGAGGACCACCGCAACGACGACGATCATGCCGAGCGCCATGGACCGGAAGACGACCACCGGCGCCAGGAGCACCGCCGTGAGGGCCATGATGACGATGACGCCCGAGAAGAAGATGGCCTTGCCCGACGTTTCGATAGAGTTCCTGACAGCCTCGGAGACGTCTGCTCCCTTACGCAGCTCCTGACGGAAGCGCGTGACGATGAACAGGGCATAGTCCACGCCGACGCCGATGCCCACCATCATGGCGAAGTTCATCACCCAGATGGACAGCGGGAACACGTGCCCGAGCCCGTACAGGAGCCCGAAGGTCGTCGCCAGCCCGAGCATTGCCAGGAGTAGAGGAAGCCCCACGGCAACCAGGGAGCCGAAAGCAAGGATGAGCACCAGCATGACCGCGGGCCAGGCCAGGAGTTCGCCCTTGAGCATGGACTCCTTGTTCACCCGGTTGAAGTCGGACCACATCGCCGCCTGGCCGGTAACGTCGATCTGAAATCCGTCCGGGGCGTCGCTGCGCAGGGCCTTGATGAGGCCAGGGGCAACCTTCGGCGCGTCGTCGGCGCTTGTGTTGAGCCCCACCACCGTATACGTTGTCCGGCCGTCCGCGCTGACCAGGCGGCGGTTGCCGGTGTTGAAGTACGACATCACACCGGCGACCGACTTGTCTTGCTCGATGCGCGACAGGGCGGACTCGACAGCGGCTCGGTACTCGGCGTCGTCTACCCTCAGCTCATCGCTGTGGAAGACCGCCACCAGGTTCTGGGGAAAGGTCTGGGGGAGCTCCCGCTCGATGAGCTGGCGCGCCTTCTGCGAGTCGCTGCCGCCCACGTCCCAGCCTGCGCTGGTCAGGATGTCCTCGAATCGCATAGCAAAGGGAGCGGCGGCCACCATGAGGAACGCCCATACCGCCAGAACTTTCCACGGGTGGCGGGTGGCCATGGTGGCCAGGAATGAAAAAGCGCTGTTCATTCAGCGACCTCCAAGTTCAGGCTGTCCTTCGCGGATATCGCTTTTCTCTACGTCCGTCTGCTGCCGCGGGCCGGGCCGACGAGAGCGCTCTCCGCCCGGATCTGCTCGATGAGGATCTCCCGCAGGAGATCGCAGGCCTGGAGCAGCCTGGGGTTGGCGACTCGGTAAAAGACCAGATTGCCCTGCTTCCGGGCGACGAGGATTCTCTGACGCCGCATGATCGCTAGGTGCTGGGATAGGTTGGCCTTGGCCACGCCCAGCCTCTTGCCCAGCTCTCCTACCCTGAGTTCGCCGCTTCGCAACGTGTCGATAATGGCCAGGCGGGTGGGGCTGGCGAAGACCTTACACATCTCCGCATGACGCTGGTAGAGGCGGTTGTCAGGGTCTGACACCATAGAGCGGTTGCAAGGTAGTTTCGAATATGCTAATTTAGCATACGGCTCTTCCCTTGAACATGTCAAGGGGACGTCAGGCGGCGCGCTTCAGTCGTGGGACCTTCCCTGACTGAGCGGGCGTGGCAGCCTCTGCTAGACTCTAAGAGGGTTGGAGGAATCTTCCAGTGGGCCAGATATGGCGCGTTTCATGGGGACGGGCAGGCGCTCTAACACGGAGCGTCGCGGCCTTAAGTCTGGCAGCTGGTCTTCTGGTTGCGGCCATCGCGTGCGGCGGTTCAGATGCGACAAAGGTCGACCTGGATAAGCGGACCGATCTGCCCGCGGTCCGTGGCGCTGACGATGTCGAGCGGGCATCCGCGCCTCCTCCTGTTCGTATCGCCATCACCGGCCTCCTCACCCCTACGGAGACGCTGACAGGGTACGCGGGGCTGCTGGCGTATTTGGAGCAGGAGCTGGGGCGGCCTCTGGAGTTGGTTCAGCGGGGGACATACGCGGAACTCAACGCCTTAATGCAGGCGGGTGAGCTCGACGTGGCCCTAGTGTGCCCCTTCCCCTACGTCCAGGGCCATCGCGCCTTCGGCATGGAGCTGCTGGCGGCGGCGGTGCACCGGGACCAGGCCGCGCACTACTCTTACCTGGTGGTGCCTGCCGACAGCGACGTCGCCAGCCTGGAAGATCTGCGAGGCAAGACCTTCGCCTTCTCCGACCCCAACTCCCATTCCGGCTGGCTGGCGCCCGCCTACGAGCTCGCCCTCATGGGCGAGACCCAGGACAGCTTCTTTGGGCGGTACGTCTTTACCTACCACCACAGTGAGAGCGTGCGCGCTGTGGCCGATCATCTGGTTGACGGGGCTGCCGTCGATAGCCTGATATACGACTATCTGGCCAGCACAGACCCTGAGCTGATCGCCAGGACCAGGATGATCGCCGAGTGGGGTCCCTACCCCAGCCCCCCTTTCGTCGTGCGCCCGGACCTTGACCTAGCCCTGAAGGAGCGTCTGCGCCAACTGCTGGTCAGCATGAGCGACGATCCTCGCGGCCGGGAGGTTCTCAACAAACTGCAGCTCGACGGCTTCGCGGCCATCCAAGACGAAGCGTACGATCAGGTTCGCGAGATGGAGGCGCGGGTCAGCGCCGCCGCTGCCACGGCCAGGAGGTAAGGATGGTGCTGGGCCGATTGTGGACCCGCTTCTGGTCGCTGGCCGGCGGGGTAAGCATCCTGGTCAAGATCATGGGCATAGTCCTCTTGGTGGTGCTCGCTCTCGGGCTGGCCGTGGCCTGGTACGTGCGGAACAACGTGGCTTCCTCCCTTAACGAGGAACTGGAGCTGCGGGGTACCGCCATCGGCAACGGCCTGGCGGTGCACGCCGCCGATTACATCCTGACGGATGACCTTTTCGAGCTCTACAGGGTGGCCCAGAACTCCCTCCGGGCCGACGAGGACGTACGCTACATCTACATCGAAGACGCTGAAGGGCGGGTGCTGGTCCATACCTTCAGCGGAGGGTTCCCCACCGATCTTCTAAGTATCAATCGGCTTGAAGGGACTGGTTCCCGGGCGGTGACCCTTGATAGCGACCAAGGCCGACTGTTAGATGTCGCCGTGCCCATCCTTGACGGCGAAGCTGGCACTTTGCATGTTGGCTTGTCCACCGCAAGCGTCAGCGCCGCCATCGATGACCACATCCGCTTTATCCTCATCGCGACGCCTCTTGTCCTCATCCCGGGCCTGGCCCTGGCGTACCTGCTGGCCATCGTCATCACCCGTGCGCTCGGCGGCGTAGTTCGAGCCACGGAGGCCGTGGGGCAGGGCGACTTCACCCGGAAGGCCCCTGTCTGGGCCAAGGACGAGATCGGACGCCTGGCGGCTGCCTTTAACCGGATGACTGAGCGGCTAAGGCTTTCCTACCAACAATTGCTGCGACGCGACCGCGAACTCTCCATCCTGAACGCCGTCGCCCGGGCCACCAGCCGCTCCCGCACCCTGGACGATGTCCTCAAGGGGGCTTTGGACAACGTCTGCGAGCTCATGGGCATCCAGAAAGGACGCCTTTGCCTGTTTGAGGCGAACCGAGCCTTGATCTCTTTCGCATATCTGTATGGACCACCTTCCGCGATGATACGGGAGCTGCCCCCGCCGGATGTGGTGACCTGTCCCTGCACCGACATGCTGGTGGCGCAGCCCTATCTGGTGGGCCAGGTACCTCAAGGATGCCCCATTGTCGGCCAAGCACGAGGAAACACGTCCCTGGCGGGTGGCCCCGGCATCTGCCTTCCCCTTCGGGCTAGGGAGCGGCTCCAAGGGGTCCTCCATCTGGCCAGGCAGGACGGGATGGGCTTCGCCGATGAGGACATCCAGTTGCTGACCGCAGTCAGCGAGCAGTTGGCTGTCGCCGTGGAGAACGCTCAACTGTGGGAAGACCTGAAGGCGCGGGAGGAGACCAAGGGTCGCCTCCTGGACCGGGTCATCGCCGCCCAGGAAGAGGAGAGGCGGCGGGTCGCTCAGGAGTTGCACGACGAGGCTGGACAAGCCCTCACCTCCGTGCTAGTGGAACTGCGGGCCCTTGAGCTGGCGAAAGACACGCACGCCGTGAATGCCAAGGCGGCTGAGCTGCGGGTCCTGGCGGCGGACTCCCTCCGCACCCTCCAGAATATTGCCCTGGAGCTGCGGCCCAGCATGCTGGACGATATGGGGCTGGTTCCCGCCCTGCGTCGTTACATTCAAGACTACGCCGCCAGGCACGCTCTGGAGGTAGATTTCCAGACCAGCGGCGTCGAAGAGCTGCGGCTGCAGCCCGCAGCGGAGACGGCCATCTACCGGATCATCCAGGAAGCGCTGACCAACGTGGCGCGCCACGCGGCTGCGGGCCGGGTAGGTGTGCTCCTGACCCGCCGCGACGAGGAGTTGGTGGCCATCGTGGAAGACGACGGCAGGGGCTTCGATGTGGCGGCTATGAAACAGGCCGAGGCGAGCCTGGGCATCCGGGGCATGGAGGAGCGGGCGTCCCTGGTTGGCGCGCGCCTTACCGTGGAGTCCGAGCCCGGCTCCGGCACCACCGTCTTCGTAGAAGTGCCCCTGGCCGGGAATGTTGCGTCGGGAGCGCCCGATGGCTAGAATCCGCATCCTCATTGCCGATGATCACGGGGTACTGCGCGCGGGCCTCAAAGCCCTGTTCAACGCCCAGCCCGACATGGAGGTGTGCGGCGAAGCGGCCGATGGACAGGAAGCCATCGCCGTCGCTACCTCCGCGGCGCCCGATGTCGTCCTGCTGGACCTGAAGATGCCTGGCCTCGGCGGCGCCGAAGCCATCGGCCGCATCAGGGCAGCCCATCCCGGCGCCAAAGTCCTGGTCCTCACCATGTACGATGACGAGAGTTATCTGAGGAAGGTTCTGGACGCCGGCGCCTCCGGCTACGTCCTCAAGCGCGCCGCAGACGTGGAGCTGCTATCGGCCATCCGGTCCGTCCACGAAGGTGGCATTTACCTAGACCCTGCGCTCGGTCGCGCAGTAGTAGAGGGCTTTCTCGCTGTCAGGCCTGCTTCAGGGAAAGCCCGTGCCGAAGAGGGCGAGGCTGACCCTTTGAGCGACCGCGAGCGCGAAGTCCTGCGGCTCCTGGCCTACGGCTACACCAACCGGCAGATCGCCGAAAAGCTGTTCCTCAGCGTGAAGACGGTGGAGGGCTACAAGGCCCGCATCGTGGAAAAGCTGGGCCTGCGGGGGCGTGCCGCCCTGACCCGCTACGCCCTGGAGAAGGGCTTGCTCTCGGACGAAGCTTAGCTCTCCGACCACCCGCGTCTTCCTGATCCCCCCGGCTGTCGAATCGAGTAAGCCCCCACCTATCGGCACCTTCTGCGGCCGCCATCCCGCGGAAATAGGGTTTTCCCCGTCAGCAGCGATACCTGGCCAGGGATTTCCCTGCTACAACGCCTTCGCGCAAATTGTGAAAATTAGAACGAAACGAACGTATGGGGATGCCTCAGAGGACGGCAGAGAGGACACCGCGACAGCCGCAAAAGTGCAGTTGAGCACATAGCCCTCAGGAGAGGCCCAAGCCATGACGGAAGACCTTACACCGACGACTACTTCGCGGCCCCCGGGCAACGGCCATCGCCAGGGTGTCACCCGACGCCAGTTCGTGGTAGGGGCGGGAGCCGGGGCGGCCTTTTTGGGCGCCAACCTATTGCTGGGCGAGAGGGTGAGGGGCGCCTTCGCCAAACTCGCCAACGCCAGGGAAGCCGAGGCCGCTAGCGACCCCCTCCACGAACCCGAGAACGTCATTCACACCACCTGCCTTGGCTGCCACGCCCATTGCGACATCAAGGCCAAGATCTACGACGGGGTACTGGTCAAGCTGGACGGCAGCCCCTACGGACCCAACGGCAGATTGCCCCACCTGCCTTATGAGACCCCCTGCACTGAGGAAGCTCCTCTCGACGGCAAGATGTGCCTCAAGGGCCAGTCGGGCATCCACGTCCTTTACGACCCCTATCGCATCACCAAGGTCCTCAAGCGGGCCGGCAAGCGCGGGGAGAACAAGTGGACTACCATCCCCTTCGACCAGGCCATCGACGAGATCGTCAACGGCGGCCACCTCTTCCAGCACGTGCCAGGCGAGGAGAACCGGTACGTAGAGGGGCTCAAGGACATCTGGGCCCTGCAGGATGCTGAGGTCTCCAAGGAGATGGCCAACGATGTGTTGAAGATCCTGGCGGCGCCCCAGGGGGAGGAGAAGAGCAAGGCCGTCCAACAGTTCAAGGCCAAATTCAGCAATTACAAGGGGAGGAACTGGCTTGACGTCCTCATCGATCCGGAGCATCCGGACCTGGGCCCCAAGAATAACCAGCTCCTCTGGATGGGCGGCAGAGTCCAGTACGGCCGGGAGGCCTTCTCCCTGCGCTGGATGTATGGGGCCTTCGGCTCGCCCAACTGGGTGAACCACTGCACCGTCTGCGGTGGCTCCCATCGCTGCGGCCACGCCATCTATGCTATGCATTACGATAATGAGGAAGGCAAATTCCTCAATACCCCCAAGAAGACCGGCGTCTGCTACTGCTCCTGTGATTTCCTCAATACTGAATTCCTCATGTTGTTCGGGATGAACCCCTTTGAGTCCAACTACGGGCCCACACACCTTACCCAGCGGCTGGTAGACGGGATGGTATCGGGAAAGCTCACCCTGGTCGTGGTAGACCCCAGGATGTCCAAGACTGCCGCCCGGGCCCATAAGTGGGTCCCCATCATCCCCTCCACCGATGGCGCCCTGATCTGGGGAATGATCCGCTGGGTCTTGGAGAACGAGCGCTATGACCTGAGGTTCATGACCAACGCCAACAAGGCTGCCGCCAAGGCCGATGGGGAGCCCTCGTGGGCCAATGGTGTGTATCTGGTCAAGATCGAAGACGACGGTCCCGGCCTCTTTCTGAGGGCCGAGGAGATCGGCCTCGACGACACCAACAAGCTGGTGGTCATTCAGGAGGGACAGCCGGTCGCCGTGGACCCCAACGACGAGGAGAACCCTGTGGAGGGGGAGCTTTTCTACGACGGCTGGGTAGAGGGCAACGGCAACAGGTTCAGAGTGAAGACCGGCTGGCAGCTGGTGCAGGAATACGCCCTGTCCCGCACCTTAGAGCAGTGGTCCTCCAACTGCGGGGTGGACGTCGACACCATCGTCTGGCTGGCCACGGAGTTCACCTCCCATGGCAAGAGGGCCGTGGCCGATGGCCACAGGGCCACCTCTACCAACTCCTGGGGTGCCCTTAACACTCTGGCCCTGGACTACCTAAACAGCCTGGTGGGGAATATGGACTGGAAGGGCGGCCTCTCCAAAGGCGGCGGCTCGTGGGACTTCAAGGGGAGCAAAGAGGGGCAGCCCTTCGATGTGAACGGGAAGCTCCATCCCGGCAAGCTGACCCACTTCGGCATCCCCCTGACCAAGCAGCATTCCATGCGGGGCATGGGCTACCACGATTATGCGTACGAGAACACCACCCTGTTTGAGGGCTATCCTGCCCCCAGGCCCTGGTATGGGCCGGCCAACTGGGGGGTATACCAGGAGGCCCTGCCGGCGGCTGCTGCCGGGTATCCCTACAAGATCAAGGCCCTGTACCTCGCCTGCTGGGGGACGCCCGTGGCCGCCACATACGGGGCCCAGCCCCAGATCGATGTTATCGCCGATGTGGAGAAGCTCCCCCTCTTCTTCGCCAATGACATCGTCATCGGCGAGACCAGCATGTACGCCGACTACCTGTTCCCCGATGTCTCCTACCTGGAGGAGCTCCAGGTTTCCAAGTGGCCTTCCTCCAATCTCCCTCACAAGGCGAACCCTATCAGGCAGCCGGTGGTGGCCCCGGTGGTGGATACCTGCCAGGTCTTCGGTCAGGAGATGCCCATCGGCATGGAAGCGGTCCACATGGCCATCGCTGAGAGGCTGGGCCTTCCTGGCCACGGCAAGGACGGATTTGGCCCCAGCGACGATCTTGTCCACGCCGACCAGTACTACCTGCGCCAGGCGGCCAACGTGGCCTTTGGGGATAAGGCCGATGGCCACGACTCGGTGCCCGATGCCAGCGATGAGGAGATGGGGATCTTCAAGAAGGCCCGGCGTCATCTTCCCCCCTCAGTTTACGACTACGAGCGCTGGCAGACGGCGGTGGGCCCCCAGCTATGGCGCAAGGTGGTGTACATCCTGAATCGGGGAGGCAGGTTCGAAGATTTCGATAAAGCCTATGACGGAGACCTTCTAGCCCACAGGCTTGAGAACGTCACGACCGTCTACAACGAAATGACGGCCCAGATCAAGCATCCGGGAACAGGGAAGCGGCTGCCCGGCATCGGCGAGTGGCGGCCCATTCAGGACTTCCTGGGCAGGGACGTCTTTGAGATGGACAAGGCTGCCGGCTACGAGTTTGTCCTGGTCACCGGCAAGCTGGTGGGGGGCTCCAACTATCGGGGCGTGCCCGCCTACTACTGGATCCTGGAAACGCTGCCCGAGAACTACGTCGTGATGCACAAGGACGACGCCGCCAGGCTGGGGCTGGAGGACGGCGACCTGGTGAAGCTCGTCTCGGCCAGCAATCCTGAGGGCATGTGGGACCTGAAGAACGGCCGACGCTATCCTGTCGGGGGCAAGCTCAAGAACACCGTCGGCATCCGCCAAGGGGTGGTATTCGTCTCCTACCACTACGGCCACTGGGCTTACGGCTCCAACGATGTGATGATGGACGGGCAGCTGGTGAAGGGTGACCCTCGCCGGGGCACCGGCATCAATATGAACGCCGTCTGCCGGCTCGACCCCCATCTTAAGGATGTGGCGCCGTCCGACCCGGTGGGCGGCCAATCGTCCATCCCCACCCGTATCAACGTGGTGAGGATGACGGATGAGGATATAGACCTCCTGCGCCAGCACCAGCCGGGGGTGCTACTAACCGAAGGTATCTCCAAGACCTACCTGGGAGGCCTCTAGTCATGAAGGTCATGAGTCGCCGCAGGTTTCTTCAAGCAGCCGGTGTTGCGGTGGCTGCCCCAGCGGCGGCGGTAGTGGCCGCC
>Ga0154796_1104_pt27 | contig 12326 bp, 12 predicted proteins | sample Rifle2008BG16ft_FD_105804 | JGI IMG/M metagenome (GOLD analysis project Ga0154796, IMG submission 105804) | Gammaproteobacteria bacterium RBG_16_66_13
TCCAGGACCCGCTGGCGGGCCAGGCGCAGCAGATCGGCCACGTCGGCGGCGCGTGCCCCGCCGCGGTTGACGAAGAAATTCGCGTGGACGGGGCTGATCTGGGCCTCGCCGCGGTTCTCGCCTTTCAATCCGGCGGCCTCGATCAACCGGCCGGCGTGATCGCCCGCCGGGTTCTTGAACATCGATCCCCAGCTGGCGCCGGGCGGCTGAGTCTGTTGACGGTAGGCGACGTACTCCTGCACCCGGGCGCGCGTCTCCTCGCCGTTGGCCTCGTGCGCTGCGAATTCCGCCGCCGTTACGACCGCCGCCCCCGGATGGCGCTTGAGCCAGCTGCTGCGGTAGCCATACTCGAATCGCTCAACCGGCCACACCTCATCCCCACCGTCCCGCAGGAGGAGTTCCCCATGCAGGAGCGTGGAAGCGACATCGCCTCCATGGGCGCCGGCATTCCCGACCACGGCTCCGCCGACCGTCCCAGGGACGCTGGCCGCCCACTCCAATCCGGACCAGCCGCGCTCCGCCGACCGGCGGGCCAGGCCGCCCAACGAAGCGCCCGACTCGGCCCACACCCGCGGGCCTTCGGGGGTCTCATCGAAACGTGTGGCCTTGGCCTGGTTCAGCACGATCACCTCGCGCACACCCTCATCAGCCACGAGCACATTCGAGCCGCCTCCCAGCACACGAAACTCCAGTCGCAGGTCCCACAGGCGTCGAACCGTCTCCTTCAATCCCTCGCCGCTACGGACCTCCACCAGGAAGTCCGCCGGGCCGCCTGTTCGAGCCGAGGTGTACCGGCCCAGGTCGACCCCTCGACGCAGGCGGGAGCCAAACGCTCGCTGAAGCGCCTGCGCCGGCGGCGTGGTGGACGTCACAGCCGACGGACCCTCTCGATCAGACGGGTGACCAAATCCCGTTCGGGCAGCTCGGCGTGGAGGGGCCCGGTGCCGCTTCCCGAGTCGGAGATCCCGGCCCGTTTGGCCACCAGCCTCAGCTTCAGTTCAATCCGCCGATCCACTTCGAATACCCGTCTCTGACGCTCGTTCATGGCTTCCCAGCTCCTTTCCCTCTGGCCTGAAGGGCTTCCAGGACGCCGCGTCCGACGGCGTTGGCGTCGCCGGCGCTCAGCGTCACCACCACCGCCGGCGCCTCAAGCCGGCCCAGGATGTATGCAGTCGCCTCCTCCAGATCAGAGGCAAAGTGAACGTCCGGATGCATGATTCGTTCCGCCAGGAAACGCCCCCCCACGGCCGGGTCGGGGCTCTCCCGGGCGGCGAAAACCTCGGTCACCACAACGTGATCGGCGTTCGCGAAGGCCTGGGCGAACTCCTCCGCCAACGCCTTGGTCCGGGAATAGGTGTGGGGCTGGAAGACCGCCCACAGGGAATGCCCCGGGTAGCGCTGGCGGGCCGCCTCCAGGGTGGCACGGACCTCGCTGGGGTGATGGGCGTAGTCGTCGACTACGGCGATCTGCCCAGCCTCGCCCAGCACCTCGAATCGGCGCCCCACCCCGCGGAAGTCCGTGAGGGCCTGCCGCACGACGGGCATCGGCAGGCCCAGCCAATCGGCGGCGGCGACCGACGCCAGCGCGTTGAGGACGTTGTGGCGGCCAGGCAGGCGCGTTCGGAACAAGCCCAGCAGGTCCCGCCCGTGGACCGCCAGGAAGTCCATCCCGCCGGCGCTGTTGGGCCGCACTTCCTCCGCCCGCCAATCCGACGACTTGAGGAAGCCGTACGTCTGGCGGGCAAGCCCCTCGCGCCCAAGCTCGCGGGCGACCGGATCTTCGCTGCACACCAGGAGCATGTCCGAGACCCGGGCGACGAACGACTCGAAGGCTGCCCGAACGTCGGCCGGCGTGGGGAAGACGTCGGGATGATCGTGCTCGACATTGGTCACGATCGCCAGATTCGGAGTCAGGCCGAGGAAGGCGTTGTCGTATTCGTCCGCTTCGATGACGAACTCGGCCCCCGCCCCGGCTCGAGCATTCGTGCCGAGATCGTGAGGCACACCGCCGAGGATGAATCCCGGCTGGCCGCCGGCCTGCACCAGCGTCCACGCGATCAGGCTGCTGGTGGTCGTCTTCCCGTGGGTGCCGGCGACGGCGACGACGCGCAGCCCGTGGGTCAGCTCGCCCAGGAAGCCCTGCCGGCGCACGACCGCGATTCCGGATCGGCGCGCCTCGACGACTTCCGGGTTGCTTTCGGAGACGGCCGAGGAGATCAGGACCAGGTCGGCTCCGGTCACGTTCTCCGGCGCGTGTCCGTAGTGCACGGGGATCCCCATCGCCTCCAGGGCGAGGGCGTAGGGCGAGGCGGCCTGGTCCGAGCCGGTCACAAGGTCCCCGCGTTCGTGCAGCACCCGGGCAATAGCCGACAATCCCGCGCCTCCGATCCCGACGATATGCACCCGACGCCTCATACGAAGACGACGATGATGAACACGAACACGATGCCGACGGCGAAGTACACCTGCGGGATCGGCAGGATCTGCGGCGGCATGTAGGCCATCAGGTTGCCGATTTCTGTCGCCAGGTCCGATCCCTCCGCCGGCGGGACGATGAGCGGCGTCGGGTAGCCGGTTTGGTGAAGGTAGAACCAGATCGAGCCCACCAGCAGGTACCCATTCAACAGACCCAGCCCCAGGCCCAGGAGGATCTCTTCGAGCCGCTCGCGGGCCAGCTTCGGTTGCAGCGCGCGAATGTTGGGGGACTGGTAGCCGAAGACCGCCAGCAGAACCAGCAATCCGGCCCGCACCCCGAACTGCGTCAAGGGCGGCTGGGTCTCCATCGCCGCCTTGTAAGGCGAGATGTAGCTCTCCAGGATGGCGGTCAGGAAAAGCCCGAGGACTACGGCGCTGGTGACCAGCAGCTCCCGCGCCCAACCGCGCATGCCACCGATCAGCCCGAACAGGACGACGAACATCCCGAACACGACGATGAGGCTAACCACGCGGGCCTCCGGCGATACGTTCGATCTCGGCGGCGATTCGGCGGGCCGCATCCGGCACGGCCTGGCGGCGGGCGGCAGTGGTCATCGCCGCCAGGCCTTCCGGGTCTTCCAACAGAGCGCGCACGGCTGGGATGAGATCCGCCTCCAGGCGAGAGTCATCCAACGTCACAGCCGCGCCCCGCTCCACCAGGTAGTCGGCGTTCACGCGCTGATAGCGCCAGGCGTGCGGATACGGAATGAGAACAGCAGGCAAGCCGAAGAGCGGCAATTCCCCGAGGGTCGAGGCACCGGCTCGGGCGACGACCAGATCGGCCGACGAGAATGCCCGGGCCATCTCGTCATGCAAGTAGGGATAGGCGTGATAGCGCGCCGCCAGTGCCTCCGGCACGGACTTGCGAGCGGCCGCCACGCGCGGCCAATCCAACTCCCCGGTGAGGTGCACGACCTGGGCGACGAGCAAGAGCTCTCGCAGCCTGGCCCACGCGGCTTCGTTGATCGAACGGGCGCCGAGGCTGCCGCCGTAGATCAGGACGACGGGGCTCGACGGATCCAGGCCGAGCTCACGCCGCGCCTGATCCCGCTGCATGGGCTGGAGCGCCGGCCGGGTCGGGTACCCGGTGACGATGACGTTGGCGGCCCGCGGATGATAGCGGCGCGAGTCTTCGGTCGTCACGGCGATGGTCCGGGCGAACCTGGCCAGGAAGCGCAGAGCCAGGCCGGGCTCGATGTCCGGCACATACACGACCTTGGGCGTCCGCCAACCGGCGACGGCCGTTGGCACGCCGACGTAACCTCCCGTCAGCAGCATCACATCCGGCCGGAATCGCCTCACGTGCTTTCCGGCCGCGGCGACCCCGCGCACCAGCCGCACGGCGTTGCCGGGGACGGTCCGCCAACCCACCCCGTGGACTCCGGCGGCCGGAATGGCCTCGAACGGAATCCCGGCGCGCGGAACCAGCGAGGACTCGATCCCACCTTCCCCGCCGATCCAGAGCATTTCAGCCTTCGGTTCGAGGGCGGCGGCTATGGCCAAGGCGGGATACACGCCTCCGCCGGTACCGCCAGCCGATACCAATAGTCGAAACATGTCCTTCCATGCCCGTGTCGAGCGGTTGGCGGCGGGAGATGTTCAAGAGCAGACCCACCGCCGCCAGGGTCGTGACCAGACTGGAGCCGCCGTAGCTGAAGAAAGGAAGAGCATTGCCGGCGAAGGGCAGAAGCCCCAGCAGTACCGACATGTTGATCAGCGCCTCGGCGCCGATCCAGAACGTGATGCCGCCTCCCAGCAGCATGGCCAGCCGATCGGGGGCCTCCATGGCGATGCGGAAGCCCCTCCACAGCAAGAGGGCGAAGAGGGCCAGGATGATCAGGGCGCCGATCAGCCCGAGCTCCTCGCCGATAACGGCGTAGATGCTGTCGGTGTGGGGCGCCGGCAGCAGCCCAAACTTCTCGCGGCTGGCTCCCAGGCCTCGCCCGATCAAGCCGCCGGTGTAGAAGGCCTGCAGGGACTGCTGGACGTGATAGGAGGCTTTCTCGATGTCCACCAGCCCGGCCATGTAATCCTGCCAACGCGCCCGGCCGGTGTTGGTCAGTCGGACGAGGATGTAGCCCACCGCCCCGCTCCCCATCGTGACCAAGACCGATTGAGACACACGCGCCCCGGCCAGGTAGAACATCACCAGGGCCACAATGGCGACCGTCAGCACGGCGCTCAGGTCGGGCTGCAGCAGGATGAGGCCTCCGACGATGCCGATGATGGCCATCAGCGGCATGAACCCGTAACCCCACTCGGTCAGGCGCTCCCCCTTCGATTCCATCCACACCGCCAAATAGATGATCACTGCCAGCTTGGCCAGCTCGGAGGGCTGGACCGAGCCTGCCAGGAACGAGCGCCGCGGTCCGCTGCCGACGCTGACCAGCAGCAGCACGATCAACGCCATCATCGTGAAGAGGATCAGGGGAAGCGCCAGCCGGCGAAACCATCGGATCGGGAATCGCGAGGCGATCGCCATCATCGCCAGGCCGATCACCACATTGCCCAACTGGCGGACGAACATGGCGTTGGGGTTGCCGAACAGCCTCCACGACACATCCCAGCTGGCCGAATAGACCATCACCAGGCCGAAAGTGATCATGACGCCGACGAGTATCAACAGCCACGGATCGAAACCGAGGGCTCGAAGCCGCAAGGCGGTGGCCCGGGCGCTACGGAGAGGGACGTCGGCGCCGGTCACAGGGCCTCCACCAACTGCCGGAACCGGTCTCCGCGAGCAGCGAAATCCACGAATTCATCAAAGCTCGTGCCGCCGGGAGAAAGCAGCACGACATCGCCAGGCTCGGCGCGGCGGGCGGCCGCCTGCACGGCGGCCTCCAGATCGGACACCACATCCAGAGAGGCCGGCCCCTGCCCCGGGGCGGCGGCGATGGCGGCGGCGATCTTCGGCCCCGCCTCGCCGAACAGGATCAGGTGATCGATTCGGGCGCGGGCGAACGCGGCGAAATCACTCCAGGGGAGGTCCTTGTCGCGCCCGCCGGCGAGGAGGACGATGGGCTCGGTGAATGAACGCATGGCCGCCAGGCTGCGTTCCGGTGCCGTTGCGATGGAGTCGTCGTACCAGTCTGCCCCACGCAGGCGGCGCACGAACTCCAGGCGATGAGGCAGGCCGCGGAAGGTGCGAAGGGCCTCGGCCATGGCTTCGACCGGCAGGTCGACCGCGGCCGCGGCCGCGCAAGCCGCCAGGGCGTTGAGCAGGTTGTGATCTCCTCGGAGGCGAAACGCTTCCGCCGGACAGACCAACTCAAGGCGACCCCCGCGATCCACGGCCAATCCACCTTCTTCAAGGAAAGCGCCGCGCTCCGAGCCGGGGCGGACCCGCCCGAAGCCCAACAGCCGCCCTCGCACGGTCCGGCGCAGTTCCCACACGACCGGATCTTCCCAGCCGAGCACGGCCGCGTCCTGGGCGGTCTGGAAATCCAGAATCCGCTCCTTGGCGGCGGCGTAGGCCCGCATCGTCGCGTGACGGTCGAGATGGTTGGGGGTGAGGTTGAGCAGGACGGCGATGTCGGGCGATCGGGTCATGAGCTCGAGTTGGAAGGAGGACAGCTCGATCACGACCAGGTCTTGCGGGCCCATCTGAGGCAGGTCGAGCAAAAGCGGCTGGCCGATGTTCCCGCCCACCCAAACGCGCCGGCCGGAGCCGCGCAGGCCGGTTTCGGCCATCGCCCCGAGCAACGCGGTCGTCGTCGATTTACCGGCCGAGCCGGTAATGCCGACGACCGTCGCCGGGCATGCCTCGAGCAGGAGCTGGGAATCATTCGAGATCGGGATCCCCAGCTCCCGCGCCTGCTGTGCCAGCGGCAGATCGGCGGGAACCCCGCCGGACAGGCACAGCAGATCCGCTGCCTCGAGGAGCTCGGGCGGATGTCCGCCCAAGGCATAGGTCACCGGCAGACCCTCCAACTCATCCATGGCGGGCGCCAACGCATCGGCGGTCCTCAAATCCGTGACGGCCACCCGCGCCCCCGCGGCGGCGAAGTGGCGCGCCAGGGCCTTGCCCTGCCGGGCCAGCCCGACCACAACGACTCGCTTGCCGCGCCAGTCCGTCAACGCCCATCCTTGTCTCAGGCGGCTTTGGGCTCGGGCATGGCCACGCGCCCGGCGCGCCCTCGAGTGGCCTTGCGGGCCGAGGCGGCCCGATCCTCGATCCCGACCAGGAAGTGGTTGGGCAGGATCGAGCGGCTGGACTGCAGCGCCACGCCGGCCAGGTGGCCTTCCTTCCCATCCGCCAGCGTCACCGGATGGACCAGGCACATCGTCGGGGCGCGGCCATATTTCGTGGAGTAGAAACTGACGGCGCGCTCGACTTTGTCCTTCAGCGCCTGTGGCCCGTCGTCAAACCAAAGCATCCCTGTGTCCATGTCAGCTCCCTCTCAGCAAGGCCAGTGAGACTCCGATCATCGCCGTCAGCAGCGCCACCAGCCAGAAGCGCTGCACAACCTGCGTCTCGCTCCAGCCAATGAGTTCGAAGTGATGATGCAAGGGCGCCATCTTGAACAGGCGCTTGCCCTTCGTGATTCGGAAGTAGGCGACCTGCAGGATGACGCTCAGGACGGCGCTGACCGGGATGATGGCGATGATCGGCAGCAAGATCCATTGGCCGGTCATCAGGGAGACCACCCCGAGCGTCGCCCCCAACGACAGCGAACCGGTGCCGCCCATGAACATCTCGGCCGGATGGGCGTTGTACCAAAGGAAGGCGAAGGTGGCGCCGACGACCGTGAAGCAGAAACGCACCAGGAAGACCTGGCCCTGCAGGACGGCGATGGCCCCATAGGCGGCGAAGGCCGTGGCCGCGATCAGCCCGGCCAACCCATCCAGGCCGTCGGTGAAGTTCACGGCATTGGTCGAGGCGACAATCACGAAGGCGGCGATGGGGATGTACCAGAGGCCCAGGCTGATGCCTTCCGGATAGTTGGGAAGGTAGAGCTCGGGCGCCTGCAGCCCGTACTTCAACCCCACGGCGGCGCCGAGCGCCAGCAGGATCTGCCAGAAGAACTGCGTCCGAGCGCGCAGGCCTTCGCCGCGGCGCACGCCCTTCACGCCCAGCCAGTCGTCGACCGCGCCCAGGATGGCGTAGAACAGCATGACCAGCGTCGGCAGCAGCACCGAGCGGCCGAGCACCTGCAAATCGCTCAACAGCGACACCAGGTTGAGGACGACCGTCACGGCCAGGACCGAGATGACGATCAGCCAGCCGCCCATCGTCGGCGTACCCAGCTTCGTGATGTGACGCTCGGGACCCTCGATGCGGATCTTCTTGCCGATGCCCATCCGACGCAGGACCTGGATCATCGGCCCGCCCCAGATCACGGCCAGCAGGAAGGTGATCCCTCCCAACGAAAGCGCCATGGCCGACTCGCCCATCATGTGGATATCTCCCCGAGCGCGGCTACGATCTCATCCATGTGCATGCCGCGGGAGCCCTTGATCAGAACCACGTCCCCCGGACCGATCCGGTCACCTAGAAGCTGCACGGCTTCCTGGGACGACTCCAGCATGGTGATGCGCGAAGCCGGCATGCCAGCCCGGGAGGCCTCCTCGGCCATCCAACGCGCCCGCGGCCCGACCGCCACCAGCTCATCGGCGATCTCGGCCGCGCGCGCCCCGACCATCCGATGACCCCGCTCTTCCTGGGCCCCGAGCTCGAGCATGTCCCCGAGCACGGCGATGCGCCGCCCCTCCAACTCCCCCAGCAGGTTGAGGGCCGCCAGGACGGACTCGGGAGCGGCGTTGTAGGTGTCGTCCAGGAGAAGTGCGCCTTTCGGCCCGCGCACGGCCACCAGCCGGAGTTGCGTCTGCGAGGTCTGCAAGCCGCCGACGATTTCCTCCCACCGGAGCCCTTCCACCAAACCCACGGCCGCGGCCCGCAGGGCCGAGTGAACCGAATGCTGTCCCAGCATCGGCACCCGGACGTGGAAGTTCTCCTGTCTGTAATGCAGGACGAATCGCACGCCCTCCAGCCCCAGGCCTTCGATCTCGTCCGCCCACAGGTCGGCCTCACGTTGCAAGCCATAGGTGAAGACCCGGGCCAACGTGCGTTCGGCCATGGGCAGGACGTTCGGGTCGTCGTAGTTGAGGATCGCGACCCCTTCGGGCGCCGGCGGAAGGGCCTCCACCAGTTCGGCCTTGCCGCCGACGATGGCCTCCATGGTGCCGGCCCGCTCGAGATGCACCGGGCCGATGTTCGTGATGACGCCGACCGAAGGGCGGGCGATCTCACACAGCATGCGAATCTCGCCGGGCACGTAGAAGCCCATCTCCAGCACGGCCCGCTCATGTTCGTCGGTGAGGCGCAACAAGCTGAGCGGCAGACCGATTTCGTTGTTCAGGTTACCGGGATTGCGGAGGGTCTTGTAGCGCTGCTCCAGCAGGTCGGCGGTGACTTCCTTGGTGGTCGACTTACCCACGCTGCCGGTGATGCCGATGACCCGCGCCGGCATCTCGGCCCGCCAGGCGCCGGCAACCTGCTGCAGCGCCGGCAGGACGCTCGCCACCCGCAGACAGAACGGCGGCGCGGGGAGCTCCTCCGGCGAACCAGCCCGCAGGTCAACCACGGTCAGCTCATCCGGCATGGCGCGTTCGACCAGGGCCACCCGCGCTCCGTTGCGGAAAGCGTCGGCAACGTGCTCGTGCCCGTCGGTGCGTTCGCCGGGCAGGGCAAGGAACAGGGCCCCGGGGGTGGCGGCGCGCGAATCCACGACGGCGTCCGTCAGCTCCAGCTCGGCGCCGGCCGGGGCTGTTCCGGTCAGGGCCTTCAAGATGGTTGCCGTCGTCAGGCGTCGCATCGGTATGGAACCTCAACCGCCGGCCGCCAGCTGCTGCGGGGCTTCGGGAGGGATCTCCAACAGCACGACCAACCGCTCGACGATTTCCTGGAAGACAGGCGCCGCAACGACGGACCCCCAGGGGGAGGTCTGCGGCTTGTCCAGGCGGACGAGCACGACGAATTGAGGATTGGGCACCGGGCCCCAGCCGACGAAGGAGGCGATCGTCCACTTCGGGTCGTAGCCGCGATCGGTAGGGATTTGGGCCGTGCCGGTCTTGCCGGCCAGGATGTACCCCTGAACCGCCGCCCGCCGCGTCTCACCCTGAAGCGACTCCACCAACATCGAGGTGAGAGCCTGGGCGGCCTCGGGTCCCACCGGTTCGCCGAGCACGGTCGCTCGCGGCCGGTAGACGCCCTCGGCACTGACGATTTCGCGGACCACGTGGGGCTGGACCATGGCCCCGCCATTGGCCACGCCCGCCACGGCGGTCAGGAGCTGCATCGGGGTGACGGACACGCCTTGCCCGAAGGCATTCGTGCCCAAATCCGATTCGGTCCACTCCGGATGGCGCGGCGTGCGCAATTGGCCGGCCACCTCTCCGGCCAGGTCAATTCCGGTCAGCTGTCCGATGCCGAATTCGGTCAGGTAGCTGTAGAACGGCGAGGCCGTCAGCTTGTCGGAGGCGACGTAGGCCAGGCAGACGTTGAGCGAGTAACGCAAGCAGCCGATCATTGTCTGCGCGCCCCAGGCACTGAAGTCCCAGTTTCGGATCGTGTGGCCGCCGACTTCGATCTGGCCGGTGTCGATGAAGATGTCGTTGGGTTGGACGACGCCGGCATCGAGGGCCGAGGCCATCGTCAGGATCTTGAAGGTCGAGCCCGGCTCGTACTGGGCGGCCACCGCCGGCGTGATAGCCGACTCGTCCTTCTCGGCCCTCTCGAGCCAAGGCTCGTAGCGGTTCGGATCGAGCTCGGGGATGGCCGCCATAGCCAGGATCTCGCCCGTGCGCGGGTCCATGACAATGACCTGCCCGGCTTCCGACTCGGTCGCCCTGACGGCCTCCTCCAGCGCGATCTCGGCCGTCTGCTGCATGTCGACGTCGATCGAGAGGACCAGGTTGACGCCCGCGGGCGGATCGGCCTCGCGCCGGGCATCCGGCGGCAGGAACGAGCGCCGCACGGTGATGGCCTTGCCGGAAAGCCACTCGTCGTAGTAGCCCTCCACCCCGAAGTAGCCCTTGCCCTCCTGATTGACGAAGCCGAGCACGTGCCCGGCCAGGGAGCCATTGGGGTAGTGGCGGCGCGGTGTGGGGACCAGCTCGAGGCCGCTGAGATCCGGGGCCAGCGGATCCGCCAGGAATTCTTCGAGCACGTCGACCACGGTCGGATCCAGGACGATCGGCAAGCGCCCGACACCCGGATCGGAACGCGTCAGGCGGATGCGATACTGGCCCACGGCGGGCCAGTCGTAGGTCAGCTGGCTGTACAGGTCTTCCATCGGGAGCACGAGGATCTTCGACAGGACCGAGGCGATCTCGCGGCGACTGGTCTCGGTGAGCTGACGAAGCTCGATCTCAACGAAATACATCGTCCCGTTCGAAGCCAGCAGGACCCCGTCGCGGTCGTAGATCAACCCGCGTTCGGGGATGAGTCGTTCCTCGAGTCCGAGGCCGGCCCGGCTGCGGGCGTCGAAGACGGGCGCGTAGGGGCCGAACTGAACCCGGATCAGCTGCACCATCATCCCGGCGCCGATCACGCCCATCACGAGCATGAGGACGAAGATTCGGGCCGGGCCGGGGCGTTCGACCGGAGCTTCGTTCACCGCTCGCCTCGAATCCCGGCCAGCGCCCGCTGCAGCCACTCGCCCAGGGTCTCAGTGTAGGCGGGCGAGAAGCCGCCGCGAGATTCCAGTTGGCCCCCGATCGGCCGCGGCGCCACGAAAGCCGGCGGCGGGGTATATCCGTCGACGACCAGGTATTCAATTTCCCTGGCATGGGCCGGGTGGAAACCGAGCGACGAGGCCCGTTCGAGCATGCGCTTGGGCGTGGTGAGGTCCGCCAGGCTCCCGGTCAGCTCGCCGGAGCGCCGCACGAGCTCGGCCCGGCGTGCCTGGAGCGACAACACGTCGCGCCCGGCGCGGGCCAGGCGGGCATTGACGGCCAGATAGAGGGCGCTGACGACGAGCAATGCGACCAGCGCCAGCATGGTGTTGCTGGTCGTCCGGATCTGGACGCGCCAGGGGGCTTGCCGGGTCGCCTGTTTCGGATACCGTCGGAAGAACTGCACCTCAGACCCCGATCTTCCTTCAACTAATGCAAGGATCATGCCAGCCCCAGTCGTTCTGCCACCCGAAGCTTGGCGCTCCGGGATCTGGGGTTGCGCCCCACTTCTTCCGGCTCGGGCCGGATGGGCCTCCGGGAAACCGTTCGCAGAGTCGCCCGGTGACCGCATGTGCAGACCGGTTGCCGCGGCGGACAAAGGCAGTCGCGGCTTTCCCGCTGATAGAACCGCTTCACGATCCGATCCTCCAGCGAGTGGAACGAGATCACCGCCAACCTCCCGCGCGGTGCCAGGACCGACACCGCATCGGGCAGGGCCGCCTCGAGGGCTTCCAACTCCCCGTTGACGGCGATGCGCAGCGCCTGGAACACTCGGGTGGCCGGATGGATCGTCGAGCGTCGCGCCCTGGCCTGCCGCGCCACGACCTCGGCCAGCGACCGCGTGGTGCGCAGCGGCCGGGCGGCGACGATGGCGCGAGCCAGGCGTCGGGCATGCGGTTCCTCACCGTAGCGGAGTAGGATGTCCGCCAGCTCATGCTCCTCCCAGCCGTTGACGATCTCGTCGGCCGTCAGCGACTGGTCGGGATCGAAGCGCATGTCCAACGGCCCGTCCGACCGGAATGAGAAACCACGCTCGGCTTGGGCAAGCTGAAGGGAAGACAGGCCGAGGTCTAAGACGACTCCGTCGACCTCGCCCCACCCCTGCCGGCGCACCTCCGCCTTCAGATCGGCAAAGGAGGCTCGTCGGAGATGGACTCGTCCGGTGAATTCCGCCA
>Ga0154796_1119_pt10 | contig 12024 bp, 9 predicted proteins | sample Rifle2008BG16ft_FD_105804 | JGI IMG/M metagenome (GOLD analysis project Ga0154796, IMG submission 105804) | Gammaproteobacteria bacterium RBG_16_66_13
TCCCTCACCGCCGGGTGTGGGCTCTCTGCGAGCCGGGGGAGGACGGACGCACGCGCGTGCGCCTGGCCGCGGTCTCGCAGCGCGACCCCGGCTTCGAGGAGGAGTTCCACCGCCTGGCGGCCAAGGTGCGGGCCTCACTTGGCCGCGCGTGGCGGGACGAAGGAGGAGGTGCATAGGCATGTACGGTCTCTCCCAGTTCTCCTATCTCCTTGGACTCATTGCGCTTACGAGCGCCGCCGCCCTCTACCTCCTGAACGGCTTGGGCAACCGAGCTCTCGATCTCGCGCGCAGCAACGGACACGCAACCGTCATGACGACCGGTGCCACGATGCTGTCGACCGCCACCCGGCGCATCGGGACGATGCTGGCGGTGAACGCCTTTATCTTCCTGACGGCCTGCCTCGCGTTCCGCTGGGCCGCCGCTGGCTACGGTCCGTTCTCGAACATGTACGAATTCTCCATCGCTTTCGCCTGGGCGGCCCTGGGGATCTACCTGGTGTTCGAGCTGCGCTACGGGCTCCGTATTCTGGCGGCTCTAGTACTGCCCGTGGCAATTGGCCTGCTCCTGTATGCGGGAACGGTGCCTTCAGAGATCAAGCCGCTGGTGCCGGCGCTGCAGAACGACGTGCTGCTCACGCTGCACGTGGCGGTGGCCGTGGCTGCCTACGGTGCGTTCTCGGTTGGGTTCGGCGCGGCGGTTCTCTATCTCATCCAAGAACGCCTGAGCCTCGCGTGGCTGCCGAAGTCATCAGAGCTCGACCTCGTCGCCTACCGGTCGGTTGTCCTTGGGTTCCCGTTGATGCTGCTGGTGATCATCCTCGGCGCGCTCTGGGCGGACATCGCCTGGGGGCGGTACTGGGGGTGGGACCCAAAGGAGACCGCCTCGTTGGTAACCTTGCTGCTGTACGGAGGCTATCTGCACGCGCGGGTGCTGCGCGGCTGGCACGGGACGAGGAGTGCGCTGCTGTTGATCATCGGCTTCGCCGGCGTGCTGTTCACGTACTTTGGGAACTACTTCCTGGGCGGGCTACACAGCTATGCGTAACACACTAGCAGAGGGCAGCCAGGCGCTTGAGTCCCTGGACCTTGGGACGGTCGAAGAGGCTGACGCGTTAGTCAGGCCACTGTTCGCGCGCCCACGCCTCTGGTCCTGGCGAAACATCGTGGCCACCGCGCTGGTGGGATTGGCGGTGGCCGCCCTGGTATGGTTCTTCAATCGTCCGGGAGGTCTGTCCTTTCGGACGGTGACGCTCACAGCCGCGGCAACAGGTCCGGCACCCAAAGTGGGCAGCCCGGCGCCCGATTTCACCGTGAAACTCCTCGATGGTCAGACCGTCGAGTTGGCTGACTACCAGGGGGAGGTGGTCTGGATCAATTTCTGGGCCACGTGGTGTCCTCCTTGCCGCGCGGAGATGCCGGACATTCAAGAGGTGTTCGAGACCTACCGCGACCAAGGCCTGCGGGTGATCGCCCTCAGCATTGGCGAGCAGCGCTCTGACGTGCAAGGCTATGTCGACCGGACCGGTCTGGGGTTCGACATTGGTCTCGACTCCGACACAGCAATCGCAGCCCGCTATCGCGTTGTGGGCATACCGACGCACTACTTTGTCGACCGGGACGGAACGCTGCGGGAGATCCGCATCGGGGCGCTCAACAAGAAAGGCATGGAGGAGCGGGTTCGCAAGCTTCTGGAAGGGGTAGCGCCTTAACGGTTAGGCGGCATGAAGCTACCGGCTCAACTGATGCCCCGTCGGATGCGCAGATGCACCGGCGGGGCATCGGACTCTTGCGGCTGGTCGCTTCCGGAAGAGAGCGGACGGAGATGCTGTGCCGCGCTGCCAAGGCAGCTTCTGCCGCTGGCTTCCCGTCCAAATCATGCCGAGCGTCTGTTCCGGGAGCTGCTGGCCACGCTTGCTCTTCTCGTTCCCTGGTGGATCGCCTCGATGATCTCCTCCGGCTGAGCATGAATGACGCGCCGGTCTCGGTACACCTCAGCGGCGCTACCGCCCATCCGAACGCAGATATAGAGGCGGGGGGAGATCCCGGGCAGTGCGTCCCACATCGCTGACCCCTCTGGCACTTCCAAGACAACGACCTCCGGCTGAAAGGCCTTCAGTCTCTGCTCACTGTCGCTGGCGTGCGCGTCGATGCGGATGACCCTGAGACGGTCATCCGAGCGCAAGAGCGTGGCGATTCCTTCACCGAAGAGCGAATGGCTGGCGACTACAGCGACGCGGGTCGACGACATGGCCGGCTCCTCTGAACCCCCTGCGACCTTCCGACGCTCATGCTAGAGGAGAGCGCGGCGGTTTGCATCTCCATACTGGTAGATTTCCGCTCTGTGTCTCGCTCGCCGACAGGCACGATCCGGCAGGGTTCGTTGGCGTAGGCGTCTGTACCACAGCGCATATACCCCAAGGCCCAGTTGGTGTCCAAACCTCGCATTTGGCCCCAGCGGGCATCTCGACGTCTGAGTCAAGCGCGCCGTCCATATGCCCGTTGGCATGTGTCGCTCTGTGCCGAATTCCTGCCGGAATGTCACGGGCGATACTGCCAGCTTCCCTCGCTGAGGGCGTATGGTGGACTCGCAATGAGGGAGAAGCACTACGGAGCGAGTGCGGTGAGATTTCCCAAGGGTGTTTCGTGGATGCCGCCGAAGTGGCTCGCGGCGGTTGTGCTGGCCGTCTTCGTGCTGGCCATCGCCTTCGTCACAGCGTCCTATCTTTCGGACTCAGAATCCGGCCCTTCGGGCGCCGGCGTAAATATCAAGGAGTTGGAGGCGGCCGTCCGCGCTGACCCGGAGAGCCTGCAGGCTCGGCTCTCCCTTGCCCAGGGCTACATGGGAACCGAGAACTTTGAAGATGCTCTGACTCAGTTCCAGGAAGTCTTGAAGATCGATTCGGAAAATGAGGAGGCGCTGCTCGGCGCGGGCGTGTCCCATCTCGAACTCGAACAGACCGAGGACGCCGTTCAGGCCTTTGTCACCATCGTCTCGCAGAACAAGGAGAACCCGTACGCCAAACTGAACCAGCGGCTTGAGACGGCCCACTACTACCTGGGCCGCATCTACCGGGACCAGGGCCTCCTGCAGGAGTCGATCAACGAGCTGCGGCTGGCGCTCGAGATCAATCGCGCTGACGCCGACGTGCTCTACGAGCTTGGCCTTTCGTTCCAGGCAAGCGCGATGCATGAAGACGCCCTCAGCGCCTTCGAGATGGCGCTGGCGTTCGTACCCGACTATCTGGAGGCGTACGAGGGCATGCGGGACGCAGCGCGAGCGTTGGGCGCCGAGAAAAAGGCGGCGTATGCCGAGGCGCTGATGCTCGTCTTCGACGGCGACGTGAAGGAGGGCGCAAAGCGCCTGGAAGCGTTGGCTGAGAACTCAGAGGATTCGAGGGTCTGGTGGGCCTTAGGTTATGCGCAGGAACAACTGGGCGAGACCGATGCGGCTGTGGAGGCCTACCAGCGGGCTGTGGAGATCAACCCGGGGGAGCGCCTGGCGGCCGATGCATTGGTGCGCCTCAGCGGGCCGGAATAGGGGAGAGAGTACCCGTGCTAGGGGAGAGAGTAGCCGAGCAACGAACAGCCCGACTGACGCGCACGCGGGACCTGATGGTGGTCATGGCCATCCTGCTGCTCCTGTTCCTCGGGGGGCTAGCACTGTTTCTGTTGCTCTACCGGCTGAACACGGCGGTACCTCGTGTGCGGGTTCCCCTCCCTCAGGCCCCGTTCGTCTCAGAGAACCGCCCTGCATTTGAGGGCGTCCTGGAGGGCGTACGACGCCCCCTGTCGGTCGCCGTAAGCCCGGACGGCCAGCGCATCTACGTGGCCGAGGGATGGGGCGAGCGCGCTGTCCGCATTCTGGACGCATCTGGCCGTGAGCTGGGAACGATCGCGCCGCCGGCCACGGACGTCTTCGACCGTCAACCGACGGCCGTCGCGGTGACGCCCGACGGCACCGTCTTCGTTGTGGAGCGCATCCTCCGAAGGGTGCTGAAGTACGACGGTAACGGCAAGTTTCTCGGAGAGCTCATGCCGCCAGTTGACGAAGATTGGGCGCCCCTGGGCATCGGCGTCGACGCCAGCGGCAAGCTCTACGTTGCGGAGGCGCTAGATCTGCCAGACAGGGCGCGCCACCGCATTCTGGTCTTCGAGAGCACCGGCCAGCTCGTGAGCGTCTTCGGCAGCAAGGAGGACGACCCGGCAGGCCTCAGCTTTCCTCACGACGTTGCTGTCGATGCCCAGGGCCGGGTCTACGTGGCCACGATCGACGCCGTGAAAGTGTTCGACGAGAACGGCCAGTTCCTGTTTGCTCTGGGCGGCGGCGGCGAGGTGATGCCGGGCATTCCCTGGGGTGTGGCTGTCCACGATGATCGGCTTTATGTGGTGGACCTGACGAACCACCGCCTGCTCGGTTATGACATCTCCGGCGAGCGGCCCACGAGCTCCTTCGCCATCGGCGGCTATGGGACGGAGCTCGGGGCGCTCCGTTTTCCCCAGGGGATCGCGGTTTCCGCTACGGGGAAGCTGTTCATAGCGGACCGGGACAACGACCGCATAGCGGTCTGGGCCCATTGATGATGGGTGATAGGACTTCGGTCCTGTGAGCGCTGATCTGGGGTAGAAAGGAGGTGATGGATGCAATGAGAAGGGTTCTTGGCGTGGCGCTTGTGCTGGCCGCCATCGGCACCGTACTCCTCGTGTGGCCGAGTTCTACTTCGGCAAACAACGGACCCCACGGCGGGTATGACCTCGCAACGGACAAGTGCGCGGCCTGTCATCGCGCGCACACCGCGGTGGGAGACGACTTGCTCATCGCAGACGATGTCTACGGTCTGTGCGTGACCTGCCATGCAGGCGCCGTGCAGACGGACGTCGTGAACGGTTTGCGCACCGGTGACAGTGCTCGGCTCAACGGTGGGGGCTTCCTCGCCGTCAGCGGAGAGGCAACAACCTCCACCCATACCGTGGCAGGCCTGCCCCTTGGCGAGGGGGTCAGTACAGGCGAAGGAATCGCCTGGGGTGGCGCCGGCAGCGGCGAAGGTGTAGAAGGAGTGCTGGAATGCACAAGCTGCCACAACCCGCACGGGAGCACGAACTACCGGATCCTTAAGGACAGCAGCAACGGGTACCCGTACGACAACCCGGCGGCCCACCGTTGGGTCCCGAACAATGCGGAGCTGCTTGACTGGGTGAACCAGCAGGTGCTAGCCACGGTAACCGACGGCTACAACTACGCCGCAGGCAACGCTGCCTACTACACGACAGGCATGAACTACGACCCCGGTACCCGCGTTACGACAATCGATCCCATCAAGGGCATGAGCGCCTTCTGCGCTACCTGCCACAAGCAGTACCTGACCAAGAGCGGATCCGCCGGCAATCCGTCCACAGATGCTAACTACTACTTCTACCCGGGCACTCAGGACGCCCGGGATGGGGCACTTGACGTGGCACGGCACCGGCACGTCGTTTATCGCAGATACACCGGCACGCCTGACCAAGCGCTGCGGTTTGGAGCGACTGGTACGGCTCCGGCCAACGATCCGGTCAACGCTCCCAGCTACAACGGGTTCCAGTGCCTAACCTGCCACTTCGCGCACGGCACCAATGCGACGGCCTCTGGGTACGCCGCAGGTGTCGATCCAACGAATGACAGCGCTCTCCTCTTTTACGACAACCGCGGAGTATGTCGGTCCTGTCACCAGAAGGACAAGTAGTCCCTTCTGAGCGGTCTGGGAAGGCGAGAGTCGGCGCCTTCCCAGCACCGTCGGCTCCCTTCAGCCCATCGCGCCTGCCTGCTCTCCTCTACCTTCCGTCACGCCTAGACCTGCCAAATGGCATATAGCCATGAGACTTGTGGCCCTTTTCACAAAGCGCTGTATCGTGCATAATGGATATGACGGAAGATGTTCCAGCGTGATGCGCACCCTGCCTCCGGAGAAGGGGCACGACGACTACAATGAGTTTCCGTGGCCTGCGCTCATGGGCTATCGCCCTGCCGCTCCTATTTGTCGTCATCGTTCATTTCCTCCAGCTGTGGGTGCTGGAGCCCAGGTTCGGGGATCCGCTGGGCCACCTGGTGACCGTCCTCATCATGGGGGCCGGGATCGCCGCCTTCTCGCTCGCCGTCTTCCGCATCCTGGAAATGATGCACCAGCGGAGCGAAGCACGGAGCCGCGAGCTGGCAGCCCTGGACGCGATTGGGCGGCACTTGAGCTCCTCCCTGCGGTTGGACGAGAGCCTGTCGATCGCGATGGACGACATCGCCGAGATGACAGGAGCTGACGCGGTAGGGATAGCGCTGAGCGACGAAAGCGGCAGGCTAAGCCTCAAAGAGGCGCGCGGCGCGAGCCGCGAACGGCTCGAGGCGATGATCGGGGAAGACCCCTCAGCAGGGGCGTACGCGCCGGGAGCGGCGCTCATCGAAGGAACAGAAGGTGCAATCCGCCTCACGGTGCCACTCCAGGCCAGAGGCAAGTTGCTCGGCGTCCTGCTCGCCGATTCCAAGACCGAGCTGCGCATGACCCAGCAAGAGGCTGAGCGGTTCCTTGGCGCCGTAGCCAGCCAGGTCGCCGTCGCTATCGAACGGAGCCTCCTGATCGAGGGCCTGGAACATCAAGAGCACGAGGCACAGGCGCTGTACCGGATCGGTCTCGAGATCTCAAGGCTCCAGGATCTCTCGAAGATCCTCAGGATTGTTGCGGAGCAGGCGCGTGAGCTACTCAAGGCTGAGGTCGCCAGTGTCTGCACGATGGGGGAGCTGGAGGGTGCGCCGGCGCTGCACGAATGGAGTGGGCCGGCTAGCGCCTTCGTCGCAGAGCGAGAGAGAGGCGTCGCCCCCATGGCCATGGTGTCCCCGCACCCTGAAGGTCATCTTGGCGGCTGTGCGCTGCTGGCCGATGGCTACCGTACGGGCTGCCTGGCAGCACCGCTGATCGTCGGCACCCGCGTCGTTGGGGAGATGTGTGTCGCTCACCGAGGGCAGCGGGACTTTGGCGCGAAGGAGCGGGCGCTTCTTCGGGGGTTGGCCGACATGGCGGCGATCGCAGTGAGCAATGCCAATCTCCTGGCGCGGGAACGGGGCGTGGCTGTGTTGGAAGAACGGGACCGCCTGGCCCGAGAAATGCATGACAGCCTTGCCCAAGTCTTGGGCTATCTCCACCTGAAATCGAAGGCGACAGCGATTGTGATCGCACAGGGGGACGAAAAGCGTGCCGCCGAGGAGCTGAGCGAGATCGCTGACCTGGCGCACGAGGCCTACATCGACGTTCGTGAGGCTATCCTCGGCCTGCGGGAGTCGGTATCGCCATCAAGGAACTTGGTCAGCACGCTTTCGGAGTACGTCTCCATGTTTGGCCGGCAGGCCGGGATCACGGCTCGCTTTGAGCCTAGCGGCTCCGACAGCAAGCTAAGTCCGTCGGCGGAAGTGCAGCTCGTGCGCGTGATCCAGGAAGCGCTCACCAATGTTCGCAAGCATTCAGGAGCGCGCTCCGTCCTGGTGCGCATGGAGTGCCAGTTGGACCGCGTCCACTTCACCATCGAAGACGATGGTTGTGGCTTCGATGTGGAGCGCCTGCATGCGGGAGGAGGTCAACAGGTCGGTATTCAGACCATGCGGGAGCGAGTTGAGCGCGTGGGCGGGAACATCAGAATCGAATCAGCTCCCGGCGCTGGTACGCGCGTGAGAATCGAACTGCCGGCCGGTGAGGAAGGGGGTCGTAATGGAAACTATCAGACTGCTGCTCGTGGATGACCAGCGGCTCTTCCGGCGTGGCCTCCGAGCCCTTCTAGAGGCACAGGAGGGGTTTCACGTCGTCAGTGAGGCGGAGAACGGGCAGGAGGCCATCGACAAGGCGCGGGCCTTCCGTCCCGACGTGATCCTGATGGATGTGCATATGCCTATCCTCGGCGGCGCTGAGGCTACCCAGGTCATCAAACAGGAGATGCCAAACGCCAAGGTCATCGCGCTGACCGTGTCAGATGAAGATGACGATCTCTTTAGCACCATCAAGGCTGGCGCAGATGGTTATCTCCTGAAGGATCTCGGGCCTGACGAGCTTGAGGCCTGCATCCGAAAGGTCATGGGAGGCGAAACGCCGCTGTCGCCAGGAATCAGCGCCAAGCTGCTGCGGGAGTTTCGAGACCGGTCGTTTGCGGAAAAGAAGCGGACCTCGGAGGCGGACCTTACGTCCCGCGAAATCGAGATCCTCCAACTCATCGCGGAAGGACACAGCAACTCCGACATCGCGGCGAAGCTCTATATCGTGGAAGGGACCGTCAAGAACCACGTCCACAACATCCTCGAAAAGTTGCACTTGCAGAACCGCGTGCAGGCGGCCGCCTACGCAATCCGAGGAGGTCTGGCTTCGGTGAACGGCTCGGAGGCAGACGAGTCCGGGTCTACCGCTCGCGCGTAGCGCGGGGGCTGGGGATAGCTTGGCGGGGAGATAAGGAGAGCATGAGATGAGAATGAAGAGCGGTCCGGCCAGTCGGGCATACGGTCAGCACGCATCCTCCTCTGTGCTCTCCTCGCGCTACTCGTGGTTGTCGTAGCGTGTGGAGAGAGCGAGAGTCCGCCGAGAGATGCAACAAGCCCTGCCGTGGAGAGCCCGATGGTTGAGGCGACGACGGCGAGTAGCGCGTTCCCACTGACCGTTACCGACATGCTGGGAAGAAGTGTGACATTGGACGCCGCGCCGACGGTGGTAGCCGCCATCAGCCCAACCACCGTTGAGCTCGCATATGCCGTCGGAGGAACAAGCCTGACGCGGTCGTCTTCTTTCCGCTACCAGGAGGCTGCGGCCTCCCTCGTCGACAGTGGCCCCTCTTACCAGCCAAACCTCGAGCTCATGGTGACGAAGGCCCGGATGTGATCATCGCTGACAGCGTGCTCCAGCCCCAGCTCGTGCAGAGCCTGGAACACTGGGGGTTCCCGTCGTCTTCGCTGGCGCTGAGAGTCTTGATGACGTGCTCGCCGCATTGCGCCTCGTCGGACAGGTGCTGGGGCGCTCTGTGGAGGCCGAACAGAACGTGGCCGGGCTCGAACAGCTGGTCGCCCATCTTCAAGACCAGTTGCCGCCCGAACGGCCTACCGTGCTGATCCTTAATGGCACGCCTGCTGACTTCTTCGTGGCCAAGCCGGAGTCGTGTGTGGGCAATCTCGTGCCCTGCTCGGCGGTACGAATGTAGCTGCTGGGGCTCCAGATGTGGGCCGATTCCCTGGCTACACCAAACTGAGCCTTGAAGCAATAGTTGCCGCCGGCCCTGAGGTGATCCTGGCCATTACGGCAGGGCCTCCGGGCGAGGCCACGTTCACGGAGTCGCTCTCGTCAAATCCCGCCTGGGCCAGCGTACCTGGCGTGCAGAACGGGCGACAACCGAGATCAGCGCCGAACTGTACCTGCAGGCACCAGGTCCGCGCGCAGCCGAAACGGGTTTCGGGCGACAGCGCCGCCCCGCGCCCCTCGTCGGAGCTGTCAGACCCCGGCCGAAAGCCATCGCCCAACTGAAGATCGCGTTGAACCCGGCTACCGCGTTCTGGCCCGAGGACAATTCGTCCGCTTCGCCCACCGCTAGCTCCAATGTCCAACAACTGGGCAGGATGAGGGCATCTCAGCCTGACGTGTCGACAACCATGAAGCAGCCTTGACGCGCAGCGGTCATCCAGCCCGGCGCCGTGGGCGATCTGTGGGTGTCTCTCCCGCGCAATCCAGCTCGTTGGCCAAACATCTGCACAAACGCAAAATGGCCTTCGCGTGGCTCAGGATCAGCACAGAAAATGCTGCGTGGTGCTATGATCATCACCTTCTGGTTGCGCCAGGACTCCGTTCCTTCCAAGCAGGACGTCGCCGGTTCGAGTCCCGTCCCCCGCTCCAGCTAAATCTGGTGCAGAAGAGCCTGGTGGCACATGCCCGGCTTCACGGTAGAGCGCTGGAGTTTCGACGTCCGGCAGACTGAGGGAAGGAAGGCCCGTGTAGCCTTCCATTTTGCGCTGAGTTGCGCACCAGGCCACGATGTTTCTGTCCGTTTGTCCGGTCCTCGGGGCACGATTAGTGGCCTGCGTGCAAAGCCTGACCCGCGTGGTGTGCTAGAGTTCTCTTTCCGACTGTCATTGATCGGTGCTGGACAGCACACTATCGATCTGTACGACGATGGGGGCGAGATGATAAGGTGCCCCTTCACGATACCGTGAAATGGACCGCAAGAACTGGGCGGAGAAGTTCGCCGACCAGGTGCGACGCACGCCAGCGCTGCTCTTACTGCTGCTTCTCAGCGGAGTCATCGCGGCGGCAGGCACGGTCTTCAGCGCAGGACAGTGTGCGTGGAACGCCTACGACGAACACTTTCGATGGCGACAGTACGAGTACGATAAGATTGCTGAGCTTCGAGCGGGAATCAGTGTTGAGCGCTTCGAGGAACTGCTCGGCTCCGCACTCTTCGTTCGCAGGAATGCTGCTGGCTCCCTCACGGAGAGTAGCTTCAAGGGGCGAGACTACTGGGTACAGGCGGTTGACCTGCCCTCCCACGTAGAAAAATGATGTCGTAATAGAAACGGCCCTCGTTCGTAATCATGCACCTTGCGTGACCCTGACCTAAGCATATAATAAGGCAAAGGGGGAACTTCCCATGGCTCACGAAGTCTTCATTTGCTATGTCGAAGAGGACGGCGAGTTTGCAAGAGGCCTCGCCGAGGAACTAATGCAGAGGGGCTATAGATCATGGTATTTCCAATTGAGTCCGTTGAAAGGGGGCCCCGTCCCGGGAGTAGGCTATCTGGAACAGATGGCCAAGGCGATTAAGGAGGCCCAAGCCTTCCTGTTGGTAATTTCTCCTTCCACTTTTCCTTCCCAGCAAGTCAACAGCGAGGTCGTGCGGGCCCAAGAATCCGGAAAACCCTTCTTCCCAGTGCTGCTGGGAGTCTCACTAGATGAGGTCGCGAGAAACAGGCCGGGATGGAGCACAGCGATAGCAGATGCCGGCTCCATTGGCGTTCCGCCGCTGAGTCGTTCTGAGATTACTGACTGCATAATGTTAGGGTTCGCAGTGCGGGGGATTGATCCCGACAGAGAGGAGGATAAATCGGAAATCGGAACGCCGACCAAAATCGGTGAGGCTCAGAGAAGTCCTGTCGTGCCAGAACCAACCACGAAAAAAACCGATGAGACCGAGGAAAGACCTAGGAGGAGGAGGAGGAGGCCAGAACCCATCGAGGGCACGACAGAGCCCGCGGATGTGGTACGACCGATCGATAGAGATGAACCAGACGGGATGTCGCCCATACCGCTTGAGGATCTGGTTAAGGCCTCTGGCTTGAAGTACACGCGGCTCGAGAGCGGCAGCCTAGTAGTGGCCTTCAAGGCCGAGCGCGCCAGGCAGTTAGCAGTACAAATTACGATGCTGAAAGATGACACAGTATTGTTTCTCGCGGACATCCCTGAGCCGGGATTCCTGGGGCAAGAAGCAGCTCTTCGCAGTCTCCTGCGGATCTCTTTCCAGGCGAACTATGTCAAGGCATTGACCCTATCGGGCGATGCTTTTGATGTGGCTTTCGCTGCCGAGCTGCCAGCCATGGTCCTAAGCCCCCAGGTCGTTGAGGGACTAGTCCGTGGACTTGCCAACTTAGCCGATGTTAACGCGGGAGACCTGGCCAAGTGGCAGGACTGGGAACGCCGGCTGACAGAGTGTACAGTATCTCAGGCCACCCGCATCAAAGTAGACGTTGAGCAGGCGGAGAAAACGATTCCCGGCCTGGCAGAAGCGGCAGGACTGCCCTGTCGGCGGACGGATAGCGGGTCCTTCGTCGTTGAATGGGAAATCGGTGGCTCTAACCTTAAGTTGGTCATTCGCCCCCGTGAGCCCGTTATCTCGTGCATCGTCTACTTTGCGGATGTGAAGCCGAAAGGCGATAAGAAGAAGTATATGCGCGGTCTGCTAGAGCTGAATAGAGCTGCTAATGTAGCCAAGGTGGGGCTGGACGGCGACGGTGACGTGGCGCTGATGTACGAGGTGCCGCAGGTATTT
>Ga0154796_1062_pt9 | contig 11782 bp, 12 predicted proteins | sample Rifle2008BG16ft_FD_105804 | JGI IMG/M metagenome (GOLD analysis project Ga0154796, IMG submission 105804) | Gammaproteobacteria bacterium RBG_16_66_13
AAAGGGTTTGGCCAGAAAGCCGTTCGCGCCTGCCGCAAAGGCCTCTGCCCGGTCGGAGGGCATGGCCCTGGCGCTCACGGTGACGATCGGGATATCCCGGAAGCGATCAACCTTGCGAAGGATCCGCAGCAAGGACGCGCCGTCCGTCAGCGGCATCATCGTGTCGGACAGGATGACGTCGGGCGTGGTGTCGGTGAGGACCCACAGGGCCTCGTTCACGCTGTTGGCGCTAAGGGTCCGGAAGCCGGCGCTATCGAGGATCTCGCCCATCGCAGCGCAGTAGGCGACGTCGTCGTCAACGATCAGGATCGTCTTATCGGCACCTTGTTCGGGACGCTGAGGCATGGATGAGTCCTCGGCCACCTCTCATTAGAACAGCAGATTCGCCGGACCGCTACAGGCGCCACCTTGCAGCCAGCTTACAGCCTGCCAGAACGCCCCCCGAAGGCTGGCGCGGAGCCCTCCCAGAAGACCCCGATCACCGGAGGGGAACCCGAGTGTCGATCTCCAGCCGGGGAGTACAAGACCGGCAGCCCCGCCCCCCCAGAGGCAGCCGTCGCCCTTCCACTTCCGGCGAAGGCGCCTCCTCCAGACCGCCCGGGGCGACCCCCTCTCGGGGTATACTCGGCATCTTGGTGACTTGTACGTTCCGCGCAGAAGCCACACCTCGCGCTTTCAGGGACTGGTAGCTCTTCTCGCCCTCGCCCTCTGGCAGCGACCTGCTCTGCGGCAAGCCACAACCCACCCAGGGCCAATGCAGAACCCCCACCCACGCGGGCGGCGGGGGAATTGTGCCCCCATCGATTATCGCGGAGGCGGAGATGAAGAAACGCACCCTGTCGGTTTCAATCCTGGTCTTATTCCTTGCTTCTGCCTGTGGGTCTCTTGGGGTGGGGGGCGGAGGCGGCGCGCCACCCGAACTGCAATACATCTTCGAGGCCTCCGACAATCCGATCAGCGTCTCGCCGACGCTCGACAGTCAGCGGGTGGCCGAGGCCGTGATTCCAGTCTCGGGCGGGACGTTGAGCGTCACGGCCGCCGATGGGACCGTCTTCCGGCTCGATGTCCCCGCCGGCGCGCTGGCAATCGATACCCTGGTGCGGATGATCCCGGTCAGCGGTCTGGAGGGGATGCCTTTCGGCAGCGACCCGCTTGCCGTCCAACTTGAACCGGAAGGGCTGCAATTCTATGAATTCGCTACACTGACCATCACCCCCGTCCAGAACATCCCGATCGACCAGCAGATCGTCTTTGGGTACCAAGAGGATGGCAAGGACCTGATTCTCGCCACGCCGCTGATGGACTCGAGCGAGATCCAGATCCAGGTGCTGCATTTCAGCGGAAACGGCGTGACCAAGGGCCTGTTGGCCGATATCGGGCCGGTGCGCGAGCGACTCGGCGGGGCTGCGGAGAGGCGACTCGAGAGTGCCTTGAACGAAGCACTCATCCGTTCGAAGCAGGAAGGCGGGGATGCTGAGGCAGTCTTGGATGCCTTTACCGGGACATGGCGGCAATACGAGGAGCAGGTGCTGAAGCCGCGGCTGGCCGCCGCCGGTGAAAGCTGCGCCGCCGGGCAACTCGCCCTTCAAACGGTGTTGGGCATCGAGCGCCAGCGACAGTTGCTGGGAGCGGAGGGCAGCAGCCTTCAGGAGATCCTGATCGACAACGGGTTGATGGAAACGGTCTCGAGCATCTGCCTGAAGGAAGAATACGAGCTCTGCCGCGATGATCACATCATTCATCGGATCCTGCCTGTCTGGCTCGGGCTCGCGAGACAATATGCGATCCTGGGCGCGGCCGAAGGGAGTGCCCCCATCCCCGCCGTCGAGGAAGCCAAGGACTATGTACGAAGGTGCTTGACCTTTGAGATGCAGTTTCAGTCGCAGATGGACTTCGATGACGGCGGTGGCGGGGGCTACACCTCGTCGGTGGAATCGCAGATCGATATACAGTTCGACCCCGCGGATACATCCATGGACGGGCAGGCACCGCTGGTCAACACCGCCTTTGAATTCATAGTGACCGACTGCTCCGTTACCAGCAGCCGCGGCGGCGGCACGTTTGACGCGATGAGTCTAAGTTACATCACGGACACGCAATCCCCAACGGATGAGCTTGGGTACGTCCGCGACCTGGTTTTCGGCTTCTATCCCGGGGATACCTCCGAAGGCTTCACCATCACTTGCGAGGATCAACCGCCCTTCACGAGCCCGCCGTCGCCGCTCTGGACGGGTGGCTTCCTGGTGCTCCATGAGGCCGAAATGAGCCAGGCTGCGGGCGGGTTTGTGATGGAGGATTGGGAGATACTCGGTGGCGAGTATTACGCTAAGAGAGAGTGGATCAACGAAGACGCCAGCCTGGGCATAACCGAAGCGGGCACGTTCAAGCTCTATCATCGGCCCGAGTAACCGTCTTCACGAGGCCCCTCCACCGCTTCCTGGAACGTTGACTTCCCACGCCCACCCATCTTGGAATGGCGGCGAACCGCGTGTGCCCGGCTGGCGCCGATCCTCGGGCCGCCGGCAGTCCGCGCTTGCCTTGCCCGCCCGGCTGTCGTAGAGTGAAGACTGGCTGTCCGTGCGGGGATGCCGCGCAGTTGAAAGCCTCGGGGCCGTCAGGGTGAGGTCGGTGAATGGAGCCAGCCATGTCAGGACCTACGAGACGCATCTTTCGCTGGGCGCCCGTGATGGCGACCCTCGTCATCATGGCCTGCGGAGTCGCCGAGCCTATCGCCTCATCCGATCGGGCGTCTCCTCCTGCCGAGACTTCCGGTGCCGCTCGACCCACCGACGGCGCAGCCCCCACACAGGCGCCGTCACCCAACAGGGTGTGCGACGCAGACGTCACTGAAATCAGTATCGCATCGCAGGCAACATCGGCGATCGTCGGTGCAAGCCAGCCCCCGGGAGAGAGGAAGTACTTCTGCGTCAGGGTTCCCGAAGGCACGGCCGGCCTTACGTTCGAGCTCACCGAGGCGACTTCGGACCTGAACCTGTTCGTCGCATACCCCGACCTCGAGACGCTTCAGCAGGGGGGCGTGTGGTTCTGGACCGCGGATCCGAGCGGGGAGGTCGACAGGGTCGTCGTTGTCGAGCCTGCGCTCGAGGACTTTGTGAACCCCGGGACCTACTATATCGAGGTGTCGGCGGAGGACTTCGACGCCTCGTCGACGTTCACCTTGACGGTCCGCATCCCGTAGCCTGAATCTTACGACGAGCTCGGGCTGCTGGCCCGACAGTTCACTCCCTGACTCACGCGGAATCTCCCTAACAGTCTGGTCCGCGCGGAAGGCCCTTGCCTCCTGTAGAAGGCACACGGGCGAGACACCGCTTTTCCGTCAAATGCCTGCCATGGATACATTCACCGCAGCCAAAGTTGGCGTAGATTGGCTCGTGTCTTGGGCAACACGGGAGGACCGCGATGACAACCATCCATCACCAGGTCCCGATCCACGCACCAGTGGAGAATGTCTATGAGGCGATTTCCACTGCGCAGGGGATCGGCACATGGTGGGACAAGCAGATCGCCGTCAAGACCGATCTTGGCCTGGTGCTGGTCCACAACCCGGGCCCTGAACACGGGGCCGTGAAGATGAGGGTAGTCGAGCGGGTTCCGAACACACGCGTCGAATGGGAGTGCATCAGCCAACACCCGAGGAGCAGCCCGGCCTCCGCCTGGACGGGGACGCGCTTCATGTTCGATCTCACCGAGGCCGACGGCAACCTCGAACGAGGGCGCGATACGATCCTGGACTTCCGACAGACTGGATACGATGAGAAGAGCGAGTTCTTCGAATCGAACCGGGCTGCCTGGGGCGAGGTCCTGGGGAATCTGAAGCGGGTAGTCGAGTCGAACCGCAGCCAAGGGTCGGCGAAGTGAGCTTCCACTTTCCGGCCGTGGGAAGCGGGCCGGAGGTGCAGCAGCTTCGGCTAGAACAAGCCCCAGGCCGCGCCGGCGCCCTCTTCCATCAAGCTGGGATCCCATACGTCCATCCCCAACTCGATCCGGGTCGGCATGGCGGCGGCCTGCTCGGCCTTCGCCCGGGTCATCTCGAGCATCGCCGGGCCGTAGGGACAGAAGGGCGTCGTCAGGATGAGCTTCAACTGAACTTCGCCTTCGTTGACCTTGAGCTCGCGCACCAGGCCGAGCTCGATGACGTTGAGCCCGATCTCCGGGTCGACGACCTCGCGCAGGGCGGTGCGCACGGACCCGGCCACCTGGGGATGGGTCGAGTCGGCTTCCCAAAGAGTCTTGGTGGAGGCCTTGTCTTCACTCATGGGCTGGAACTCCCTCCGCCGGGCTCTCGATGGCGACGCTGAAAGTACAGTTGACGTCGCCATCCAAGAGGCAAGTGACCTTCTCCACCGGTAACGACAGGGCGGTGGCGATAAAGGACTGGTCGATCATGCAGATCTCGCGGTGTTGCCGGCCGATGCGGAAATACGGGCAGCTCAATTCGCGGATGACGACCTTGTCCCCATTCACCTGGACGTCGGCGTCAAAACCTTCCTCGCTCAAAAGCTCGGTTAACCGCTGGAGCTGTTGGGGTAATGGAAGGCCCGCCAACTGGGAGCCGTACGTTTCGGCCATAGCATGAGCCACGCCGGAGAACACCTCCCCGACCTCGGCTTCGGGCATACGAGCCTTGAGCTCGTCGAGCAGCCGCTTGGTCAGCCGGAAATAGCGGCTCGGGAAGAGGTCCAGGCCGGCTTCCGAGAGGCTGAACACCAGCCGGGGTCTCCCGACCCCATGGCGAACCTCCTCGGCCTGAATAAGGCCCTCGGCTTGAAGGTTGGCCAGGTGATGCCGGACTGAGACGGGGGACACCCCGGCTGCCTCGGCCAGCTCCGCAATCGTGCACTTCCTTTGGGCGCGAAGCGCCCGCAGGATCGTGTCTCGGGTCCCTGTGGTCATTATCAAGGTCAGTATAGCATGGCAGATGTCGACATGTCAATATTTCCTATATTTATAGCAGAAATCTTGACGGTTGTGAAGCTGCGTGCTATAATCCCGACGCCTACCTTGGATTGACTGAAGGAGGCGTCGGGATAATCCCAGCGCCTACCCTAGGGAAGGGTCGAAGGAGGCGCTGGGATAATCCCTGCGCCTACCCTGGAATAGGGATAGGGTGGCGCAGGGGCAGGGATAAGGCGCCGGTAAACCACACCAGGTCCTGCTCGGCGGGACCGGAGGACATGCATGGCGGCTACGCTTGAAGTGCGCGGCTTGCATGCCGCGATTGACGGCAAAGGGATCCTCAAGGGCGTCGATCTGACGGTCGATAAGGGCCAGGTCCACGCCTTGATGGGTCCTAACGGGACAGGCAAGTCCACCCTGGCCAACGTCCTGATGGGGCATCCGGCGTATACCGTCACGGCCGGGGAGATTCTGCTGGAAGGCGTCAACCTGGTCGAGATCGAGCCGGATGCTCGCGCCCGGCTCGGTCTCTTCCTGGCCTTCCAGTACCCGGTGGCGATCCCCGGACTGTCGGTCGCCAATTTCCTGCGGGCGGCGATCAACGCCAAACGGCGCGGCCTGAATCCCGAGGACAAGGGCGTCGCGGTCCCGGAATTCCGCAAGCTGCTCAAAGAGAAGATGGACCTGCTGCAGATGCCTCACGAATTCGCCGGCCGCTACCTGAACGAGGGCTTCTCCGGCGGCGAGAAGAAGCGGGCCGAGATTCTCCAACTGGCCACGCTCGACCCGAGGATGGCCGTATTGGATGAGACCGACTCAGGGTTGGACATCGACGCCCTGCGCATCGTTGCCGGGGGCGTCAACGCGCTGGCCGGCCCGGGCCTAGGCGTGCTCATCATCACCCACTATCAACGCATCCTGAAGTACATCCAACCTCACGTCGTCCATATCATGCTCGACGGGCGCATCGTGGAGTCGGGCGGGGCCGAGCTAGCCGAGCATCTCGAAGAACATGGGTACGATTGGTTGCGCGAGAAGAACCCCAATGGAGTGGTAGCGGAGGCCTAGATGAGCAAGCAAACCGACACCCAGGCCGTCGAAGGCCTGGACCGATACAAATACAGTTTCAGCGACCCCGATGAAGCGGTGTTCACGGCCGAGCGCGGCCTGAGCCGCGAAGTCGTCGAACAGATCTCGCACATGAAAGGCGAGCCGGACTGGATGCGCGAGTTTCGCCTGAAAGCCCTCGAGCATTACAAGGCTCGCCCCATGCCGGCCTGGGGACCGGACCTGGGCCTCATCAACTTCGACAACATCATCTACTACGTTCGCCCGGCCGAAGCCGAAGGTAAGACCTGGGAGGAAGTGCCCGAGACCATCAAGCGCACCTTCGACAAGCTGGGCATCCCCGAGGCCGAGCAGAAGTTCCTGGCCGGCGTCGGCGCCCAGTACGAGTCGGAGATGGTCTACCACAACATCCAGAAGCACCTGGCCGACCAGGGCGTCATCTTCGTCAGCATCGAAGACGGGCTGCGGCAATACCCCGACCTCTTCCGTGAGTACTTCGGGACGGTGATCCCGATCACCGACAACAAGTTCGCCGCCCTGAACAGCGCGGTCTGGTCCGGCGGCTCCTTCATCTATGTCCCCAAGGGCGTCAAGGTCGACCTGCCGCTGCAGGCCTACTTCCGGCTCAACATGGCCAACATCGGCCAGTTCGAGCGTACGCTGATCATCGCTGACGAAGGCTCCCAGATCCACTACGTCGAGGGCTGCACCGCGCCGGTCTACACGACCGATTCATTCCACAGCGGTGTGATCGAGATCATTGTCAAGGCGGGTGCCCGCGTCCGCTACACGACCATCCAGAACTGGTCGGTCAACGTCTACAACCTGGTCACGCAGCGGGCAATGGTCCACGCCGGCGGCACGATGGAGTGGGTTGATGCCAACTTGGGCAGCAAGCTGACGATGAAGTATCCGTCGTGCTACCTGATCGGTGAAGGCGCCCACGGCGAAATCCTGTCGCTGGCTTTCGCCGCCGCAGGCCAGCATCAGGACGCCGGCGGCAAGGTCATCCACGCCGCGCCCCATACCTCATCCAAGATCACTTCCAAGTCGATCAGCAAGGCCGGCGGGCGGACGTCGTACCGCGGGCTGCTGAAGGTGCACAAGGGGGCCCAAGGCTCTCGCTCGAGCGTGGTGTGTGACGCGCTCCTGCTCGACCCTCAGTCGCGCTCCGACACCTATCCATCCATCGAGATCGATGAAGACAACGTCACCGTCGGGCACGAGGCCTCGGTCAGCAAGATCGGCGAGGAGCAACTCTTCTACTTGATGAGCCGCGGCCTGAACGCCGAGGAAGCCGCCACGATGGTCGTCTCAGGGTTCATCGAGCCGCTGGTCCGCGAGCTGCCGATGGAATACGCCGTCGAGATGAACCGGCTGATCCAGCTTCAGATGGAGGGATCGATCGGGTAAGCCCGGCCCCGCCGGCGCGTTCCCGGGCCAGCATGCAACCGCGCACGAGTTCTCGCACCGTTACCCGGAAGCCGCGCGACCTTCGGCCGCGCGGCGTGCCGGAATTCGCCTTCACCGAGGCCGACGTCCGGCAGGTGAGCTCCGCGCTGAGCGAGCCGGACTGGCTGCTCGAACGGCGGCTGGCGGCCTGGGCACAGTATCAGGCCACGCCCATGCCGACACTGAAGGATGAGGCCTGGAGGCGAACCGACCTGTCGGGCTTCCCGGCGGACGGCGCCGCTCGCCGGCCGGCTGAGGATCTGCCGATCGATCGCGAATTGCTCCAACCCCTCACCGGCAAGCCTGGATCGGCCCTCATGGTCCTTCGGCCGGGTTTCGCGGCCCAGAGGGAGGGCGCCGCCGACCAGGGCGTGCTGTTACTGGATTGGGCCACGGCCGTCCACGATCACGAGGATTGGCTCAGGGAACACTTGGGCACCATTGTCCCCGACGGGGAAGGGAAGTTCGCCTCCCTGGCGGCGGCGCTGGCGGAAGATGCCGTCGTCGTGTATGTTCCGCCCGGTGTCGAAGCCAGCCAGCCGCTGCATTCGATCCTGTGGGCGCCGGCCCGGACGGGACTCCACCTCAGTCGGGTCCTGGTGATCCTGGGCCGAGGCTCGTCTCTCACCTACGTCCACGAAGCTGCCTCGCCGACCGAGGCCGCCGGCCAGGCGATTCATGCCGGGATTGTCGAGCTCAAGTTGGACGAGGGCGCCCGCCTCACCTTCGTCGAGCTGCAGAGCTGGGGTGAGCACGTATGGAATATCACCCACGAGCGAGCCCGCCTGGGTCGGGACTCGGCTCTCGATTGGATCTTCGGAGCGGTTGGGAGCCACCTGACCAAGAACTTCACCGAAATCGATCTGGCCGGGCAGGGCGCCGAAGGCCGCATGTCGGGTTTCTACTTTGCCGACGGCGACCAGCACCTCGACCATGACACGCAGCAGAATCACCTTGCCCCGAACGGCACGAGTGATCTGCTGTTCAAAGGCGCACTGCTCGATCGAAGTCGGTCGGTTTGGCAAGGGATGATCTACGTGGCGCCGGGCGCGCAGAAGACCGACGGCTACCAGGCCAACCGCAACCTGGTGCTCAGCCCGCACGCCCGGGCCGACTCGATCCCGGGGCTGGAGATCCTGGCCGACGACGTGCGCTGCACCCACGGCGCCACGGTTGGCCAGCTCGAGGCCGAGCCGGTCTTCTATCTGATGTCGCGAGGATTGCCGCGCCGCGAGGCCGAGCGGTTGGTGGTGGACGGGTTCTTCGCGCCGGTGCTCGAACGGGTTCCCTTCGAAGGAGTGCGGGAGCGTTTCGCTCGTATGATCGACATGAAGATGTCGCGCGGTCAATGAAGACGACACCGAACCGGGTCCGCCCGGCGACTCGAACAGGCGGTCAGCCGATGAAGAAATCAGTCACCCCCGGCCAGGTCCCGGCCGCCGGCGTGCGGCGTGTCGCCGTCGGCGAGCTGGTCGACGTCCTGTGCGACCACAACGAGGACGGGGAGCGCGTGCGCGGCTGGCTGCAGGGAGTCGTCGTTCAGGCCGACTACAAGCTGGTGGCGGTCCAGTTCCTTGAGGACGTCTACCTCACCGACGGTTGGATGGTCCCCGATCGGATCCTTTTCTGCCAGCAGGGGGCCGACAACATCCGCCCTTCGACGCGTCGGCGCTTGCGCCGGGCCCGGGCCCGGCGGCGCTGAGGGGAATGTCCGTGGCCGAGGCGAAGTTGCGGCAGGCACTTGACGTCGTGGCAATCCGCTCGGAGTTCCCCGTGCTGGATCGCGAGGCGCATCCGGGCGTTCCCCTGATCTATCTGGATTCGGCCGCCACGTCGCAGAAGCCGCGCCCGGTCATCGAGGCGATGTCGCGCTTCTACGAGCAGACCAACGCCAACATCCACCGAGGCGTGCATCGGCTGGCGGAAGAAGCTACGGCGGCTTTCGAGGACGCCCGGGCCGAGGTGGCGCGTTTCATTGGGGCGCCTTCGTCTCGGACGATCGTGTTCACACGCAACACAACCGAGGCCATCAACCTGGTGGCCCGATCATGGGGCGGGGCGAATCTCAAGCAGGGCGACGTCGTGGTGCTGACCGAGATGGAGCACCACTCCAACCTCGTGCCCTGGCAGATGCTGGCGGCCGAGCGCGGCCTTCGGCTCGAATTTATCCCGGTGACGCCCGAGGGCCGGCTCGACCTCGCTGGCTTGCCGCAACTGCTCGGGCTTCGACCGCGCCTCGTGGCGCTGGCTCACATGTCGAACATGCTGGGTACGATCAATCCCGTTGCGGAGATCGCCGAGCAAGCCCACCAGGCCGGCGCGCTGGTCTTAATTGACGCCGCCCAATCGGTGCCGCATATGGCGGTCGATGTGGGTCGCCTGGAGGCGGACTTCCTGGCCTTCTCGGCCCACAAGATGTGTGGACCGACCGGCATCGGCGTGCTGTATGCACGCGAGGACCTGCTCGAGGCCATGCCGCCCTTCCTGGGCGGTGGTGACATGATCAAGCGCGTCGAGCTGCGGTCGTTCGTTGCGAACGAGATCCCCTATAAGTTCGAAGCCGGCACGCCGGCCATCGCCGAGGCCATCGGCCTGCGGGAGGCGATCCGCTTCCTGGATCGGGTCGGGTTGGACTCCGTCCACACTCACGAGCAGCATCTGGCGACGCATGCCATCGACCGGCTCGAAGAGGTCCCTGGCGTCAAAGTGTATGGACCGCCGGCGGAAGAGCGGGGCGGTGTGGTGGCGTTCACGCTCGAGGGGATCCACCCCCACGACATCGCCCAATTGCTCGATTCGGAAGGCGTCGCCGTTCGGGCCGGGCACCACTGCGCCATGCCGGTCCATCAGAAGTTCGGGATTCCGGCCAGCACGCGGGCTTCGTTCTACCTGTACAATACCCTCGGCGAAGTCGACCGGTTGGTCGAGGGCCTCTACCGCGTGAAGAGCCGCTTCGCCTGAGGGCCGACGACGTGGACGATTTGTACCGCGAGCAGATCATCGACCACTACAAGAGCCCGCGCAAGCGAGGCACGCTCGACCCGCACGACTACAGCTATGAGGACGACAACCCGCTGTGCGGCGACCGGATTCGTATCGATGTCCGCGTCGACGGGCAGGATCGCATCACCGAGGCGGCCTTCTCCGGCACGGGCTGCGCCATCTCGCAGGCTTCGGCCGACTTGTTGATGGAGTCGGTGGTCGGCAGGTCGCTCGATGAGGTCAAGGCCCTGTCGAAGGACGACATCCTGGAGATGCTCGGAATCGAGCTGGGCCCGGTTCGGCTCAAATGTGCCCTGCTATCCCTCAAGGTCCTCAAGGCGGGCGTGTACGGGATCGAGTCGCTGGAACAGGAACTGGCTTAAGAGACTTCCCGCCTGCTCCCACGTGACTCCTCCCGCCGGCCTAATCGCCGGCGGTTTCGAGGGCCGAGGCGGGTCGCATGGACAGCGAAGCATGTACAACTACAAGGAAGTTGACGCCGCTCGGCTCGAGTTCGTGACCGTGGCGAACGTATCGGAGCTGCCTAACGGCCAACGGTTGCTGCTCGACGTGGGTGGCGACCCGATCGCCGTGTTCAATATCGCCGGAAGGTACTTCGCCATCGGCGACGTTTGCTCGCACGACGATGGGCCGGTCGGGGAGGGGGCCGTGACGGACACCGAGATCGAGTGTCCGCGCCACGGGGCCCGATTCGACCTGGCGACCGGCAAGGTCCTCAGTCTGCCCGCCGTGATCGACATCCCGGCCTACCCCGTGCGTGTAGTGGGGGATGAGGTCCAGGTCGGGTTTCCCATCGAGTAGGCGCCGGGGCGCCGGGGCACCAAGGTAAGCGTTCGGAAGCGACAGGCGCGAGGAAGCGTCAAGACGCAAGACCCAAGACCCAAGACACAGGACAGCGGTGTCGTTTGTAGCCGCAGGCTTCAACCTGCGCCCCCCTTCGAGCGCTGGGAAGCACCAGGCAAGAAATGCGAAACCAGGCTTGCGAAGAGAACCTGGTTTCGGCTCTGATTGTCATTGCGAGGCGTCCCGAGCGCCGCGGAGCAGCCCATAGCGAAGCGGAGGGACAGTCGAAGGCCGTTCGCCCCCCGTTCGGGCCGCGAGCCCCAAAGTACGTTGGAGGGAGTCTGGCCCGCCGGGGCGCACCCGTTTCGGTGCACCGGGGCGGTGCACCCGTTTCGGCCGTTCGCCACGCAGGCCGGAGCCCGCCAGGCGCCGGCCCGGACGGGGACGCCGAGCAATCTCATCCTCCCGGCCGAAGGACCCTCACGATCCGAAGTGATGAGATTGCCACGTCGCCGCTTCGCGGCTCCTCGCAATGACATGGCTGAGCGTGCGGTGGGGA
>Ga0154796_1062_pt10 | contig 11748 bp, 8 predicted proteins | sample Rifle2008BG16ft_FD_105804 | JGI IMG/M metagenome (GOLD analysis project Ga0154796, IMG submission 105804) | Gammaproteobacteria bacterium RBG_16_66_13
AGCCTCTAGGGGCGTTCAATTGAAAGCCCCTTCCGGCCCGCGCAGACAGCCGACGCCTGATGGCTTCTGGCTGACGGCTGACAGCTGACACCTAGAATCGCGGTATCATTCCGCTGGCGAGCCGCGGTCTTTCTTCCCCTGCGCTCCCCACAACGAACCTCAAAGGCCTGGAGGCCTCTTATGGCCAAGAAATGGGTGTACCTGTTTGACGAAGTTCGCGCCGCCGAACGCAAGGCTGGATCGTGGGACGGCGTGCGCGCCTTGCTCGGCGGAAAAGGGGCCAACCTGGCCGAGATGACGCGTATCGGCGTCCCTGTGCCGCCCGGCTTCACGATCACGACCGAAGCCTGCAACGCGTACATCAAGCGCGGCGGCAAGCTGCCGACCGGCCTGTGGGAACAGACCCTCAAGGCGATGCAAACCATCGAACGCCGGACCGGGAAGGGCTTCGGGGAGCCCAAGAAACCCCTGCTGGTGTCGTGCCGGTCGGGCGCCAAGTTTTCCATGCCGGGAATGATGGACACCGTCCTCAATATCGGCCTCAACGACGAGACCGCCGCCGGGATGGTCGCCCTGACGAACGATCCACGCTTCGTCTATGACGCGTACCGCCGGCTGGTTCAGATGTACGGATCGGTCGTACTGGGCGTGGCGGATGAGCCGTTCGAAGAAGTGCTGACCGACTATCGCAATCGCCGCGGGGTGAAATCCGACTCGGATCTTCCCGAAGCCGACTTGAAGGCCATCACCGAATCCTTCCAGAAGATCGTGCGCCAGCGGGCCGGACTTGAATTCCCGTCCGACCCCTACGGCCAGCTGCGCCTGGCCATCGAGGCCGTCTTCAAGTCGTGGAACGGCAAGCGGGCCATCGACTACCGCAACGCCGCCGACATCCCGCACGACCTGGGGACGGGGGTCAACATCGTCACCATGGTCTTCGGCAACATGGGCACTACCTCGGCCACCGGCGTGGCCATGACCCGCAATGCCACGACCGGCGAGAAGGAGATCGAGGGGGACTACCTCACCAACGCCCAGGGTGAGGATGTCGTCGCCGGGATCCGGACCACGAAGCCCATCAGCGAGCTCAAGAAGGAGATGCCGAAGGTCTACGGTCAGTTCGACCGGGTGGCCAAGCGCCTCGAGAAGCACTATCGCAACGTCCAGGATGTCGAGTTCACCATCGAACGCGGCAAATTGTGGATGCTGCAAACCCGCGACGCCAAACGGACCGCCCAGGCCGAGGTGCGGGCGGCGGTGGAGATGGCCGATGAGCGGCTGATCACCCGGCGCGAGGCCGTGCTGCGTGTCAAGCCGGAGCAGATCGACTTCTACCTGCACCCTCAGTTCGAAGCCGCGGCTCGCAAGAAGGCTGAACGCGTCGCCGCCGGCCTCAACGTGTCCCCCGGCGCGGCCGTAGGGATCATCGCCTTCGACGCCGACACCGCCGAACGTTGGGCCAAGGAGGACAAGAAGCAGGTCATCATGGTGCGGCCGGAGACCAAGCCGGACGATGTCCATGGCATGCTGGCCGCCAACGGCATTCTCACGTCCAAGGGCGGCCGCACTTCCCATGCCGCCCTGGTCGCCCGCCAATTCGGCAAGCCGGCGGTGGTCGGCGTCGCCGAGCTTGATATCGACCTGGACGACCGGCACATGTCGGTCAAAGGCAAGTCGTTCCGCGAGGGCGACTGGATTTCCATCGATGGCACCAGCGGCGAGGTCTACGCCGGCCAGCTGCCGACGGTCGTCCCGGATGTGACCGACCCGTACCTGATCAAGCTGCTCGGGTGGGCCGATTCGTTCCGCCGGCTCGAAGTGTGGGCCAACGCCGACTATCCCCGCGACGCAGAACGCGCCCGCCGCTTCGGCGCCCAGGGAATCGGCCTGTGCCGCACCGAGCACATGTTCTTCGAGACGACGCGGCTGCCCCAGGTCCAGAAGATGATCCTGGCCGATTCGCCCCAGGTGCGCAAGGAGGCTCTCGACGCCTTGCTGCCCTTCCAGCGCTCGGATTTCGAAGGCCTGTTCCGGGCGATGGACGGGCTGCCGGTGATCATCCGCCTGATCGACCCGCCGATGCACGAGTTCCTGCCGGCCCATGATACGTTGCTGCAGGAAGTCACCGAGCTGCGCGTGCGCGGCAACGACCGGAAGAAGCTTGAAGAGAAAGAGCGCATGCTCCAGGCGGTCGAGTCGATGCGCGAAGCCAACCCGATGCTGGGCCTGCGCGGCGTGCGACTCGGGATCCACATCCCCGAGCTGACGACGATGCAGGTGCGGGCGATCTTCGAGGCCGCCTGCCGCTGTGCCAAGGACGGGGTCGATGTCCATCCCGAGGTCATGATCCCGCTCACCTCCCATGTCAACGAGCTCAAGGTCCAGCGGGCGGCTCTCGAAGCCGAGGGCAAGAAGGTCATGCAGGAGCAGGGGATGACCATCGACTACAAGTTCGGGACGATGATCGAGATCCCCCGGGCAGCCCTGACGGCCGACGAAATCGCTCGCTATGCCGAATTCTTCTCCTTCGGCACCAACGACCTGACTCAGACCACCTTTGGAATCTCGCGCGACGATGCCGAGTCGGGCTTCCTCATGGAGTACCTGGAGAAAGACATCCTGCCGGAGAACCCGTTCGCCAGCATCGATGAGGCCGGCGTCGGCAAGCTGATGGAGATGGCAGTCCGTCTTGGCCGCAAGACCCGCAAGGGCCTCGAGGTCGGGATTTGCGGCGAACACGGCGGCGATCCGCAGTCGATCTGGTTCTGCCACAAGATCGGACTCAACTACGTGTCCTGCTCGCCCTTCCGCATTCCGATCGCACGGCTAGCCGCAGCTCAGGCGGCCCTGGGAGAGACGAACCCGGACAAGTAGAGGCGAAGCAGACCCTCACCCCAACCCCTCTCCCCCGAAGGGGGGAGAGGGGCAAGAGTCAGCGCGGCCGAAAGGCCGCGCGATGTTTCCTCTAGGGGGTCGAGGGCAATGCCAAACCCGGTTTGGCCACCTTGAGGCCCCAACCAGGACTGCCGTATGGGTCGAACCGGGTTTGGGGTTAGCTCGGGAAAAGCGCGGTGCGAAGGTACTGCGTGCCCAGGTAGAGCATGAATGCCCCAGTGACGTACAAGAGCGCCCGGTAGCGCGAAGGAGTCAGCCAGCGCCTACCCGCGCCCACGGCCGCCGCCAGGCCGGTGTCCCACGATAGATCGGCGGTCGCATGCCCGACGTAGAAGGCGGCCAAGCCGGCTACGCCTGCGATGCGGGCTTCGGCCAGGTAGCCGGCCGCGACCGTCACCCACCACGTGTACCAAAACGGATTCGACACCGTCGCCAGGGCCCCGGCCAACGCGAGCGGCGGACCCGCCCGATCGCCGATCGCGTTGGGCGTGGGCAGACGGATCGAGCCGTTCCACGCGCCCAGCAGGTAGGTACCCCCCATCAGTAGCAGGACCACACCGCCGACGAGGGCCAGCCCTTGCCGCAGGGCGGCCGAAGCCATCGTCGCCGCCAGCCCGAAGCCTATGAGAGCAACCAGGACCAGTTCGAGCGCGACGTGTCCGGCCGCAATCCCGGTGCCAGCCCGCCAGCCGCGACGCGGAGCCTCCGAGACGATGGCAGCCGTCACCGGCCCTGGAGACACCACCGCCGCCAAGGATACGAAGAAGGAGAAGGCCATCAGTCCCAGGAACGAGTCCGTCAATGGCGGCATGGGCGTCGGAGGTGTGAGGCTCGAGCCTCAGCTTCGAATGTAGCGGCGGACGTCGGGGAAGACCAGGCTGTGGCGCTCGCCGCGTGTCAGGGCGGAGCGATTGGCAGCCTCGAAGTTGGTGTGGAGCTCGCGCATGGCCCGGACCTGCCAGGCTGGAGGGTCCTGGGAAAACACGACCAGCGCCGCCGTGTACATGCCCGGGATCAACAATAGGGCCGAACCATCTTCGCCTTGGGTCGCCAGCATCCGGGCGGGTTTGGCCGGGTTGGGTCCCTGGCCGAATGTGCGAAGCATCGCCATCGAGTCCTCGGCCGACTTGGGCACGTCGCCTTCGGCGAAGAGCCGGGCCCGGTTCTGCAAATCGTAGAGGGACATGCTCCGACAGACGGCCTCGTTCAGTTGCATCAGGAAGGAGGTCTTGCCTTCTTCCAACACCACTCGCCAGCGGTCGCTCTCCGGGTGAGCCATCTGAAGCCGGAGGGCGACTTCGCGCTGGTCGAGGTAGTGCTTCTTGATCGCCCGGTATTGGGCCGCGTTGATCCGGCCCGATTGGTAATCTTCCTCCAGGCGCGCTTGCTTCTGGTCGAGCGTGAACAGCATTTGGGCGAGCTCGGGCACCAAGGCGTCCGAGTTGAACAGGGTCTCGCCGTCGGCCGCGCCCTGCTTCAATGGCCCGGTCGGAGCCGATTCGGGAGAAGGGCTAGCCGGCGCCGTCGCTCCTTTCACGAAGGGAGCGGTGGCTTCGCGGGTGAGGGCCGCCAGCCGGGCTTCCTGCTCTCGAAGCAGTTCGCGGACGGCCCGCAGCTGGCCGGTGCTGATGCCTCCGTCGCAGAATGCCATGGCCGCATCGATCAGCCGCGAGCGGGCCTTCTCGACGCGGGCTGTGGCCGCTTCCAGCGCCTGGGCACGCGCCTCGGCCTTTTCGGATTCCCTTCGGGTGAGCAGACCTCGGCGCTGGTTGGGCTTCTCGTCCACCGTCGTCCTAATGGCACTTGCCATAAGGTGATAGTACACGCTGCGGCCGCATCCCTTGAGAGGACGGTGGTACCAAGCCTCTCCGGTATAAGACGGGCCGACAAGCCCCGGCGCCCCTGCGGTATACTCGCGCACTGGCGGCTGCCGGCGATGAGCCGAGGCCGCCCGGGAGGACTGTCCGGATGGGTAGTCGCACGTTGCGGATCCTTGCGGTCCTGGCGCCGGCAGTCTTGTTGGCGGGCTGCGGCTTGGGGGGAGCCGCGGCGACCCCTACAATCTCGAGCGAAGACGTCCTGGCGACGGCTCAGGCGTATGCCGAAGCGACGCGTAACGCCGTCACGGCCACGGCGACGCCCACCCCGGTGCCACCCACCGCGACGGTCCCTCTGGCGACCGATACACCTGCGCCTACCGCCACCCCGACCTTTCCGGTGGTCACGGCCAAGTACAGCGTCGCGGTTCGAACCGGCCCCGGCGAGGTCTACCCTGCCATTGATCTCTTCCTGCAAGGGCAGACGGCCCAGGTCATCGGGCGTTTCGACGACACGCCCATCGGCACCTGGTGGTCGATCCTGAGGATCGGCCAGGGGATCAACGGCTGGGTTTGGAGTGGGGCGGTGGACCTCTCGGGCGACGTTTCGGGCGTCCCGGTCCTTGAACCGCCTCCGACGCCTGATCCCGACGACGATTAAGCTTCTAAGCCCAACCTCGCCCGGTCTTATCCACCAAGAGCTGAGGGGCATCGGACCAGCTTCGATGCCCGGAAGCGGTCGTACTTGGTGAAAGAGGACTGGTTTCAGCCGTCCCCGAACTGGATCCCCTGCGCCAGCGGAAGTTCGGTCGACCAGTTGATCGTGTTGGTCTGGCGGCGCATGTAAGCCTTCCAGGCGTCGGAGCCCGACTCGCGCCCGCCGCCGGTTTCCTTCTCGCCCCCGAAGGCGCCGCCGATCTCCGCGCCCGAAGTCCCGATATTGACGTTGGCGATTCCGCAGTCGGACCCTCCGGCGGACAAGAACCGCTCGACATTGCGCAGATTCTCGCTGAAGATGGCGCTGGATAGCCCTTGCGGCACATCGTTGTGGATTCGGACCGCGTCCTCGAGGCGCTCGTAGTCGAGGATGTACAGGATGGGGGCGAAGGTCTCACGCCGGACGACGTCGGTTTGCGCCGGCATGCGAACGATCGTGGGCTCGACAAAGTTCGGGCCGATGTCGGGCCGCATCTTCCCGCCGGTCAGGATCTCCCCGCCGTCCTCCCGGGCTTCCTCAAGGGCCTCGAACATTTCCTCGACAGAAGCGCTGGCCACCAGAGGCCCCATCAGAGTCTCGGCGTCCAGGGGATCGCCGATGCGAACTTGCGCATAGGCACGGACCAGGCGGTCGCAAAGTGCGTCCGCGATGCTGCGGTGGGCGATGATCCGGCGTGTCGAAGTGCAGCGCTGGCCGGCCGTTCCAACCGCCCCAAACAAGATAGCGCGCGTAGCCAGGTCGAGGTTGGCGTCTTCGGCGACGATGATGGCGTTGTTGCCGCCCAACTCGAGGATCGCCCGCCCGAAACGCCGGGCCAGGCTCTCGGACACTTTGCGCCCGACCTCGGTCGACCCGGTGAAGGAGATCAGAGGCACCCGACGGTCCGTCAGGAGTAAATCCCCGACCTCCCGGCCCGTGCCGATCACAAGGTTGAAGATCCCGGCCACCTGGTGATCCGCCGCCACGCGGTTCAACAGATGCTGGACGGCGATGGCGGTCAGCGGCACGTACGACGAGGGCTTCCAGATGACCGGGTCGCCGCACACGCAGGCGATGGCCGCGTTCCAGGACCATACGGCGACGGGGAAGTTGAAGGCCGTGATCACCCCGGTCGGCCCGAGTGGATGCCACTGCTCGTACATCCTGTGCCCCGGACGTTCGGAGTGCATGGTCAGCCCGTACAGTTGGCGCGACAGCCCAACGGCGAAATCACAGATGTCGATCATCTCCTGGACTTCGCCGCGCCCCTCGGCCTTGATCTTCCCCATCTCGAGACTCACCAGGTCGCCCAGCGGTTCCTTGTACTCGCGAACCAAAGCCGCCACATCGCGAACGAGCTGCCCGCGGGCCGGAGCAGGGGTGGCGCGCCATGTGAGGAACGCGTCCGAGGCGGCATCGACGACTTGCTGGTAGCTTTCGGCGGTTGCCTGGACCACCCGGGCGATCGGTTCGCCGGTCGTCGGGTTGTAGGAGACGAGCTCCTTCCCGTTGGCGTCTCGGATCCAGCCGTCCGGTCCTGTACACGCGCCGGAGTTCACGGAGTCGACGTGGAGTTTCTCGAGGAGGGCTTTCATGGGATCACCTGAGAGTTGGGATGGGCACGAGGTCAGCGTGGCACCGGGATTACCCCTTCGCGTTTGGGGGCGAGTCTAGCATGGGCGGCAGGCGCCAGCAGGCGTCAAGCGCTGGGAGCGACAGGCGCCCGGATGTGTCAAGACGCCCGACTACTCAAGACAAAAGGCCATGCGAAACCCGGTTTGCGAAGCAAACCGGGTTTCGGTTTCGGATGTCATTGCGAGGCCCCCTGAGCTTGCAGAAGGGGCCGTGGCAATCTCCTAGTTCTAACCGCGAGGCCGCCGATTTGCGGCCCAGCTATCGGGAGGGCCGAACGGATGAGCTTGCCACGGCGTGCTTGGCTTCGCTCAGCACGCCTCGCAATGACAGAAGGTGCTGCGCACGCTAACCACGTGCCACCGATGGCTGACGGCTGATGGCTGATGGCTGACGACTGACGACTGAGAACTAGTCCTTGGCCTGTCCCTGCAAGAGCCGGAGCAGCGAGCGCCTGGCCAGTAGGTCGGCGCTGACCATGCCGACCACCTGACCGTCGTCGACGACCGGCATGGCGCTGATCTCGTGGTACTCGAGCTTGCGAACGATCTCGAGCACCGTGTCGTTGGGCGCGGCGCGAACGACGCCGCGGGACATGATCTCGGTCAGGCACGCGGCCGGGCGGCCGGACTGGGCCGTTGCCCGGGTGATATCCCATTCGGTGATGACGCCCGCCAGGCCGCTGTCATCGACCACCGCCAGAATCGGGCTGCCGGATTCGACCAGCGCCGCGGCGGCTTCCTGCACCGAACGGGTGGTAGTGATGACCGGGATCGGCTCGAGGATCTCAGATGCCGTTCGATCGCCCTCCCGCGAGGCGATCCGGCGGACGCTGATCCGCTCGGCCGCCTCGGCCGGCAGCATATCGGCGTCGGAAGCCAGCATCTCGACCAGCTCGTGCATGTTGCGCCGGATGGCAGCCTCACGCGCCGCCTCTCCGGCCTTGCGGCGTTCGTCCGCCAGTGCTCTCAAGGCTTCGGCGTGTTCCACCAGCCACGCCTCGACGCCCGGCCGATCCCCCAGCAACCCGTCGGGGATCCGCAGCCCGGGAGGGGTCTTGATGAGTTTCTCTTGAGCGGCGAAGATGACCCCGCCCGAGTTGACCAGGTAGTCGGTGGCGATTAGGACGCCGCGTTCCCGGTAGACCCGACGCTCCATGCGGGCGCGGATCTGGCGCCGGGTGGGATCGGGCGAGTAGGTGTTCGCCCCCTCGACGATGACGGACCACTGTCCCATCCGGTCGACGGTCATCGACGGACGGGTCCCGGGATCCGTGTCGAGGTAGTGGGCAACCGGCGCCGCCGGAATCATGCAGAAGGCCGATTCCCGGAGGAGATCGTCCGGGTTGGTGGAGAACTTTGTCTTTCGGTCCGCCGGATGCGGGAGGAGTGTATCCCGGGCCATCGGCAGGGTGACGATGCGATCGGCCTGCCAGCGATCGAATAGGTCCGCGACGGGCAGTCCGTCGGCGGAGTACAGATAGCCTGTCTCATCGCTGATCCCGACGACCTTCGCCCCCGGGAGGCGGGTTTCGAGCGCCCGGGCGGCGTGGGCTCCCACGGCGCCAAAACCTTGGATGAGAATCGTCACATCCCCCGGCGATGGCACGGCCAGGTTGGCGAACTGGGGCAAGACGCGCAGACCTGGCATCGCCTCCAGCAGGGCTTGAAGAGCGATGATCACTCCGCCGCCGGCTGCGCCCAGTTGATCGATTCGGTTCCCGCCCATATCCACGGGCTTCGAGAGAGCGCTGTCCAGCCCATTCTCGATCGCCACCGTCTTCATGTCGGCATCGTTCGTTCCGACGTCCGGGCCGGGCAGGTAGATGTCCCGATAACGGCGGATGAGGCGGGCGAATCCGCGGACGACGGCCTCGTGATCCTTCGGCGCCAGGTCGCCGCCGGCTACGATGCCTGCCTTCCCGCCGCCGAAGGGCAGCTGCGCCGCAGCGTTCTTCAACGTCATGCCCCGCGCCAGGTTGTAGATGTCGACCGGCGTCAGGTCAGGCCGCAGGCGGATGCCCCCCATCGACGGCCGACCCATCGCCAGGTTGTCGACGACCAGATAGCCGCCGATCTCGAGGCCGGGAGTGTCATCCCACATGCAGACGAGCAGGCGCGGGCCCAGGCTGTCGGCCACGACGCCGAGCTTGTTGAGCCGGTCGACGTCGAGCGGGCCGAATTCCAGGTACGCCCGCCCTTCCTGCTTCTGAAGACGACTCTGCCAGGTGCTTTCCGGCAGGCGTTCCTTGAGGAACGCCTGCATGGCCCGGGGGATCATGATGGTGCTAGGCCTCCGTCAAGGTGTGGAAGGAAGCCATGGAGTGATTTCCACCTCATCTGACTCAGCCTCACCCCAACCCCTCTCCCTCTCAGCGGGAGAGGGGCAGGGGTGAGGGCGTTTGGCCCGCCTCGGAGAGGGGCATCGGGCCGCTCAACGAGAAGCGCAGGCGGCGCTTGGTGGTTCGTCATCTGCCAACCAGGTATGCGGACCAGTGATGACTCCTTCGCTTCCGCAGTCGACGCAGCCTACTGCGAAGAGCCCCGCAGGGAAAGCTTGCGACTACGTGCAGAAGAAGTGCCTTCCAGGCTGGGCATCACGCCGGCTGCAGCTCGGGCGCGGCGTGCAACGCCGTGGCCGCCACGAACGACAGACCGTGCTCGGTCAGGGCTCGGGCGGTCTCGTTGGCCGAGGCCACTTTGTCCAGGAAGTTCTGGGTCAGATGGTCCCAATCGCCGCTGGCCAGCACTTCCGCCCGCTCGCGGAAGTAGTCGAGGATGTCCGACGGGTGGGGGCGCGTCGGCTCGATCTCGGGCTCGCCGCCCTCGTGCTTGGCGCTGATGTTGGCGACGTGGTCGGCCAGGGCGACCAGCTCGGCGCGACGGTTGTACGGCTGCCGCACAATGCTCTTCCACGTCTCGGTGATGTGGTGCTCGAAGCGCACAACGTCCTCGAACCCGAGCGCCTTGCGGAACTGCGCCGTGATCTCCATCGAAGGGTTGTCGATCGAGTTGCTCCAGTTGAAGCCGACCAGAGGCGACGTGCCGTCGGCGCGCGAGAACAACTTGGCGCCGATGAGCGTCCACAACGCGGCGTAGGGATTGTCGTTGCCGACGAAGACCGAGATCTTGAACTCGATGTCGACCCCCAGCCGGTGGAGCAGGTAGCCCAGGAGGATGGTGCCCGAGTTGACGTTCAGGACCTGGCGAACGCCATAGTTCGTGTAGTAGTAGAGATACTCGTCCAGCCACTGCAGGGCGTGCTCGTTCGGTTGGCCGACGCCGCCGAAGTAGCCGGTGATCGTTTCCGGCCCGCCGAGGTGGACGTTCGACCCGTCGGTGCCCTTGGTGTCGAGGGTCTCGACGAAACTGGCGCCGATGATCTGCATCGCCGCGGCGAAGGCCGGCAGGTCGCCATCGGCCTCCTGTTCCTTCATCCGGCGAACCCGGATGAACCGCCCGGGCATCAGCGTCCTCTCCTCGATGGCGCGCCGGGCCGCCAGGATCACCCACGAGAAGTACTGCGCCGCGCTGACCTCCAGGGTCACCGCGAACTCGTCCAGGAACTCCATCGTCTGGGCTCGATCCCCCAGGACCTTCTTGCGGTAGTCGGCCACCGTGATGAAGGCGCCTCGGTCTCGCTGCCGCGCCAGCCAATCCAGCTCCTTGGCGAAGTCGGGATGGCCGGCGGCGACCCGCCGCAGCAGGTTCGGAAGATTGGAGGCTTCGGCCGCCTTGCGGTTGATCTCTTCGGGTGTCCCGTAGCGGGCGACGACCTCGAGGAAATCACGGATGACCTTCTGGTCCGGCGAGAGCAGCAGGCGGTTCAGATCATCGAGGCGTTCGGTGGGGATTCGGAGGCGGGAGTGCAGATTATCGGCCATGGGTCACCTCGAAGCGTCAGCCCAAGAGGTCGAGCAGTTCGCGGTATTCGTCATCCGGCATGCCGAACCAGTTCTCGGGTTGGGGAAAGGTCCGTTGGGTCACTTCCGCGGCGTACTGGTTCAAGCCTTTCTGGATCACTTCGCCGGCCTCGCCGAAGACCTTCGCCATCTTCGGGCGGAAGCGCGGGTAAAGGCCGAACATGTCGTGGTAGATGAGGAGCTGTCCGTGGGCATGCGGGCCTGAGCCGAGGCTGATGATGAAACAGCCCTCGGCCCGCTGCGTGATGACTTCGCACAGGCGATCCGGCACCATCTCGAGCAGGATGGCGAAGGCACCGGCTTGCTCGAGGGCCTTGGCGTCATCGGCGATCTTCTTTGCCTGGCGCGCGCCCTTGCCCTGGACGCGAAAACCACCCAACGCGCTGGCGCTTTGCGGCGTCAACCCCAGGTGCCCCATGGCCGGGATCCCGGCGGCGACGATCCCCGCCATGCGGTCGGCCATCTCGACGCCGCCTTCGAGTTTGATGGCGTCGCACGAGGCCTCGGCCATGAATCGCCCGGCATTCCGAATGGCCGATTCCACCGAAGGCTGGTAGCTCATGTAGGGCATGTCGCCGATGAGCCAGGCCGTCGCGGCGCCCCGCCGGACCGCCTGGGTGTGGCGGATCATGTCGTCCATCGTCACCGGCAGCGTGCTTTCATAGCCGAGCATCGTCATGCCCAGGCTGTCGCCGACCAGGATCATGTCGATCCCGGCGCGCTCCTGGAATGTGGCCGTTGGATAGTCGTAGCAGGTCAGCATGGTGATGGGTTGGTTGGCGGCG
>Ga0154796_1055_pt3 | contig 11578 bp, 15 predicted proteins | sample Rifle2008BG16ft_FD_105804 | JGI IMG/M metagenome (GOLD analysis project Ga0154796, IMG submission 105804) | Gammaproteobacteria bacterium RBG_16_66_13
TGTCCCGGTCGATGTTCGCGCCGCTCATGGCTCGCGAGATGCCGTTAATGCGGCGCATGACCCAGCCGAGCACCCGCTTTCGGCTCACCACGTGCTCCAGCAAGTAGACGCGGCCTCCCGGCTTCAGCACGCGGCGGATCTCCTGCAGACCGAGGATCGGGTCCGGCACCGAGCAGAAGACGAAGGTCGAAACGGCACTATCGAACGTGGAATCTTTGAAGTCGAGGGCCTGGGCGTCCATCAAGGCCAGCGTTACGTCGGTGCCATCTCGCTTCGCCCTGGCCTCGGCTCGGCGCAGCATCCTGGGGCTGAAGTCGATGGCGGTCGCCTGAAGTCCATCACGATAGTAAGGGAAGTTCCTGCCCGTCCCGACACCCACCTCCAATACACTGCCATCCGGGACAAGGCCCCACAGCTGCCGCCGCCACCGGCGGAAGGCGAGCCTCTCGGGCAGCCATTCCTCTAGGTCGTACCACAGGGCCACCCGGTCGTAGATGCGCCGGATGCGCTCCGTGCTTCTGTCGGCGACGTGCTCTTGTGCCGTACTCATTGCATCGCCTCCTTCCACCCGTATCCGAGTGCTAACTTTCAGGTGTGGGCTGGGTGCCGGGCTTTCGCCTGACTCGACCTGGGAGCGCGGCGTGGCAGAACCGGGTTCGAACATGATCTACGCCACCTTCTGAAGGTCGCGTCTTATCAGGTCGAACTCCTCCCGGGAGATATCTCCCCGGGCATAACGCTCCTCGGCGATGTCCATAGCCGGCGGCTGGCGTCGCTCGTCGCGCGGTCGCCAGGCTGAGATGGCCCAGCCCGCCAAGCCGATGACGGCGGCCCAGAAGAGTACGAACAGTATCCCCTCCCAGAGCATCCACCAACCCATACCGCTCTCAACTTCCCACCACACAGGCCATCACTCCTTCCTCCGCTGTTCCTGCATTCCTGGGATGTATCGCTCCGGCTCCTTCTCGAATTGTTCTTTGCAGGACCGGGAGCAGAAGTAGTAGGTATTGCCCTCATACAGCGCGGTCGCGCGCGCCCGCCCCCGGGGGATCGTCATGCGGCAGACCGGGTCTCGCGCTGAAGGGTCCCCTCCCAGTAACCGACGTATGACGCTTACCATATGCTCCTCCTTAGTGGGCGGCGGACCGGAACCCCCGTTGCGCCGTCTCTCCTGATAGAGGGCCTCGCCTCCGGGCTCCACCGTTAGCGTCCCTTCGGATCACGCACCTGCGCGTCGTGGACGTGGCCTCCCTCCTTGGCATCTTGGCTGTGTCCGCCGTGCATGCCTCTCATCATGAACCGCATCATTAGCAGACAGCCTCCAGCGATGAGCGCGATGGGCATGATATCGCTAGCTTGGCCAGTGGACGGCCCAGCGGGAGCAGTGGCCGCCGGAGGCCATCCACTGGCCCACCATGCTGTAGGTACGTCTTGCCTACCCACTGCTCTAGTGATGTCCTCCTGAGTGGGCGGCCGCCGCTGAGCGGTCCTGCACGTCCGGTTTTGCTCTCATCAGCCTCGCCTTGACCCAGGGCGTGACCGTAGGCATGAGGACGATCATCGACAGCAGGAAGACCCATCCGGCCCCTCCCAAGCGAGCAACCCAGGTGTAGTCGCCCCGGAACGTGGTCGCTGCCAGGAATAGGCCTGCGACCGTGAGAGCGATGGTCGTGTAGATGAGAGCGCTTATCCTTCCGGGCGTCATGCTTCGCCTCCTTTCGACCGTCTTAGGATGTGGATGTGGCTTGGCTCGTCCTCGGCAGGAGCGGGGCTACGGTCGCCCGCAGGGCTCTGAGGGTCGGGTTCGCTCCATGCCCAGAGGGAGGGACGGCCGTTACCGGAGCCCCAGGCCGCAGCCAGCGTGACCATCGTCGCGAGGAACAGAGCGGCAACCACTCCGGCGGTGAGCCAAACTGCCCTGTGCTCCGGCGGAATGAGTGCACTCGCTGCCGCCATGCCGCCGAGGACGACACCCAAGCTGAGGACCACAAACAGGAGATTTGACCGGGTCTCCCGCGATGTCCCCTTGCTGATCTCGGTCATACCTTCTGCACCTCCACCTCTCGTTCCCGCTGCGGCTGCGGCAGCGGCCCGGCTGTACCGGCGGCTTGCTTGCCCCGCCTGATGGGCGGACGCCAGCCGCGCATCAACATGCTGTTCAGCGTCACGCTCAGGGAGCTGATGGCCATGAGGAAGGCGGCCATCTCCGGGCTTACGACTTGCGCCGTGAAGGGATAGAGGAGACCGGCGCCGATGGGGATGGACAGGACGTTGTAGCCGAAGGCCCAAGTCAGGTTCTCTTTCACCCGCTTCATGGTGAACTTAGCCGTCTGGATGGCGGCGACGACGTCCATGATGTCGTCCTTGATGAGGATGACGTGGCCCGTCTCCTTGGCGACGTCGGTGCCGGAGCCGATGGCCATGCCTACGTCGGCCTGGGCCAGGGCCGGGGCATCGTTCACGCCGTCGCCCACCATGGCCACCCTACGGCCCTGGGCCTGGAGCTTCTGCACCTCCTTGGCCTTGTCCTCCGGCAGGACCTCAGCCAACACGCGGTCGATGCCCAGCTCTTTGGCGATGGCGTTGGCGGTGCGCCAGTTGTCGCCGGTGATCATCGCCACCTCGATGCCCATGCGGTGGAGTGTTTTGACGGCTGCGGCCGACGTCTCCTTGAGGGTGTCGGCCACGGCGATGATGCCGGCGGCGTCGCCATCTGCCGCCAGGAACATCACGGTCTTGCCCTCGTTCTCCAATCGCTCCGCTTCGGGCAGGAGGCTCTCGATATCCACGGCACGGTCTGCCATCAGCTTGCGGTTGCCCAGAAGCAGTGTGGAAAGGCCGAAACGGGCTTCCACGCCGTGGCCGGGAATCGCTTGGAAGCCATCGGGGTCAGGCAGGTCCAGGTCTCTCTCCTGGACTGCCCGGACGATGGCTTCACCCAGCGGGTGCTCCGAATTCTTCTCGACAATAGCGGCGAATCGCAGCACATCGTTCTCGCGGCCATATGACGAAACGACATCGGTCATGGAGGGCTTGCCCTTGGTCAGAGTTCCCGTCTTGTCGAAGATGACGGTCTGAAGCTTGGAGGTCGCCTCGATGGCGTCGGCGCCCTTGAACAGGATGCCGTTCTCGGCGGCGATGCCGGATCCACCCATCATGGCCGCGGGCGTGGCCAGCCCCACGGCGCAGGGGCAAGAGATGACGAGCACGGTCACCGACACCAGGAGGGCCAGGCCGAACACCCCCAGCCCGCTCAGCTCGTTGGCCGAAAGGATCAGCCGGCTCTCCGGATCGAACCACAGGTCGAACCCCACGAAGAACCAGAAGGCGAAGGTGGCAAGGGCCAGCAGGTGCACGCCCAGGATGAAGTGACCGGCGATGAGGTCGGCCAGCTTCTGGATGGGCGCCTTGGTGGCCTGGGCGTCCTCCACCAGCTTGATGATCTGGGCCAGGGCGGTCTCCTTGCCCACCTGGGTGGCCCGAAACTTGAAAGCCCCGGTCTTGTTGATCGTGCCGCCGATGACCTTGTCGCCCTGTTTCTTTTCCACCGGCATGCTTTCGCCGGTAATCATCGACTCGTCTACCGCCGAGTAGCCTTCGAGGACGAGGCCGTCCACCGGGATGCTCTCGCCGGGGCGGACGAGACAAACGTCACCGGCCCCCACCTCGTCGGCCGCCAGGTCCAGCTCCTCGCCGTTGCGGAGGACGCGCGCCCGCTTGGGCTGAAGCTTCATCAGACGGCGGATGGCCTCGGACGTGCGGCCGCGGGTGACGGCCTCCAGGTACTTGCCCAGCACGATAAAGAAGGTCAGCAGGGCAGCCGACTCGTAGAAGGTAGCGTCGGGGCCGCCGAAGCCGGCGTTGGGCCATATCGTGTTGATCACGGCGATGAAGTACGCGGCGCCGATACCGGTGGCGTAGAGCAGGTTCATGTCGGTGACGCCGCGCCTCAGCCCGTTGAAGCTGTTGACGAAGAACTGGCGGCCCGGACCAAGGACGACGGGCGTCGTCAGGGCGAAAAGCACCCACTTGTCCCCCAACAACTCCGGCACGAACCTCGGCAGGATCCAGTACTCCTGGAAGGTCCCCAGCATCACCAGGACGGCCAGCGGGATCGAAACGAAGAGGTATCTGAGCTGGCGGTTGATCTCCGCCTGGCGCGCCTGCTTCTCGCGGTCCAAGGCAGCCTCGCCCTCAACCTTCTCGGAGACCTCGTACCCCAGCTCCTTGATGACCTTCTTGATCTGGCCTGAAGTGATCACGCGCCCCAGGTAGTCCACAGTGGCGGTGTCAGTGCCCAGGTTGACGCGAACCCGGACCACGCCCTCCAGCTCGCCCACCGTCTTCTCGATAATCGATTGGCAGTGGGTGCCCATCAGGCCCAGGACCAGAAACTCGGCCCGGTCCCAGGTCACTTGGTAGCCAACGTCCGCGATGGCCCGCTCGATCTCCTCGATGCGCGTTGCGGACGGATCGAAGTGGATGCCGGCGCTACCTGCCGCGACGTTGACAGATCCCACTTCCACCCCGGGGAGGGACGACAGGGCCTTCTCCACCTTGGTGGCGCAGGTAGCGCAGGTCATGCCCGTGACCGGAAGCGCCATCTCCTTCTTCCGCTCAGGAACCCTTGTCATAGCTCCGTCCTTTCTAGGTTGCGGAACCGCGCCGGCGCACCGAACAGCAGCACCCAGGGCGGCCTGGTCACGGCGTTTCTTCGTTCGGGCCGGAGGGTACGCCTGCCTTCAGGAAACGCCCCGGCCACGAGCGGAACTCCTGCAGGCAGCCCTTGGAGCAGAAGTAGTAGGTCCTGCCCTCTCGTCTCAGGCTGCCGGCGGCCATCTCGCGGTTGATGTTCATGCCGCACACGGGATCGCGCACCATCCTCGACAACGTCTTCCATTCCGCCATCATCTCGCTCCTTGGACTTGCCGCCGCTCGGCTTCATGGTCTCCTCCGGGCAAGATGGTTCGGTACCCGGCCTGCTCGATGGCCCTCTCGAGCGCGTCCAGATCCGTCTGCTCGGGGTCGTATTCGACATACGCCATCTCGGTCGCAGGGTTCGCATAGGCCCGAATCACCCCGGGAGCTTGCTGGAGGGCCTGCTCGATGACGAGGGCGCCGCCGCCTCCACACGTTAGGCCCAAGATGGGGAGCGTTACGCGGGCTCGGCTCACAGCCGTCACCTCCCTCGCTCGAAGTTCGGGCCGGTTCCACTCGCTACCGGGACCAGAGCCGGCGTCAGCGCGCCGACCAACTTCGCGTCGGTGGCGCGCCCGCACTGGAGGCAGAGCCAGAAGGGGCCATCCAGGTCGGAGTGCAGGTAAAGGTCGCCCCCGCAGCGTGGGCATCCTTTCAGTCGCAGCATCGTGTCACCTCCGGCGAGCTGGGTTCGGCTTCTCTGCCCGCCATCTCCATGGTGGCATGCTCTGCTGAAGCCAGGCTGAATGTTCACTGAACTTCGGCTGAAAATCGTCGGCGCCTCGATCAACCGGGGAACGGACGAGCGTGTGACTGAGCAAGGGCGAGCGGGTACTGCGGTCTGGTTCGCCTAGGCTCTAGAAGGGGACGCGTCTTTAACGAGGGGGCGGCGGTTAGGGCGTCGCAGGAGGCTTGAGGGTGGCCTGCCGAGCCGTGCCCGAATCGGAAGGAACCGACAGTGGCAGCCGCACCGTGACGGTGGTACCGTGGCCGACAGCACTGTCGACCGAAATGTCTCCCTCATGCTGGTCGACGATCCATCTGACGATGGCGAGGCCTAGGCCAGTGCCGGCGGGGTCACGACTGCGCGCTGGATCGGCGCGATAGAACCGCTCGAAGACATGAGGGAGGTCCGCGGGCGAAATGCCGACACCCGTATCCCGAACGGTCAAAACGACCTCAGAGGCTGACCGCCTTAGTTCGACGATTACATGGCCGTCAGGAGGTGTGTACTTGAGGCTGTTGTCCATTAGGTTCAGCAGGAGCTGCTTCAGCCGGTCGGCATCGCCGTCCACGGTGACCGGCTCGAAGTGGGAGAGCTCCAGCCGGTGGTCCGCTGCCAGGGGGCGCACCTCGGCCAGGGCGTCCAGCAACACACGGTCTAGCTCCACCGGCCGTCGTTCCAGCGTCTGTCCCGCGTCGGCGCGGGCCAGCGTCAGAAGCTCGCCCACGATCCGAGACAGGCGTCTCGCCTCGCCGTCTAGGTACGCCAGCGCTTCGGCCCGTTCGTCGGCCGGCATGTCCGGCATGCGTGCCAGCAGGTCGACGTTGCCCTGGATGGCGGTGAGAGGCGCCCGCAGCTCATGGGCGGCGTCGGCTACGAAACGCTGTTGCGAGCGGTAGGCCTCTTCAAGGCTGGCCAGCATCTCGTTAAACGTGCGGGCGAGCCGCCCAAGCTCATCCTTGCGGGCGGGCTCCTCCAGCCGGCGCGAGAAGCCGCGGGAGGCAGCGATGGCCCGCGCCGTCTGCGTCATCGTAGCGACGGGGCGCAGGGCCGGTCCGGCCACAGCGAGACTGGTCCCTGCGGCCACCACGATGCCGCCCAGGACGACGCCGAGCATGACGAAGCGCAGGAAGCGCACCGACTCGTCAACCCGCCTCAAGGAGGTCCACGTCAGCACGTACCCGTCCCGTCCGTCAGGGCCCACAGGCATTACGTAGGCCCGCAGGCGATCGCTGGTTTGTGGGTCTCGCGCTATAGCGAAGGTGCCGCTCTCAAAGGTCTCGCCGCCGGGGAGCAAGCGTAAGAAGCGATCGTAGGCAGGGCCAGCGTCTTCGGCCAGAACTTCTGCGGGCGTCAAGACTGGCGGCTGCGGGCTGTCGCCCGTGGCTCCGAACGGCAATCCATTCGCATCATAGAGCCGGACGAGAATGTTCGGGTCTCCGGACGTAGCGACAGTCGCGGGCGGTTGTGTTGGTGAGGAGGAAGCTACTTCCTCCTCAAAGTGTTCGGCCGTGGTGACCAGTGACCGGTCGACATCCTCGTACTGGTCACGCGTGTGCAAAGTGTAGGCGGCTGCCGACGTGAGGACGAGTACCACCGCGGTCACAGCCGTGTACCACAGCGCCAGCCGCAGGCGGATGGACACGCCTACTCCTCCCGCAGGGCGTAGCCGGCGCCGCGAACCGTCTGAATGAGCCGCGGTTCGCCTTGCTCCTCCAGCTTCCTGCGCAAGGCCCGCACGTATACCTCGACGATGTTGGCGTTCCCGCCGAAATCGTATCCCCAGACCTGCTCCATGATCTGGTCCTTGGTCACGACCTGACGCGGGTGGGTCATCAGCAGGCGCAGCAGCTCGTACTCGGTGGTTGTAAGACTGATCTGACGGTCCCCCCGCTGTGCCACTCGCGCGCCCGTGTCCAGGCGCAAGTCGGCGTAGACCAGGACCTCTGGCTGCTGGCCCTCTCGCCGACGAAGGAGCGCTCGCACCCGGGCCAGGAGCACCTCGAAGGCGAAGGGCTTGGTGACGTAGTCGTCGGCGCCGGTATCGAGGCCGACGATCTGGTCTGTGGGGGCGTCTTTCGCCGTCAGCAGGAGGATGGGAAGGGAGCTATCGGCAGCGCGGAGGCGGCGACACACCTCCAGGCCATCCATCCCCGGCATCATAATATCCAAAACCACGAGCGCCGGAGGCCGTTCTCGAGCCAGTCCTAGCGCGTCGGGCCCTGAGGCTGCGGTGTCGACTTGGAAGCCTTCGTACGTGAAGCCACGGCGCAACAGGCTGGTCACCGCCGGGTCGTCGTCCACAACCAGAATCCGCAGTCCCTGCTGACTGCTCATGTCAACAGTATAGGACGTTTCTGGCCACGGGCGTAGCGGCCGAGCCGGGCATGGCTTCGGCCGAACTATCGCTTGCGCGTATCAGCGGGGACGGTGCTTACCAGTGGCCGGCGCGCCAGAGGCCTGCGTTCCCGGGTCACCACGAGCGTCCCCTGGTACATCCCCATCTCGCAGGTGAAGAGGAACTCCCCTTCGCGGTTCGGTGTGACCTCGATAGTCGTCGTTCTGTGGGCGGCCAGGGAGCGAGATATCCCAAAGTCGGGGAAGATCACCTTCTGCGAGCAGGGGTTGTCTTCGTCGCGAATGAACCTGAGGCGCAGGGGGACGCCGCGTCGCGCGACGATGACAGCTGGCCTGTAGCGTTCACGGACGATGACGCTCGCCTCCTGCACCCCGTCCGCTCCGAGGTGCGCCCGCTGCGGGCGGCTCCGAGCGTACGCCCAACCGCCCACAACGATAGCGACGCCGAGAACGGCACCGAAGGTGACCAGCGCTTCCACGAGACTCAGGCCTCGACGTGAGTGTAGCCCACCGATCTGAGCCCAGGCTGAAGACTGGCTGAAGATAGACTGAGAGCTCTAGGTTCTCAGCGCCGGTTCAGCCTGTCTTCAGCCCATCTTCAGGATTGCGCCCTACTCTGGAGGAGGGTGACCCCAATGGTGGAGTTGCGTACGTCCAGGCATGCAGCCCGTGCACTCGGTCTTCGCGGCTAGCCTTGTCTCGGAAAGGACGTCCCGCTGTGGCTAGATCACAGACGGCGGAGACTGGCGAGGCGTCTCTTCACCGACCACGGATCGCGGACAGGGTCTGGAAGTGGATCGACGAGCGGCTGGGCCTCGAAGCTCTCGCCTATCCCGTGCCGGCGCACGCGAACAGCGTGCTTTACACGCTCGGCGGCATTACGCTCTTCGGCATCCTGGTGCTCATCGCGACCGGCATCTATCTGGCCCAGTTCTACCACGCGGACCCGCCCGAGGCGCGACAGAGCGTCGAATACATCATCACCACAGCGCGTCTGGGCGACTTCGTCCGCAGCCTCCACTTCTGGATGGCGAACCTGGTTACTATAACGCTGCTGCTGCACGCGCTGCGCGTATTCGTGACGGGCGCCTATCGGGCGCCCCGCGAGCTGAACTGGGTCGTGGGCGTTGGCCTCCTGGCGGCGATGCTGGGGCTCGTGTTCACGGGCACGGTGCTGAAATGGGACCAGGAAGGCTGGGAAGCGCTCCAGCACAACGAGGAGATCGGTGAACTGCTGGGCGGAGCGGGAATCTGGTTCACGTCCGACTTCACCACCAGCGCTCCAATACTCGAGCGCCTCTTCATCGCCCATGTCGCCATCCTACCGGTGCTGCTCATCGGGCTCGTGGCGGTGCACTTCTTCCTGGTGAGATACCACGGGATTTCGTCACTGCCGGGCCGGGACGAGCAGCGCGAGGCCGGAAAGACAGACACAGCACGAGCGCTGGAGGCCGAGGGGCACGTGCCGTTCACGAACCACCTTCTCCACATATTCGGCTGGGGGCTGCTCCTCACCGCCGTGGGAAGCGTCCTGGCGCTCGTGTTCTCGGCACCGCTCGGTGAGGTCATCGACCCCGGTGAGGAGAAGACAAAGCCGCTGTGGATGTTCCTGCCGTTGTATCCGTTCGAGGACTGGTTCGGGACCAAGGCGCTGCTGTGGCTGCCGGTTGCCGGCATCATCGGGCTGGCGGCTGTGCCGTTCATCGACCGGTTCGGCTCGAGTTCCATGCGCCACCGCTGGATCCTGATTGTGCTGGCCGTCGTCGTGATCGCGGCCCTCATTGCGCTGGCCATTTACGCTCAGGCGTCGACGCCGGCGGAACACGTGCCTGGGGCGGAAGGAGAGTAGCGTGCGTCTCAACCTGGCGTTCATCGTTCTGCTGCTGACGGCCAGCACGGCCACCAGCCTGGTCTGGAGGAACTTCGCCATAGCCCGGGACGGTGACCCTTTTGCGCGCGTGGTGGTGCTTGTCGGCTCGCTGGTCGCCGTGGCGTCCGCCGTGCTGTTGGCTCGCATCGTGACGAAGGTGAGCGCTGCTCGGCGCGGCGGGAAGGGGTCCTAGCATGCGCGTACTGTGGTTGGCCCTGGCGCTAGTCACTTTGGGGCTCCTGCCCTCGGCTGTTCTCGCCCACGAGGGGACGGAGGTCTCCGTTCGCGGTGAGGTCCGCCCCAGCGGGCCCATCGAGGTCACCGGAGAGGAATTCGCCCCCAACGATGTGGTGCGGATCGAACTGCGCAAAGAAAGTGTCAACCCCATCGAGTTGGGCCGTGTACCGGCGGACGGAGAGGGCGCGTTCTCGGCGACCCTTCACGTGCCGGCGTCGGTACAGCCCGGCCTCTACCAACTCGCGGCCGAAGGACAGGAATCGGATACGACGGACGTGACGGTTCTGGAACCGGCGGAGGGGCCGGTGGACATCGAGCCTGCGCCTCTGGCCGGCGGCTCGGTCTCCAACGACCGGCCAACCAGGGAGGTCATTGGCCTCGCGGCGCTCACCGCTGCGATAGCGCTTGCTGCTGTGGGGCTGCTCTGGCTGAGCAGGACTCACCCGAAGGCTGCCGGCACCTAGCTCCCGGCGATTGCGGCGCGAGGCAAACGACGGCACTGAAGAGAGGACGGAGGCTTCGGCCAGCGCGCGGTCGCTTGTCCCGCCCTACACCTCCATCAGGTCGCGCTCGACCCGTTTCAAGAGCACGGCATTGGTGGCGACGATCAGCGAGCTGAAGGCCATCAGCAGCGCCGCCCACTCCGGCCGCAGCTCGACGCCCAGGGACGGGTACAGCGCGCCGGCGGCAATGGGAATCGCCAGGATGTTGTAGATGCTGGCCCAGAACAGGTTCTGCTTCATCTTCGTGACCGTGGCTTTGCTCAGACGGATGGCCCGCAGAACGTCCAGCGGGTCGCTCTTCATGAGCACGACCCGGGCTGTCTCGATGGCCACGTCTGTACCGGCGCCGATGGCGATACCGACGTCAGCCTGCGCCAGGGCCGGAGCGTCGTTCACGCCGTCACCGACCATCGCCACGAACTTCCCCTCGTCCTGGAGCTCCTTGACATGGCGGGCCTTGTCGGCCGGCAGCACCTCGGCAAAGACTCGCTCGATGCCCAGCTCCCGCGCCACAGCCTCCGCCGTGCGCCGGTTGTCACCGGTGATCATCGCCACCTGGATCCCCAGCTCGCGGAACCGTTCCACGGCCCGCCTGGCGCTGGGCTTGATGGTGTCCGCTACCGCAACGACACCGGCCGCGGCACCGTCGATGGCCACATACATGGGGGTGTTGCCGGCCGCTGCCAACTCTGACGCCCGCTCTTCGAGCCCGTCCAGGGACACATTGCGGTCGGCCATCAGCTTGCGGTTACCCACGAGCACGCGCCGGCCGTCCACCGTCGCCTCCAGGCCGTGACCGGCGATGGCCTGGAACCCTTCGGGCTGCGCAAGGTTGAGCGACCGCGAGCGCGCTCCTTCCACAATCGCTCTCGCCAGGGGATGCTCGCTGCCCTGCTCGGCTGAAGCGGCTAGGTGGAGCATCTCGTTGCCGTCGGCCCGTAGAGCGACCACCTCTGTGAGTTGGGGGCGCCCCTCGGTAAGGGTTCCAGTCTTGTCCAGAACTACGGCATCGACCTTGGAGACTCCCTCCAGCGTCGCCGCGTCCTTGATCAAGATGTTGCGACGGGCGCCCAGCCCCGTGCCCACGGCAACCGCCGTCGGCGTGGCGAGTCCCAGAGCATCCGGACAGGCGATAACGATGGTCGAGACGGCGAAGGTAAGGGACAGGAGGAAGTCCTCGCGGGCGAT
>Ga0154796_1039_pt7 | contig 10487 bp, 8 predicted proteins | sample Rifle2008BG16ft_FD_105804 | JGI IMG/M metagenome (GOLD analysis project Ga0154796, IMG submission 105804) | Gammaproteobacteria bacterium RBG_16_66_13
GCTGAGCGGGAGAGGGGTTGGGGTGAGGGTTTTCGGCGCATCCAGCCGATTCCTCCATGTATAATCCCCGGCGTGACCTCTCGCCTCTCGCCCGAAGCGTGGGAGGCATTCCTCGCCCGCCACCCCGACGCCCATCTGCTCCAATCCTCCGCCTGGGGAGACCTCAAGGCCCACTTCGGCTGGGAACCGGTCCGCCTCGCCCGGTCCGACTCCGGCGCCCAGATCCTCGTGCGGAGTTTTCCCTTCGGGCTTCGGCTGGCCTATGTCCCGCGCGGTCCCGTCGGGGCATGGCTTCCGGATCTCCTGCCCGACCTGATCGCCGCATGCCGCGAGCAGAAGGTTTTCGCCATCAAGCTCGAGCCCGACGCGCCCGAGGCGACCGACCTCGAGGCCGACCTCCGCCGCCACGGATTTCACCCAAGCCGGCACACGGTCCAGCCTCGCCGAACGCTGGCTGTCGACCTGCTGGCCGACGAGGCCGTCCTTCTGGGAAGAATGCACTCCAAGACTCGCTACAACATCCGTCTGGCGGAACGCAAAGGTGTCAGCGTTCGGACCTCGAGCGACCTGCCGGCGTTCCAGCGATTGCTGGGCGCAACGGCCCAACGGGACCAGTTCTCCGTGCATTCCCCCGGCTACTACTCGAAGGCGTTCGAGCTCTTCCAGCCTCGCGGTGAGTGTGAGTTGTTCCTGGCGGAGAACAACGGACGAACTCTGGCCGGGCTGATGGCCTTCACCCGCGGCTCCAAGGCGTGGTACCTGTACGGAGCCTCGTCCAACGAAGGGCGCAACCTCATGTCCACCTACCTACTCCAATGGGAGGCGATGCGGTGGGCGAAGGCACGCGGCTGCCGAGTGTACGATTTGTGGGGGATCCCCGACGAGAGCGAGTCGGTGCTCGAGGCCGGGTTTCCTACGCGGAACGACGGGCTGTGGGGCGTGTACCGCTTCAAACGGGGCTTCGGTGGAGTGAACGTGCGGACGGTCGGCGCCTGGGATCTTCCGCTCCAACCGTTCGTATACCGATTCTATGCGAACTTCGCCGGAAGACTCCGAGGCCAGGCGTGAATCTCGAACGCAGGCTGGTCACCGATCCAGGAGCATGGGACAACGCGCTCCTGGCGTTGCCCGATCCCCACATCCTGCAGAGCTGGACCTGGGGGCAGCTCAAGGAAATGTATGGCTGGCGCGCGGAGAGGTGGCTTTGGATCGAGGGCGATCGGCCTGTGGCAGCGGTTCAGGTTCTCGAGCGTCGGTGGCCCTCCAGCCACAGATGGCCCGGCGCGCGCATCCTGTACGCTCCCAAAGGCCCGGCCCTGGATTGGTCCCGCGCCAATCTGAGGGATGCCGTCCTGGCCGATCTGGCCCGATCGGCGACTCAACCCAAGGCGATCTTTCTCAAGATCGACCCGGATGTGTCCCTGGCCCCATCGCAGCGGAAGGTGGAGGACGACAGCGATCGCGCCGACGGGGCGCGCCTGTCGGCCGATCTCGCCGCAGCCGGCTGGAGGCCGTCGCGGGAACAAGTCCAGTTCCAGAGCACGCTGCGATTGGACCTCGCTCCCGACGAAACCGAGCTGCTGGCGCGGATGAAGGCCAAGACGCGCTACAACATTCGCCTGGCGGAAAGGCGCGGCGTCCGTATCCGTCCTGCGACGCTCGACGACCTCGATCGCCTGTATGCGATGTACACAGAGACGGCGGTCCGCGACGGATTCGTCATCCGGCCGAAGGCCTACTATCTGGACGCCTGGGGGCTGCCGGTACGTTCCGGTCGCGCCCAAGCCTTCCTGGCGGAGGTCGAGGGGGCCCCCGTCGCCGGGCTGATCCTGTTCCACTTTGGCCCGACGGCGTGGTACTTCTACGGCATGTCCCGAGAGGCGCACCGGGACCGCATGCCCACTCATCTCCTCCAATGGGAGGCGATCCGCTGGGCCAAAGCCCATGGTTGCCGGACCTACGATTTCTGGGGAGCGCCGGATGCGCCCGACGCCGATGAGCCCATGTTTGGCGTGTATCGCTTCAAAATCGGATTCGGGGCCCAGCATGTCCGAACCATCGGTGCCTGGGACTTACCCGTGCGACCGTTCGCCTATGGCCTGTACACTCACGTCCTGCCCGGGGTTCTCGCCGTCCTTAGAGCTCGGCAGAAAGCGAGCACCCGGCGGATGGTGGAGGCGATGCACGAGGTCTGACAGGATGTCGCACACTGGGTCGATAGGATCGTGACAACTTCCAGTTGACTCTCCCCCTGGGGCAGGCTGTATCCTGTCCTTGCGGGACGGCGGCAGCCTTGCCTCCGGCATCATCGAGCAAGCGAGGAGATCTCCATGAGCAAGAAGGAACTAAGCCGTGAGCTTCAGTCCCTCTACTTCCCTTCACCCAGAGCTCCGGTGATCGTCGACGTCCCGGCCATGACGTACTTCATGGTGAATGGAAAGGGCAATCCCAATCGCGGCCGGGAGTTCCCCAATGCTATTACCGCTCTCTACGGAATTGGCTACACTCTCAAGTTCTCCCTGAAGGAGGAGGGCCGCCCATTCATCATCATGCCTCTCGAAGCCCTTTGGTGGACCGCCGGCAGCTCGTCCTTCGATTCGAAACGCAAATCCGGGTGGGCGTGGACTGCCATGTTGGCCAGCCCTGAGAAGGTACGCAGTTCGGACTTCGAGAAGGCGGTCCGGCAAGCCTCGGCCAAGAAGCCCGACGTCCACTACAACGCCGTCCGAATGGAGACGTGGAAGGAGGGTCGCTCCGCCCAGATCCTCCACATCGGCCCGTACGCGGCGGAGCAACCAACGATCGAGCGATTGCACGCGTTCCTTCGGGCGGAGGGCTTCCGGCCGCGGGGCAAGCATCATGAAATCTATCTCGGTGACCCGCGCCGCTCAGCACCGGAAAGACTCAGGACGGTGGTCCGCCAGCCGGTGGAGCGCGCCTAAGGTTCTTCCACTCTTGTCCTCTCCACATCCTGAGCGTAGCGAGCCCCGAGCGGCGACGAAGGGGCGACCGCAGTCGAAGGACGGGTTCTGCCCCGGCAGCAAAATGGCCCCGCGCTTCGACACCCCTTCGCCCCTATCCGGGGCGCTCCGCAGGGCTCAGCGCGTGGGCCACGAAGGGAACAGAGTTGCCACGTCATTCGTTCTCCGTCGCTTCCCCAGGAAGGCGCGCTCAGCACACCACCGCGGAGGAGCCATGACCAGTGGTCGACTGCCACGCCTTGCCTTCGCCCACCTCCCCACTCCGATCGAGCTGCTGCCGCGCCTGTCGGCGGCCGTCGGCGGGCCGAGGTTCTCGGCGAAACGCGACGATCAGACGGGGTTGGCGCTGGGCGGCAACAAGGCGCGCAAGCTCGAGTTCGTTTTGGCCGAGGCGCAGGCCAACGGTGCGCGAACGCTCATCACAACCGGGGCCGCCCAATCCAACCAGTGCCGCCAGACTGCGGCCGCCGCCGCCCGCTTCGGGTTCGACTGCATCCTGGTCCTCCCCGGCGCGCCCCCGCCGACCGCTAACGGGAATCTGTTGCTGGACCACCTGCTGGGTGCCGAGGTCGTCTGGAGCGGCGCCGAGGCGGCCGGCGATGCTATGCAGCGCGCCTTCGACGAGGCCTGGGCTGCCGGGCGGCGACCCTATCGAATCCCCTACGGCGCCTCGAGCCCCGTCGGCGCGGCGGGCTACATCGCCGCTATGTTCGAATTCGTAAAGCAGGCTGGCGAGGCAGATGTGATGATCGTCGCCTCGTCCTCCGGAGGCACGCAGGCCGGGATGGTCGCCGGGGCGCGGCTGGCCGGGTTCAAAGGCCGGGTGCTCGGCGTGAGCGTCGACGTGCCCGCCGAAGAGCTGCGAAGCCGCGTGGCGGGGTTGGCGAGTGAGTCGGCCTCGGTCTGGGGCCAACCCTTGAAGGTGACGCCCGACGAGGTCGAGGTCACCGACCGCTATGTCGGCAGAGGCTACGGCGTCCTGGGCGAAGTGGAGCGCGAGGCGATCCGTCTGTTCGCCCGCACCGAAGGTCTCCTGCTCGATCCGGTATACACGGCGAGGGCGGCCGGCGGGATGATCGATATGGCCAGGCGAGGCGAGTTGAAGCCCGGGGAACGTGTGCTCTTCTGGCACACCGGCGGCTACCCGGCCTTGTTCGCGTACGCGGATCAGCTGGGAACCCCCAACCCGTCTTCCTAGCGGAAGACGGGTTTGGGGCTAGATTCGCCCTCGCAGCCCCCGCAACTCAAACACTTCGATCGGCGCTTGTTTTCCCTGCACCTGGATCGCGGGATGATCGATCAGGTCGAGCTCGGCCTCGATCGGCCGGGCTGTTGCCCGGCTGATCAGGATTTGCCCTTCGGCGGCGTGCTCCTGCAATCGCCGGGCCGTGTTGACGCTGTCCCCGATGGCGGTGTACTCGATCCGCCGCTCGGTCCCGACCAATCCCAACAGGGCCGGGCCAGCGTGGACTCCGATGCCGAACTCGAGACGCACGCTTTCGGGAAGGTCCCGGTGCAGCGCCCCGACGGCTCGCTGGATCGCCAGCGCGGCGCGGGCGGCGCGCAGCTGGTGGTCCGGTTGGGCGATGGGAGCGTTGAACCAGGCCATGACGGCGTCGCCCAGGAACTTGTCGATCGTGCCTTCTTCCTGAAGGATGGCTTCAGCCGCCGCAGCCAGGTACCGATTGAGGATCGCCACCAGGCTCGCCGGGTCGGTCGATTCGCCCAAGGTGGTGAAACCGCGGATATCGGCGAACAGAGTCGTGATCTCGCCCAGCTTGCCTCCGAGTTCCAGGCGGTCCGGGTCGAGCTGGTCGATGACGGCCGGGCTGACCATGCGCCCGAACAGCCGCCGCTGAGCTTCCAGGCGGCGTTTCTCGGTAAGGTCTTCGACCACGAAGGTCACACCGCGTGTGGTTTGATCGGCGGTCTTGAGCGGCGTCAGGCTCAGGCTCAAGTCCACCGGACCGCGTTCCCCCAGGGTAGGATGAATCTCGAGCCCGAGGACGCGCCGCTCCGAGTCCTTGACCTCGGCCACCAGCGGTTGCAGCTCGGGTGAGAGTTCCGGCAGCAGCTGGTTCAACGAGGAGCCCAACAGCGCGGCGCGCGACCGACCCAGGATCGCCCCGGCGGCCCGGTTACACAGGGTCACCTGGTCGCCGACATCGGAGGTGAGCACGCCGCTCTCGATCGAAGCGAAGACGTCCTCCATGAGGGTCTTGAGCTCGGTGACCTCGTCCAGGGTGCCTCGCACCGAGGCGAACAGCCGGGCGTTCTCGACCGCCACCGCCGCTTGATTGGCGAAGGCTGTGAGCAGGTTGCGTTCTCGCTCGGAGAACAACCCCTCCCGCGCCCGGTTGTCGGCGTAGATCACGCCCGTCAACGCCCCCTTGACCTTGAGCGGCACCGCCAGAATCGAGCGCAGGTTGTAAGCGATGATGCTCTCCTGGCCGTCGAAGCGAGGATCGGCCTGGGCGTTGGTCGTCAGCACCGGGTCACCCGAGCGCGTCACCCGATCGACGAGCGTCCGGCTGATTTCCTGCTCGCCGGCGCTGAGGCTGGCCCGTTCCCAGTTGCGTGCGACGACGATATCGAGCTTGCCGGACTCGTTGCGGAGCATCAGGAAGGCGCGCTCGGCTCCTGTGAGCCGGATAATGGTGTCGATGACTTCGTTGAGGACGACGGGCAGCTCGAGCGAGGAGTTGACGACTTGGCCGATCTCGGCCAGCGCCACCAGGTTGCGCCGTTCCTGTTGCATCTCTTGCACAGTCGACCGAAGCGTCAGCAGGCTGCCGCTGAGTTGACGCAAGGCCTCGATCAGACCGGCCGGGAACGGCGTCCCCCCCTTCCCCATGGCGACGCGGAAGGCGGCCAGCTGAGCCCGGATGTCTTCCGCCGTCCGGCTCAAACGGCCCAGCTGTTCATCTGGACCCAGTCGTACGGTGGGTTCAACCACGAAAGGACACCCCGCGAGGATTATAAGGCAGTGGTCAGTGGTCGGTGGTCAGTGGCCAGCAATGACCGCGGAGGTACCAAGCACGGTCCGCTCTCGCCACTGGCCACTCACCACTCACCACTAGCTTAGAGCTCGCGCCGATACATACGGTGGGCCTTGTAGAAGTCCACGCCGAAACTGCGCATCTCGCGCTGCATCGGCAGGTTCTCGACTCCGATCTGAACCAGGTCGGCATGCTGGAAACCGCCCTCGTGGACGCTCTTGTACATCTCGCTGAAGAGGATCGCCGTGCCGCCCAACCCGCGATCGCCGGCCAGCATCCCGGCGCCGTTTACGTTGATCCACTTCGTCCGGCGCATCTCCCACAGCAGGTCGAGCCACCCGAGCGGGAACAGCCGGCCGCGGTTGCGTTGGAGCGCGGCCGAGACGTCCGGGTAGGCGAAGAGGAACCCGACGGCTTCGTCCCCTTGCAGGACGACCTTGATCAACCGGGGATCGGCGAACCGCACCATCTGATCGGCGATCCTGTGGATCTCATCGTCGGTCAGGGGAACGTTGCCGGCCGTGCCGCCCAGGCTGGCGTTGTAGAGGCTGCCGAGTTGGGGCGCCAGAGCCCGCAGGTCACTGCGGGTTCGGTAGCAGGCGATGCGCAGGCCCCGGCGGCGCATGGCTCGGTCGGCCAGGGCGTGAATCCGATCGGGAAACGGGCGATCGGCGCTCAGGTACCCGGATACGATTTCGCCCGTGGGCGTGAACCCCTGCCGGAGCAGCATCCGCTCGTAGTACGGCAGGTTGTATGGAATCCCGAAAGCCGGGCGATGCTCGAAGCCGCGCACGAGCAGGCCGAGACCATCCATGGCCGTGAAACCTTTGGGCCCGACCATGGCGTCCAGTCCTCGAGCGCGCGCCCATCCAAAGCCCGCTTCGAATAGGGCCGAGGCCGCGGCCTCATCATCCTTGACTTCGAAGAGCCAGAAGAAGGCCGTGCGCTCGTGGTTGAAGTCGTTGTGATTGCGGTTGTCCAAGACCGCCAGTCGGCCGACGGTCAGCCCGCGATCCCGCGCCATGAAGAACGCAGCCTCCGAGTGGTCGAAGAAGGGATTCCGTTTCCGGTCCAGCGCTGCGCGGGCTTCGATCGCCAGGGGCGGCACCCAGACCGGCGTCGAGGCATAGAGACGATGGGGGAAGCTCAGGAATTCGCGGGCGTTGTCTGGCTGCCGTGGGTCTACGACGACGATGTCCATCGGTCCTCCAACTGGCGAGGTGGCCGCAGGAGTCTCAGCGAACGGGCCTGGTTTTCCGACGTCTTGGGTTCGGGCGCCGGCGGACGAGGCCCGATAGAAACGGGATTCCGCGGCGGACAAGCCAGGCGCGCACTAGGCTGGGGCGAGCGCGATTCCACTCTTCCTCTTCGAACTTGCCGTCCATCGGACCCAAGCCGTATCGCTCGAGGGAATAGGCTTCAGCGACCGCTTTAGCGGCCGGGCCGACGGCAGGGAGACCCGAAGCGAATGCCTGGGCTTGCTCGGCGGGTGTCGCAGCCGGTCCGGGCGACAGTCCCAGCCAGTGAGCCCACCGGACCAATGACCGATAGGCGCGCCGCGACGGTGCCGAAGCCCACCATCCCCAGCCGTGCAGGCCAAGGGCTGCATCCTCAGGGCCGTCGGCATGGCCGACCAGCCTGTGGCGGAAGATCATATAGGCCGCGGCCGCCAGGGCGACCACAAGCGCAGCCAGGCCCCAGCCCCATGGGCGCGCTGCGGTCCCGGCGGGACCGAGAGTGACGTCTTCCACGTCGCCGGCCGGGCTGAACAACGGGTCCTCGCCTGGAATACCGCCTCCCGGCAGGGACGCATCGCCGCCGTCCGGCCCTGTCAACCCTGGGTCGAGTTCAGATCCGGGCCCACCCGCCTCCGTGCGGATCAGCGCAGGTTGCGATCGGGTCGGCTCGAACTCGACCCAGCCAAAGGACGGGAAGAAGACCTCCGGCCAGGCGTGGCTGTCGATCGCCGAAACGTAGTAGGCGTTGCGCTCCGGGTCGTACTCGCCTTGGGCGAACCCCACCGCCAGGCGGGCGGGGATGCCCAACGATCGGAGCATCAGCACTTCGGCGCTGGCGTAGTAGTCGCAGAATCCTGTGCGGGATTCGAACAGGAACCACTCGATCGGGTCGACGCCTTCCGGAGGCGCCTCGGCATCGCGCTGGTAGCTGATGTTGGAACGCAGCCAGGTCGTGACGGCCACCGCCTGATCGTAAGGAGTTTCGGCGCCGGCGCCGATCGATTCGGCCAGTTCGAAAACTCCCGAGGGCAGGTCCTCGGGGACCTGCAGGTAACGCGCCACCACCCAGGCCGGATAGACCTTGCCCGCCCCTCGCAGCGAATCAGCCCTGGGGACGGCCAGGCTGCTGACGACGCGATACGTCTCGCCTTCGAGGACGAACTGGCGAGCCGTGACCTCCTGAACGTCGAACCCGTCCAGACCGGTCGCCAGCGTTTTCCATTCCGTTTCGCGGTTGACCCAGCGCGGCTGCGGCGGAACATACAGGAGATGCATGGCCGACACCTGGGCGGTGATGGCGAATTCCTTGTCGACCCTGCCGGCGTAGGCGGGCAGCGCCAACCCGCCCTCGCTGGGGTCGAAGGGAGCCAGCGGCGCCTCACCGACGGCCCATCGTCCGGCCGCATACGTGTCGAGGACGCGCGCTCGCCAGTAGACGCGGGCTCCGGCCTCGGGCGGCGCCTCGGGCTGGGCGACGAACATCGGCTTCTCGGGCGGCAGCCGGCCGGCGCCGAGCTCGAGGCTGTCGCCGAAGGTCTCGCTGACGACGGTCACCGGGTAGCGCAGTCCGCCGAACGCGTCGGAGACGAGTTCGCGAACGTTGCCCAACAGCCCACCCGAATCGTTCCACGCCGCCGAGACCTTCTCATAGGCAGTGAAGCCTGGCAGGAGCCAGGCGACGGCCACCAACAGCGCCCCGGCAATCAGGCCGGCGCGGGCGATCTGGTAGGAGGCATCGCTCGGCACCAGGGCTTTCCATTGGGCCCAGGTGTCGCGCCGCAGGCTCATCTCCGTGCGTAGGGCAAGCACCAGGGCCAGGAGCAGGTAGATCGGGACGTAGTGCGTGAGGTTCAAGCCGCCCCGGTACAAATGCATGTTGACGGCCAGGGCGAGGCCAGGGATCAGCAGCGCACCCCAGAATCCCTGCCTTCGAAAGATGACCCACGATCCGTAGCAGCCGAGGATCCAGAACAACCCGGTCATCAACAGGACGAACATCAACGGGTCGCGGCTTGGTTCTCCCTTGGCCAACGTGAAGAGAAACGCGCCGCTCCGCCCGACGAGGTCGGCCACCCGTTCACCCCAGGTGAGGGACGGTTCCAGCGTTCGCCCCAACCACAATCCGAGGAAGAAGACTCCGTAGCCGAAGCCGAAGCTGAAGGCGGTCCGACCTTGGAACCGGCTGCGCGCCAGGAGCAGGCCCAGCAATCCCGAGAATACTGCCGCTCGAGGGACAAGGCCGAGGTGGTCGGCCCAGTCGGCGGATTGAAAGGAGACGCCGGACAGGTAGATAGCTGCCAGCCACAGCACGACGGTGATGCGATCGAGCGCCGCCGTGGAAATCCGGGCCTGAGAGCGAACGTGGGGCAGGGCTTCGGCAGTCATCGGCGTGGGAGGAGGCTGCGTGCGCGCCTCACTCGGCTAGTGTAATGCATCGACCGGGGGCCGTCCCCCTCCCTGCCCTCCCCCTTTCAGGGGGAGGGTAAGGGCCGTCTCACCGCCCCGGTGCACCGAAACGGGTGCGGCCCGAAGGGGGAGAGGGCCGTATGCGGTATCATGCACCCGCCGACATGTTCGCCACCCGATCGCGTCGAACGCTCTACGTCTTCCTGGCCAGCATCGTCATCGCCACGATCCCGTGCTATTGCGCGGCGGCGATCGCCATCCGCCGGGCGCCGGGCGATGCTACGCCGACGGCCACCGCCACCACGTCCTCCAGTCCATCTCCTACCGGGCTGCTTCCGACCCTCACGCGGTCCAGCGAGGCCACGTCCGCTTCGACAGCTACTGCCACCGGCACCGGTTTCGTACCGCCGACCGCCACCCTGTCTCTGACTCCCTTCCCCAGCAGCACGGCCACGCCCAGCCCGAGCCCGACCACGCCGCCAACCGAAACCACTGCCCCGACCGAGACCGACACCCCCGTACCGCCCGACACCCCCGTACCGAGCGACACGCCGCCGAGCGGGTAGCCGGGCGCGGAAAGGCAGCGCGATCCACGCGCTGAGCCCTGGGGAGCGCCCCGGAGAGGGGCGAAGGGGTGTCGAACGCGGGAGCCTCGGTGCTGCCGAAGGTGTCCAATAGCAGGTGGCCATACTGCTGACGCCGAGGCGAGTCTGTCCTTCGACTTCACTCGGGGCTTCGGCTTCGCTCAGCCCCTCGCTGCGCTCAGGATGTGAAACGGAGGAAGCGTTGAACACCTAGCCCCGCGCTTCGACGGGCTCAGCGCGGGGATGGCAACGCTCGCCCCATCCTTCGACAAGCTCAGG
>Ga0154796_1062_pt17 | contig 10370 bp, 8 predicted proteins | sample Rifle2008BG16ft_FD_105804 | JGI IMG/M metagenome (GOLD analysis project Ga0154796, IMG submission 105804) | Gammaproteobacteria bacterium RBG_16_66_13
CGCCTCCGGATTCGGCCTCGTCCCTTCGGGCATTTCGGTCCTATTCTCAGGATGGCAATCTTGGCTGGTAGGGTGGGTCCGCCCCGGACTCCTCCCGGTTGGCGCGGCGCTCCTGTTGTTCCTTGCCTATGAACCCCTCGTGGCTTTGGTGGGATTGGTCGAAGGCGTTCGTTCAACGCGAAAGCATGATGGCCTCGGCCGCTGGCTGGGCCTGTGGGCTGTCGTGGCCCTGGCGCTCTTCCTCGCACGCATCGGCCGCGCTCCCGAAGACATCCTGTGGCCCCTCCTGCCCGTGACGCTTGCAGCGGCGCGGTTTGTCGGCCGTGAAAGCGAGAAACTGGACGCCCTGGTGTTTCCGGCGATCGCCGGAGCCCTGACATCCGTCCTGTTGATGATGGGCGCGTTTATCGGGATCCAGCTGTCGGCCTATGCCAGCGGATTGGGCCCGGCCGCCGACGTCGCAAGCCCCGGATTGCGGCTTGCGATCGCAGCCGGGGCTGTCGCGGTCGCCGTTGTTGTCACGATCTTGGTCGGGTTTGGCTGGGACTGGCAGGCTGCCCGATCCGGGAGCTACGGGGCGGTCGTGCTGCTCCTGCTGGCGGCGACAGTCTCCTCCTCGTGGTCGCTGAACGTCTCAGGCGACCCCGATCTCGAGGTTGAGATCTGGCGGCCGCGTCAGACGGCAACGGGTCTGCAACGGGCGAGGGACACGCTGCGGAGTCTGGCCTTCTTCGACACCGGGACGCGCAGCATGGCGATGGCGGCTTCCCCTTCTGTGCCGCCCAACGTCGCCTGGGCCCTGCGGGGGTTCTCGGAGTACGTCCCTGAGGAGGTCGGACCCGGACGCGCGCCTCCGGCGATTTTGCTCCCCGAATCGCAACCGCTGCCCAGGCTGCCCGCCGAGTATCTGGGCCAGAGTATCTCCGTCGAACACGCCTGGGGTTGGGAAGGCGGCTGGCCGCCCCAGATCCTTGATTGGTGGCTGCGTCGCTCAGGGCCGATGGACTCGACCCACTGGGTCCTGTACGTCCGCCAGGACGTGGCGACTCTCACGCGCCCTCCGGACGCCCCCTGAGGTCGCCGTGCCCCCGCCTCGGGTGATCGCTATCGACGGGCCCGCCGCCTCCGGCAAGACCACTTTGGCACAACGGCTGGCGGATCGGCTCGGCTATCTCTTCTTCGATACCGGCGTCATGTATCGGGCCGCCACCTTGGCGGCCCTGCAGCGCAAAGTGGCGATCGACAACCAGGCGGAAGTGGAAGCAATTGCCGAAGGACTCGAGATCGACGTCCGGCCATCCAGCCTCACGGATGGCCGCCTGTACGATGTCATCGTGGATGGGAGCGATGTGACCTGGGCCATCCGGTCCCGGGCGGTGGACGCGCAAGTCTCGCAGGTTTCCGCCTATGCTGGAGTGCGTCGGGCGATGACGAAGCGGCAGCGCCAGATCGCACGGAGAGGTCGGGTGGTTATGGCCGGCCGGGATATCGGGACGGTTGTCATGCCCGAGGCCGACGTAAAACTCTACGTCATCGCCAGCCGAGACGAGCGGTCGCGCCGGCGCTACCGGGAGCTGATCGACCGCGGGGAATCCGCCGACCTGGAGGCGATCGACGCCGCCATGCAGGCGCGCGATCGATTCGATGCCTCGCGCGAGCTAGCCCCGATGCGGCCGGCGGCCGATGCGCACGTCTTGGACACGACCGCTCTGACCATCGACGAAGCCGTGGAGCGCGCCATGGAGTGGGTGGGAGCTTAATGCACACTCCCGCGACAACCTTCACGGAACCCTCGGGTTTGCCGCTGCGGGCCGCCGCAGCCTACAACCACGCGCGTCTCGAGGGACGGAGGCGTGCCCTGCGTTGGTTGATTCACAACGTGGCCTTTCGGTTCCTGGTGAAAGTCGACGGAGTCGAAGGCCTGGAGAACCTGCCGGGGCAGGGCGGGGCGATCGTGATGATCAATCACATCGCGTTCGTCGACCCGGTCGTCGTCATGGGACTGCTCCCGCGCAACATCGTCCCGATGGCGAAGATCGAAGCCTATCGCTACCCGGTCTTCGGTCTGCTGCCTCGAATCTGGGAGGCCATCCCGGTCCGCCGCGGCGAGGGGGACCGGGCGGCTTTGCGCAAGGCGACGGATGTCCTCAAGGCGGGTGAGGTGGTGTTGGTCGCGCCGGAGGGCACTCGAAGCCCATCCCTGAAACGCGGAAAGGAGGGCGTGGCCTTCCTGGGCTGGAAGAGCGGGAGCCTCATCATCCCCACGGCTGTGGAGGGGACGGAGGGCTTTCCGTCCGTCTCGCCGAGCCGGTGGCGGCGGGCCGGCGCCACTGTCCGGTTGGGGAGGCCTTTCCGCTTCAAGCCCACCGAGGAGCGCCCGGGCCGCGAGGCACTTCGCCAGATGACCGATGAAGCCATGTACATCCTGGCTGGTTTGGTTCCGGAACGCCGCCGGGGTGAGTATTCTGACCTGGCCGAGGCGACCACGGAGTGGATAGATTTCGCATAGGCATCTGGCGGGACAGGCGTTCATCGTAGGGTTTATAATCGTGCGTGTCGATCGCTTGGAGGTGAGTGGGATCTTGGGATAGGTCGGCGAGCGCATGGCCCCGCCCGTATGAACGATTGGGACGGGGTGACGAGGAGGAGGGTTCTCCGCCGCGAGGCGGAGCCAACCGGGCCAGGCTGCGGCTCCCCACCGCTGCCCCGGGAAAATCGAAAGATCAGCGGATGCCCTCTGGGCGAGTCACCGCCCAACCCTCTCGCGAGGGACCCCACGGCCAAACCTGTCCGGCGACGGACGGTCCAACGTCGGGGGGAGTGACCTCACTCTGAAATCGACGGCTCGGAGGATCCTATGTGCGGCATCGTGGGCTATGTCGGCTCACGCGACGCGACCCCGATCATCATGAACGGGCTGAAACGCCTCGAATACCGAGGCTACGACTCGGCCGGCTTGGCCGTCCTGGAGAACGGACACATCGAAGTCCGGCGGGATGCCGGGAAGCTCGAGCGGCTGGAATCGCTGCTGAAACGTGATCCCGTGCGCGGACACATTGGAATCGGCCATACCCGATGGGCGACGCACGGCGAGCCCAACGCTCGCAACGCCCACCCTCACGTCGGGACGTCCGGCGATGTGGTCGTCGTTCACAACGGGATCGTCGAGAACTTCGCGGCCCTCAAAGAGGAGTTGACGGCCGAGGGCGTGGTCTTCAACTCCGACACCGACTCGGAAGTGATCGTTCACCTGGTCGAGCGCTACCTGTCGTCCGGCGACGGCCTGGCGCAGGCGGCTCGCCAGGCGATCCGCCATCTCAAGGGCGCCCACGGCATCGTGCTTCTCTCCGCCCGCGAGCCCAACACCATCGTGGCGGCGCGGGTCGGCAACGCCGGCGGCGTCGTCATCGGCGTGGGGGAGGGGGAGATGTTCGTGGCCTCCGACAGCCCGGCCATCCTGGAACACACCCGGACGATGGCCTTCCTCGAATCGGGTCAGATCGCCATCGTGCGCGACAACGGCTTTGATGTGATCGGCCTGGACGGCCGGCCCCTGCCGGTCGAGATCCAGAACGTGCCGTGGGACCCGGTGGCGGCCGAGAAGGGGGAGTTCAAGCACTTCATGCTCAAGGAGATCCACGAGCAGGTCCGTTCGCTGACCGACACCATCGCCGGCCGGGTCGATTTCACCTCGGGTCAAGTGCTCCTGCCGCAGCTGAGGCTGACGCCGGAGTCGGGCAAGGCCATCCGCCGCATGGTCATCACCGCGTGCGGGACGGCGGCCCACGCCGGCATGGTCGGCAAGATCCTCATCGAGCGCCTGGCACGCCTGCCGGTGGAAGTCGACATCGCCTCGGAGTTCCGCTACCGCGATCCGCTGGTGGGACCCGAGGACGTCGTGCTGGCTATCAGCCAGTCAGGCGAGACGGCCGACACATTGGCTGCGATGGAAGAAGCCCGAAAGCGGGGGGCGCGTCTGTGGTCGATTGTCAACGCGCTCGGCTCGCAGGCCATGCGCCTGGCCGACGGCTCGATCAGCATGCAGGTCGGGCCGGAGATCGGTGTGGCCTCGAGCAAGGCCTTCACCGCTCCCTTGGTCGACCTGTACATGGTAGCCGTCCTGCTGGGTGAGATGCGCGGATCGCTGTCCGAGGCCGAGCGACGCGAACGGGTCGCCGACCTGCGGCTGGTCCCCGACCTGGTCGGCCAGGCCCTCGATCGGGCGGCCGAAGTCGAGGAAATCGCCGAGGTCCTCAAAGACAGCTCCCACGCGTTGTATCTCGGACGTGGGATCCAGATGCCGATCGCCTATGAGGGAGCCCTGAAACTCAAGGAGATCTCGTACATTCACGCCGAAGCCTATCCGGCCGGCGAGATGAAGCACGGGCCGATCGCCCTGGTCGACAAGTCCATGCCGATCGTGGCTCTGGCCCCACGCGATCCCTGGTACGAGAAGATGATCAGCCAGATCGAGCAGGCCAAGGCGCGGGGCGGGGTGGTGGTGGCGGTGGCGACCGACGGCGACGAGGTGCTGCCGCGACTGGCCGATCATGTGCTGTGGGTGCCCGAGGCGCCGTGGATGTTGGCGCCGGTGGTGACCTCGATCCCGCTTCAGCTGCTGGCGTACTACATCGCCGTGCATCGCGGCGCCGACGTCGACCAGCCGCGCAACCTGGCCAAGAGCGTCACGGTCGAGTAGCGACGCCCCAATCCTGAACGACACTCAACGCGGGCCGCTGCAGGGCGGCCGGCGTTTTTTCGTTGGCACCTGGCTTGAGAAGGTCCTTACGGCCACAGAGACCAAGACTGGCACGGTAGCGGTTCAGGCCATTGACACCGACCCGGGGGCCGTGTTACAATATGGAACGTAGTTCCGAAAATCGGAACGAGGCCGAGGCGCTTAGCGGCCTCCCGCAAGACCCGGGACCGACGTCCCAAGGTGCGTGGCGATTTGTCCCCCCGTTCCCCTCGCAATCCCAAGCCGAAGGCGACCCGAATCGAACCCGCAGCCGAGCGCGGGAAGATGTCGGTTACCGTGGCCAAGGCGTTTGGGATTGTCGAGGCCCTGGCTGCGGAGACGGACCGGGGCCTGACTCTGGGTGACCTGTCCACGCGCGTGTCCATGCCGAAGAGCACCGTCCATCGCTACCTGGCGACCTTGCTGGAGCTGGGCTTGGCCTTGCGAAGTGACACCGACCGCTTCCGTCTGGGAACGAAGGTCATCGAGCTGGCGGGTGGTTATCTTGCCAACAACGACCTTCGCAAAGAGAGCGAGAGCATCATGGACGAGCTCTCCTCCCAAACGAACGAGACGGTTCATCTGGCCGTGCGGTCCGGCTCCGAAGTCGTGTACATCGCCAAAGTCGAAAGCAAGCACGCGCTGCGCATGTACTCGTATATCGGCGCCCGTCTGCCGATGTACAGCACCGCCCTGGGAAAGTCGATGCTGGCCTTCGGCCCGGAGGGGTGGCTTCGGGAAACCCTCACCCGGGGCCTCGAGCGCCGTACGCCTCATACGATCGTTTCCCCGTCGGCCCTGAAAGCCGAGTTGGCAGATATTCGGGAACGCGGCTTCTCCTTGGACAACGAGGAGAACGAGGTCGATGTGCGCTGTGTCGGCGCCCCGGTTCTCGACTTCAGCCGGACGGTGGTGGCCGCGATCAGCGTGTCCGGGCCGGTTGACCGGATGAACGAAAGGCGTTCGGCTGAGCTCGGCCCGGTGGTGCGCGATGCGGCCGACCGCATCTCGCGCCGGGTCGGCTACCCGGGCTAAGCCCGAGGAGAGCGTCCGGCCGCCGGGGAATCCGTCCGGGCCCGACAGGGAAAGGTGGGAGACCTCACCATGAAGATGCTGATCGACAGCCGCTGGGTCGAATCGTCCGACAGCGCCCGACTGGATGTACGCAACCCGGGGACGGGCGGGGTCATCGATTCGGTGCCCCGAGGAACCCTGGACGACGTGCGCCGGGCGGTCGAGGCGGCCCAGGCCGGGAAGGCAGCCATGGGGCGCCTTTCCGCCGCCGAACGGTATGACCTTCTTGTGAAGGTCGCGAATGAGCTGACGCGGCGCGCCGACGAGCTCGGCCGGTTGCTGGCGGAAGAGAACGGGAAGCCGATTGGGCAGACCCGGGCGGAAGTGTCCGTGACGGGAAACATCTTCCGCGGCTTCGCCGAAGAAGCGAAGCGTATCTTCGGCCGGGTGATGCCCGTCGACGCCGTCCACGGGCAAGAGCGCCACTTCGCCATGACGATCCGCGTCCCGTTGGGCGTGGTGGCCGCCATTGTCCCATTCAACTATCCCGTGGAACTCTGGGGGCACAAGGCTGCAGCCGCTCTGGCCGCCGGGAACGCGGTGATCTCCAAACCGCCGAGCGCCTGCCCGCTGACGCTGCTCAAGATCGCCGAGATCCTGGAGACGGCCGGTCTACCGCGCGCCGCGCACCAGATGATTACCGGCCCGGGAGAATTGATCGGGGACTTCCTGGCGCGCAGCCCGGGTGTAAACATGATCACGGTCACCGGGAGCACCGCCGTAGGCATCCAGATCGCACGACTGGCGGCCGAGAACTTGAAGAAGGTCCAGTTGGAATTGGGGGGCAACGACGCCATGATCGTCCTGGCCGACGCCGACCTGGAAAAGGCGGCCGAGGCGGTCGTCCTGGGAAGGCTGGCGCGAGGCAATGGACAGATCTGCTGCGCCGTCAAGCGCATCTTCGTCGAGGCCCCGATCTACGATGCTTTCACCGAGCGCCTGGTGGCGATGGCCAAGGACCTGAAAGTGGGGGATCAGCTACAGGAGGACACCGACGTCGGGCCGCTCATCAGCGAGGCGGCTGCCCAAGAGGTCGAGGCCGTCATCGGGGAGGCGGTGCGAGACGGGGCGCACCTGCGGACGGGAGGTGGGCGTCGGCAGGCCTTCATCGAGCCGACCGTCCTCACCGACGTTCCGGTCGAGGCTCGCCTCTTCCGCGACGAGACCTTTGGCCCGGTCGCGCCGCTGGTGTCTTTCACGAACTTGGACGACGCCATTCGGATGGCCAACGACTCTCCATACGGCCTGCAATCGGCCGTCTTTACTCAGGACATCAACAAAGCCTTCGATGTCGCCTACCGCCTCCAGGCCGGAGGCGTGATCGTCAACTGGTCGTCGGCGATGCGGGTCGAGACTCTGCCCTTTGGCGGAGTGAAGATGAGCGGCCATGGTCGGGAGGGAATTCACGACACGTTAGAAGAGATGACCGACCAGAAGACGATCATCGTCCACAACGCGTTCCCGGCGGCCTGAAGGAGCCCCATAAGACCTCCGCCCATGCTCGCCATGCGCGGCATCCACAAGAGTTTCGACGGCACCCAGGCGCTGCGGGGCGTGGACTTCTCCGCCAACCGCGGCGAAGTGCACGCCATCGTCGGCGAGAACGGCGCCGGAAAGTCGACCCTGATGAAGATCCTATCCGGCGCCATCGCGCGCGATGTCGGCGAGATCATGCTTGACGGCGCTCCGGCCGACGTGAGCACCCCCTTTGCCGCGCATCGGCTGGGCATTCGTGCGGTCTATCAGGAGTTCAGTCTGGTGCCGCACCTGACCGTGGCCGAGAATATCCTGCTGGGGCAGATGCCGCCGTCCCGAGTGCCGGGGTGTGTGGACTGGAACGAGGCCCATCGCCGAGCTGAGGAGATCCTGCACACCATCGGCTTCGTGGGAATCGACGTGCGCAGCGTCGTCCGGCGCCTGAGTGTCTCCCATCAACAGATGGTAGAGATCGCCAAGGCGGCCGCAGTGCGGCCGACGATCATGATCCTGGACGAGCCATCCGCCGTCCTATCCCAGGAGGAGCTGAACCGCCTGTTCGCCTTGGTGCGCCAGCTCAAGCAGGAGGGGACGCTGGTCCTGTACATCTCCCACCGTCTGGATGAAGTGTACGAGATCGCGGATCGCATCACCGTGCTCAAAGACGGGCAGTTGGTCGGCACGGTGCAGCCTCTGACGGCCGATCAAGGGCAGCTGATCCGCATGATGGTGGGTCGATCCCTCGGCGAGATCTTCCCGAGCCGGCAGCCCCCATGTGACGAGGTGGCGCTCGAGGTGAAAGGCCTCGGCCGGGAAGGATCCTTCTCGGACGTCTCGTTCTCGCTGCACCGGGGAGAAGTCCTGGGGATGTCCGGCCTGGTCGGGAGCGGCCGAACCCAAGTGGTGCGCTGTATCTTCGGCGCTGACCCGTCCGACCGTGGGGAGCTCTTCTTGAACGGCCAACGGGTCCATCCCCGCTCGCCCCGCGAAGCCGTGAACGAGGGGATCGCCCTGCTGACCGAGGACCGAAAGCGCGACGGCCTGGTGTTGATCTGCTCGATTCGCGACAACGCCAGCCTCGCCTCATTTGAATGGCTGAGCCGCTGGGGGGTCATCCATCGCCGGAGACAAGCGGCCGAAGTGCAACAGAAGGTGAAGGAGCTGGACATTCGCCCGCCGATGATCGACCGGCTGGCTCGCCAACTCAGCGGCGGGAACCAGCAAAAACTCGTGCTGGCGAAGTGGCTGATGACGCGGGCCAGGGTGCTGATCCTCGACGAGCCCACCCGAGGGGTTGATGTGGCCACCAAAGTGGCCATCTACCAGCTCATCAGCGACCTGGCGGCCGACGGGATCGGCATCCTGCTCGTCTCATCCGAACTGCCGGAGATCCTCGGATTGAGCGATCGGGCGCTGGTGATGCGAGAGGGCCGCGTGGTGGCAGAGTTCACACGGGCCGAGGCGAGTGAAGAGAAGCTGCTGGCCGCCGCCGCAGGGGTGAGGCAATGACCAGCGAACTTGCACCCAGGCCGTCTACCCCCGCCCAAGCCCAAGGTCGCCTGCAAGCCCGGCTGCTTGGCAAGGCAGGGGCCCTGGGCCGACGCCGGTGGGTGGACTACGCCTTCATCGGCGCCTTCTTGCTCCTCCTGGTCATCACCGCTACGGTGTCGGATGTCTTCTTCACCCAGCGCAACCTCAGCAACCTGGGACGGCAGGCCGTGACCAATGGGCTGCTGAGCCTGGGCATGCTGGTCGTGGTCCTGACGGGCGGCATCGACCTCTCCGTCGGATCGGTGGTCGCTCTGGCGGCGATCATGGTCTCGGGCTTGTCGAAGGGTGGAATGCCCCTGCTCCTGGCCATTTTGATCTGCTTGGTGGTCGGCGCGGTAGCGGGCGCGGTGAACGGACTCTTCATCGCCCGCTTCAAGCTACAGCCCTTCATCGTGACCCTGGCGACGATGGGGGCGATTCGCGGACTGGTCTTCGTGTATTCGGATACTCCGATCACACCGACGGATCCGGCCTTTCGCGCCGTTCTCGGGGCGGGTTTTGTCGGCCCGTTTCCCGTGTCGGCCCTGATCATGCTTGCCTGCTATCCCATCGTGTGGTTCTTCATCAATCGAGCCAGGGCCGGGCGGGCGATCGTGGCGATCGGGGGGAACGAGGAAGCCGTCCGCCTGGCAGGAATCAACGTCTCCTGGCACATCCTTCTGGCCTACATGATTTCCGGCTTGTTCTCCGCCCTGGCGGGGGTCATGCTCGCCTCTCGCCTGGGGATTGCCCAACCCAGCGTGGGTTCCGGATTCGAGTTGGACGCCATTGCCGCCGTCGTCATCGGCGGGGCCGCTCTTGGCGGTGGGGGAGGGGGAGGGAGCGTCTTTGGCACGCTGGCCGGGGTCTTGGCGCTGGGGATGATCGACAACTTGCTCAACCTGTTCAACGTGCAGTCGTACTACCAGCAGATCTTCAAAGGTCTGATCATCCTGGTCGCGGTGCTCTGGCGGCGCAAACAGTAATCGTCAAGGTCCTAGCCAGTCGGCCTCCCGGCTGAGCAGAAGGAGGTGAGAGGAGAACTGCGTTCCGTCCCATTCCATGCTGATCCAACCGGACCATAAGCAGAGGAGGATTCTTCGATGAAACGCAATCTCGGTTGGACCTTCATCGCCATCCTGGCGGTGCTGGTCGCGGCCTGCGGGCAGGCTGGGCCAACGGCTGCTCCTGAGGCAGCCGGTCCGATCAAGATCGGGATGGCCAACTTCTCCCAGTGCTGCCCCTACTTCATCGGTATGAACAACGCCGTCATCGATGAGGCCAAGGCCTACTCCAACGTCACGATCATCTCCACCGATGCCAATGGCGACGCCGCCAAGTTCCAGGCGGATATCGAGGACCTGATCGCCCAGGGCATCGATGGGATCATCGTCTCGGGGGCGTGGCTTGAGGAAGCTCCGGCTGCCCTCGACGCCCTGGCCGCCGAGGGGATCCCGACCGTGCTGGTCGATCGACAGTTCGGTGCAGGGAGCAAGGAAGCCTACACGTCCTACATCGGCCCGGACAACTTCACCATCGGGGTCCAGGACGG
>Ga0154796_1089_pt4 | contig 10340 bp, 8 predicted proteins | sample Rifle2008BG16ft_FD_105804 | JGI IMG/M metagenome (GOLD analysis project Ga0154796, IMG submission 105804) | Gammaproteobacteria bacterium RBG_16_66_13
GGGCATCTTTCCTCAGCCCCTCTTCCCCTGGGTGATCCGCGCCGCCGAGGGCCTCGGCAACCTGATCCCGTAGGTGCCGGAATCGTGCATGCTATAATCCGCGCCCGGGGCCGGAGGCGGGCATGGAAGGTACCTCGCTCGAGAAGAAACTGGCCTGGATGGATGAGCAGCGGCGCAAGGATGCCGAGGTCATCCGCCGGCTGATCGAGCGAATCGAGGCCTCCGAGGAGGCCTCGGGCAAGCTCAATCGACAGATCCAGGACCTTTCCACCGAACTCGCCCGCCTGGCAGTCCTGGCGGCCCGGATCCATCAGCTCGACGACACCCTGACGAAACACCGTACCGAGGTCTCGCGCCAGTTGGAGGCCTCGGATGGCCGACGCACGGAACGTGAGCGCCAGCTGGAGCAGGTGCGTCGGAAGGATCACGATGACCACGCCAAGGCCATCGGCGAGCTGCGCCACCAGGTGGAGGCCATTGACGAGCTGCGGCGGGCGGTCGAGTCACGCCGCGAAGAAGAAATCCGGATCGCCCGCTCGATCGCCACGTTTGAAAAGCGCATGGACAAGTTCGAGGCGGGGGACGAGGAGCGCGGCCGCGCCCTGGAAGCCGCGGAGCAAATGCGCCGACAGGATTCGCGCCGGTTGTCGGAGTGGTCCAACGAGGTCGCGGAATCCCGCAACCGGGCCGAGAGTCTGCGCGCCAGCCTGGATCACTTCGACGACCGAATCCGGGCCATGGAGGTCCGGCAGGCCGAGATCGAGTCGGCCGAAGGCGAGCGGCGTGAAGCCCAAAACGTCTTTCTCGACCAACAGAATGTGCGCATGGTGGAGTTCGAGCGTATCTGGAAAGAGCAGGTCCGCCGGATCGATGCTTTCGAGGTCCAGTCCAAGGAAATGGCCGAGCGGGCCCAGGTCTATGATGAGACCCACCGGTCGATGAAGCTCCTCCACACCGAACTCGACAAAGCCCTGGAAGGGATGGCCCGCAACGTGGGCGAGATCGTTGAGATGCAGCGCCTGTCCGACGATCGCCACAAGCAGGAGTGGGCTGTCTTTCAAGCCGAAGATCAGAAACGCTGGAGCGCGTTCAGGGGCGCCCACGACGAGCGCTGGCGCGAACACGACCGCATCCACGAGAAGCAAGCCGCCGAGATCGAGCAGCTCCAGAGCACGGCCTCCCAGGCCCTGCACGAGTCCGTCCAGTTGGGGGACCATGTACAGAGGCGGATCGCCGAGCTGTTCTCGCTGCTTCGGGAATGGGCCCTGGAGGGCGAGCAGCCCTCCGGCCGCGTCCGCTAGGCCGGCCTCACTCCAAGGAACCGCAATCCATGATTCGGGTCGTCGGCACCGCAGGTCACATCGACCACGGCAAATCCAGCCTCGTCCAGGCGTTAACCGGGATGAACCCCGATCGGCTGCGCGAGGAGCAGGAACGCCAGATGACGATCGACCTGGGGTTCGCCTGGATGCAGCTTCCCGACGGGACCTCCATCGGTTTCGTGGACGTGCCGGGCCACCGCGACTTCATCGAGAACATGCTGGCCGGGGTGACCGGGATCGATGCCGCCTTGCTGGTCGTCGCCGCCGACGAAGGCATCATGCCGCAGACGCGCGAGCACCTGGCGATCCTCGATCTGCTCCAGGTCGAGCGCGCGCTAATCGTGCTCACCAAGATCGATTTGGTCGACGCGGAATGGCTCGGTCTCGTCGAGGACGATCTGCGCAAGGCCCTCAGGACCACACGCTTCGCCACGTCCGCGTTCGTGCATGTCTCGAGTCTCACGGGCGAGGGGCTGGACGACTTGACGCTGGCCCTGGTCGAGCTCCTCGCGGCCGTACCGGCCCGCCCGGATCATGGGCGGCCCCGCCTGCCGATCGACCGGGTATTCACGATGTCGGGGTTTGGGACGGTGGTCACCGGGACGCTGGCGGATGGCAGGCTGGCCGGGGGGGACGAGGTCGTCGTGCTGCCGGCCGGACGGAAAGCGCGCCTGCGGGGTTTGCAGACTCACCGGCAGCGGGTGGACGAAGCCGTCCCGGGAAGCCGGGTCGCGGCGAACCTCTCGGGAGTCGACGTCGGGGATGTTCATCGAGGCGACGTAGTCGCCAAGGTGGGCACGTACCATCCCAGCCGGCGGATCGACGTCCAGGTTCGCGTCCTTGAGGATGCCGTTGCCGCCATTGACCACCAGGACTCGGTCAAACTCTATGTGGGATCGGCGGAGAGGATGGCGCGGGTGCGACTCCTGGAGAAACCAAGCCTCGCGCGAGGCGAGAGCGGAATGGCCCAGCTGGAGTTGGATGAACCCGTAGTGGTCGACCGGGGAGATCGATTCATCCTTCGCCGGCCGACACCTGGCGCGACGCTGGGAGGCGGGGTCGTCCTCGACCCCTTGCCGCAGCGCCGCCATCGGCGCCGCGATCCGGCTGCGGTCGTCCGACTGCGGGCCCTGGATCAAGGCAGCCAGGCCGACCTGGTGCTGGAGGCAGCTCGGCAACGGAATCGATCGACGATCCCGGAGATCGCGCGCGCCTCGGGCCTCGATGAAGGCATGGCTGTCGCGGCGGCTGAAGGTCTCGTGCGTGAAGGGCGTCTGGTCGTCCTTGGATCCGGGGGCCTCATGGAGCGAGATCGTTGGATGGGTTTGCGAGCGCGCCTGCTCGAGGCCTTGGCTGTCTTTCACGCAGAGCACCCGCTCAGGTCCGGCATGCCGAGGGAGGAGCTGCGAAGCAGAGCCGGCCTCGACTCGGGTGACTATGGAGCGGTGGTCTCACACCTGGTGATCGAGGGGTCTGTTCGCGAGTTGGGCGCCAAGGTGACCTTGAGCTCCCATGTTCCCCAACCGGGAGAGCCGGAAAAGAAGAAACTCGCCGGCTTGCTCGAGAGGTTTGCGGCCTCCCCGAGTTCGCCGCCGACTCTAGCGGACTGTCGGGAGACGCTTGGCGGAGAACTCCTGGCTCACGCGCTCGAGCAGGGGCTTCTCGTTCAAATCTCCGATGAGGTGGTCTTCCGCCCGAGCGACTACAGGGATATGGTGCAGGCGGTTGTGAAGCGTCTCGAACAAGGGCCGGCGACGGTCGCTCAGATCCGTGACCTTCTCGGCAGCTCACGCCGATACGTGTTGGCAGTCCTCGAGCAATTGGACCGTGAAGGCGTCACGCTGCGCGAAGGAGATGAGCGGCATCTGGCGCAGCCCCGGTCGAAACCTTAGAAATCCCGATGGGCCCAATGCCCTCCGACCATCGTTCCCCGGACCTGGATTCGGGGAAGGTCGTCCGCGTCGCAGGTCAGGGGATCGTGGTCCAACACCACGAGGTCGGCGGCGAAGCCGGGATCGAGTCGACCCTGGCGGGCTTCCGTGCCTGCGGCGTAGGCCGGACCCTCCGTGTAGGCAAGCAGGGCATCCTGGACGGCCAATCGCTGATGCGGAGTCCAACCCTCCGGAGAGGGTGAGCCGTCGAGCCGCCGGCGCGTAACGGCGGCGTGCAATCCGAGGAATGGATTGGGTGCCTCCACCGGCGCGTCCGATCCGAAGGCGAGCCTGACCCCGCTGCGCCGCTGGCTCTGCCATGCGTACGAACTCTGGACGCGCGAGCCCCAATGCCGATCGGCCATGAGCATGTCGGAGGGGGCATGGATCGGCTGCATGGAGGCCACCAAGCCGAGTTCGGCAGGACGTTGCATGTCGTCCGGATGGACGAGTTGAAGGTGCTCGATTCGGTGCCTGCGTCGCGGCCAGCCGCGCTCGGCCTCGTGTTTGCGGAGAGCCGCCAGACCCTCCAGGACCTCATGGTTGGCCCTGTCGCCGATGGCGTGGATCGCCAGAGGAAGACCGGCCTCCCCGGCTCGGATGCCGGCTTCCAGGATTGCCTCTCGATCGAGCAAGAGGATCCCCACGTCGGCCTGCGTGCCCTCGTAAGGCGCCAACATGGCCGCCGTGCGGGGACCGAGGGCGCCGTCGGCGAAGAGTTTCACATGGCCGAGGCGAAGCCACTCGTTGCCGAACCCGCTCCGCAGGCCCAGGTCGGCGGCTTGGGGTAGGAGTTCGCGGGGGATGCTCTTGAGCACTCTCAATCCGAGGTCGCCACGCTCGTAGAGAGTCTGCAGGGCGTGAAAGCACGTGGGCCCGTCGAAGTCGTGAACGGAAGTGATCCCCATTCGCCAGAGCCCATCCTGGGCGCGCTGAAGTTCTTGGAGCGTCGTGTCGCGCGTCGGGATCGGAAGGGCCCTCGTCAGGATCTCCATGGCGCCCTCGAGGACGATGCCTGTCGGACGGCCGGAAGAGTCGCGTTGGATGACGCCTCCAGGGGGATCGGTGGTCGAAGCCGTGACGCCGGCTTGGCGCAGCGCCTGGCTGTTGGCCCACCCGGCGTGGAGGGACTTCGCCGTTAGATAGACGGGGTGGTGCGGGGCGACAGCGTCGAGATCGGCCGCCGTGCCAAATCGGTCCCAGTCGTTCTGGTTCCATCCGTGGCCGAGGATCCAGTCCCCCCTGGGCGTTGCCTCGGCCCGTGTCCCCACGCGGCGAAGGCATTCGTCGCGTGTCGACGTCTCGCAATCAACCCGCTGCAGCTGACGGGCGTACTTCTCAAGGTGGATATGGGCGTCGGTCAAACCTGGCAAGACGACGAAGCCCTGCAGATCGATCCTGGCTCCCGACCCAGGGATTCCCACGTCGGTCTCCAGGAGCTGCTCGACTCGGCCTCGGCCCACGACGACGCCGGACATCGTGGCGGGCGAGCCGGCGCGCGGGTAGATCTTGCCGCCCGAGAGGATGAGCCGAGGCGGCTCCTGGCCGAAGTTCATGGACGTGGCCCCTCGTGCCCACGAATGGAGGAGGGCGCCAACGCGGAAGCGCCTGGGAGGCCCATGGCCGTGGCCAGAATCTCCACAGGGTGGATCGCCCGAACCCCGGCGTGACCGGCGACCCACCATCGGCAGGTTTCCGAGTCCGTGACGACGGCGTCCACGCCGCTTGATTGGACCTGGTCGAAGAGGCCCTCACCGACGCCGCGCGCAACGTCATAGCGTTCCCGCTTGAGGCCGTATGTCCCGGCCACGCCACAACAGTCGGATTCGGACAGGACGAGATCGAGATCGGGAATGCGACGAAGGGCTTCGAGAGCCGGCCAACCGATCCCATGCCCCTGAAGCTGACAGGGAGGATGATAGAGGACTCGGAGGGGAAGGCTCTGCAGGGCGGCGCGGGTAAGAGGGCTCGGGTCTCCTTCCAGCAGAAACTCGAAAAGGTCGTATGTGCCCTCGGCGACCTGGTCGGCGGTTTCTCCCGCCAGGCCGAGGATAGCCCGGTATTCGTGCTTGAGGGCCAGCGTGCACGAGGTGGACGTGCCGATGATGGGGACGTTCGCCGCGGCGAAGGGGCCCAGCCCGTCGAGATTCGTTCGAGCATAGTTGCGGGCACCCTCGAGCAATCCGTTGGATTGGAGCGGCAAGCCGCAGCATCCTTGAGGTGGCAGGACGACGTCGAATCCGATCGCTTCGAGGACTTGCAGTGTGAGGCGCCCGAGCCAGGGCTCGTACGAGTCGACGCTGCATCCATGGAAGTAGGCAACGAGCGGCCGGCCGGAGCGGGGTTGCGGAGTGCGAGCGTGGAGTTGCGGAACACTCGAGCGGAAGGTCGCGGAGGCGAAGCGCGGCATCGGCGCGTGGCGGCTCACCCCGAGGGCCGCCTCAGCCAAGGCTCGAGCCGCAGACAAGCCGAGCAAGGCATTGGCCAGCGGAGCAAGAGGGCGGGCCACGGCAGCCAGGAGTGACGGACGGGCCAGGAGCTGGTCGCGGAAGGGATGCGGATGTTGGGAGGCCAGCCGGGCTTTCGCCAGGATATTGAGCTCGGCCACCGGAACCCCGTGGGGACACACCCGGGAGCAGACACCGCACCCAGAGCACCACGACACAGATGGATCCGGCACGGTCGCTCGGGGATGGCGGAATCGCTCAGCTTGTGGGCCGGCGGCTTTCGGGCCAAGGAACTGATCGGTGACGGCGGCAACAGGGCAAGCGGCCGTGCAGATGTTGCACTTGAGGCAGAGTTCCGAGTTCCAGCCGGTGACCGTCATGGGGCGACCGAGTGCACGGCGGCATATGCCGTGAGCAGGTCGATACCCTGCCGCGACTTCTCCCCGCGCCGGTCCGCGCCCCCCAGCACGCCCCCGCAAGCGAACAGATTGTCGAAGAAGACGCGGCCCTGTCGATCAATGGGTTGCATATGCTCGTTGACACGAAGGCCGAACAGGTCGTAGGGATGGTATCCAAGGCACCCATCGCCCAGCCATTCGCCCCGGTCGCTCGCGGCCTCGACCGGCAAATCAAAGACCGAGTCCGCCACACGACCGGCACGGTCGGCGCGCAGGCCGCCGTTCAGGAAGCCGCCGGTCGCCAGGATGACGGCGTCTGCCTGGAAGGCCCGCGGCCCGGCGCTCGTCGCGGCCACGACTCCAAGCACGCGGCCGCCTCCGGATCGGCCGTCGACTCGCCCGACGACGGTTGGACCTTCGATGAGACGGCCTCCGCCTTGGAGGGACCGGCGGCGCAAGGCTCGCTCCAAGCGCAGCCCGGGTACCGATGGGGGAAGGGTGGGAATCTCAAAGATCCCCACCCCGAGCGATCGCTCGAGGGCAAGGTGCGTTTCGGGTGCGTGGTCGAGCCCGAGCACCGCGGGCAAGCCGAGAAGAGCCGTCTTGCCGAGGCGCGGTCCCCACAGGGACGACAGCTGCTCAGGCGTCCAGGCTCGTTCGAAACGCCTGGCAAGGTCGGTACTGTACAGATCTCGCCGCGCTTCCCCCGGCAAGGGAAGCGAGATCGATTGGGCCGGCCATCCCGCTCGGCGGATCCCGTCGCCCACGAGGCCGGCGTCGAAGTCGCGAAAACCATCGAAGCCGGCGATCACCATCCGCGCCTCGGCATCGAAATGGCCGAGGGCCATGCTCCTGGGAACCAGGTGGGTGTGGCGCAGTCGTCCGGCGGCCGTCGGAAGGGTCATCGAAACGTCTGGATTCCCGAGAAACTCGATGCCCTCGAGCAGGAGCAGCTCGCGAAACGCGTCGACAGCCGCCGGCAGATTTTGCAGTCCGGCGCTGCGGTAGGGGTGCTGCGACGGCAGCGAGGCGGCGGTCCGTCCAAGGTCGAGGCAGCCCGGGGAAAGCGAAAGGCCGCCACGGCCTTGGGAGATCAAGGTGACCCGGAGTCCCTTGCGGAGAGCCAGGTTGGCGGCGAAGAGTCCGGCAAGACCTTGGCCGACGACGAGAAGGTGGGTCACGATTCCGGCGCGGCCCCGGCGTCGACGTCCAAGAGGTCCTGGTAGATCCGTCGGGTCAGTTCATGCTGGCGCAGGGCATAGCCCCAGGTGAGCGGTCGCAGGCCGCGCCAGCGTTCGTTGAGGAAAGCAGCCACCGCCGTCAAGCCGGCCTGAGGATGCTGGGTCTGCGTCAGCAGGGCTGCCGCGCGATAGGCGCAGAATCCTGCCTGGCAAGGGCCCATCCCGATCCGGAGATCTCGACGGAGGTCGTCAAGCTCATGGGTGGGTGTGGAACGGAGTGCGTCGGTAAGTTCGCGCTCGGTCACGAGCTCGCACTCGCAGACGACAGGGCTGTGGTCATCGACGGCGGGCCGGCTGTGTCTCTCCAGGCGGAGTGGCAGTCGATGGTAGTCTCGCCGCGCTGGGTCGAGCGGCGTCGATGCCGTGCGGGAGGCTGCTTCGAGGCCCAGGTGCCTGCAGACAAGGTCGACGGTCTCTTCCGCCATTTGTCGGTAGGTCGTGAGCTTGCCGCCGATGATGGTCACGAAGGCCTGTGGTCCGCCTCGAGCGCCGTGGTCGATCAAGGCGTGGGCGCGTGGCAGATCCCGCGTCTCCATGCGAGGAGCGTCCGGGGGTCGGTAAAGAGGACGGATGCCGGCCCAGGCTCGTAGAGCGCGATGGCTCTCGATCCCGGGCAAGAGAATGGAGGCCTCGTCGAGGAGAGCATCGACCTCCCAGGGGTCGATGTGTACGTCCTCCGGCGAGTTCGTGGGAGTGTCGGTCGTTCCCAACACGGAAACCGTTCCCACCGGGACGATGATGTCACCATCCGAAGGAGGCTTGCAGCGATTGATGACCGTGTTCACCAGGCGGGTCGCCATCGCCACCATCGTGCCGCGGCCCAGGGCGAGCGGCAGGGATACGCCGGCGAGATCGGCGACGCGCCCGGCAAAGGGTCCGGCTGCGTTGACAACCGCCTGAGCCTCGATGTGAACGACGGTGGACTCGGGGGCGGTGATGGCGGCCAGGAAGCCGTTTGCGCGAGGGGTCAGGCGATCGAGGCGATGACGAAGCAGCACGGTGCCGCCGGCGTCGGATACGGCCGCAGCCAGGGCGTGCAGCAGGTCGAACGAATCGAGGGCGGCGTCACGCACGCGGAAGGCGCGGGCGACATGCGGTGTGAGCAGCGGCTCGTCGCGGCGGGCGGAGGCCGGGGAACATTCCTCGACGGACACGCCGCAGGCGCGACAGGCTGCGAGCCACGCATCCGGGAAATCTGCAGGGTCATGAGATGTGCTGACAAACAAGCCGCCGGTGTCTTCGATCGTGTGAGGGGCCAGGCGCCGGAGGCGCTCGTTCTCGCGAGCACAGGCGCGCGCCGAGCTCGGGTCGCTTATCACGTAACGGGCGCCGGAATGCAACAGGCCGTGGTAGCGCCCGGATGTGCCCTGGCCGAGGTCGCCTTGTTCGACCACCACCACCTCGACGCCCCGCAGACATGCATCCCAGGCGACGCCGAGTCCGGTGGCGCCCCCGCCGATGACCAGGAGTTGAGTGGAATGGTGACTCATTGTGCCGCGTGGCCGCGGGCCGCGATTGTAACCCGGCCACAGCCGGAGCGACGGGCGCCCGGGCTCTTCGCGTCCGGGGCAGGGATCAGGGCATGGGTCGCGTCGGCCGGTCGGCCTGACGGACCTTTTCGAGGTCGCGGACGAATTCGAGAGTGGTGGCGGCTTCCTCGTAGCCGAGGGCGATGTAGAAGGCGTGGGCATCGGTGCGGACGACGTCGGTGCGCAGCAACAGACGCGCCCGCCCGGATTCGAGGGCCCAGCTCTCGGCGGCGGCGATGAGGCGGCGCCCGACTCCGCCGCGGCGCCAGGGTTTGCCGACGACCAGCGCCACGACCTCTGCCGTCTCTTCGTTGAGGAGGTCGCGCGTGACGCGCAGGTGCGCGTAGCCAAGGACTGTCTCTCCGGACATCGCCAGGAGCAGCCTGTCCTCGCGAGGGAGCGTCTCCAGCCGCCGCCGAAGATCCTCCGGTTGGGCCGGATAGCCACCTTCGGTCTGGAGAGCGGCGAGCTGCGGGAAGTAAGGCTCAGGAGGATGGCGGGTACGGACGATCTGGAGGTTGAGCAAGGCCGACCCTCCTTAGGCCCGAGGTCGGGCCCACTCACGGCTGCGGCGGACAGCGTCCTGCCAACGCGCATACCGGGAGTCGCGCTCGTCGTCGGATAGCGTCGGGATGAAGGTCCGGTCCAACTGCCAGCGGGCGCGCAACTCGTCTTGCGACGACCATACGCCCGTGGCCAGGCCGGCCAGAAAGGCGGCCCCGAGGGCCGTCGTTTCGTTGTGCATGGGCCGCTGGACGGGAATCCCCAGAAGGTCGGCCTGGGTCTGCAGGAGGAGATCGTTGCGAGCCGCACCGCCATCCACTCGAAGCGCCGACAGCTGGAGGTCGGCATCGCTGCGCATGGCTTCCACGACGTCGCGAGTCTGAAACGCGATCGCCTCCAGGGCGGCTCGGGCCAGATGAGCGGCAGTGGTGCCGCGCGTCAGCCCGATCACGGTGCCGCGGGCGTAGGAGTCCCAGTACGGTGCACCGAGTCCGACGAAAGCCGGCACGAATACAACGTCGCCGGCGTCGGGCACGGAGCCGGCCAAGCCCTCAATCTCCGAGGCCTCGCGGATGAGGCCCAGGCCATCGCGGAGCCACTGGATGGCCGCGCCGGCGATGAAGACGCTCCCCTCGAGGCAGTACACCGGCGGTCCTTTGTCGAGGGCCCAGCCGATCGTGGTAAGCAAGCCGGCCGAGGACGGCACGAGCGTCGGTCCGGTATTGAGCAGGAGAAAACAGCCAGTGCCGTAGGTATTCTTCATCATCCCCGGCTCGTAGCAGGCCTGCCCGAAGAGGGCCGCCTGCTGATCGCCGGCCACTCCGCCAAGGGGAACGGGCGAGCCGAGCCATTCCGCCTGGCTCTCGCCCTGGATGTATGAAGAAGGCGTGACATCGGGCAGGAGAGCCCGCGGAATGCCAAGCCGGTCAAGGATGGGTTCCGACCACTCCAGACGGCGGATGTCGAAC
>Ga0154796_1024_pt3 | contig 10164 bp, 5 predicted proteins | sample Rifle2008BG16ft_FD_105804 | JGI IMG/M metagenome (GOLD analysis project Ga0154796, IMG submission 105804) | Gammaproteobacteria bacterium RBG_16_66_13
CGCTCGACCCGCTCCATCGATCGATGAAAGTCTCCCCATTCCACTGCAGGATGCCCAGCTCCAGAAAGCACGTATGCGCGCCGCAGGTGGGGCGGCCGAAGACGAGCTCTCCCGGGCCGTCCCCGGTGAGGTCGTCAGCCCCGAAGAGAACAGGAGCGTCGTGAGCCGATTCGGGCAGGAGGAGTTCCTGGAGGTAGTAGCCGTCATCCCGGCAAAGCCATAGGAATAGACTGCCGGGCCTTTGAAGGGAATCTCCGGCGTCCTGGGTCCGAAGGGAAAAGGCCACGTCGGCACGCTGGTCGCCGTCTAGATCCGTAAAGACGCCTCTCAGGGCGTTCGGAAAATCCGGAAGCAGCCTCGACTCCTGGGCCAAATGCAGGAGGCCTTCAAGGCTCCCGCCCTGGTCGAGGTAGGTGGTGATCCGATCGGGTTGTTGGAAAAGGTCGGCCGAGGGAGTCGGACGCGGGTCGTGAATGGGGAGACAGCCTGCCTCAGCCTCACGGGCCGTCGTTGTGGGCGGCGCGTCGGTGATCGACGGCTGGGTTTCTTGCGGCGCCGGGCTTGCAGCCGAGCAGGCGGCCAGCGTAAATCCGAGCAGCAGCAGCGTTGCGCGGGCTGGCAGTTGCGGGCGAAGGCGCGAGCCCTTCCGGTCCACGAGTTCAAGTCTAAGGGGTCCCGGTCGAGCCGACAAGCCCGGCTGTATACTCGGCCGCGTGGAGCTTGTCTTCTCTCCCGGCACTCCGCCGGCGCGCGCGGGTCCGCTCTCCCGCTTCCTGCCACCTGTGGACATCGGGAGCACCACGCGCGCTCTGGAGGCGAAGGACGGCGAAGGGGAGTATTTGCTCGACCCCTTCGGTTCGTCGCCGACCTTTCTGCTGGAAGCGGCGCGGCACCGCGGGGTCATTGTGGCGGCGAACAATCCGGTGACCCGCTTCGTCCTGCGCCGCACCGTCCTCCCCTTTCGCTTGGCGGATATGCAGTCGGCGCTGGCTCACCTTTCAGCGGCGGCCATGGACGGAACGCGTCTGGAGCCGTTCATGCTCGACCTCTATCGCTCGGAGTGCAGTCGCTGCGGGCGGCCGGTGGCCGTCGATACGTTCGTCTGGGAACGCGAGCTCGACGTCCCGGTGCTCAAAGTCTATGCCTGCACCGAATGTGGTCACAGCGGCGAAGAGCCGACGACGCCCGGCGATCGGGAGCGCGCCCTGGCCTATCCGCGGCGAGGGCTACCGTATGCACGGGCCCTCGAGCAGGCGGCGCCGGCCGACGACCCCGACCGTCAGAACGTGGAAGCGGCGCTCAGCGTCTATCCCGGTCGGGCGCTGTATGGGCTGATCACCCTGGTGAACAAGCTGGGCCAGTTGGGCTTGGAGCAGGCCTTGCGCGAGGCGGCCCAGGCTCTTTTCCTGAGCGCATTCGAATCGGTCAATTCCTTGTGGGGCTATCCGGAGGGGCGGACGAGGCCTCGACAATTAGTCGCTTCGCCCCGCTTCCGTGAAGACAACCTTTGGCGGTCGCTTGAAAGAGCCCTCGACGAGTGGGCGCTCCCCGATCCGCAGCTCGATTGGATAGAGTGGCCGGCCCCGGCCTTGCCGGGTCCAGGTCAGATGGCCGTCTTTCCGGGACCCGTGCGCGAGCTGGCCGAAACCCTCCCATTCGGCGGGCGGCCCCTTGTGGCGACGGTGCTGCCTCGGCCCAACCAGGCCTACTGGACTCTCTCGGCGTTGTGGGCCTCGTGGCTGTGGGGGCGGGAAGCCGCGGCTCCGATCAAGGTCGTCCTAAGGCGAAGGCGCTATGACTGGGTCTGGCATGCCGGGGCGTTGAAGAATGCGCTCCAGGCATTGGCCCCGGCCCTCCCCGATTCCACCGTGCTGCTGGGGTTGATGCCGGAGGCGGAACCGGGATTTGTCAGCGCGGCCTTGGCCGGCCTCGATTCAGCCGGATGCCGCCTGACCGGACGCTCCCTTCGGATGACGGACGGCCAGGCTCAGTTCGCTTGGGTCGTCGAGCGCCGGCCACCTCCGGCCGCCGGGAGTCATCCGATGCGCCGCGCGATCGTCACTTCAGCCGTCTCGTTCCTCCGAGCCTATGGAGAACCTGCGACCTTTGCTACGCTTCACGCCGTCGTCTGGTCCGATCTGGCAGGCGCCCGCCAACCAGCGGCGTGGTGGGACCACGAGTCGGGACCGCCACTGCAGGTGATCAACGACGTCCTGGAAGGACTGCTGGCTGAACCCGAAACATTCGTCAGGCTCGAGGGCAAGGCGGATCCGGAGAGTGGGCTGTACTGGCTCTACGATCCGCGCGGTGCCGCCGGGCCACTTTCGGATCGGGTCGAGGTGGCCGTGCTGGCGGAGGTCCAGCGTGCCGAAGAGGTCGAGGCGCTCGATCTCGAGGCCCGGCTCTGTCGGATGTTCCCTGGTGCCCACACGCCGGAGAGACGGCTCGTGGCCGCCTGCCTCAGTTCGTACGCGTCGGAGGAAGAGCCGGGACACTGGCGGCTGCGGCCGGAGGACGCCCTCCCGGCCCGGCAATCCGACTTATCCGACGTGCGGCGGCAGGTGGAGGGGCTGGGAGGTCAGCTCGGCTACGAGGTCCGGTCGACGGGTTTCATCCAATGGGTGAAGCCTGATGGTGAGGCGCAGTTCGTGTTCCAGGTCCAAGACACGGCTGCCATTGGGGAAGCCCTGGCGGCCGGGGTAACGCCGGCGCGCATCGTCGTGCTGCCCGGCGGTCGGGCGGCTCTCATCGCCGAAAAGGAAAGGCGCGATCCCCGCTGGCGAGCCTGGCTGGCTGCCGGAGGCCGCGTGGTGAAGTTCAGGCACATCCGTCGGCTGGCCGCCGAGAGCACCCTGCAGCCGGCCAACTTCGATTCACGCCTCGGGATCGACCCACCCGAACACGCCGACCCACAATTGCCGCTTCTTTAGAAGAGCCATCAACTGTCAGCGATCATCCATCAGCGATCCGCGGTGGGCCACCGCAGCGCATTTCCCTGAGCGGAGCGACGGCGAAACCCGAGCGCATTGGAAGGGTCCTCGACGCGCCTCGTCGAGCGTATGCCGCCGCAGGGGCACGCCACGCCGTGGCCCTACCAACAACATCCGAACGTTGTTCACATCTCATAAGGAGTCGTCTTCTGTGGCAGCCGCGCGGTGGATATTCCTAAGCCGTCCCGGGGTGTTCAGGGCGTGGGAGAGGGAGTGGCCGTGTCGGTTGCCGTGGGAGTGGACGAAGGAGTCTCACTCGGCGTAGGGGTCAACGTAGGCGATGGGGTGGGTGTACCCGTCGCCGTAGGCGGGGGGGCGGTTGGGGTATCGGTAGGCGTGGGCGGCGGCGTGGCTGTCGGCAGGGGGAGGTTGAGCAGGAAGTGCACGATTGTAGAGCCCTTCCCTCCCTGCCGGCTTCGGACCGTGAGGCGGAGGGCAATGGGTCCGTTGCGGATGCCGGACAAGTCCCAGACGAAGAGATCGGACACCTCCTCGTGCGACGTGTCGTCCTTTTCCAGGTCGCGCCAGTAGCTCGGGTTGCTCTCCAAGGCGTACTCGAGGACCCAATCCTGGAACTCGGCCGAGGCCGCCGTCCGGCCGGTGATGGTGAGCGGGCTGCCGGTGATCACAGCCCCCTCTCCCGGCGAGTTGAGGCGAACGATCGGGCGCGGGCTATCCCGGGTACACGTCTGGTCGGGGATGAAAAACACCGGTTGGTCCTCGAACTCGTGTTCCTTGGCCCAGTCTTTTCCCTTCTCATCCTCGATGAGCCACTTGCGCGCCCAAGGATCGGAGACGCTTAGCCCGAGCTTCTGGGTGGCGAAGTCGGGGCAATCGGCAGAGGCCAGCAGGAGCGAGTAGCTGTCGACCCAGGGTTTCTGCCAGAGGTCTTTTTCCTTCGCCAGCGGAGGCTGGTCGGCGGCAAAGAACTCGATGCGCTGCGAAGGGCACCATTCGGACGGTTCCGCGCCGGAGGCCGCACAGATGACGCGCTCGACAATCGAGTCGGGACGGGAGAAGCCGGAAGCATCGCCGCCGGTGAGCATAGGGATCGCGGCCTGCATGACCTGATTCCAGATGGGGGCGGCGCCGGCCACGCCCGAGATGTCCTGCATCGGGGTGTAGTCGGCGTTGCCCACCCACACGCCGATGGCGACGTCCGGCGTGAAGCCGAGCGTCCAGTTGTCGCGGAAGTCGTTGGTGGTCCCAGTCTTGGCGGCGACCGGAAACGGGAGGCGGAGGGCCGAGTTCGGCCCGAAGGCGGGTGTGCGTGCGTCGTTGTCGGCCAATATCGAAGTAATCAGATAGGCCTGGTCGCGGTCGATGACCTGCTCACCGGAGGGGGGGGAGTACTCGTAGACGGTCTCTCCGGAGAAGTCGACGATACGGCTGATGGCGATCGGGGGGATTCGAACGCCGCCGTTGGCGAAGATGGCATAGACGCCGGTCAGCTCGAGCAGCGACACGTCGCCGCCGCCCAAGGTCAGGGACAATCCGTAGTCGTCGCGATCGAGGGTGGTGATGCCCAGGCGCCGGGCGAAAGCGACGAGGCCCTCCTCCTGAGGCGTCGCCGGGTCATCGTAGATTCCGACGAAGGCCAACGTCTTGACCGCCGGGATGTTGTAGGAATTGGCCAGGGCGGCGCGCACGGTGACGGGGCCATGGAACCGGCCGTCGTAATTCTCCGGTTTGTAGGGTGGGCGGGGGTCGGCGGGGTTGCCGGAGGGCGGGAACTCGGACGGGACGTCCCAAATGAGCGTCCCCGGCGTCCAGCCCTTTTCGAATGCGGCGGCGTAGGTGATCGGCTTGATGGACGAGCCCGGCTGTCGCGGGGCTACCGCCATGTTGATCTGGCCGGCGATGGCTTCGTTGTAGAAGTCGGCTGAGCCGACCATCGCCAGGATCTCGCCCGTCGCCGGGCGAAGGGCGACCAACGCGCCGTCGCTGGCATGGCGATCGGCGAGAGAATCGATCTGGGTGCGGACGATGTCCTGCGCCAGCTGTTGAAGTTCGGGGTCGATCGTGGTGTAGACGGTGAATCCGGAGCGGTAGATGGTTTGCGGGTCGTACATTCGCTCGAGCTCGCCGCGTACGAACTGGACCCAATGAGGAAAGGTGATCTCGACATCGGACGGGCGGAAGACGTAGCCGCTCATTTCGGCGGCGGCCGCCCCGGCCTCTTCGGGCGAGACGCACACCGGGGAGGGCGAATTGCTGACGTAGATGCAGCCTTGCTGGTTGGAGGTGACGGCCATCAGACCGAGCACCTGGCGCTGGCGGTCCAGCGTGGCCTCGGGGTTGGTGAAGACGTCGTAGACCGAGGGGGCTTGGATCAGCCCCGCCAGAAACGAAGCTTGTGACAGAGTCAGGAGATCGGCGGTCGTCCCGAAGTAGGTCTCGGCGGCGGCTTCGACGCCGTAGGCCAGATTGCCGAAGTAGACCTGGTTGAGGTAGAGCTCGAGGATTTCATCCTTGGTATAGCGCCGGTTGATCTCGGCCGCCAGCAGGATTTCACGGATCTTGCGCAGAGCGGTCCGCTGAGAGGCTTCGTCGGGGGTAAACAGGAGGTTGCGAGCCACCTGTTGGGTGATGGTGGAGGCGCCCGAGCGGGTATCCCCGGCCGAGAGGTTTTGGACAATGGCGCGGGAGATGGCCAGAAGGTCGAAACCGGGGTGCGTGTAGTACTGCGAGTCCTCCGTTGCGACCGTCGCCGCGATCAGGAAAGGCGAGATTCGGTCCATCGGAAAGAAGGTGCGGCGGCCGGCCTGCGGGTCGAGGATCTCGTACAGCAGGTGGCCGTCACGGTCGAGGATGCGGGTGGTCTCAAACTGCGCGGCGTGGGCCTTCAGGTCCTCGACCGGAGGCAGCGTAGCCGCCAGTGCGTAGTACTGGTACACCGCCAAAGACACGAGCAGGATGGCAGCCGCCACCAGCGCAAACAGGGTGAGGATGGCCATGCGCAGCAGGCAGCCGCCGAAACCGGATGGGAAACGCCGACGACGGCCTCTGGCGGGCGGGGGCACATAGGCCGAGGCCGTCACGCGCGTCCCCTCGAGGTCGCGTTCCGGGACCTGGCGAGGCAGGCCAAGGCGGCCCGATGGATCGGGGAGCGTGGGCGATTCGCCCGGCGCCGATGGACGGCGGCGGGATCTTCCTGACTCGTCGGAAGGTCTCGTGGGGTTCATCTCATCCGGCGAATTCTTCCGGCGTGCCGCTTCTCCTGCCGCGTCCTCGGAGGGCGCGATCTTCAGACGCCCCACAGGGTTCTTTCGTTCCCTTCTGCGGGACTGGGCTCATGCCGACGGGCGGCTGGCGACGAGGACCGTCCATGACCCCTTCATCACCGAGGCGCCGGATTGGTTGTGCACGTCGAGGTGCAACGTGACTGAACCGCCGCCCAGCCGCGGCAGGGGCTTGACCTCGGTCACCTCGATGTCGACGGCGATCGTATCGCCGATGTAGACCGGCTGGCTGAATTTCCACTCGTTGACCTCACGGAAGGCGAGCACGGTCCCTTCCAGAATGCCCGTTCGGACGGCCAGACCGGAGGCGATCGACAATCCGAGCAGGCCGTGGGCCACGCGTTGGCCGAAGGGCGTGGTGGCGGCGTAAATGGCGTCGGTGTGGATGAGATTGAAGTCGCCTGACAGCCCGGCGAAAGCCACGATGTCGCCCTCGGTGACCGTCCGCCCGGGTGTGCGAATCGTTTGTCCGACGGCGAATTCCTCGAAGTAGAGGCCGTGAGGCGAAGGCAGGTTCGACGACATGTGTTTCTCCCTCATCCGGGCGCGATTCTAGCACGCGGAAAATCCTGGGCTTCCGGCCCGTGTACCCATTCGACGACAAGACACTAGATGCAGGCCCCCACCCCTCGCCCTCGCGCAGCAGACTGTAAGGCCTCCCCCGGCTGCACACCCGTTGGTCCCAAAGCCTGTCTGGCCGGGGGAGGGGAGGACTATCAGGAGGGGCCGGGGGCCAAGGGGCCCCGGCCCCTCCTCAAAACCATCCCCTCTCCGCCTTCCGATCAACTCGTATGGCGACACCCAAGGCGGAGAGGGGCAGGGGGTGAGGTCTAAGGCCGCCACATGATGTGGGATGGGGGCCGTACCGTCCTCCGCGAAGAATGCGCCGGGATCCTGCGCCAAGGGTTACGGGGACATGTACAATGCGCCCATGCGAACCTGGGCCCTTGGAGGGAGTGATCCGCGCGCGCTGCGGTTGGCGGCCGACGTACTGGCCGGCCCGACGGACTACGCCAACGACCACATCTGGGAACTGCACCTCGGCGGCGGACGGCCGCCGGCGCTGGCGTTGGAGACGACCTACGGTCGACGAGCCCGATCGCTGAGGCTGTACGCAGGCTTCGCCGCCGATGGGCAGGTGCTCCTGGATCCTCTCCTATACCTGGTCGGGCCCAGGGTGACGGGCTTTCTTCCCTCCTGGCTGAGAGTGCAGTTCTCGCCCGTGGAAGGGCTCGAGGTGCAGGCCGAATTCTGGGTTCCCGACTCGCACGCGGTGGCGGGCCGATACCGTGTCACGAACACCTCCCTTGGCTTCCGCAGTGTGCGACTTGTCCTCTACGCGGTCCTCGACCCGGCCGCGGACGGGCGCCCCATGGCGCCCGAGACGCGGGGAGGCGCGGTGATCCTCTCCGGGCGGACGGCAGGGCTCTCGCCGGTGGTCTTTCTGACGGGTGGAGCCTCCCCTGAGGCGGGGCCCATACCTGGCCTCGCTCTCACGGTCGATGTTGCGCCGCATGCCTCACGCAGCGTCGTAGGGGTGTGCAGCGCGGGCCCAACGGTGGAGGAGTCCTTTCAGGCGGCGCGCTCGCTCGCCGCCCGTTCGTGGGATGCAGAGGTGAGCCGCCTGGAACGAATTCACAGCCGCTGGGTGGAGGTCGAGACGGGCGATTCTGAGTGGGACGCCGTGTTGGCCCTCGGGCAGAAATCCGCGCTGGGTTCCTTCATCGGGGCAACAGCCCAGATGCCGCATCCCTCCCTCGTCCTGTCTCGAACTCCCGACAGGGGACATTCGCAGGCAGGAGATGGGACCGACTACGACTCGGAATGGAGTGGGGCGGATTTCAAAACGGCCGAATTCGCCGCCTCCCAAATCCTCTTCGCCGCGCCGGAGCTGGCCGAGGGGATCGTAGAGAACTACCTTGCGACGCAATTACCGGACGGGAGCATTGATGGCAGGCCGGGGGCTGCGGGACAGCGAGCGCGCTGGCTTTGCCCGCCGCGCCTGGCCGGGCTCGCCTGGAAGATCTTCTTGTACACCGGCCATGAAGAGTTCCTGCGTTCGGCGTTCCCGAAGTTGATGAAGTTTTTCAGCCGATGGTCCGCAGCCGACCACGATCCCGGAGGCTTGGGCCTGCCGGTGTGGGAGCACGTCCTGCAAGCCGGCGCTGACGCCCGGCCGGTGTTCGCCGCCGCCTCAACCTGGGGCGAGGGCGTCGATCTGGGCTGTGTGGTCTCCCCCGATCTTCTGGCGGCGCTGGCCGGCGATGCCGAAGCACTCATGCATATGGCGGACGTACTCGGGGAGGCGGCCGCCCACCACGATCTGCAACGCCGAATGAACGAGCTTCAGGGGGCTATCGCCTCGTGTTGGTCGCCAGGGAGCGCAACCTTCCATTACCTGGATCGCGAAACGCGCCAGACGTCTTCGGGAAGGACGATCGGTGAGGGGACGGGGCCAAGTGAACTACGCCTACGTCAGGTTTTCGAACCTCCCGGACGTATCTCGGTGTGGGTCGAGGCGCCCGATATGCGAGCACGGAAGATCCGCGTCTCGCTGGACGGAAAGGGAATTCGTGGCCGGCCTCGCGTGGAGCCGATCACGGCGCGCCGCTTTCGCTGGCTGTGGGATCGGGGCGTGGCGACGAGCGAGGGCGTCTTCACCCGGCTCGAGGCTGTTCGCCTCGAAGGAGTCCCTCCCGACGTGCAGTTCGTTGTTCGGTTGGCTGGGCTGGATCGTCAGGACCTGAACCTGCTTCTTCCCCTGAGGTCCGGGGGTATCCCGCAGGATGTCATTGATGAAGCCGTAATAAAGGCCTTGATGAACCCCGAGCGGTACGGGCGCCCCTTCGGGTGGCCGTCGGCCCCGGCCGACGATCCGCACTATGACCCAGGTGCCGCGGGAGGCCCGTGGGTGGTCGACCTGCCGCTTCAGACCACCATCGGCGAGGCGCTGGTGCAGGCCGGGCATCGGGGCGCGGCACACATCGTTCTCGAGCGGATTCTTCGCTCGCTGGTGGGAGTCCTGCGTACGGACGGAGCGTTCCGGGAAGGCTACCATCCGGAGACCGGCGAGGGCTGGGGAAAGCGTGATCACGTCGCAGGCGTGGCGCCACTCTCCCTCTTCCTGGAGGTGGCGGGGGTGCGGCTGCTGTCTCCCAACCGGGTGGAAATCAGCGGGCACCATCTTTTCTCAAGGCCGGTGACGATTCGCTGGCGTGGGCTGCTCGTCGAACGCCGCTTGGAAGGTACGCGCCTCGTCTTCCCCGATGGCAGCGAGACCTTCGTCGATCCCGGCCTGGAAGCGACCGTCGAGCGCGTGGCCGAGGGCGGATGATCCTCGAGGCTAGAATTCAGCGTTCCCGCGCTAGACCAGATCTAAGGGAAATGACGCAAAGGAGGGCTTAGTCCGGGAGGATACGGACGGGGATCCCGGATTCCTCCTGCAGCCTCCGGGCCAACTCGGACAGATGCTCCAGCGCGAAGCGACCGTCATCCTCTCCCGGTCGGCCCAGGATTAGCAGGCGCGCCCGTTCTTCTTGGAGCGCAGACAAAAGCTCGGCGCGGAACTCGCCTTCCCGGACCACAGAGCGGGACGATAGGCCCTGGGCTTCGGCCCGGTCGACGGCCATGGTCATAAGGAATTCGGCCATGCGATTCAGTTCGTCCGCGACCAAATCCTCGCGCAACGCGTAGTTGGCATGGGTAAGAAACTCGACATCATAGACGTAGATGAAGATCAGCTCATCGCCGGCCTGCTTGGCTAAGGCGATGGCTGCGTCCTGCGTCTCCAGGCTGGCCTCGCCGCCGCGCGTTGCGCATAGGATCACGCCCATCGCACGTCCTCCCTAGGTAAATCGAAGAACCAGCCAAACGCACCCGAGGGCTGTGGTGATCGCCGTCGCCGGCAGGCCGACCGCCAGGAACTTGCGGAA
>Ga0154796_1122_pt8 | contig 9827 bp, 11 predicted proteins | sample Rifle2008BG16ft_FD_105804 | JGI IMG/M metagenome (GOLD analysis project Ga0154796, IMG submission 105804) | Gammaproteobacteria bacterium RBG_16_66_13
GGGCGACGAGGCCGACGATCTCGTCGGTGTTCGCCGGGTTGCGCACCTCGAACGTTTCACCCCCGAGCGCCGGGGTCTGCCGGCCGTTGACGATCATCCCGTACTGCTGCGTCATGCGCGTCCCCTCAGCCGAACCCCATCGTGTGGGACCTGATCGGTCTGATGAGCAGACTAACCCGGTTCTCGGGCCCGTCGGTGGGTGGGTACGTGTAGGCGCGCCCTCGGTAGCGCAGGGAGAGACGGTCGATGTCGCGCGCGCCGTGTTCCCCGTCGAGCTTCACGACGGTTCCCTGGATCTGCACATAGCGATACGGGTCGTCGCGGTCCACGACCGTCACGGTGACGGCGGGATTCGCCTCGACATTGCGGAGCTTGACCCTGCCCTTCGACGTATTGACGAGAAGGTGGCCGTCCTCGTACAGGAACCATACGGGCGTGACTTGGGGCCGACCCGACGGACTGACGGTCCCTAAGACCGCCAGGTTGGGCTTCTGCAGGAATTCGACCACGCGCTCGGGGAGAGGCATACGTACCACCGGGTGATTGTTGTCCATACTACCATGTTTCGCGTGAGGGAGAGATAGCCATGGCCGAACGGTTCAAGGATCTCGTCGCCGGCGAGTGGGTGGACGCGCGCAGCGGCGAGACGCTGCGAGATGTGAATCCGGCCGATACACATGAAGTCGTCGCCGAATTTCCCTCGATGAGTGCCGAGGATGTCCGCCGGGCGGTGGATGCGGCGGCGGAGGCGTTTCCGAAGTGGAAGGCCCTCACCCCGGTGGCGCGGGGGGCGATCATGCAGCGCGCCGCCGGGCTCATGCGTGAACGGGCGGAGCAGATCGCGCGTGATCTGACGCGAGAGATGGGGAAGACGCTGCGCGAGGCTCGCGGGGAGGTGACGCGCGCGTCCTACTTCTTCGACTATTATGGGGCGTTTGGGCGGTGGCCGATCGGCGCCTACCTGCCGGACGAGCGGGACGGCGTGTTCACGTTCACGATGCGTGAGCCCGTTGGCGTGGTCATTGCCATCGCGCCGTGGAACGATCCCGCTCTCACCCCCGCCCGCAAGATGGCGCCCGCGCTGATCGCCGGCAACACGGTCGTCCTCAAGCCCGCCACCTTGACCCCGCTGTCGGCGTGGCATCTGATGCGCGCGCTGCACGACGCGGGGATGCCGCGCGGCGTCGTCAACCTGGTCACCGGTCCGGCCCGCGCCACCGGGGATCCGCTGATCAACCACCCCGCCGTCCGCGCCATTACCTTTACCGGCTCGACCGCCGTGGGGCTGGACCTCCAGGCGAAGGTCGCGGGCCGGAATATCCGGGTCCAGACGGAGATGGGCGGTAAGAACGCGCTGGTCGTTCTCCGCGACGCCGATCCCAAGCTCGCGGCGGAGCTGGCCGCCGCGGCGGGCTTCGGCCAATCCGGCCAACGGTGCACCGCGACGAGTCGTGTCGTGGTGGAAGCCTCTGCGCGCGAGGCGTTCATGAACGCCTTCCTCGAGCGGACGAAGCAGATCACGGTGGGGCCGGGCCTGGACGACTCCACGACGATGGGTCCCGTGGTCGATGAAAGCCAGTTGAAGACTACCCTCGACGCCGTGGAGAGCGGGAGACGAGAAGGCGCCGCGGTCCTCTTCGGCGGGGAGCGGCTGGGTGGACCTCGGTACGAGCGCGGGTACTTCGTCACGCCGACCATCCTCGGCAATGTTTCGCCCTCGATGGGAGTGGCGCAGGAAGAGATCTTCGGACCCGTCGTCGCCGTGATGGAGGCCACCGACGTCGAGCAGGCGATCGAGATCGTGAACAACACGCGATATGGCCTGTCGGCCTCGATCGTCACGCGCAACCTCGCCGCCGCCCATGCCTTCGCCCGCGGCGTGGACACTGGCTGCGTCGCCGTGAACCTGCCCACCGTCGGGTGGGATGTGCATACCCCGTTCGGCGGGTTCAAGGACTCGGGATCGCCGTACAAGGAGCACGGCATCGAGGGGCTGCAGTTCTACACGCGCGTGAAGAGCGTGGCCATGCGGGTCGCCGGATAAGTCATGGCAGATGAGTCCTGGCAGATGAGTGCTGGCACGGGAGGTTGCCCGCCACGTTTCGCGCTGCGAGACAGAGGAGGAAGGACTCTGTTGGCCTCATCGCCGAACGTGCTATCTACGCATCCGGGAACGGTGTTTCATTGCACGGGACAGCATCGCGTCCGCGGCCAGCCGGCAACGGGATCCGCGCAGTCGAGCGGGCGGCAGCCATCCTCAAGGCATTTTCTCCCACCACACCTTCCCTGGGCGTGACTGACCTGGCCCGGCGCCTCGGACTCCACCGCTGTTCACCCGCCCACTGCACGGGGTTGGGCAAGGTCCTCTTGGCGTGGCTGCCTGCTCCGATGCTCGATCAGATCATCCGCCGAGGATTGCGCACATACACGAGCCGGACGATCAGCTCCCCTGAGACCCTGCGCAATCATCTCGCGCTGGTGCGCCAGCGCGGGTACGCGATCGACGATGGGGAGCACGAGGAGCTCATCCGGTGTGCCGCGGCCCCGGTATTCGACCATACCGGCCAGGTCGTGGCTGCCCTGAGCATCGCGTCGGTCGGCGTCGACGTCGAGTCGGCGCGCTTCGAGGAGTACATCGGCCTCGTCCAGAGCTGTACGCATTCCATCTCACAGGCCCTGGGACATGGCCGGGCTGCTGCTTCTGTTGGAGGAACAGATGCGCGTCGGGACCTTCCTTCACGGTGACCGCCAGAGCTGGAGTTTGATCGAGGATGGCCGGGTCGTCGACCTTCAACCCCTGCTCAGCGCCGCAGGAATGCCTGCCGCGGAGGATCTGCGCGGCTTCCTCACGCAGGGCGGCTCGGCCGGCCACATCGCGGACGCCCTTCGCCGGGTCGATCGGGAACGTTTCACCCTCCCCCGCGCCGATGTCCGCCTGCTCGCGCCGCTGCCGAACCCCTCGAAGATCGTCTGTATGGGCCTGAACTTCGAGGACTACCGGCAGATCCTGGGACTCGAATACCTGGCCGTCCCGCAGCTCTTCCTCAAGGCGCCGTCTGCGATCATCGGGCCCGACGCCGCGATCGAGATCCCTCAAGGTACGGATCGGTCTTCCATGAGTTCGAGATCGGCGCGGTGATCGGACGCCGGATCCGCGAAGTCCCGGAGGCCGCGGTCTCCGACGCGATCTTCGGGTATACGATCTTCAACGATATCGTCCTCCACGACTTGGAACTCCTGACGCGCGAGTATCAGCAGTGGGCTAAGAACTGTGACACGTTTGCCCCGATGGGCCCCTGGATCGCCACCGCGGACGAGGTGCCCATCGAGCGCGCCCGCATGATCCGGCGGCGGAATGGAGCGATCGAATCGTCGTCGAGCACCGCCCAGATGCGGCGACCATTCACCGAGATGGTGGCGTTCGTCGCGTCCTTCATGACGCTGGAACCAGGCGATCTCGTCACCTCGGCGTCGCCGCCGGCAGGGCCGTTTGTTCCGGGTGACGTCCTCGAGGTCGAGGTCGAAGGGATCGGCGTACTGCGCAATCCGGTCGCCTCGCGCACGGTGGACCGGCGCTACGCGCAGGCGCTGCGGCTATGAGCGACGACCCGCTCGATCCGCTGCGCCGGACCGGGCTTCTGCCCATCGCGCGTGGAGTGCCCGCGGCGGACCTCGAGGCTGCAGCCGGCGTGCTGCTGGAGTTGGGGATCGGGATCGTCGAGGTCACGATGAACACCAGCGATGCCTCGGGGACGATCCGCCTCCTGGTCAACACCTACGAGGGACGCCTCGTCGTGGGCGCGGGAACAGTGCTGGATGCGGACCAGGCTGCGGCGGCGGTCGAGGCCGGAGCGGAGTTCCTGGTGACCCCGCATGTAGACGAAGCCGTTGCCGCCGCGGCGCATCGGCTGAAGGTGCCGCTTATCCCCGGGGCCATGACGCCGACGGAGATCCTCCGGGCCTGGCGCGCCGGTGCGGCACTCGTGAAGCTCTTCCCGGCTGTAACCGTGGGTCCGCAGTATCTGCGGCAACTCCACGGTCCGCTCCCAGATGTCCCGCTCCTCCCCACCGGAGGCGTGTCTGTGGAGAATACGGCGGAGTTCATCGCTGCCGGAGCGGTCGCCGTCGGCGTAGGAGGGGCGCTCCTGGGCCGCCGGGCCGGCGATCTCGAGTGGCTCCGCACCGAAGCTATGAAGTTTGTCGCGGCTGTGCAGCGTGGGAGGCAGCAGCATGCCTGACGTCGTGACGATCGGGGAGACGATGCTGCGCCTCTCGGCGCCCGTCGGGGTCACGTTGGAGAACGCCTCGCACCTGGCGGTGCACGTCGCGGGCGCCGAATCCAACGTTGCCGTGGCGCTGAGCCGCCTGAAGACCAGCGCCGGGTGGATCTCGCGCCTTACCGACAATCCGCTGGGCTGGCGGATTCAATCCGACATCCGCGCGCAGGGAGTGGACGTCTCGCGTGTGCTGTGGGCACGTGGAGATCGCGTCGGGACCTACTTCGTGGAGATGGGCCGCCCGCCGCGCCCGGCGCGGGTGGTCTACGATCGCGCCGGATCCGCGATGGCGGCGATCAGCGGGGACGAGGTGGACTGGGCCTACGTCCGTGAGGCGAAAGCGATCCATCTGACGGGCATCACCCCGGGGCTCAGCCCGTCGTGCCGGGAGTTGGTCGCGCGCGCGATCAGCGAAGCGAACGCGGCGAAGGTCATCGTGTCCTTCGATGTGAACTACCGGGCCCGGCTGTGGCCTCCGGCAGAAGCCGCGGCTACCCTGACCCCTCTGCTCTCACGGGTGACCATCCTCGTCTCAACCGCATCCGATGCGCACCAGTTGTTCGGGATCGAAGGCCCCGCCCGTCTGGTGGCCCAGAGCCTGCGCGATCGGTTTCATCCCGACGTGGCCGTGGTGACAGAAGGTGTGCACTTTGCCGCGGTCACGGCGCAGCACACGTTCGAGCGGGATGGGTATCACGTCGAGTCGATCGACCGCATCGGCGCGGGCGACGCGTTCGCCGCCGGGTTCCTGCACGGGTACCTCGCCGGCCGGATCGAGCGCGGCTTGGACTACGGGGTTGTGCTCGCCGCGCTGAAGCACACATATCTGGGTGACACGGTCTGGGCGTCGGAAGAGGACGTGCGGAACATGCTGTCCGGCGAAGACGCCTGGCGATAGGAGGCGCGATGAGAGCCTGTCGGGCGGCGAAGGCTCGGTCCTGGGCGCCTTCCTGGGTGCGCTATTCATGGGGGTGCTGGGCAACGCATTGAACCTGCTGGGGGTGGATGTTTACTGGCAAAACCTGGTCACCGGGCTGATCCTCATCGTGGCCGTGGTGGTTGACGTCGTTAACGAGCGCCGCAAGAACCGTCCACGATGAGTAAGGGGCGATTCGTGCGTATCAGTCAGCGGACCGATTGGGTCAGCGCGTCCAGCGTGGGAGCAATCGTCGGGGGAAGCCGAAGCCGCTGCTCGATGACGGCGGGGTCCTTGAGGCCGTGCCCTGTGAGGACGCAGACCGCTTCTCGCGGAGCACGGCCTTCACGCGCCAGCTTCTGCAATCCGGCCCACGACGCCGCGGACGCGGGTTCGACGAAGACTCCTTGGCGTCCGAGTGCGCCCTGGGCATCCAAGATTTCTTCATCAGTCACGGTGAGAAACTCGCCGCCCGACTCCTCAACCGCGCGGACGGCTCCCTCCCACGTCGCGGGCCGGCCGATGCGGATGGCCGAGGCCACCGTCTGCGGCCGCTCCACCGGCATGCCGCGAACCAGTGGGGCGGCGCCCTCCGCTTGGATTCCGATCATGCGTGGGAGCGCGGTGATCTTTCTTCCCCCGCGATATTCTGTGAACCCCGCCCAGTAGGCAGTGATATTCCCGGCATTGCCCACCGGGATAAATAGCGATTCCGGCGCGCGTCCGAGCGCATCACAGATCTCAAAGGCGGCGGTCTTCTGCCCGGCGAGGCGGTTCGGGTTCACGGAGTTGACCAGCGTGAGGCGGAGCTCGTCCGCGGCCTGACGCGCGAGATCGAGGGCGGCATCGAAGCCGGCGGACACGGGGATGATCATGGCGCCGCAGGCGGCGGCCTGCACGAGCTTCCCGAGCGCCACGCCGTCCGCGGGGATGATGAGCACGCAGCGGATCCCGGCACGCGCCGCGTACGCGGCGGCGGAAGCGGCGGTGTTGCCGGTGGAGGCGCAGATCACACCGCTCGCGCCAGCCTCCAGCGCCATGCTCACCGCGACGGTCATACCGCGGTCCTTGAACGAGCCGGTCGGGTTGCCGCCCTCGTTCTTCAGCCAGACCGCGCGCCCATCACCGGTGTCGCGGCTGCGCAGCAGCGGCGTGCCGCCCTCGAGCAGCGTGACGATCGGTGTGGCGAGACCAACAGGGAGATGCGACCGGTACTCCTCGATAACGCCGCGCCACACGCGGCAGAGGTTCGGTAGGCCGCCGGATCCCTCCTACTACTTCAGAATCGCGGCTGCAGCGGCGTGAATCCCGGCCCCTGGGGCTGCTGAGGCACCGCCCCGGGCGGCAACTGGAACGGCATTCCCGGAATCGACGGACCCTGGTACGGCTGAAGCGGGAAGTACTCCGGCGGGCTGCTCGGTCTGCCCTGCTGGTTCTGCGGACCGGGCATCAACCGGTAGAGACGACCCTGGAAGTAGAAGAGGATGACGGGTTCGCACTCCCCCTCACCCTGCTGCCCCTGGCCCTGGCCCGGACCCTGTCCCTGACCCGGGAAGGGGATGATCTCCTGAAGCGGCGGGGCGGCCTGCGCGGGGACGGCGGGGACGGTTGGCGCGGCGATCCTGGGGGCTTGGTGGCCCAGGTACCATCCTCCCGCGAACATCAGGATCCCAAAGGCGACAACTGCGAGCAGGCGATAGCGCATGACTCTACCCCCGTCCGTCCAGGTTCCCATCATTGTATCAGGTCCCTATAATAACGACATGGCCCTGGTGTTCACGTTCCCCTGCGGGAGTTGCGGGAGACGCTACAGCGTCTATTACCCGAAAGCCGTCCTCTATGAACTGAGCGGGTCGGCGCCGCGCGAGATGGGACTCACCGAGGACGAGGAAGAGCGTCGGTCCGGCGCGGTGGAGGCCACGCGCACGAGCGCGGAGGCGGCGGGAAACATCTGGGTGGACGCATCGACCGAACTCGAACGCGGCTGCGTCTGCGGCAAGCGTCTGGACTTCAACCTTATGCACCATCCGCGGGTCCCCCAGTCGAAGGCTATCGCGGCGAAGCGGCAGACCGGCCTCATTGCGTTCCCCACGGCCCCCAAGAAAGAGTAACTTTCGTCCACTCTGGCACGTGCGACGCGTCCGTCGAGTCGCACGAACGAAGGTTCCGAATTGACCGTACGCGTGTACGGGTGTAGCGTGGATCGTGCCAGCGGATGTGTCGACCTAGGTGGGAGGGATGGCTGCCTCCTAGGTGGTGACCCGGCCTTACGGGTAACAATCCGCTGGCGTTGCGTTTCCCCACAATAGGAAATAGGACGTCAGAGTCCGAACGTCTACCAGGGTGGGGCTTGACGGTCCCACCCTTTCCGTTCGTCCCATCGTCTGTCCGCCTCGGAGGAGATCGATGATCCAGTCCCAGGAGTTGCGCGCGCGGCACCAACTGCGGCCGGAGCAGCTGCGCTGGACGTGTGATCCTGCCGCGCTGCCGTTCGAGACGACCGCCGAGCTCCACGCCGATGAGGTCATCGTCGGCCAGGACCGCGCGGTCCGGGCCCTCGACCTCGGGCTCACCGTCGTGCAGCCCGGCTACAACATCTACATCGCCGGCCCGGTCGGCACCGGCCGCACGACGTATGCGCGCCAGAAGATCCAAAATGCGGCCGCCAGCCGTCCGGCTCCGCCGGACTGGTGCTACTTCTACAACTTCCAGCAGCCCGATCAGCCGATGGCCGTTTCGCTGCCGCCGGGACAAGGCGTGGAGTTCCGCCGCGACGTGGAGCAGCTGCTCGACGAACTGAAGGACGGTATCCGCAAGCTCTTCGCCAGTGAGCGCTTCGAGACGCGGCGCAGCGAGGTGCTGCATTCGTTCGAGACGCAGATCAACGAGATCTGGCAGGGTCTGGAGACCCAGGCCCGGCAGCTGGGGTTCCTCCTGCAGCGCACCCCGACGGGTATCGTGACCGTTCCCGTCGGGCCGTCCGGCGAACCGATCGCGCAGGAGCAGTTTGCCCTGCTCCCGGAGCAGACGCGTGAGGAGATCCAGAAGCACGGCCGCGAGCTGCAGGAGGGTGTGGCCGACGCGCTGCGCCGGGTGCGCTCCCTGGAACGTGCGGCGCGGGACGCCCTGCGCGAGCTCGAAGAGCAGGCGGTTCGGTCGACAGCCGGTGATCCGGTCCGCCGGCTGCAGGAGAAGTACCGCGGGTCGCCGCGGATCGTGGACTGGCTGGGCCTGCTGCTGGCCGATGTCGTCGAGCATCTCGATGACTTCAAGGAAGGTGAAGAGCCGGCGATGCCCTTTCCGCTGCCCATGCTCGCCCGCCGGGACCGGCTCCAGCGCTACCAGGTGAACCTCTTCGTCGACAACAGCCATGCGCAGGGCGCGCCCGTGATCATCGAGTCCAACCCGACGTTCTACAATCTGCTCGGCAAGGTCGAATACCGTGGAGAGTTCGGAGCGCTGGTGACCGACTTTACGATGATCAAGCCCGGCGCGCTCCAGCGCGCCAACGGCGGCTTCCTCATCCTCCAGGTCAAGGACGTGCTGCTCAACCCCTTCACCTGGGAGGGGTTGAAGCGCGCGCTGAAGAGCCGCGAGGCGCGCATCGAGAACATCGGGGACCAGTTCGGGGCGATCCCTACCGCGACGCTGCGGCCGGAGCCCATCCCGTTCGATGTGAAGGTTGTGCTCATCGGCACGCCGCTGCTCTTCCAGCTCCTCTACGTCTACGACGAGGATTTCCGAAAGCTGTTCAAGGTGAAGGCCGATTTCGACATCGAGATGGATCGCACGCCGCAGACGATGGCGGACTACGCCAGGGCGATCGGCGCGCTGGGCAACAAGCACGGCCTGCGGCCCTTTGATCGTACGGCGGTGGCCCGCGTCCTCGAGCACAGCGCGCGGCTGGCGGACCACCAGGAGCGTCTGAGCACCCGGTTCAACGACGTCGCGGAGATCGTCTTCGAGGCGGACGCCTGGGCCACGCAGGCGGGACGGGCGGTCGTCACCGCGGCCGACATCGTCACGGCCATCCGCGAGAAGGTCTACCGCAGCAACCGGATCGAGGAGAAGCTGCGCGACCTCATCCACCGCGGGCAGCTCCTCGTGGATGTCGCGGGGGCTAAACCGGGACAGGTGAATGGCCTGTCTGTATTGCAGTTGGGGGATTACGCCTTCGGCCACGCGAGCCGGATCACGGCCAGAACCTTCGTCGGTGCCCGCGGCGTAGTCAATATCGAGCGCGAGACCGAGATGTCGGGGAGGATCCACAGCAAGGGGGTCGCCATCCTGGCGGCCTACCTCGGCGGGAAGTACGCGCAGGATCGGCCGCTCAGCCTGAACGCGTCGCTGACGTTCGAGCAGACCTACTCCGAGGTCGAGGGGGACAGCGCCAGCTCGACGGAGCTCTACGCCCTGCTCTCGGAGCTGTCCGGCGTCCCGGTGGAGCAGGGCATCGCGGTCACCGGTTCGGTGAATCAGAAAGGTGAAGTCCAACCGATCGGTGGGGTCAATGAGAAGATCGAGGGCTACTATCAAGTCTGCAAAGTCGTTGGGCTCACGGGGATGCAAGGCGTCATGATTCCCGCGCAGAACCTCTCCAACCTCATGCTCCGCGAAGAGGTCGTCGACGCCGT
>Ga0154796_1047_pt1 | contig 9825 bp, 10 predicted proteins | sample Rifle2008BG16ft_FD_105804 | JGI IMG/M metagenome (GOLD analysis project Ga0154796, IMG submission 105804) | Gammaproteobacteria bacterium RBG_16_66_13
CCCCTTCGGGTGCGCCGCCCTTGGCGCCCTGTAGAGGGCGAAGGGCGTGGCGGTCTGCCCCCTTGGGGCGCCCGAAGGGGCGTAGAGACCGAACGGGGTGTCCTTCCGGGGGGATGCCTTATTCCTTCCGGACTGATGTCCGAGGCGCGCTGAGCGAAGTCGAAGCGCGCCGGAGCCTGGCTCCGGTTGCGTGCTTCGTCACCGGCCGGCCGACGCGGTGAAGGCCGGCTCCGCTGCCTGGAGCACTCTCAGAATGCAACGCTTTCGTGCGCTCTCGACGCGATGGACGGAGGGCTTGCCACGAGCCTACTGGTTCCTGTGGGCCGGGACGATCGTCAATCGCGTCGGCGGCTTCGTCATTCCTTTCCTGACGCTCTACCTGACGACCCAGCGCGGCTATTCGGTGGGCGCGGCGGCGCTGATGGTCTCCCTCTACGGCGCCGGATCGTTCAGCGCTAACCTGGTCGGAGGCGAGCTGACCGACCGCCTCGGCCGGCGCCCCGTCCTGCTCGCCAGCCTGTTCCTGGCGCCGGTGGCGACGGTGGCCCTCGGCGTGGTGCGCTCTACTGCCTGGATCGCCGTCGCCACCGTCCTGCTGGGCTTCACGGTCGACTTGTACCGCCCGGCCGTCAGCGCCGCTATCGCCGATCTCGTCCCCTCCGAGCACCGGCCACGTGCTTACGGCTATCTGTACTGGGCGATCAACATCGGCGCCGCCGTGGCGCCCATCCTGGCGGTGTTCCTGGTACGCAGCAGCTACCTGCTGCTTTTCATCGGCGATGCCGTGACGACGTTCGCTTTCGGCCTCGTCGTCCTGGCCGGGGTCCCGGAGTCGCGCCCGGCCAAAGCCGCCCTGGCCGCCGGGGAGCCGCTCTCGGCCCGCCTGCGCGCGCTGGGGAAGGAGCCGTTGCTGTTGGCCTTTACCGCCATGGCGCTGCTTCTCGGCACGGTCTACCTGCAAGGCCACGTGACGCTTCCCGTCGACATGCAGGCGCACGGTCTGACCGCCGCCCAATATGGATTGGCGATCGCCGTGAACGGGGCCCTGATCGTGATCCTGGGGCTTCCCGCCAGCCATGCCTCCTCGCGCTGGCCGCGCTTCGGCGCCATTGCCGTCTCGGCCCTTTTGGTCGGCCTGGGGTTCGGCATGAATGCCATCGCTACGACCCTGGGGCTCTACGCTCTGGCTATTGGCGTCTGGACGCTCGGTGAGATCGCCTTTTCCACCGTGGCGCCGGCGCTGATCGCCGATCTGGCGCCGGTCGAATACCGGGGGCTGTACCAGGGCGTTTTCGGGGCGGCCTTCGGCTTATCCTTCTTCACTGGCCCGCTCGTCGGAGGTCTCGTCTACGACCGCTTTGGAGCCGATACTCTGTGGAGCGCGTGCCTGGTCGCCGGCGCAGTGCTCGCCGCCGGCTATTTAGTGATGGCGCGTCTGGCGGCGCGGCGCCTGGGGTCGCTCCCGAAGGGTTCCCCCGCCTGACCCGAAACCAGGTTTCCTTGGGAAACCTGGTTTCGCTATCCTCGCGCCGGGCTGCAGCGGACTGCAGCAGACTCCATGCGAACCTTCTGCTCCGTTCCTTTATCCGCTTTCCCTCGCAACCGCATGCTCGTCGCGCGGATCGCCCGCCACTCTCTCGCAGCCCTTGTCGCCTCGGCGCTACAGGCTTGCGCCTTCGCCGACCGCCTGCCCGGCTTGCTCGGCAACCTTGAGCCGTCTCCGACGGTCGCAGCCTCGGTCGTGCCCGCCACCGTCTTCGCCACGCCACCCGCGGTCGCCTCGGCGACCGGCCCGGCGCCCGAGGAGCTCCATCAGCTGCAACAGGAGATCGTCTACCTGCGTGGCTTGACGCCGACCGGACCGTTGGCAGAGGCACGTCTTCCGTCGAATGCGATTCGCCAGCACCTGCTCGACGATTTTCTGGGCGACTACACGCGCGAGCAGGCGGCGGACGAAGGCCGCCTCTACTCCCTCCTCGGGCTCCTCGAAAGCGATATCGACCTGTGGACTCTCTATCGCGACCTATATTCAGAGCAGTTCGCCGGCTACTACGACCCGCAAGTGGAGACGATGTATATCGTCGCCGGCCAGGAATGGACCGGCGTCGAGCGGCTGACCTACGTCCACGAGTTCACCCACATGTTGCAGGACCAGATTCACGACTTCGAGGCCGGGCTGATGTATTCCGAAGAAGCCTGCCGCGAAAAAAGAGAACGATGCCGCGCGCTCTCGGCCTTGATCGAAGGAGACGCAACCCTTGTCGAAGAGCAGTGGCTGCGCACGTTTGCCAGGCCCGAGGATCTCGAGGAGCTGCTGGCGTTCTCGTCGACAATCGGCAGTCCGGTCCTCGACTCGGCCCCCGCCTTCCTACAGAAGGACTTCCTCTTCCCCTACGAACAGGGCCTGGAGTACATCCGGACGTTGTACTTGCGAGATGGATGGGCGTCGGTGGACCGTGTCTATTTGGACCCTCCTGAGTCGACCGAGGAAATCCTTCACCCTGGGATCTCTCCCGGGCCGGCGGCGACGGTGGATTTAGGTGATCTGACAGCGGCTCTGGGAGAGGGCTGGCGCGAGCTAGGCGCCGGCGTTCTGGGAGAGTGGTATACGCGGTTGATGTTGGAGGCCCGGCTGGCTGGGGACGAGGCCGGGACGGCCGCCGCCGGATGGGGCGGCGACGCGTACGTCGCCCTGCGAAATGACGCCACCGGGAACGAGGCGCTCGCTCTTCTCACCGTCTGGGATCGGCCGCGCGACGCTTATGAATTCGCCGCGGCGATGGTCCGTCTGGCGGAGGTTCGCTTCGGGCCGACCACCGGCGCATCCGCTGGCTCGACATGGACCTGGCGGGAAGGCACCGTCCGGCTCGAGAGGGCCTACACCCAGACCCTATGGATCCTCGCCCCAAGTGCAGCCGCGGCCGAGGCCCTGCGCCGGGCTGTGGAGTTCCCCGTCTCACCATGAGGCCTGCGTTCGATCCCTCCCGCGTCCGCGCCCTGTGCTTCGACATCGACGGGACTTTGCTTGAAACGGACGACATCCTGGTGGCGCGACTTGAGCGCCTCCTTCCCCTGGGGCACGCCTCCGCCCGTCGGCTTGTGATGGCGGCCGAGTCGCCGGCCAACGCTCTGCTGACATGCATCGACCGCCTCGGGTTGGCCGAAGGCCTGGCGCCATTACTCGACCGCCTTCATCGCTGGCGCGGGCTGGGTACCGTCGACACCTTCCGAGCCGTCGAGGGCTCGATCGAGGCCGTGCGCCGGCTGGCGGAGCGCTACCCGATCGCGCTGGCTACGGCGCGCGAGGCGCGCAGCGCCTCCGCCTTCGTGGAAGCCTTCGGGCTTCGCCGGCTGGTGGCCTGCGTCTCCAGCGCCCGGACGACCCGCCGCGGCAAGCCGCACCCGGCGCCCATCCAGTGGGTGGCCGAGCGCCTCGGCGTCCCGCCGCCAGCCTGCCTGGTCGTGGGGGATACGACGGTCGATATCCAGGCCGGCCGGGCTGCCGGCGCCCAAACCGTCGGCGTGCTGTGTGGTTTCGGAGAACGCGGGGAGCTCGAGCGCGCCGGCGCGGACTTGATCCTGCCCAGCGTGGCGGAGTTGCCTGGGATCCTTCTTGGAGCGTAGGGGGGTCAGTGGTCAGTGGTCAGTGGTCAGTGGTCAGCAGATGATGGCTGGTGGCTGACAGCTGATGGCTGGTGGCTGACGGTTACGCAAACAACCCATACATGAAGCGCGGCACCCAGAAACCGCCGTACCCCAGCACGCGCAGCGAAACAAAACCGACGAGCAGGGCCAGGCCGAGGCCTAGCAGCGCGTAGTCCCACCCACGGAAGCGAAGCCAGTCGGCCCTCAACCAGGTCCGAGGCCGCGTCCCAAAGGCTCGCAGGTCCATGGCATCTACGACATCTTCGCCCGAGACGATGGACGTCATCACCACCGGAACGAGCAACGGCGCCAGGCGGCGCAGTCGCTCCAGCGGCCCGACGCGCAGACTCTCCAATTCGTAGCCGCGGGCGCGTTGGGCGTCCATCGTCTGTCCGAAGTCGCGCCCGAGCGTCGGCACGAAACGGAAAGCGAGATCGATGGTCTGCGCGGCTTTGTCCGGCAGTCCCATGCGCCGGAAGGTCACGCCGTAGATGCTTGGATCGACGGTGTAGGGAATGGGGATGGCCAGCGCCACCATACTCAGGATGCGCACCATCTGTGTCGCGGCAAACCAGATCCTCTCTACCGTCAACGTCAGCCGCAGCGTCCAACCGGTAACCGGGACGATCAGGGCGCCTGTCTGGTAGATGATGGTCTGGCGGGATACATCCAGAACGGCCATCGGTCCGCCGCGCCCGGACAACAGCGCGTTCAAACCCAGGATCAGGGTTAGGAACAGCAGCATGTAAGTCCAGGCGCGGCGGACGTCCTTCCACGGCAGCCGTCCCGAGAAGTACAGGGCGAACGAGATCAGACAAACGGGCAACAGCAGGCGGAAGTCCCACACCTGCGACAAGGTGACCGCCAGAGTCACGCACGCCAGGTAGAGAATCCTGGCGCGCGGATCGAGCCTCTGTAGGAACGTATCGCGCGGGCGATACTTCCAGTTGACGAGCATTCAGCGTCCTCGGCCGGCCGCCACCCCCGCGAAGGCGATCATGAGGATGGGAAGCAAGATGACGACCACGACGAGATTGCCCAAAAAGGCCGGGGTGAAGTATCCGACCAGGGCCGTATTGATGTCGATCCCCGATGTGAACATCTCGGTCAGCGAAGCGAAGAGCATGCCGACGCCGATCCCGATGATGCTCCAGACCACGGCCTTGACGATGGTGGCGGTGCTGCGGAAGTTCATCATCCCGCCGTAGGCCATGCCGGCCAGCATCCCCATCAGGCCGTTCCCCAGGCTCCAGTTCCAGTAAAAACCGAACCCGGAGATGGCATCCCCGAGGATGTTGCCGAACAACCCGGCCAGGAAGCCAACCCACGGCCCGTAAGCGACGCCGAAGAAGACCAAGACGGCCACGGCCGGGCGGAAGGTGACGTTCCCGGCCGCCGGCAAGGGGATGAAATTCGTGACATACGACAAGACGCCGTACAGCGCCGCCCCGATGGCGCCGTACACGACCTGCCTCGTCCCAAACTCCCAGACGTTCTTCTTCTCGGTCATCGTCCCCGCTCCCATCGTTCCCATTGCGCCATCCTCCTTGGACCTGTGGCGTTCGGCGGATTCCGTGTTCACCAGTATTAACCCCGGTCGGCCTCCGGCGCTTCGCCGATTCTCCGGCGCAGATCGGCGTCGTCGTCCAGCCCCTCCTCGGCCCGTCGGCGCGGGTCAGGGATAGGCCGCCAGCGCTTCGGCCGGCAGAAAACGGCCGGTGCGAGGCAGCAATCTCAGGTTGAGCTCCAGCAGGGAGGTCGGCAGAACTCGGTGCCGGCGCAGCAGGTCAAGGTCCTGGAGCACCGTTTCCGGCGGCCCGTCGGCCGCTACAGTCCCTTCCCCCAGTAACACCACGCGGTTGGCAAACGTGACACCCAGATCGAGGTCGTGGGTGATGAACATGGTCGCATCAAAATGCGTGCTCAAGAGGGAATCGCCCGACTCGCCCGTGGCTCCGCACAGGGTCTCCATGAAACGGGTGTAGTTGGCGTAATCCTGGCCGGCGGTCGGTTCATCCATGATCAAGACGCGCGAGCGCATCGCCAGGACGGCGGCAATCGTCGTCCGCTTCTGCTGCCCGAAGGAGAGTCCCAACGGAGGGAACTCCTCCAAGCCGCCGAGATTCAAAGCCCGGATGCTCTCGGCGACACTCTGCTCCATTTCGGGGCGGGCGAAGCCGAGGTTGCGCGGGCCAAAGGCCAGCTCCTCGCGCACCGTCGGCGCGAAGAGCATGTGACTGGGACTCTGAAAGACGTAGCCAACCTGCTGCGCCATCTCCGCCACAGACGTCTTGCGTGTACTCTTGCCCCGGACATAGACCTCCCCGCGGGTCGGTTTCAGCAATCCGATGGCGTGTTTGACCAGCGTCGACTTACCGGCGCCGTTCGGTCCCAGGAGAGCCACCAGGTCGCCGACGTGAATGGTCAGGTTGACGTCCCGCAGCACCACCGGCCCGTCACCATAGGCGAACTCTACGTGATCGAAAACAATGATGGGTTCCGACGAAGCCGCTGCAACTGGCGCCCGCCGCCGGGTCACCTCGCCCGGACGCTCCCGCGCCCGACGGATCACCCACTCGGCCGGAAGCTTGACTTGCCGGTAGTCCACTTCCACCGGCAGGTCTCGCACCGGTCCCAGATATTCGACACGACCCTCTTCGAGATACAACATGCGGTCGGGCTGAGCCGCCAGCGCGTCCTCGACACGATGTTCCACCAAGAGGATGGCCGTGCCGTCATCTGCCAGTCGCCGGAAAAGCGCCAGCGCTTCATGCGACGAAGCCGGATCGAGCGAAGCCAGAGGCTCGTCGAGCAGCAGGATCGTCGGGTTCATGGCCAGGACGCCCGCCAGGGCCACTTTCTGCTTTTCGCCGCCGGACAGCGACCACGTCTCGCGCTCGAGTAGTCCGTCGAGATGCAGTCGGCTGGCGACGGCTTGGACCCGCTCCAGAATCTCGTCCGCCGGCAGCCCCAAGTTCTCGAGACCGAAGGCAATCTCGGCCAACACATTGCTGCCGACGATTTGGCGTTCGGGGTCCTGCAACACCGTTCCCACAATCTGGGACACTTCGGACAAAGCCAGCTCGACCACTTCCCGTCCGTAGAGCCGCACGGCTCCGCCGCGTTCTCCCCTGTACGAGCGTGGGATCAGCCCGTTGACACAGCGTGCCAGCGTCGTCTTGCCGCATCCGCTGGCCCCGGCGACCAGCAGGATCTCGCCCGGTTTCAGGCTGAACGAGACGTCCACCAGTGCCGGCTCATTCCGCAGGCGGTAACGGAAGGAAAGACCCTCGACGACCAGCGGCGGCGCCTCGCTCACGAGCCGCCGGCCTCTCGCACAACCTCGACCAGATCCCCGACGGCGGTTTCCAATCGCGCCGCGGCGCTGCCGTTCACGACGGCCAGCACCAGGTCGCCCGTGCTCCCGTACAGCGCGATCAACTCGCCGGGCGACCTCTCTCCGAATGTCCGGACCAGCCCGCGTATCGTGGTGTCCCGAATCCGAATCGAAGCCGGATGGAGGCCGTCGAGGTCCTCGCGTCGCATGTTGACGCGCACATTCCCGAAGTGGTCGATGTGGTCGACCTGCCCGCGCAGGCCTCCGGGGATCGCCGTCGGCCGTGGGAAGTCCAGACGGACCGGATCGGCGAAGGGTGTGCCCAACGATTCCAGCAGTACCCCGTTGGCCAGGTGAGCCGCCGTGGGCGAGAAAATATCGCGGCCATGGAAGACCGGGCTGACTTCCGGAAGCCAGAGCTCCGGATGGTTCAGCTCGACGAAAGCCGTCGCCCCGCGGCGGCGCTCAACGTGCTCGAGCAGCTTGGTGACGACGCCGTTGTCGGGCCCGACAAAGAAGTGCCCGCCCAGGCGGGCGGCCATCGGGCGGCGCGACGTTCCGACCCCCGGATCGACCACAACTACATGGATCGAGCCGGCGGGAAAGTAGGGCGCCGAGCGGCCCAACAGAATCGCCGCCTCACGGACGTCCTGCGCACCCACCAGATGCCCCAGGTCGACCAGCCGGGCCTGAGGGGCAAGACCGAGTATGACGCCCTTCATCACCCCGACGTTGCCGTCCTTCAGCCCGAAGTCCGTCAGCAGGGATACAACGGTCATCGACGGGCTCCCCCGGCGAGTTGCGATGGCGGCCGCTTCATCTCGAAGATATCCGTGACGCGACAGTAGGCGGCGCCCGACAGCCGGGCGATGGGCCGCAGGCGTGCCAGGTCGATCTTGTCCTCGCCCAGCAGGACCGAAGGGTCCACGTGCAAGTGAACGACCCGGCCCACGACCAGCGTCGCCGCACCCGGCTGACCGCCGAGTTCGAGCAAATGCGCCACGCGGCACTCCAGGTGCACCGGGCTTTCCGCCACCCGTGGCGCTTTCACAACCACCGACGGAGCCGCCGTCACCCCCGCTACGGAAAACTCGTCGGCCTCCGATGGGAGCTCCGTCGAGCTGAGGTTCATGGCCTCGGCCAGCGCCTCCGTCACGATGTTGACCACGAACTCACCGGTCGCCCGCACGTTGCGCAAGGTGTCTTTCTCGCCGGCGTCGGTTTCGCGGATCATCGGGCTGAAGCTGATAAGGGGCGGCCGGCCGCAAACGACGTTGAAGAAGGAAAAGGGGGCCAGGTTGCGGCGGCCCCGCTCGTCGAGGCTGGAGATCCAGCCAATCGGCCGCGGCACCACGGCGCCGATCAGAATCTTGTAGACCGACGACCAGGGCCGAGTTTCAGGATCGAGCTCCATGCTGGCTCCGGGGGGTTCGCCCTGCGGATACAAAAGCGGGGCGGCGGCGTTGTGATTGTAGCGCGGGGACCAAAAAGGCGCGATCCAACCTGAACGCGCCCGGAGGTTCGACCAACTCGCCCTCACCCTACCCTCTCCCTCCGGGAGAGGGCTATGATCGTCTCCCCTCTCCCGGAGGGAGAGGGGCGGGGGGTGAGGGCGAGTAGACCTACGTTCCGTCCCCCTCCAGCCACGAAGCCATATACTCCGGTTTCTCCAACTCGAGTCCGCCGACGGCCACCTGCAGGGGGTGGAAGGTGTCGACCATCACCGCCAGCTCCTCGGTGCGCGTCTGGCCCAGCGAGGCCTCCGTGATTCCCGGCTGCGGCCCGTGGGGCAGCCCGCTCGGGTGAAGCGAAATATCGTAGCGTTCGATCCCTTTGCGCGACATGAAATTGCCGTCGCAGTAGTAGATGACCTCGTCGGAGTTCACGTTGGAGTGATTGTAGGGAACCGGGATCGCCTGAGGGTGGTAGTCGAAAAGGCGCGGTACGAAAGAGCACACGACGAAATTCCCGCCGGCGAAGGTCTGGTGGCTCGGCGGCGGCTGGTGGATCATGCCAGTGATCGGCATGTAGTCGTGGATATTGAAGGCCCAGGGATAAAGGTAACCGTCCCAGCCGACGACATCCAACGGGTGGTGATCGAGCACATGGCGCGTCATGCGGTCGCGCGCTTTCACCCTCACCTCAAACTCGCCGCGTTCGGTGTGTGGGTCGAGGCGTTCGGGAGGGCGGATATCACGCTCGCAGTACGGCGCATGCTCCAACAGCTGGCCGAAACGGTTGCGGTAGCGGGTGGGCGGCTCGATTTGCGACGGCGCCTCGATGACAAAGAACCGTCCCGGCTTTTCCAACTGCATGCGCCAGGTTGTGCCGTAGGGGAGCACCAGATAGTCGCCGGGGCCGAAGCGGATCACCCCGAACTGCGTTTCGAGAAACCCCGAGCCGTCATGCGCGAACCACACCTCGTAGGCCTGAGCGTTTCGGTAGAAATAGCGCATGCTCTCCGTCGGTCGGCTGAGGCCCAGCGTGACATCGGGATTTCCGAGCAGGATTCGGCGCGCAGCGACGGCGTCGCCTCCTGCAGGGAGCTCGGCCGTGGCGAAGGCGCGGTGGCGGAGCGGCCCGAACTCGGCGTAGGCCACCGCCGCCGGGCCGAGCTCCTCGCTGCGGACGACACGCGGCGGGAGGAAGTGGTGATACAGAATGGACTGAATGCCCGAGAATCCTTCCAGGCCCATCACCTCTTCCCGGTACAGCCCGCCATCGGCCTTGCGGAACTGGATGTGCCGTTTCGCCGGCAACTCACCCTTGCGCACGTAATACGGCATATCGTCCTCCTTGGCATGCCGGCCCTCACCCCTTCGCCTCTCTCCCGCCTAGCGGGA
>Ga0154796_1039_pt5 | contig 9817 bp, 7 predicted proteins | sample Rifle2008BG16ft_FD_105804 | JGI IMG/M metagenome (GOLD analysis project Ga0154796, IMG submission 105804) | Gammaproteobacteria bacterium RBG_16_66_13
GAGCCACCAGCCGATGACGAGCATCCCGGCGCCGGCCAGCAGGGCCGGCCCGAACACCGCCAGGTCCGGCAGGCGGTCTCCCTGCAGGACGGTCCGGAAGGCGTTCACGATGTAGAACATCGGATTGACCCGAAGGATCGGCGCGATTCCCTCGGGCACCAGCTCGACCGGATAGATCACCGGGGTCAGGTACATCCAGGCCGTCAGCAGCACCTCGTAGGTCGGCATCACATCCTGGAAGTAGACGGCCAGTGACGAGACGGCCAGGCCCAGGCCCAGCGAGAACATCGCCAGTGCGGCCACCGGCAGCGGAACGAGGGCCAAGGATGAGGCAAGCGGGCGGCCAAGTGCCAGTGAGATTCCCAGGAAGGCGATCAGCGCCAGCCCCAGGTTGACCAGGCCCGTCCCTACGGCCGCAAACGCGAAGACCGATTTGGGCAGCTGCACGCGGCCGATCAGCCCTCCGCTCCAGACCAGATCGCCCATGGCAGCCGTCGTCGTTTGCGCGAAGAAGTTCCAGGCCACCAATCCCGATAGGACGTACAGCGCATACTCGTTCGTCGAGAAGCGGAACACCCGGGAGAACACCAGCGTTAACACCAACATGGTCAACAGCGGGTTGACCATGGTCCAGGCCACGCCCAAGACCGAGCGTTTGTAACGAGTCTTAACGCTGCGGGAAACGAGCTGGAAGATCAGGTCGCGATAGCGGACGAGCGCAACGAGCTCCTCCACCACCGGAGACCGTCGCTCGGAGGAGTCGAAGATGGGCCTTGGATCACGGCCAATTCCCCTCACCCCGACCATGGGTCGCCAGTGTAACACACGGGCAACCGTGGTTCCCTCTTTGAGCCGTAGCCTGATCGGGCTATTCAGAAGAGGTGCGAAGAGGCCGTGGCGAACGTGCTGAGCCCGCCACGATATAATCGCTTCTGTGAACACGGTCACAGCCTCCGCTTCGACGCCGCCCCGCCGCATCGAATGGAGCCGCGTCCTGCCAACGCTCTTCCGCCCGCGGCGCGCCCTGGCCTGGGTCCTCGAGCAGGAGCGCTCTGTGTGGCTGACGCCCTTGCTGATCATCTCGGTGGCCGCCGTGCTGCAGGTGCTGGCGGTCGGGACCATCCGGCGCGAGATGGCCCTGACCGGCGAGGTCGCACTGCCCGAGGGGTTCGAGTTCTACGGGCCTGACCAACAGGCGCAATTCCTCCAGGCGCAAGCCGCCACCACCAGCACCACCTTCGTCTACGTCCTGCCGGCCGCCGGCGCGCTGCTGGCGGTCTGGCTGGGCTGGCTCTACACCGGTGGCGGGCTCCATCTCGCCCTCACCGTCGTTGGGAGTCGAACGACGAGTGCAACCATCCTCAACCTGGCGGCTTGGGCCGGACTGCCCTATGCCGTGCGCAGCCTGGTTCGCGCCGCCTTTGTCTATTTCGGACATCACCTGATCACCGCCCCGGGAGTGTCGGGCTTTGCGCCGTCGACCGGTGAGGGCCTGGGCTTGCTGGCGGTCGTCGTCCTGGGCCTGGTCGACGTCTACTTGATCTGGCATGCGATCCTTCTGGTCCTCGGTGTGCGTATGCTTCCAGGAGCGACGGCGGCGAAAGCCTGGGGAGCGGTGCTTCTGACCGTCGTCGTCGGCCTGCTTCTGCAAGTGTTGCCGGGCTATCTGGCCGCCCGGCTGTCGGGCATGACCGTCATCCGACCGTTCCTCTTCTGATGGCAGCACCGCGCATCCAGACCGAATCTCTGCGCAAGACCTACACGATGGGTCGGAACCAGGTGCATGCGCTCGACGGGGTGGATCTGGTCGTGGAGGGCAATGCCTTCGCGGCTGTGATCGGGCCATCCGGCTCCGGCAAGAGCACGCTCCTGCACTTGCTGGGGGGCCTCGACCGCCCGAGCGCGGGCAGCATCGCGGTCGACGGCCAGGAACTGGATCGCCTCGACGAGCATGCATTGGCCGAGTACCGGCTGCGCCGGGTCGGTTTCATCTTCCAGTCCTTCAACCTCGTCCCCAGCATGACGGCGCTCGAGAACGTGGCCTTTCCTCTGGTCTTCCGACGGCTTCCCCGCCGGGAGCGCCTCCCCCTTGCCCGCCAACTGCTGGACCAGGTGGGCCTTGCGACGCACGCCGATCACCGGCCGAGCGAGCTCTCCGGCGGACAGCAGCAGCGCGTGGCCGTCGCTCGGGCGCTGGCCAACACGCCGGACGTGATCCTGGCCGATGAACCCACCGGCAATCTCGATACCCAGGCTGGACTCGTGATCATGGAGCTCCTCGCCGAGCTTCACCACCAGGGCAAGACGGTGCTCGTCGTGAGCCACGACCCGCGCGTTTCGCGCTACGCCACCATGACCATCCGATTGCTCGACGGAAAAGTGGTCGACGAGAAGGCCTACGAAGCGGCTCTGGCCGACCAACCCTCGCAGCCTGCCCGGCCGAGAAGAAAGAAGCGGCAATGAAGCGAAGCCTCGCGTTCGCCATGCTCGCCCTCAGCCTGTCGGCGATGCTCAGCCTCGGTTCGGCTCCTTTCCGGCCGGCCCTGCAGACGGTCGTCCCCGGCCAGAGGCCGATCCTGTTGCTCTTCACTTACTACACATCGAAGGATTCCCCCACCCCGGGCTCCGACTTCACGCTGTTCTTCCGGCTGGGGAACACGGGCGAGGTCAAGGCCCGCAACATCGTCGTCACCTTCACCCCGGGTGATTTCCTGCCGCGCCGGACCGGCGGCGTCGTGGCCGATACGGCGATCGCGGCCGGCGCCGACACCGGCTACGAGCAGCCGCTGACCGTCAGCCCCGAGATGCAGGGGAAGTCGATCGGCAGCCTGGACATGCAGGTCAGCTACAACGACGAGGATGGCGTCGCCTATTCCGGTTCCTTCAACCTGACCCTGCGGGTTGGAAGGCCGGCCTCGCCCCAAGTCGGCCCGACACGGACGCCGACACCGACGCTGCGCCCCCTGCTGTTGATCGACGGCTACGAAGCCTCGACGACGCCCCTCAAGCCCGGGACGCAGTTCGCCTTGTCGTTGAGCATTCGGAACGGCGGGGCGGCCGAGGCCAAGGACGCCACGCTGGTCGTAGGCGGCGGATCGTCCGACACACCCAGCGGCACGCCCGGAAGCCCCGGCGGCGCCGGCGTATCCGGCGCCGGCGGCAACTTCCAGATCTTCGCGCCTCTCGGCAGCTCCAACGTTCAATTCCTTGGAAGCGTCGCTTCCGGTGTGACGCTGAACACCGGCTTGCACCTGATCGTCAACAACACTACGGCCCCGGGCGCCTACCCGCTGACGATCTCCCTGATCTACACCGACCCGGCCGGGATGACCTTCACCGACGATCACGTGGTCACCCTGCTTGTGTATTCGCCCCCGTTCGTCGAGGTGAGCTTCTACCGCCCGCCCGATGTCCTCTTCGCCGGCCAGCCGGGGAGCCTGCCCATCCAGATTGTCAATCTGGACCGCAAGAGTGTGATCCTGTCGCGCATGACGGTGCGCTCGGAGGGCGCCGAGCTGACCAACAACCAGTCGCCGATCGGTTTCCTGGACGCCGGCGGCTACTTCACCCTGGACCCGACCCTCACCACCTTCACACCGGGGCCGACAGAGATCGTGGTCGACATCGACTACCTGGATGACTTCAATACGCCCCAGCTCATTTCCCAGACGCTGATCGTCGAAGTCGTAGAGGCGCCCGAGCCCTCCGAAGGAGAGGGCGGGGGAGGCGGTCCGGTCTTCGAACCTGCCGCTCCCGAGACCTTCTGGCAGAAAGTCATGCGCTTCGTCCGCGGTTTGCTCGGCCTCGACAGCGGTCTGCCCGAGCCGGCCGTCCCGATCGTGCCTCCGGATGAGGAATTGCCTCCGGGAGTCGTGCCGGTCCCGATCGTCCCCAAGGGGTAGGATGCACCCTGTCGACCTGGTCCGCCTGGTGCTGGAGAACCTCGGCCGGCGCAAGGCCCGGGTGGCGCTCACCGCCATTGGCGTGGTCATCGGGACGGCGGCGGTCGTCGTGTTGGTGTCGCTCGGCATCGGCCTGCAGCGCAATGCCACCGAGCAGCTTGGCGGCATCAGCGACCTGACGCTCATCTGGGTCTACCCGACCTACGGGGAGGCCTTCTTCGGGCGCGGCGGAGGCGGCGTGGTGATCGCCGGCCCGGGCAGCTCACAACCTCCCGAGCAGATCTTGCTGACTCCCCAGACGCTCGAGGCTCTGGCGGACATCCCTGGAGTCGAGGGGGTCTTCCCCCGCGATTTCCTGCAGGGCGGCGCCACGATGCAACTCGGCCGGCTGGAGAACTATCCGAACATTATGGGCATCCGCGCCGAGGAGCTGGGCGTCCTGGACTTACCCGTCCAGCAAGGCAGCCTGGACCTCGGTCGCAACACGGCTGTCGTCGGCTACTACGTCTCCCAGGGCTTCTACGATCCGCGCCAACGACCGGGCCAGGAGCCCCCGCCACCGCCCGAACTCATCGACGAGACCGTGAAGCTGGTCCTCTTCAAGTACTCGCCGGAAGGGGTCGAGACTCGCAGGACGATCCAGCTGCGAGTGACCGGCATCATCGGCGAGACTCGCGGCGAGTCCGACTACACCGCCTACCTGCCGATCGAGGACCTGGAAGCCCTCAACCAGTGGATCACCGGCCAGCGTCCCAACCGCAACCGCGATGGCTACCCCATGGCGATCGTGAAGGCTTCCAACTCGCGGGACGTGCTCGAGATCGCCGAGGCCATAACCACCCTGGGGTTCCAGGCAGACACCCCCCTGTCCTTCATCCAGGGTATCAACAGCTTCTTTGTCATCCTGCAGGTGGTGTTCGGCGGTGTCGGGGCTATTGCCCTCCTGGTGGCGGCCATCGGAATCGCCAACACCATGACCATGTCGATCCTGGAGCGCACGCGGGAAATCGGCCTGATGAAAGCCGTCGGCGCCACGAATGGCAGCGTCCTGGCGGTCTTCCTGGGGGAAGCGGCCGGGATCGGCTTTGTCGGCGGGCTGGGCGGGGTCCTGCTGGGCTGGGCCGCCGGCCAGTCGATCAACGTCGTGGCGCTGGCGTACCTGGCGGGCCAGGCAGCGGAAACGGGCAGCCTCCCGCCGAGCATCGCTGTGTTCACACCGGCCTGGCTGATGCCTTCGACGCTTGTCTTTGCCACCCTGATCGGCTTGATCTCCGGTCTATACCCTGCCTTGCGGGCGGCGACTTTGGTGCCAGTGACGGCCTTGAAGTACGAGTAGCTCTTGACCGTCGTAGCGTGACGACGGTATGGCCTGGGCGGCGAACAGCCGACGCTCGCCATGTTGGATCCATCCGCTGGCCCCCTGGAGGGTTCAGTGGCGAGCGGTCAGTGGCGAGTCGTTAGTGGTCAGTGGCCAGTGGTGAGTGGCCAGTGAGTGAAATTGTCAAGAACTGGAATCGGGGTTGGCGTCCGGCAACTGGCAACTGTGAACTGGCAACTGGGAACTTCTGACTGGTGGCTGGTGGCTGGGAGCTGGCAGCGTCCTACTTAAGGGACGATCCCCTGGCTCCTCAGGTGGCGGTACAAGTCGGCACCACCGAGCAGGACGAGGTGGCCCCGGGCCTCTTCTGCGAACTTCTTGCAGGCCGGGGTGAACTCGGTTGTCGCCAAGAGGTAGACGCCGTCGCAGTCCGGCCGGCGATCAGCTTCCTCAAGCGCCTGTCGAGCCTCGGCCACGCCGACACTTCGCTGCGTCTTGAGGCAACGGACAAAGACACACTCGCCGCCTCCGGGGCGCCAGGCCAGCAGCGCCAGCCCTGATTCATCCGGTGATGTCAGCCGGCGGGTGGTCTCGAATCCGTGGATGCGGAGCAGGCTTTCCGCCGCCGAGGCCCACTGTTCCGGCGTCAGCGAGGTGAGCCGGCTGCGCAGGGTCCCCGTGCCGGGAAGGGATCCGGTGCCCCCCACAACCGTTGGCGCCGACATCGAGGCTGGCCCGGGGCCGGCATCGAAAACCACCGTGCGCCAGTCTTCCAGGGACAGCTTCTCATCGAGATCGGCCGGTTGCGTGTCCTGAGGGAGATGGGAGGCCAGGAGCTGCCGCTCCTCCAGGGCGCGGTGGTAGCTTTCCTCGATCGTCCCCGAAACCCACAACTCGTCGACGTTGAGCGGCAGGGTGGGTCCCAGGTCGGGAAAGAACCGCTGCTCGGCCCGGCGCCGAAGGGCCGGGTTCCAATCGTGGTCGAAATGCACGACGTACGTCGCCGGGTCGAGCGAGCCCCCATCGCCGCGCGCATCGAGATCGGCCACGAGGACGCGCCGGCCCGGCTGAGCGCGAAAGCGCGCCAGCGCGCCTTCTTGCTCGCTGGCGGAAGAGTCGGCCCTCAGCCGCACGACCCCGAAGGCCTCCAGCGCCGGCAGGAGTCGAGAGGCGGTGGTCTCCCCGTAGGTGGTGAACACGACCAGCTTGGAACGGCCGGAGGTGATCTCCTCGGCCAGATCCACCAGCGCCCGAATCTTGGGGCCGTCGTAGCTTTCCGGAGCGAAGTTGCAGGCTTGCTTCAGGGTATCGAGCGAGGCCTGGATGTGCGATCGGCTGAGCGACGAGCCCAGGCGCCGGAGCCGTTCGCGTTCGTTTGCCCGGGCCGAGGCGTACACCGGCCCCAAGACGCGATCGAGCTCCAACCAGATCTCGCTCCGCGTCAGCCGGGGCATCTGCCGCACCAGCTCGGCCTTGGAACGACGCAGGACGTTCTGGGTGAAACGTTCCCTCAGCTCCCCCGTGCCCGGTCGGACGGGACTCGAGGCAACATCCGGCGCAAGGAATCCGAGGAGGATCCGCCAGTCCTCTGCATCGGCCGGCACCGAACCGGCCAAAGCCCAACGACGCGCCGCCTCGAGACGCGAGACGCGGCGGATCTCACCCGGGCGCCGGCGGACCAGGGCCATGAAGCGATCGAGAAGGATCAGGTCGAAAGCCGGCAGCGGGACGCCGGCCTCGAGGTCCTCCGCCAGATCCTCGACCGGCGAAAGGACGACGAAGCCGTGGACATTCCACTGTTCGAGGCGTTCGGCCGAAGACCCGCGAATCTCCCGGCGCTCGAGCTCGGGCAGGAACGTCTCCAGCTCCCGGCGCCAGGCCGGGAGTCGTTCGCGCGGCGCGGCGATCAGGGCGCGATGCACCTGCCCCTGCCCGGCGAGCACCGACAGCGCCAGGCACACGGCGCGCAACTTGCCGGTGCCGGGGTCATCGGCCAAGAGGAAGCGTGGGTTGGCAATCAGGGCCTGGGCGGCATCCTGCTGGTAGGGGCGGGCGCCCAGGGCGGCGGCGATATCGGGTTCCTGCGCCGGAGCCAGGAGGATTGGCGCGATTGCCTCCAGCCAGGGCGGTCGGCCGCCGGACGCCTCGCGGCCTTGCTCCGCCGCTCGCCTCATGCGTCCGCCATCCATCGAGGGTAGGCGGAAGGCTGGATCGTTGGCCGCGTATTCGGGTCGCCCGAGAATGGTGGGCAGGGCCTCGACGACGGGCCGGTCAAGCGTGCCTGGGGGAAGTCCGACAAAGGCCGGCTCAGGGACTTGCGCGGCAACCCCGGTCGGCGCTTCCTCGATGGTCAGGGACAAGCCCGGAGGCAGCGGGAAGGAGACGATGGCCGGGGCGGCGATGCGAAGTTCGCGCACGCCGGCAATACTCGGGCGGCGGAGCGGCGAGATGGCCTTTCCGGTGGTCTTGCGAACCGGAGACATGTCAGGCCTTTCGGGTCTCGCCGACCTTCAGGTTGTGGGCTTCCTCGAGGGCGCTCCGGATGCGCAGGAAAGGCTCCATCACGTTCCGGCCACGCAATCGCCGGGGGAGGGCATCCCTGCCCGACTCGGCTTCCTGTTCGAAACCGGGAAAAGCCTGCAGGACGAACTGGCCGTCGACCGTCGCCCGCACCCATAAGACTGGGATTTCGATGCGGGGCCTCAGCTTGACGAATTCGGCCTCCCGCACCAAGACGAGGTCGGGCTTGGCCTCCAGGGTTTGCAGCATGGGCATCCCGATGAGGTCGTTGCAGATGTATTCGTGCAGCGTGTCGCCGTAGAGGACCTTCTGGAGCGAAGAGGGTCGGATCGGCCCGCTCACCCGGAATTCAAGCGGCCGGGTGAGCGAATCGGTCACCAAGCAGCCGCCGCGCAGGGCGGCACCATCCTCGAAGCTCGACAGGTCGAGAAAGGCGAGCGTCTTCTCTTCCGGCGTACTTTCGGGCGACACGCTCATGGATCGACCCTCCGGACGCGTAGCGCCGTTCGGGGCGGTCATCCCGGCCCGCACGGCAGGGGAAATGTAGTCGAAAGACGGGTTTCTGGCAAGCAAGGGAGAGTGGCCGGTGGCCAGTGGCCAGTGGTTATCGGAAATTGATTAGTCATTAGTGATTCGTGATTGGTGACCCGTGTTGCGTGACGGGAAACTGGCAACTGGCAAGTGGTAACTGGCAACTGGTAACTGGTAACTGCAGCCGGCGGCTAGGCTCCTGTCGGCAACTTCGGCATTGCCGGCCCAGGCACTCCCATGCGCTCGGCCAGCGCGGCGCGCATGGCCACCCGATCGTCCCATGGGTGCTCCACCGTACCGAAGGCCATGGACTGCTCATGGCCTTTACCGCACACCAGGACGAGGTCCCCGGGCCGAGCGTTGGCCACGGCCCAGCGCAAAGCCTCGCCTCGGTCGGGAATGCGCCGGAACGTCATCCCTTCCACCCCACCCCCGCGCAGCGCCCCGGCGGCCATCTCCTCGAGAATCGCCTCGAGCGATTCCGTCCGTGGGTCCTCGGCGGTGAACACCGACAGGTCGGCCAGCTCCACCGCCGTGGCGGCCATGACGGCCCTCTTGGAGCGGTCCCGCAACCCGGCACAGCCGAACACAACGATGAGCCTCGCCCGGGTGCGCGCCCGGGCTCCCAGGAGCGCCTGGCGCAGGGCATTCGGCGTGTGGGCGAAGTCGACCAGGGCCTGAAATCCCTGGCCAATGTCGACCGGTTCCATCCGGCCGGGAATGGCCGGCGCGGTCCGGATCGATTCGGCGACCATGGCAGGGTCGATCCCCAGGCCCAACGTCGCGCACGCCAACGCGGCGAGACAGTTGGCCACGTTGTAAGCCCCCGGCAATCGGCTTTCGACTTCGACTCCAAATCCCGGCCCGACAGCCTGGAACCGAATCCCGTCGGCGTTCAATCGGACATCCCGGGCCGTGATGTCCGCCCCCGGGCTGAGACCATAGCTGACGGAACGAACCGGCGTGCGGGCTCGCAGGGCGTCGAAGGAGAGGTCGTCCCGGTTGAGGATCGCCAACCGTTCAGCAACACCCTTCTTCGGGGGCGTCTTACCCAGGCTCTCCAACAGCCGCGCCTTGGCCGACAGATAAGCCTCGAAGGTCCCGTGGTAGTCGAGGTGCTCGGGTGTGACATTGGTGACCACGGCCAGGTCGAAATCGCAAGCAGCCACACGCTGCTGGGCGAGACCGTGGGAGGTGGCCTCGAGCACGACGTGGGTCAGGCGGGCACGCACCATCTCGGCCAGGTAGCGCTGAATGTCCGGCGCGTCGGGCGTGGTCACGTGGAACCCTGTGTCGAGCGTGCGGTCGCCGATGACGGCGTTGACGCTGGTGATGAGCCCCGTCGGGTGCCCGGCCCGCTCGAGCATGGCGTGCAGCAGATTGCAGGTCGTGGTCTTGCCGTCGGTGCCGGTCACGCCGATGACGACGAGCGAGCGCGAAGGCCGGCCGTGCCAGACGGAGGCGGCTTCGGCCAGGAACCAGCGGGAATCGGACACCTGGAGGTACGGGAGGCCCAGGCGCGGGTCGGGCGCCTCGCCGGCCAATG
>Ga0154796_1102_pt3 | contig 9596 bp, 8 predicted proteins | sample Rifle2008BG16ft_FD_105804 | JGI IMG/M metagenome (GOLD analysis project Ga0154796, IMG submission 105804) | Gammaproteobacteria bacterium RBG_16_66_13
ATTCGGAGATGAGATGCTGAGCGCGCTCGGCCGCCGGTGGACTCCGGCCAACGCTCTGTTCGCCCTGCTCACCCTTGCGGGAGGGTTGGCCTTCGCCTACCCGTTCTGGGCGCCGGCCACGGTAGATCCCGACCACGCACGCCCCGCCTTATTCCTTTTCAGCGGAGCCGTGGCGCTCATTGTGCTGGCACTGTTGAGCGAAGCCCAGGAGGGTCTGACGGCGCACACCGTGGCCATGTTGGGCGCCCTGGTGGGCTTGAACACCGCGCTGCGCATGGTTGACAACCTGGTGCCCCTGCCGGGCGGATTCTCCCCCGTTTTTCTATTGATCGCCCTGGTCGGATACGTCTTCGGCGCCCGGCTCGGTTTTCTGATGGGCACACTTACCCTGCTCGTCTCCGACCCGGTCAGCCCCGGCGGCCTCGGCCCCTGGACTCCCTATCAGATGCTGGCCGCCGGTTGGGTCGGAATGGGCGCGGCCTTGCTGCCGAAGAAGGCGGGCGTAACCGGGCTCGCCGTGTACGCCGCCGTCTGGGGTTGGCTTTTCGGCGCGCTGACCAATCTGTACTTCTGGCCCTACGCCCTCGGTGCTCCTGATATCAGCTGGCAACCGGGACTCGGGCTGGTTGCGACCCTGGCCCGCTACGGCCGCTACTACCTGATTACATCGCTCGCATGGGACACGATGCGCGCCGCCGGCAACCTGGTCTTGCTGGCGGCTCTCGGCCCGTCCCTGATCAAAGTTCTGGAACGTTTCCGCCGGCGGGCGCGCGTCGCCTGGGAGCCTGCGTGAAACCGGCCCAGCCCGCGCGGCGGGAAACGTACCCGAACCCGTTGAGACGCGGCCGCCGCTGGTGGGCGCCGATTGCCGGCGCACTGATTCTCGGCCTGGCCCTCGCCGCCTGGGTCTACAACCTGCCTTCGTTCCAGGAACGATTCGGCTGGCGGATTTCTGAGGCGCGGGCGGTCGTCTGGTACGCCCTCTTCCCTCCCGAGGAGTCGGTGTTCACGCCGAACCCGACGCTGGCGGCGATGGTCCAGCAGACACTGGCCGCCTTCACCCCGACCGCCACCGTCACTCCCTCCCCCGGCCCGACGGCCCCTCCGACGACCACGCCAACCCCGACCCTGGTACCGACCCCGCTGCCGGAGCGCGTGGCGCTGACGGGGACGCGTCACGAATACCAGAAGTACAACAACTGCGGACCGGCCACTCTCGCCATGGCGCTTTCCGTCTGGGGATGGGAGGGCGACCAACGGCCGATTGCGGCCTACACCAAGCCCAACGCGCGCGACAAGAACGTCATGCCCTACGAGCTGGAGGCTTTCGTAGACAATGAAACCGGCTTGCGGGCTGTCGTTCGCGTCGGTGGAGACCTGGGCCGGCTGAAATCACTGATAGCCGCCGGCTTCTCCGTGATGGTCGAGAAGGGGTTCGAGGGGCCCGGATTCGATGGTTGGATGGGGCACTACGAACTCCTCACCGGGTACGACGATGGGCGGGCGCGCTTCATCGCCCAGGACTCGTATATCGGCTCCGACCTTCCCATTCCGTACGATGAGCTCGAGTCCTACTGGCGGGCGTTCAACTACACCTACATCGTCCTGTACCCTCCGGAGCGCGAAGACGAGGTCCTGGCTCTGCTCGGTGCGGACGCCGATGAAGAGGCCAATGTCGCTGCCGCCTCCCAGAAAGCCTCCGACGAGATCTTTTCGCTCACCGGCCGCGATCAGTTGTTCGCCTGGTTCAACCGGGGATCGAATTTGGTCGAGCAGCAGGACTTCGCCGGTGCGGCCGTGGCCTACGACGAGGCCTTTCGACTCGACGCGGAGCTGGCTGTCCTCGACCCCGAAACACGTCCCTGGCGGATCCTGTGGTACCAGACCGGGCCTTATTGGGCTTACTTCTATTCCGGCCGCCACTACGACGTCATCAACCTGGCGACTCAGACGCTGGGCAACATGAGCGAGCCGATCCTCGAAGAGAGCTACTACTGGCGCGGCCTGGCGCGGGAAGCCGTCGGCGACGTGACCGGCGCCATCGAGGACCTGCGCACCAGCCTGATCTACCACCCGGACTTCGAACCAGCGGTCTACCAGCTAACCCGGTTGGGCGTCGATGCCTGAGGTCGCCCCGGCCGGAGCCCGCCGCCTTCCCTCCCTCCGCCTCACTCCCGTTGCACGAGCCTCGCTGCTGATTGCGGCCCTGTTTGCGATCGACAAGCCGCTCGATATCTTGCGCCAGATTCTGATCGGCCGTCAGTTCGGCGTGGGCCCTGAGCTCGACGCCTTCAACGCCGCCAATAACCTGCCCGACCTCTTGCGCGCCTTGATTACAGGAGGGGCGCTGGCCCTGGCCCTGATCCCCGTCCTGTCGGAGGTTCTCCAGCGCCAGGGCCGTCCAGCTCTATGGACCCTCTTCAGCCGCGTGGCCAACCTGGCCTTCGGCGTCACAGCTGCTCTGGCGGCGCTGGTGGCGGTGTTCGCCGAGCCCATCGTCGGAGCCGAATGGGGCATCGCCCCGGGGTTCTCCCCGGAGGGCCGGCGGCTCGTCGTCGAGCTGATGCGGCTGAACCTAGCGGCGATGTTCCTGTTTTCCGTCAGCGGACTCCTGACGTCCGGCTTGCAGGCCAATCAGCATTTCTTTCTGCCGGCGCTGGCACCCATCGTGTACGACCTGGGACAGATCGCCGGCGCCCTTGTCCTGGCTCCCGCCGCCGGCCATACCTTCGCCGGTCTTCAGTTGCCCGGGTTCGGCCTAGGGGTCCACGGGCTCGTTTACGGGGTCATCCTCGGTGCTGCTTTGCATGCCGCGGTTCAACTGCCCGGGCTGGCGCGCTTCGGATTCCGCTGGTCACCCGCCTTTAGCTTACGCGATGCGGGGCTGAGGCAGGTCCTGGCGCTCATGGGGCCGCGCCTGGTCACCATCGGCGCCTTCCAGCTCATGTTCGTGTTCCAAGACAATCTCGCCTCCCGCCTCGAGGCGGGCGCGGTGACGGCGCTCACCTACGGGTGGCTCATCATGCAATTCCCAGAGACCCTGATCGGGACGGCCCTGGGCACGGCGCTGCTCCCCACCCTGTCGGATCAGTTCGCCCGCGGCGACAGCGCGGGCTTTACCCAGAGCGTCGAGCGAGCCCTGCGCGTCCTGCTAGCGCTAACGTTGCCGGCGGCCGCCTTGCTGGCGGTGAGTGTTGCGCCGCTGGTTTCCGCCGCGTTCGCCTTCGACCAGGCCGGTACTGCCTTGGTGGCCCTCGCCACGCGCGGTTTCTTGATCGGCTTGGTCGGTCACGCCTGGCTGGAAATCCTGGCCCGCGCTTTCTTCGCTCGCCTGGAGGCCAGGCCTCCGCTCGCGGCAAGGCTGGCCAACTCCCTCATCTTCTTCGGGTTGGGACTCGTGTTCCTGCGTCCGCTGGGCGTCTTCGGAATCACTCTCGCCAGCAGCCTGGGTTTCACGCTTGAGGCGGCCGTTCTGTTTCTCTTGCTGCAGCGGGCCTGCCCCGAGATCCGCAGGTCATGGTCCACTTTGCCGCGGACCGTCGCCGGCTCGATCCTGGGGGCGGCCCTGGCCTATGCCGCCATGGCATGGCTGCCTATGGCAATCCTCCCGTCGACGCTGGTCGGCCTGGTGGTGGGCGGGGCAACGACGCTGGCTTTTGTCCTCCCTGAGATTCGGGAGTTGAGGCGTTTGTAGCTCTCAGCGGTCAGAGGTCAGCGCTCAGCGGTCAGCGCCTGAGCGGAGCTAGAGGGAAAGCCTTCTCATACCTGATGGTAGAAGACTGCCACGCCCCCTTCGGGGGCTCGCAATGACCGACGGCGGTCTGCCGTGAGTTCTCAGTTCTCAGTCTTCAGTTTTCACCTATCAGACCTGGTCAGCCGTTCTCGGCTACGGACGACTGACGACTGATAACTGATGACTGACAACTGACTACAGATCACTCCTTCTCGTAGGCCACGCCGTCGGCGGCCGGCATCTGGCCCCGTCCGACGACGCCCGCCAGGACGACCATCGTCGCCACGTACGGCGCCATCAACAAGAACTCCGACGGGATGCGGACTCCCAAGATGGCGAGCTTGGAGGCCAGGGAGTCGGCGAAGCCGAAGAGCAATCCAGCTCCGAACGACCCGAAGGGCGTCCAATTGCCGAAGATCATCGCCGCCAGGCTGATGAAACCGCGGCCGGCGGTCATCACCTCATCGAACCGGCCGACCGATCCCAATGTGAAGTACCCGCCGGCGAACCCGGCCATCATTCCCCCGAGCATCACCGCCATGTAGCGCGTGCGAAACACGTTGATCCCGAGGGTGTCGGCCGCCTTGGGGTGCTCGCCCACCGAGCGCAGGCGCAGTCCCCAACGCGTGAAGAACAAACCGACGTGGATCACGGCCAGCAGGAGGAACATGGCGTAGACGAACATGTTGTTGTCGAACAGAAGGGGCCCGAGAAGCGGGATGCGTGACAGGACTGGGATCGGCCACTGCGGGAAGATCCCGGGGTTGTTCAATTGCTCGTAGTGCTGGAGGAACTTGGCCGAGATATAGGACGTCATCCCGGTAGCCAGGATGTTGATGACCGTCCCGGAAATGATCTGGTTGGTCTTGTACTTGATGGACAGGACGCCGTGAATGAGGGAGAGCAACAGGCCGCTCAGAATCGCTCCCAGCAGGCCGAGCCACAGGCTGTGGGTTACGCTGCCCACTAGCGAGCCGACCATGGCCCCCGTCAACATCATCCCTTCGATGGCGATGTTGACCACGCCGGCGCGTTCACACAGCACTCCCGAGAGGGCCCCCAGCGTCAGCGGGACGGCGCGCGAGAGGCTGGTATTGATCAGCCCTGCCAGGTTGAGCGACTTCCCGGCCGCCGCCCATACCAGAAAACCGAAAATGAACAGCCCCGCCACCAGGCCCAGGACTCTGTTCGTCCAGCGGCCGAATCCGCGCGCCAGCTGCACGCCCCCCAGAACCGCCGAGACCATAGCCAGCACGTAGAGCGTGCTCAGCGTCGGCAGCTGCCAATCCGGCACGATGACGGTGGAGGCCCCCGGTGTGAGGTTGAACACCGTCACCTGTTCGCCGCTGGCCGTGCGGCCGAACAGCCACCAGATCGAGAACGCCAGGAACAAGAACACGATTCCCATGACGCGCTGCCGCGTCGTCGATGGGCCGACCCATGCCTGGGGTACTGTGATGGCCGCCATGGGTCAGCCTCCTCCCCAGGTACCGGTGAAGATCTGCTCGCCCTTGTCGGGCTGGCGCAGTCGGTAAATCGTGCGGATGATGGCTGGGGCGGCGATGAAAGCCAGGATCATCGCCTGCAGGATCGAGATGATGTCGATGGGAATCCCCGCCGCCACCTGCATCCGTGTGGCTCCGTTGCGCAGCGTGCCGAAGAGAAGCGCGGCCAGGACGACGCCGACGGGGTGGCTCTTGCCCAGCAGGGCCAGAGCGATACTGTCGAAGCCGTAACCGGAGGAGAAGGCCATCGCCAGGTTGTGGTTGACCCCCAGGACCTCGTTGGTGCCTGCCAGGCCGGCGAGGGCTCCCGAGAGCGACATCGCCAAGATCGTGCTGCGGACAGTGCTCATCCCGGCATAGCGGGCGGCGGAGGGGTTCGACCCAACGCTGCGCAGGGCGAAGCCCCAAGTCGTCCGGTAAAGGAACCAATACACCAGCCAGGCCACGCCCAATGCCACGAAGAACCCAAGGTGGAAGCGAATGGGCTGCTCGAAGAAGCGCGGCAGCATGGCCGTTGGCTCGATGGTGGGACTCACCGGGTTGAACGTTTCCGGACGCTTCATCGGTCCGCTCAGCAGCCAATCGCTGAGGCGGAACGCGACGTAGTTCATCATGATCGTGTTGATGACCTCGTGTCCGCCGGTCTTGGCCTTCAGCCACCCGGGAATGAAGCCCCACAGCGCCCCTCCGAAAGCTCCCGCCAACAAGGCCAGCGGCAGGTGGAGGATGGCCGGCACACCGGTGACCGAGTAGCCCACGAAGGCGGCCAAGATAGCCCCGACGAAGATCTGCCCTTCGGCTCCGATATTGAACAGCCCGCTCTGGAAGCCGAGGGCCACCCCCAGGCCGCCGAAGATGTAGGGGGTGGAGGCGACGAGGCTCTCCAGAATGGGATTGAACGCGCGGCGAATGGCAAGCGCATCCCCGCTCTGGAGGGCCGTCACAATCCGGGCAGGGTCGCCGATGGCGCCGGTGAAGAGCGCGGCGTAGGCGCGCCCGGCGACGAGGAATGACGTCCCCAGCCCATTGAAAAGGCCTTGGCCGAAGGCGGCGTAGACCTCTTCCGAGGTCAATACGATGAACAGACCGCCCAAGAGCAAGCCGGTCACCACCGCCAGGACCGGGACGAGCAACACCCGCCGCAAACGTCCGCTGCGCGAGGCTTCCGGCGGCCCTCCGGTCAACTCTTCCAGCAGGATCTTGCCAGCCTTGCGAGGTTGAGTCTTGGGTTTGTCGTCCACGGCAGGCCCCACCTAGAGGGTCACTTCGACTTTTCGCTTCTTGCGGGGTTTGGCTCCCGGCTCGGGGGTGACGCCGGCCATCAACAGCCCGACCTCTTCCTTGGAGGCTTCATCGGCGTCCAGCAGGCCGACGATCCGACCCCGGTACATCACCGCGATGCGGTCCGAGAGTTCCATGATCTCGTCCAGCTCGGGGGAAACCAGGAGTACGGCGCAGCCTTCCTCACGCTTCTGGACGATGCGTCCGTGAATGTACTCGATCGAGCCGACATCCAATCCGCGCGTCGGCTGCGACGCCACCAGAAGGTGGATCGGCCGCGAGAACTCCCGCGCCACGATCACCTTCTGCTGGTTGCCGCCTGAAAGCGATCCGGCGCTCGTCAAGGCGCTGGGCGTGCGGATGTCGAATTCACGGATGCGCTCCTGGGCCGAGGCCAGGATGGACTCCCGCTGCAGCTCCGGGCCCTTGGCAAAAGGCGCTTGGTAGTAGGTCGAGAGCACGAGGTTGTCGGCGACGGTGAAACTCAGCACCAGGCCGTCGCGTTGGCGGTCTTCCGGGACGTGCGCCGTTCCCAGTTCGGTGACCCGACGCGGGCTGGCGTGCGTGATGTCGCGCCCCAGAAGCTTGATCCGGCCGCCCCGCGCCGCCCGCATGCCGGTGACGGCCTCCACCAGCTCGGTCTGACCGTTGCCCTGGACCCCCGCCACCCCCAGGATCTCGCCGGCGCGGACCTCGAACGACACGTCATCTACGGCCAATTGGCGGCGGTCGCTCGTCACCACGAGGTGTTCGACCTGCAACACCGGATCGCCGGGCTTCTCTTCCGGCTTCTCGACCTCCAACAGGACCTGTCGCCCGACCATCATTTGTGCCAGCTTGGCCTTGTCGGCTTGTTTGGGGGTCGTGGTGCCGACCACGCGCCCCTGCCGGATGACGGTGATGCGGTCGGCCACATCCAAGACTTCGCGCAGCTTGTGGGTGATGAAGATAATGGATTTCCCCTGCGACGCCAGGGAGCGCATGATCTTGAAAGCTCATCGCTTTCCTGAGGCGTCAGGACGGCGGTCGGCTCATCCAGGATCAGAATGTCCGCCTGCCGGTAGAGCAGCTTGATGATCTCGACGCGTTGCTGGACGCCGACGGGCAGGTCGCGGACGTAGGCAATGGGGTCTACCGCGAGTTGGAAGCGGGAGGAGATCTCCTCTACGCGCGCCTCCGCCTGCCGGCGATCGAGGAAGCCCCCCCGGCGGGCGATCTCTTGCCCGAGCATGACGTTCTCGGCTACGGTGAAGACCGGGATCAGCATGAAGTGCTGGTGCACCATGCCGATGCCGCCGGCGATGGCGTCGCTTGGGGATCGGATCTCCACCCGCCGGCCGCGGACGTGGATCTCCCCCTCGTCCGGCTGGTAGAGCCCGTACAGGATGTTCATCAGCGTCGTCTTGCCGGCGCCGTTCTCGCCCAACAGGGCGTGGATCTCGCCTTCTTCCAGACTCAGATCGATATGGTCATTGGCGAGGACACCGGGGAAGCGCTTGGTGATCCCCCGGAGCTGGAGGATGGGAGGCATAGCCACTCCTGGATAGCGATGGGGCCGGTCATTCTACCATCGCGGAGGCCGGGCGGCAGGGGAGGACATCGCGGGGGCTGGTGGACCACCAGCCCCCGCGAGACGTTCCGTGGATCCAAACTCGAGTTCCGAAAGGAGATCGACTACGGTTTCGACTTGATGGTCCCGGCGATGATGTCGGCGCGGACCTGCTCGAGCTCAGCCTTGAGTTCGGCCGAAACCATCGAGTCCAGGCTGTGGAACTCCGCCAATCCGACGCCGCCGTTCTCCAGGGTCCCCACCGTCACGCCGCCGGCAAACGTCCCATCGATCACGGACTGGATGGCGTTGAAGGTGGTGACGTCCATGTTCTTCAGGACGGAGGTCAGCGTGATCGCGGCGTAATCGGGAGCGGTCACCGTCCAGTCGGTGTCCACGCCGACGATGTAGCCGCCGCCGCGTTCCTGGACCGCGGCTGCCGTGCCGAGGCCGACCGGGCCGGCGACCGGCATGATGATGTCGGCGCCCTCGTCCATCAGCGTCTCGCCCATCGCCCGCCCGTCATCCGTACTCTCGAAGTTGCCGGTGAAGAGTCCGGTCTGCGTCGCCGGATCCCAGCCCAGGACTTCGACGCTGGTCCCGTGCTTCGAGTTGTAGTAGGCCGCGCCCAGCGCATAGCCGTCCATGAAGTCGGTCACGGGCGGGATCGGGATTCCGCCGAAGGTGCCGATCTTGCCCGTCTGGGTGACGCCCGCCGCCACGTACCCGGCCAGGAAGGCCGCATCGTTGGTCGCAAAAACCTGCCCCAGGACGTTGGGGACGGTCGGATCGTAGGCGAAGTCGACGATCGAGAATTTCACATCGGGATTCGCCTCGGCCCCCGCCTTGGTGGCGTCGCCTAGCAAGAAGCCGACTGTGATGATGATGTTGCAGCCCTCATCCACGAAGGCATTGATGTTCTTCTCGTAGTCGGTTTGCTGCTGCGACTCGAGGTACTTGCCCTCGATACCGAGCTGTGCCACGGCGTCCGTGACACCCTTGTAGGCGGTGGCGTTAAACGACTTGTCGTCAATACCGCCCGTATCCGTAACCTGGCAGGCCTTCACCTTGGCTGCTGGGGCCGCCCCGGCGCAGGCGGACAACGCGAACGCAGCTACCAGCAACAGGGAAAGTGCGGCGAATGTCTTCTTCTGCATGTCTCGTTCTCCTTAGGGAATGGATGGGGGTGGGGATAATCCTGGTCAAGTGCTGAGGATGGACTGATGTGCGTCCTTGCCTGCGATCACCCCTTTCTTCGAGGCCGGACGGCCGTGGGAACGCCGGGAACACCGGCGGGCACTAGTCATCATAACATGAGTCCAGACACCACGCAAACACCTGCCGGCCTGGCTTCCATCATCCTGCGTGCTGTGTGAGGAGCTGGCCCACCCTTTCCTCACCGCCCTTTGGCAGCGTCCCCGACCAACGGAGACCGCACCGGCGACCCTGGAAGCGCCTGTTCCTCACGGGCCATCGAGTTCAAAAGCGCCGGAGGCGAGTTTCTGTTCCGCTTCGTCGGCGAGGCGTT
>Ga0154796_1095_pt1 | contig 9585 bp, 8 predicted proteins | sample Rifle2008BG16ft_FD_105804 | JGI IMG/M metagenome (GOLD analysis project Ga0154796, IMG submission 105804) | Gammaproteobacteria bacterium RBG_16_66_13
GGAGTCCCCCGGCGGCCGAGCGGGATCATCCTGAGCATCGCCTCTCGGGCAGACTCCGGAACGGTGCTCCAGATCTCCGTCTCGATATAACCGGCTGCGATGGCGTTGACAGTGATGCTGCGGGAGGCGACTTCGCGAGCCAGGGACTTGGTGAACCCGATCTGGCCGGCCTTGGAGGCCGAGTAATTGGTTTGGCCTGGGTTTCCGATTTGTCCGGCGACCGACGTGATGTTGACGATGCGACCGTAGCGTTTGCGCAGCATGTGTCGAACGGCGACCTTGGAACAGTTGAAGGTCGACTTGAGGTTGGTCTGGAGGACGTCGTCCCAGTCCGCCTCCGACATCGTCAGGATCAGACCGTCGCGCGTGATGCCGGCGTTGTTGATCAGGATGTGGAGGTCGCCATAGGTATCCAAGGTGAACTTCACCAGGGCGCCGGCCTGAGCCATGTCCCCAACGTCGGCCTGGTGGGCGACGGCCGTGCCGCCCGCCCCCTGGATCTCAGCCACCACCGACTCGCCCGCCTCGGGATTGGAGTGGTAGTTGACGACCACGCGCGCCTGGCGGCGCGCCAGCTCGATGGCGATGGCGCGTCCGATCCCGCGCGAGGCGCCCGTCACCAGGGCCACTTTCCCATCGAACGACATGCGTGGACCTCGAGTCAGCGAGGGCGATTATACCTCGCCGCCCCTGGCACACCGCCTCGCGCCGCGCGATCCAGCAGGAGTCCGGGGCGATCGCGGAACGTTTCCGGAGAGGTCCCTCCCTGCACCAGGCCGTCGAAGATCTCCATCAGGACGGCGTTCGTCGGCGTCGGGACTCCGACACGCCGGCCGTGCTCGACCACGGCGCCGTTCATCCAGTAGACCTCCGATCGTCCTCGCCCGATGTCGCCGTGGAGCGAGGGGAGCTTCGCGCCGCGCCCGCGGCTCACGATCCGGCCGAGCGCCGGCCGCAGCCAGGGTGTCGGCAGGAACAGGGCCGGCCCCAGAAGGTGCACGGGGACGCCGGGCAGGGAGAGGGGCCACCAGCCGTAGCCGCGCATCACGCGAACGGTCTCTCGCAGGGCCTCGACATCCAAGTGGAATACACCGGGGTGCTTCATCACCATCGCCGCCGTCCAGCCCAAGATCGCGGAAGAAACGTTGCCGGCCATGTTGGTGAGCAGCTTTGACCACTTCATGGCCCTGGCGGAGCGATAGAGCCGGGTCCGAATGCCGCAGGCCTCGAAGGCGGCGGCCAGCGCCTCGGCCATGGGGTGATTGGATCCCAGGCCCAGGCCGCGTTCCCGCTCCAAGCGAATCACGCCCGGCTCGAGCACCTGGACGGCGGTGGTCAGGCTGGCCTCCAGGACGCGGGGGGGGCCCAACGCCTGAACCAGGATTTCCTCGCCGCTGACTCCATTGAGCAGACTGACGACAGGCACCGCATGAGGGACCAGGCGCGCAAGTTCAGCCGCCGAAGCCTGCGCGTCATAGGCCTTGACGCACAGCAGGACGACCTCGACCTGATCGATGATCTCGGCCAGGTCCGTCGATGCCTGCAGGACGGGGATGACCGTCGAGGAGGGATCTTCGATCAGCCGTAGCCCGCGCCCGCGAAGCGCATTGACCCATTCCGGGCGCGCCAGAAAGCGAACTAGGTGGCCGCCTTGAGACAGGCGGGCGCCGACGTAGCCGCCGACGGCGCCGGTCCCGAAGATGACAAAACGCACGCCCGCCTACCGCCCCACGATTCGGTCCACCAGGGCGTCGAGCTCCTCATCGGAAAAGAAGCGGATCACCAGGCTGCCCCCCTTTCGCCCCCGGCGGAGAATCACGCGTGTACCCAGCGCCTGGCGCAGCCGGTCTTCCACATCGACTTCATCCGGCGAGCGCCGGCGGGCGCGCTTGGTCCGGCGGCGCTGCCCGGTCAGGCGTTGGACCAGCTCTTCCGTCTGCCGGACGTTCAACCCTCGCCGCAGGATGGTCTGCGCAGCGGCGGCCTGAGCCTGCGGCGTGGGCAGGGCCAGCAAGGCCCGGGCATGCCCTTCGGACAAGGAGCCGTCGGCGATCGCCTGTCGGACGGCGGGAGGGAGTTTCAGTAGGCGAAGGGTATTGCTGACCGAGGCCCGGCTCTTCCCCAGCCGCTGGGCGGCCTCCTCGTGCGTCAGCCCGAAATCATCGACCAGCTGTCGATAACCCTGGGCTGCCTCGAGTGCGTTCAGGTTTTCGCGCTGGAGGTTCTCGATGAGGGCCAGTTCGAGGCGCTCCTGTTCCGCGGCCATGCGAACGATGACCGGCACCGACTCCAGCCCGGCCAGGCGGGCTGCCTGGAGACGGCGCTCCCCGGCAATGAGAACGTAGCCGCCTTCGGGATTGGGTGCGACGATGAGCGGCTGGAGGACTCCGTGCTGGCGGATCGAAGCCGCCAGAGACTGCAGGTCTGAGGCATGAACGGCGCTGCGGGGCTGACGCGGATTCGGTTGAATGGCTTCGAGCGCAATTCGCAGGACCCCTCCGCCGGCTTCAGGCGGCAGATCCCCCGACGGAATGAGGGCGTCCAGACCCCGGCCGAGGCCGTGTCTCTTCGTCATCCTGGACTCTCCATGGAAACGGCCGGCGGGCGCAGCGGGACGCCGTCGCCCGCCAGCAGCTCGCGCGCCAGGGCCAGGTAGGCCTTCGCCGCCGAGGAAGAAGGATCGTAGGCGGAAATGGGCAGGCCGTGGGACGGCGCTTCGGCCAGCCGGACGCTGCGAGGGATGATGGTCCGGAACACCTGGCCCGGGAAATGCGAACGGACCTCCTGGACCACGTCCCGCGAGAGATGGGTCCGGCTGTCGAACATCGTCAGGATCAAACCGCGCAGCTTCAGGCCCGGGAAGAGGCCGGCCCGCACGCGCTTCAACGTCGCCATCAGCGAGCTCAGGCCTTCGAGCGCCAGGTACTCGCACTGAATGGGCACCAAAACACCCTCACGTGCGGCCAGCATGGCGTTGAGGGTCAGGATCCCCAGGGACGGTGGACAGTCGATGAGGACATAGTCGTAGTGATGAAGGACCGGCTCAAGGGCCCGGCCCAAGAGGTACTCGCGCTCGGGCATCGCTACCAACTCGACCTGGGCGCCGGCCAGAGCCGTCGACGAGGGAAGCAGGGAAAGCCGAAGAGGGCGTTATGGAGAATATTCTCCTCAGCCGGGCTTCGGCCGATCAGGACGGGATAGACGCCGATGGTCAGGTCGCTGTGGCGGACGCCCAGACAGGACGTGGCGTTGGCCTGCGGGTCGAGGTCGACCAGCAGCACGCGCATACCGGCTTCGGCCAGGCAGGCGCCGAGGCTGATGGCGGTCGTCGTCTTGCCGACCCCGCCCTTCTGGTTGACCAGGGCGTAGCTGCGGGTCACCGGACGACCTGCAGGTCGGCCCGGCGAGATTCCTCGGCCGTCGGGATGCCGTCCAGGCCGAAGCGCCCGACGGAGGCGGAGGCCAGCAGGTTGGCGAAACGCGCCGCTTCCCAAGGATCGCGTGTGCTGTGCAAGCGGCAGAAGAAGGCGGCGGCGAAGATATCGCCTGCGCCTGTGGGATCGATCTCAGTCCGCGGAGAGACAGGCACACGGCGGACGTCACCGTTCCAGTAGATCCGGCACCCGCGTGGACCTTCCGTGACGACGAGCAGGCGGCAAACACCGGCCATCTCCTCGATGGCCAGTTCGTCGCCGCCGAGGTCGTCCAGGCTGACGACGACGGCGTCGGCTGCCGACAGCCCATGGCTGGCCCACCCCCACGGTCGAGGCTGAACTTCGCCCGAGTCATCCCACTGGCGGAGCCAACCTTGGGCGGTGATCCCGAGCAATTCGCCCTTCAGGCGCCCGGCGAGCGCCGGATCGATCTCGTCCGCGATGGGGGCCACATGGACAACAGCCGCCGAGCGCCACTCCTCAGGGACCATCCCCTCGGTCAGGTCGTTGGCGCGAGCCAGCAAACTCTGGAATCGCCGTTCGCCTGCGTATTGGTTCTTGAACGTCGTGCTCGCCACCGCCGTCGAACTTACGTGGGGCACTCCATCCAGGGGCGAGAGATCGAGGTCCGGGCCGGTCGAGGTGACGATGGCCGGCCGATAGCCGAGGGCGCGCGCGGTGAGCCCGGCGAATGCCACAGTGCCCCCCAGCTTGGGACCGGAGGGAGTGAGGTCGCGGGCGGCGTGCCCGATCACCAGGTAGTTGATGGCCCGGGCAACGGTGGGCTGTTTCACGGCGTGATTATAGTGGGCCGAGGTCCGATGCGTACCCGGCAGAAGGCCCAAACCGAAGCAAGCGATTGACGCGAAGAGTCATGGCTGCCCGTGCTCCTTGCCCGGGCAGCCGGACTCCCGGTCCCAGGGCCCTGCCACCTGGGGCTAGCGTTCGAAGAGGAACAATCTTCCGTTGTCCGGGGTTAGAAGATCCGGGAGGCGGCCCCGGCGTCTCGAGATCACGTAAGAGGTCGCTGGGCCGGAGGCCTGGAAGTCCCCGGGGAGGTAGAAACCGAACGCATACGGCGCATAGGGAACGCCGTCCTCGACTTCGATGGACTGGCCCGGGCCGGGGAGGACTTCGGCCATCCTCATGAAGTCGTGGGTATATGTGTTGAAGGGCTGCCCGAGCCGGGTGTGGAGATCCTGGATCTCGAGGTCGCGGCGGGTGAAGACAACCAGGCTGAGCAAGACCACGGCGATCCATGCCAGGCGAGGCAGGCGCAGGCGAGAGGCCACGGCGGAGTAGAACGCCAGGGGGATCCCAAGATAGTACATCGCCGTGTAGTCATGGAAGGCGGAAAGGTTGCGCATGGCGAAGAGCCACACGACGCCCGAACCCGCCAGGATGGAAACGACCATGCGGCGGCCTGCCTCGAGGCGGCGGGCGTGCCACGTGACGGCGATCAGCATGGCGGCCACGATGGCCGCGCTCAGCGCCGCCGAGCCTTCATACTCCCAAACCGGAAAGGACCAGCGAACGACGCGGATGACCTGATCGAGAAGAAACGTCCGCCAGTTCAGGATGCGGAGGTAGGACTCGTTGAAGCCTTCGCTCAGGGCCAGGCGGTTGATGGCCGATTGCACGATGCTCGTTTCGACGAAGGGTACCCCCCGGCGGTAGGCTTCGATGCCCGTGTTGTAGAGCAGGCACGCCGCGCCCCAGCCGATGGCCAGAAGAAAAGCGCGCACGGCGTCCAGTCGGACAAACTGAACCCACCGCTGGGACCATGACAGATCGCGCATGCGGAGCAGAGGCAGAGCCTCAAGCAACACCCAGGTCGCCAGAACCGCATAGGAGGCGTACCCGCGGCCGAGGCTCACACTCAGCAGGGCCGCGCCGTAGACCACACGCCGGCGGTTGTCGATTTTAGCGAGGGCGATGGCGTAGATCAGGATCAGGATCCCCAGCAGGGCGGGCTGGTCGTAGTGAACCATGTCCTTGTAGAACAGAAGGTACGGGCTCGAGAAGGACGCGACGGCGACGGCGAAGGAGGCAAGCGTTTGCCCGGTCAATTTGCGGACGAGCAAGTACGCCACGATGACCGTCAGAAGGAAGACCCCATTCATCGCCTGCTTGGCCAGGTAGATCTGAGTGGAGAGGCGGCTCTTCAGAGAAAGAAGGGTGTGCATTCCGACGCTGAAGAACACCGGGTAGCGGTCAAAGTAGTCGTATTGCTTCTCACCGTTTTCGTCGATGCTGGCCTCGGCATAGCCGACGAAGGCGTTGGCCGGGGTGGCGTGAGCAATGATCGCCAAAGTATGGGAGGACACCCAGCCGTGGTGCTTGGGCTGAAGTTCGTTGTAGCCCGGCTCCCAGCCCACGACCCGGTTCTGCGTAGCGAAGACGATTAAGCCGAACACGGCGAAACCGAGCAGGACGAGGATCGCGTCCAGCCCGGGGAGACGGCGCCAGCGTCCGGTCGAGAGGTTCATGCCGGCGGTCACGGGGGATTGAGGCGGAAGTAGAGCCGGTAGAACGGCGTCTCATCGATGCGACGAAAATTCCGTCGTCTCATGTACTCCCGGGCAGCCGGAACATCAAACCGCCCGGCGAGAACCATTTCCGGTTTGTAGGCCACCAGCTCTTCCAGGATCTCTATTTGCGTCAGCTCCCCCGAGAGAAGCCGCTTCGACGACAATACCGCCAGAAACGGCGGCACCGGGAGCTTGGCCAGGAAGGCGAACATCGGCCGATCGGTGAAGACCCAGCGGGTCTCTTGAGCGTGGTCCGACATCAGGGCGACGATCTGCCTCTCCTGGAGGTTGGTGGAGGGAGAGGTTTTCAGATTGGGCAGGTCAAGGTCGAACTCATCCAGGGTGGCTGGACCTCGGGTCGCGACGAAGACGAGAGCTGCCGCCAGGGAGATCAGGGTTACAGGCAGCCCGGAGGAGCTAAAAGGCCGAGAGCGCAAGCGAGTCACTAAATCACGGATCGCCGTTCCCGCTCCGATGGCCGCCAGGATGGCCGCCGGGACGGTGATGAGCAGCTGTTGATGGGGCCAGGTCGGACGATTGAACAGAAGGAGGGCATAGGCCGACGCCACCCAGCCCACAAGGTAGAGGCTGTGCCAGGTCCGGTTCCGAACGGCGTGGTAGGCACCCACTCCGGCCAGCAGGAACAGGGGGATCAGCTTCCTCAAGAAGGTATTGATCGTTGGAAGAAGTTCGCTCGGCACGAAAGCCGGGGATCGCTCTGCTGCGAGGTGGACCTCCACAAGTTGCCCGACGTTTTCCGGGCCAATCACGAGGAACAGCGCCAGTAGACAGATCGCAACGAAGGGGAGGCCCCATGTCAGGAAGGGCAGCCAGGAGCGAAGACGACCAGGCTCGAGGCGCAGATCGTGCCGTAGGGCCAGGATAAGTCCCAGCACCCAGAGTGGAACCAAGATCACGGTGAAGGCCTTGGTGAGAATCGCCAGTGCCAGCGAGGCGCCGGACAGGATCAGCCAAACCGGGCGCCGATCCTCGTGCCAGCGGACATGGCCGGCGAACGACAGGATGCCGAACGCAATCGAAGGCAGGCCGATCATGATCGACACGCTGAGCTCGCAATAGAACGGCAGCAGGACGAGGAACAGCAGACCCGCCACGGCCGCCTCGCGGCCCCACGACCGGCGCAGGTAGAGGACCGCGCCGGCGATCAACGCGGATGAGAACAGTAGAACGAGCGCCCGCCCGGCTACGACGCGCAGGCCGAAGAGGCGGAACCAGAAAACCAGCAGCAGGGTGAAGACCGGCGGTTGATCGTTCCAGATCTCTGAATACAGCCCAAATCCGCGCAAGCTGAGGAGCGCCTTGATGGCGTTGATCCCCTCGTCGGTGTCGAACTCAAACACGTACCGAAAGGGATAGAACAGGAGCATGACGCCGAGGAACGCCAGAGGCAGTGCCAACCAGAGGTAGGAGATCCGGCGGCCGCCGCCGGAAGACGAAGCGGACGTCGATGGCCGATCGCCGGAGGAGGCCGCGCGTGGGACCCAGCCGCGGGCAGTCATCGGACCCCGCACAGGAGGCTGCGGCCGAGGGCATACGTCGCCTCGTCCAGGAAGTAGTGGGGGGTTAGATGGTCGCACAGGTCATGCCGGACGAGGTCATCCGCCCCGATGCGCGTGGCCATTTGCCGCGCCCCATCCGTGCGCCCGGCATTCAGGTAGCCGTGGAAGAAAGGCATCCACTCGGTCGGATCGCCGGGCCGTACGTCGAGGCGGTCGGCCTCATCGGCAAGCTGGACAATCCGCTCCCACTCGCCTCTCTGCCGGGCGAGGGAGGCGGTCTGGTAATACCAGCACCAGCTCCGCTCGGGCTCCGGGCCGAAGATACGACTCGGAGGCTGAGCCGGCGCGGCCCGCGGAAGGATCAGGGACGCGTCGGAGTAACTTCCCAGGGAGCGCACGAGACTGCTCAGACTGGCGGGGAATTCCAGCTGCTCACGATCCAAGACGTGGAGGCAACTCCCCGTCGACGGCCAGGCAGCCACCAACGTTTGGTTGTAGTCCCTGGGGATGCCGATCAGCACCCGCATCGAACGAACCTCCCGCACGCCCAGCCGGGCTTTGGCCGCCGTCAATTCCTCCATCACTTCCGAGGCGATCGTCGGGTTGGCCTGACCGGGCCGGTAGATCAGGTTCGCTGGTCCCCAGACCTCGTAGTCTTCGAAGTAGCGCTGGCTGGGCAGGGTCGTCAGGAGAACGGTCCCGGATTGTAGGTCGGGAGCGCGCCAGGCGAGCTGCCACCAGAACTGCCTCTGTTCGCTCCAAAACGTGGACCAGGCGACGGCGTTCCCATAATGGGTCAGGACGGCGAATCCCACGAGGAAACCGAGGACGACACTCCGCGATCCCGGCCGAAGTCCGGCGAACACCAGTCCGACGATGAGCACCCCGATCCCCAGAGTTGCGTGAAGCGTGTATCGGTCGAAGGCGCTCGCCCAGCGGATATCGCGGCCCGTGAGAATGACCGGCGCCAGGGAGGCGACGACGGTAAAGGCCCCCATCAGAAGGAGCTCCCGATGCGGGACGTCCCCGGCCGAGTCCACCGCCGGATGCGACCGGCGGGCGTAGGCAAGGAATGCAACGGCCGCCGCCGCGGCAAGCGCCAGCCCGGACACGAGCTCGCGGGTGGTCATGGAAGAAAGGAGATCCTGGCTGGGAACGGTCCACCCCAGAAGGACGGCCTCGACGAAGTCTTGCCCAAGGGCGATCATCCGCCGACCCAACTCGTGCACGGGCGCCGCCTGGTAACCGGCCAGAACCTGCGCCACGTCAACCGATTCCCGCCCGGCTTGAAAGAAGAAGAGCCGGTAAACCAGGAAGCCGGCCAGGGGTATCAGGAATGGGGCGGATACAGCGAGGAGATCAGTCCATCTTCCCTTCCGGGCTGCGCTCTCCCAGCGGAACGCGTGGCGGGCCAGGAGCCAATAGCGCAGGGCCTCCAGGCCGATCATGTACTCGTAGGTAAGCCACGATCCGAGGGCCGCCAAGACGGCCAAAGCCACCAGGCCGAAGCGGCGAGCCGGGGAGGTCGGTCGGAGGGATTCGACCGTCAGCGCCAGAGAGAAGATCTCCGCCGTGTATCCAAACAGGTGGTTGGAGAAGGTGTTGGCGTTCGGCTGCTGTAGGAAGCCGGGATAAATGAGGAAGAGCACGGCGATAGACGTCGTGGCCAGCGGTTGCCGCGGCCAGAGCCGTCGGGCGAGCCACAACGCTCCCAGGGCCCCAATCCAGCGCAATCCGAGGGCGTACAGCTGCCAGCCCAGAGGCGCATCGCCCAGGAGGCGAAAAGCCGCCGCGTACAGGTAACCCATCACCGGCCGATCGATGGAGAACAGCGTGATGATGCTGCCCGGCCCCAGCGTGTCCCCGGCCCAAATCTGATACCAGTCGTCCCGATAGAAGCCCAGCCGGGCGAGGAGGGGTGCGTAGGCCAGAAGGGCGACAACCGTAAGAAGCCCGATCGCCGTCCAGAGATCCCGGCTCGGAGTGGACCTGGGCCTGACCGATGGGGGGACGATGGGAGGGGCCATGCGTTGCGCTCAGCCTGAAGATGCCGGAAGGAACGCAGGCGTCCGGCCGCCCCGGCGAACTTGGGCGCTACGT
>Ga0154796_1063_pt4 | contig 9364 bp, 10 predicted proteins | sample Rifle2008BG16ft_FD_105804 | JGI IMG/M metagenome (GOLD analysis project Ga0154796, IMG submission 105804) | Gammaproteobacteria bacterium RBG_16_66_13
AACGGTACGGCCTCCCCTGTGCCGCAGGCCGCCTCGGCCTCCGCCGCAACGCCCACCTCCCGCGCTTCGGCGGTGCCGTCGGGCACGGCCACGCGGACCGCTCTCCAGCTCGCCACCCAGGAGGCCGCCGCGACCCTCTCAGTCGGTCCGCTAGATCCATCCGGGCCGTCGTCAACGGCGTCCTTGGAATCGTCCGGCAGCCTCCCCAGTCCGACCATCACGCCCACCCTGCTACCCGGCCGGGCCCCCCGCCTGCCCCACCAACCGGTCCACTTCGTGACCAACGGGGACCGTGGCAGGCCCCTGGTGGCTCTGACCTTCGACATGTGCCAGACCCCGGCGAATCCCTCCGGATTCGATCAGGGCATCCTCGACGCCCTGGTGGACGCAGAGGCGCCGGCGACCTTCTTCCTGGGCGGGGACTGGATGCGCACGCACGTCACGGAGACCCGGCTGCTGGCGGAGGAACCGCTATTTGAGTTGGGCAATCACTCCTGGAGCCACCCGGACATGCGTGAGCTCGACGAGGCCCGCATGACCCGCGAGGTGCTGCGCACGCAGGATTTGATGTACCAGATCACGGGCCGGCAGACTCTGCTGTGGCGATTTCCGGCCGGGCTGTACACCGATCTGGCGTTGAGCGTTGTCGCCTTCCAGGGGCTGTACAGCATCCAGTGGGATGTGGTCACTGCCGATCCGGTGCCTGACAACTCAGCCGAGAACATCCTGCGCCTGGTCCGGGAGCGCGTGCAGAACGGTTCGATCATCGTGATGCACGGGAACGGTCGCGGCTGGCACACCGCCGAGGCGCTGCCCGGGATGATCGATTACTTGAGGGACGAGGGCTACTGCCTGGTGACGGTTTCCCAACTCATCGGGCTGGAGCCGCTGCCGGAAGCATGCGGGGGGTGAGGCGCGCCAGATACAATCGAACATAACAAGTCCGGATTGGCGGGCTGGAGGGTCGCCGCCCTCCCCAGTGGGGACTCCCATGCCGACCCGAAGCAGGCTACTTCCCACCGCCAAATGGCTCAGGATTGCCGCCGCGCTGAGTCTGCTGCTGGCTGCATGCTCAGGAATTGGCGTCGCCAGCGGTCAGGATCCGACCGATGCCGCGGATTTGGCGAGGGCGAATACCCGAACGCCGGCCGTGCAATCAGGCGGCAGCACCTCAGCCGCCGAGCCTGACACACCGGCAGCAGCCTCGGAGCCCCCTTCCCCCAGCCCGCGCAGCGAACCCGAGATTCAGGAGTACCCGGTCCCGGCCGGCTCACGCCCGCACGATGTTGCGCCGGCGCCCGACGGCACGGTCTGGTACACCGCCCAAGCCGCCGGCGCCCTGGGGAGGCTCGATCCCGCCACTGGCGAGACACATCACGTTTCGCTGGGTCAGGGCTCGGCTCCCCATGGGGTGATCGTCGGCCCGGATGGAGCTCCCTGGATCACCGATAGCGGACACAATGCTATCGTGCGGGTGGAACCGCTGACCGGGCGAGTGGACGTCTACACGCTTCCCGCAGATGCTGAACGCGCCAATCTCAACACGGCCGCCTTCGACGGGGAGGGCGTGTTGTGGTTCACCGGCCAAAGCGGGGTCTACGGCCGGCTGGAACCGGATGAGGGTGAGGTCCTGGTCTATGACGCGCCGCGCGGCCGGGGTCCGCACGGCATGGCAGCCACCCCGCAGGGGGCGGTGTACTACGCCTCGCTGGCCGGGAGCCATATCGCCACCATCGATCCACTCACGCACCAAGCGATGATCCTGGAACCGCCCACCGCGGGCCAGGGAGCCCGGAGGGTGTGGTCCGATTCGCTAGGGCGAATCTGGGTGAGCGAGTGGAACGCGGGGCAGCTTGCCCGCTACGATCCTACAACCGGCTCTTGGCAGGAATGGCGGCTTCCGGGACTTCGGCCGCAACCGTATGCGGTCTACGTGGACGACCGGGATGACGTGTGGCTGAGCGATTTCGGCGCCAATGCCATGCTCCGCTTCGATCCGGAGACCGAGCAGTTTGAAGTCTTCTCCCTCCCCAGCCGGGGCGCCGAGGTCCGCCAGATCCTGGGCAGGCCCGGCGAGGTGTGGGGGGCCGAGTCCGGCGTGGACAAGCTGCTGGTGATCCGGCTTCCCTGACCACGCCGCGACAACCCTGGAGTTGTGGCCAGATGGGGTTCCCCCCTCACCCCTTGGCCACGGGCAGGCGCTCGCTCACCGGCTGGCTCTCCCTCGCTCGTCCGATCATCTCGAAGTATCCACGCAGTTCCGCATCAAGCGCCTCAAGAGAGTCCACCACAAACAGCACCTCGTTGTAGTTCCAGATCGCCTTGGCATGCCCCTCCACGTTGTCCACCGAGAAGGGCACGATCGGCACCTTCCCCGACATCACGTGCTCCATCTCCCCGGAGGAGGACATCAGGCCCGCCCCGAGGATCTTCAGCTCGCCGTTCTCGCGGACCAGTCCAAACTCGGTACCGTACCAGGCCAACCGCTTGATCACTTCGCGCTGGTCGGGAGAGGCCTGGGCGAAGGCCGGCGCAAAGAGCTCCTGCAGCTGCGTATAGTGCGGCAGGATCATGAACGGCAGGTGGCCGAAGATGTCGTGGAACATGTCCGGCTCGGGGGTGAAATCCAATTCGTGCCGGCCACGCATGTAGTCGGTCACCAGGAATTCCCGGCGGGAGAAGGCCTGGTACCAGGGGACCGCGTCGGTATAGCGCACCGAAGTGCGGACGGTCCTCCATCCGGTGGCGGGTCGGATCTTGCGGTTGAGGGTCCGCAGCGAGGGGATATGGTCGGGGGGCAGGTTCAGCCGCTCGAACCCCTCCAGATACTCGCGGCACGCATACCTTTGCACCCGCCCCAGCTGCCGCTGGTAGAGCGTGGCCCAGATCTCGTGCTGCTCTGCACTGAATTGCATTGCGCCGCCTCCGTACAGCAGAAGTGAAAAAGCCACGGGGCTGGAGTTCACCCGTGGCTTGACCTGGTTCGGTCGGCTTCTTTCGGCCAGCTAGGCCGCAGGCAGGTGGCCTCCCACCACAATGGCTCCAGCCGCCTCGCGGCGGCTATGTCCGTAGGGGTAGTAGGGTGTCTGCTGGCCTGCGCGTGCCGTCACAATGTTTCGCGATCCGCTACGCCACGAAGGTAGCACGGCAAGTCGGAGTCGTCAAGTCCGAATTCGGCCGTACCCGTTCAGGTTTGGGCGCTGCGGGCCATCTGCCCTCGCAGGAACACCGCCGTGGCGAGAACGATCAGAACCACTTCACCCAGCGAAGCATAGACCCCGAGCTCATCCAGCGCCGACAGGAGCAGCAGGGTCATCCGGCCCACCCCACCGACCAACCCGGCCGCCAGCATTGCCCAGCTCGAGAGCTCCTTTTGACCTCTGGTCAAGGCCAGCCGGTCAATGATCACCCCAAAGAAGTAGTTGATGAAACTCAGGAAGACACCGTACCCGTGAACGACCTTCCACGACTGATACTGCTCCATGGTGAGTACGGATCCTCCGAAGAAGTTGATCGTGAGTGGAATGCCCACGATGACCCCGGAGATCAGGAACAGCGCGATGCCGAAGGCCATATTCTTCCTTCCGACGTCGCTGGTTGCAGGAGTGCTCTCCATTGCGGTCTCAGTCCTTTCTCTTTGTGACGGCGGTGAGGCGGAGCGGCGCGATCGGCTCCGCCTCGAAGTACCGGTGGGCGTTATCCTGGCGTTCGCCGAAGCCCGCCGCGGCGCTCACACGGCGGTGCGTCTTCCGGCCTCGCGGATGAGCAGGAGCCCACCTAGCACCACCAGCAGAATCGGGAAGATGGGAAGCTCAAACGGCAACGCCAGTAGCGAATCGCTCAGCTCCAGTCCACCCAGCACCAGCGCCAGAATCCCCAGCGCAAACGTCAGGTTGCTGGTTGGCTGTCCTGCCATCGAGCGGGCGGCGTTCAGTCCGAGGAAGATCAGGCCGATGCCGATGGCTCCGATCCCGTCCGGCATGGACGGCATCAGCTCGATGATCCCCCACCATACGAAGAACACTCCCCAGGCGATTGCGTCCAGATTGCGGTTCACGAGTCTTGCGGCGTCCATCGTTCCTCCTGTGCTGTGTTGAAGTGCCAGTCTCAAGGGCTGACCTGTCGCACCGACAGCAGTGTCAGGTTCAGGCGGCTCAGCCGGTTCAGGAGACCCATGAGCGCGGCCTGGTCGGCCAGGCGCCCGGTCAACACCATTTCACCGCTGTCGAGCAGCTCCACCTGCAGGTCTCCCAGCCAGTCCGACCATTTCTCGCCCAGATGGCCCCTGACTCGAATCTCGAATAACGGCCCTGGCGAGGCGGAGCCAGGCTCCGGCCGTTCGCCTCGGTCCTGCAAGGGGCTGTTGGGCAGGGTCCCGCCCTGCTTGCTGGCCATAGTTACACCCGATCCCAGGGTACCGGCCCGGCCGGAGGATTGTATCGACCGGAGGATGCATCTTGGGTTGTATTTGGGGGTGTATGTGCCCTGGGGGGGCTGCGTGGCCCGCTTACAAGTGAGGCTTGCAAGAGAACGGCTATTCGATGAGTTTGAGCTCCCTGCCCGCGGCGAGGGCCTGTGTCCTGCTGCTGACACCCAACTTGGAGTAGATGTTGCTGATATGTCGCTTGAGGGTCGCCACGGAGATCACCAGCTCGGCCGCTATGTCCAGGTTGGAGTAGCCGACCTCGATCAGTCGCATCACCTCCAATTCACGCGGGGTCAGCGGTTCGATGAGCGGTTTCACGGTGGACCCTGGCGCTGCCGCCGAGCGCCGCAGAAGCGAGAGCAGTTCACCCGCCTGCCTGGCTCCGGCACACTCCTTCTTGGCTCGGATCAGGAGCCGGGCCATGGGCGGGCCTGCATCCAGGAACACTCGCAATCGGCGCTCCCCTTCAGCCAGCGACAAGGCCTGCTCGAGTGCAGAGCAGGCCTGAGGCCAGTTGCCGACCGCATGTTGGACGAGCGATTGAAGCACCAGCAGCTCGACCGCCCATCCCGCCCGCTGAGTCGCCTGCGCATGCTGAAGCAGGCGATCGATCAGCGCCAGCGCGGTGTGGTGATCTCCGCCGGCATGGAGCAGAGCTGCCAATGCCAGGTACTCTGGATCACGCATCGGCAGAATCTCTTCGTCGGTTGCCAGGGTGACGGTCGGGAGGAGGCGAGCGGCCCTCTCCGGCGCTCCCCGAGCCAACCACAGGTGTGCCAGGCAGGATCTCACCCAGGCCGACCAGCGCGGTGCGAGCTGCCACTGAGACAGCATCTCCTCTGCAACTCGCCCTGCTTCCTCGGCCGTTTTATGGTTTCCGCAGGCAAGCTCCAGTCGCGCCCGGAGTGCCTGGGCAACCGCCTGCGTCTCGACGATCCCCCAGCGGGAGCACAGCGCCAGGCAATCCTGCAAGTGGCCTCTGGCAATGTCCAGTTCATTCCACTCGTAGGCGACGCTGGCCAGCCCAACCAGGGGGCCGGCTGCCGACGGCAAACGTTGGCCATCCGCGCCGGTCGCCAACTGCAGGGATTCAGAATAGGATCGAAAGGCCTCGCGGAGCCGTCCCTGTTCTTTCAGGATTTCTGCCAGCTGAAGTTCGGCCATGATGATCGCATGGGCGTTGTTTGTGGCCCGTCCAATGGAGACGGCCTGGTTGTAGGCGTGAGCAGCACCCGCCAGATCGCCCTCAATCCAGCGAGCATCGGCCAGAATCGAGGTGGCCACACTGCGCATGCTGCAGGAGAACAGACTGCCTTCCGGAAGGCTCTCCAGCGACCGCTGTGCGGAATCGGCAGCCAGCCGGGTGTTGCCCTGCAAGTTGGCCCGGTGCGCCCGCGCCGCGGCCAGGCTGCCCAGGACCGTCCGAACCTCGTAGGTCGGCTCCAGGGGAGGGATGAGCGCTTCTGCACGCTGGAGGGATTCCTCGGCCCGCTCCGGCTGCCCGGTGAGGGTGAGTACCCAGGCCTTCAGCACACTCAGCCAGGGGCGGTGTTGCGGCTCAGGCTCAACGGCTCCAATCCACCGCTGGAGGGTGTTCACCTCGCCCCGCAGCAAGAGAGCACAGCCGTTCCCTTCGATCAGATTGGCGGCCCGCTCCTGATCGCCGGCCAGCACGGCGTGGCGGATCGCCTCCGGGATGTCCCCATGATGCTCCCACCACTCTGAGGCCCGGCTGTGCAGGCCGGCGACCTGATCCGGGGACTGGTGTTCGAGGGTTCTGTTCAGCACGTCCGCGAAGAGCTGGTGGTAGCGGTACCAACGTCGCTCATCGTCCAGGCTGACAATAAACAGATTCGCCTGGCACAGAGCCTCCAGCATGGCCTGACCGTCCAGGGGTCCCTCCGGGCCCGGCTCGACCACCGCGCTGCAGAGCGAGCCGCACATGCGCTCGAGCACGGAGGTCTGCAGCAAGAAAGAACGCACGCTTGCAGGCTGAAGCTTGAGCACCTCCTCGACCAGGTAATCCATGATGTAGGCGTGGCTGCCTGCCAGCTCTAATACGAAGCGATGGGTGTCCTGCTTGCCCCGCATCGACAGGGCAGCCAACTGCAGGCCGGCAATCCATCCCTCGGTTCGCGATTCCATCGCGTCGAGGTCTGCTCGAGGAAGGCCCAGTCCCATCACCTCGTTCAGGAACAGGTCGACCTCCTCGCGTGAGAAACGCAGCTGTACGGCGCGGAATTCGACCAACTGGTTGAGGGCGCGCAGCCGTGCAAGGGGCAGGGCCGGGTCCGTCCGGGAGATCAACACCAGGTGCATCGGTGGCGGCATGTGCTGGAGCAGGTCATTGAGCATTTCCAGGACGGATGGGTCCTGGATGTGTTGAAAATCGTCCAGGACGATGGCAAATGGGGCTGCGCACTCTGCCGTCAAGTTGACCAGGCTGGCCAGCAGAGCGGTGTTGGGAAGCGGCGGCGTCCGCTGGTGCACGGCGGCAAGATCGGCCGGGATGCCCGGCACGACCCCTTCGAGGGCCGTGACGAAGTACCGAACGAAGCGCGCCGGGTCATTGTCGGTCTCATCCAGCGAAAGCCAGGCGAAGGGGATCTGGGCCGCCCGCAGCCAACTGCTCACCAGGGTGGTCTTGCCATACCCGGCCGGGGCGGAGACCAGCGTGAGCGGGCGTGTCAGACCCTGGGTGAGCGCTGCGGTCAGCTGTGGGCGGTCGATCAGCCCTGGGCCTGGGGGCGGCGCGTGGAGCTTGGTGCTGAGGAGGTTCTCGGTCACGCCAACTAGAATTATACGTCCGGGTGAGCTGAATTGATCCTGCCGAAAGGATGCGAGCCGGCAACAATTCGGGTAATCCGGCCAGCCGGGGAAGCCATGAAGCTGATAAAGGGGTTCATCGATCCATCTCCTTGGGTTTGAATTTCATCCCCCACTGTAAGAGATGGACGCATTGGCGTCAGTGACTTAGTCACACACCCGCAGCGGTCCGCAATCCCTCGGCGCTAAGGACCTCAGTGGCGCCACGGGCGGTGTGGAGTAGCCCCCGGCCGGCGAAGTCTTCCAGGATGCGGCTGACCACTTCCCGCGAACTCCCGCCACAGGTCATATCGCCGCACCCAGTCCCGAAACGCGTCGGATGGGATCATCACCGCTTCGGCTTCCTGCTCCACCGTGGCGATGGCCGGGATGCGGGCGTAGTGGGCGGCCTGCTCGAATTCGCGGGCCAACTCCGGATCCGCGCCGCGCAGCAGCGGCAGGATCCTGGCGATGCGCCCGTACTGCGCTTTGTCGATCATGCCTGGTCGCTCAGCGACCGGTCATTCTGGGGCCGCGAAATGCACCTCGACGCTCATGCCGGGCCGCAGGCCCGGGGGAGGCGACTCCAGCTCAATGGTCGTCTTGTAGACCACGTCTCCGCCCAGGGTCTCAGCCACCTGGGAGACGGCGGTCACCCGACCCGGCAGGTCCTGGTCCAAAGCCTCGATGTGAACTGTGGCCTCCTGGCCGATGCTGACGCTCGGGACGTCCCGCTCGCTCAGATCGGTGGTCTCAACCAGCAGCCGGCTGAGATCGTCGACCACCACCAGCACCTCGCCGGGAGAGGCGTACTCACCGGCCGCGATCTCGACGGCTACAACGGTGCCGGCAATCGGGGAGACCAGCCGGGTGGATTCAAGCGCCGCCTGCGCGGCGGCCAGCTCGTCTTCCGCCTGGGCCAGCTCGGCCAGCCCGGTGCCGGTGGCCTCGGCAGGGATCGGCTCGCCGTTCAGGGCGGCCAGGTGCCACTCAGCCTCCTGGAGCGCGGAGGTCGCCGAATCCAGGTTGGCGTGGGCGATGGCCTCATCCAGGTCCGAGGGCTTGCCCTTGTACCAGTTGACGTTGGCGATCAGCTGGTTCAGGTGCATCTGGGCATTGGTCATGGCCACCACCGCCGCCGCCCGCTCGGGATCGTCGTGCTCCTTCCACTCCACGTCCCGGAAGTCCTCGGTGGCCTCCGCCAGCTCCTCGCGAGCCAGCTCGATCTGGCCCTCGATGTTGTCGATCAGCGACTCCGAGGCCCGCGGATAGGCCAGGGCATTCACCTTCTTCTGCGTGTCGTCCACCTTCTGCCGGGCGGCCACGACCGCCTGCTCTGCGGCGCTAACCGCCGCCGGCGAGGTTAGTTCCCTTAGATTGCGCTGGGTTCGACCGACTTCAATCAGCAGTTCGGCGTTCTCCAGCTCGGCCAGCACCTGCCCGGCGTCCACCGCCTCTCCGACAGCCACGTTCACAACTTCCACAATCCCCCCCAGCGCGAAGGCCAGCTCTGCCTCCCGGGCCGGCACGACGACGCCGGAGGCCGTCACCCCGCCCTGGAGCTGGGCTGGACTCCCGCCGGTTTCCAGGACGACGGTGGGCAGCGGCGTCGGCGCGCCGCCCACGGAGCGGCACGCCGCCAGAGCGGAGCACAGCAGCAGCGGAAGGATGATCTTGGGTTTCAGCATTCGATCACCGGGCCTTCGGGGAACCGGCCTTGTCCTCGACCACCACCCCATCCCGCAGGGTGATGACCCGGCGGGCGTACTTGATCACCCGCGGGTCGTGGGTGGCGAAGACGAGGGTGACGCCGGTCTCCCGGTTCAACCGGGTCATTATCTCCATCACCTGCTCGCCATTGGCGGTGTCCAAGTTGGCGGTGGGTTCGTCCGCCAGAACGAAGGATGGATTGGAGGCAAGCGCCCGGGCCACCGACACCCGCTGCTGTTCACCGCCGCTGAGTTGATCGGGACGGTGACCGCCACGCTCGACCAGATCGACCGATTCGAGCAGCTCCTGTACACGCTGCCTTCGCTCGGCCGGCCCCATTCCGTTCAGCAGCAGCGGCATCTCGATGTTCTCGGAGGCCGTCAGGGTGGGGATCAGGGCAAAGAACTGGAAGACGAAGCCGAT